>Ga0209488_10004890_pt1 | contig 10384 bp, 6 predicted proteins | sample Rivendell_Oct201_8_FD_188349 | JGI IMG/M metagenome (GOLD analysis project Ga0209488, IMG submission 188349) | Vadose zone soil microbial communities from the Eel River Critical Zone Observatory, Northern California, USA -... | ecosystem: Environmental > Terrestrial > Soil > Vadose zone >... | reverse complement strand
CGTCACCAACACCGCGCGGAGCTTTCGGCAATGGCTCTTCGAACAGTCCGTCTGGACGTGTGAACGCTCCGGCTCCGGTGGATCGGCGCGCCCCAAACTCGGCTCCGCAAGGCAGCAGCGGCCAGGATTGGCGCAGGCTCGATCGGCCATCGTCGCCAACCACGCGCGGATCTTTCGGCAATGGCTCTTCGAACAGTCCGTCTGGACGCATGAATGCTCCGGTTGATCGGCGTGCGCCGAGCTCGATTCAGCAAGGAAGTGGCAACCAGGATTGGCGCAGGCTCGATCGGCCATCGTCCGCGCCCCGGAGTTCTGGTGGGTTGACAGAGGCGCCAGCATCCCGCGATCGTTCGCAGCTTGGGGGCTCAATCCCCACGCAAGATCGCGGGAATGACTGGCGGAGAATGCCAGCGCAACGCCCGATGGATGCTCCGCAGAATCGTCCGCAAAATAGCGGTTCGATGGATCGCTTTCCGTCTCGGAGCTCGGCGCCCGCGCAGCGCGATTCTGGAAACTGGCGTCAGTCCGCACCTCGAGACAACGGACGTCAATCTCGGCCGCAGCTCGATATGAGGCAGCCGATTGTTACTCCGCGGAATTCGCCTCCTCCTTCCAGCAACCCTCGTGGCAGCTTTAACGGCGGTGGCGGCTACAGTGGTGGCTATGGCGGCGCGCGTCCAGCTCCGAGTGGCGGCGCCTACGGTGGTGGACGTCCAGCTCCGAGTGGCGGCAGCTACGGTAACTATGGTGGCGGGCGCGCTCCCAGCGGTGGCGGTTATGGTGGCGGGAGCTACGGCGGTGGACATGCCCCGAGCGGTGGCGGCGGCTACGGCGGTGGACATTCCGCTCCCAGTGGCGGCGGAGGACATTCCGCGCCGAGCCACGGCGGTGGAGGACAGCCGAGCGGTGGACATCACGGACGATAAGAGCTGAACGCAGTCCTTTAGGGCGGCCCCCCAAGCCGCCCGTTTTTTTTGACCCAATAGAATCCGACTGCCACGGAAGAACCTCTCGTTTCAGCCGATGCTAAAATCCTTGACGTATGTTGGAAGTCAAGGCCCTCAAGAAGAGCTACGGAAAAGTTGTAGCTGTTGATGGCGTTAGTCTTCAAGCCGGCTCATCTGAAACGATCGGTCTGCTCGGGCCGAACGGAGCCGGAAAGACCACGACCGTTTCCATGATTGCTGGTCTTTTCCCTCCCGACTCCGGCGAAGTTCTGATCGACGGAAGTCCTCTGTGCGGCGATACCGACCCGGTCAAACGCAAGATCGGTCTAGTGCCGCAGAACATCGCGCTGTATGACGAGTTGACGGCCCTCGACAACCTCAACTTTCTAGGCGCTCTCTACAACCTGCACGGCGCGGCCCTTAAGCGTGCCATCGGGGAAGCGCTCGACCTAGTAGGCTTGACGGATCGGGCGAAGGATAAAGTAGGCACATTCAGTGGGGGAATGAAACGCCGCCTCAACTTGGCCACCGCGTTGTTGCATGATCCACAGATCCTGCTGCTCGACGAGCCAACTGTTGGCGTGGACCCGCAGAGCCGCAACGCCATTTTCGACAATCTCGAAACTCTCAAGAAGCGCGGCAAAACGCTGCTTTATACAACCCACTACATGGAAGAGGCCGAGCGCCTGTGCGATCGCATCATCATCATCGACCACGGAAAGGTTATCGCTAACGACACTCTTCATGGTCTGCACCGGATGTTGCCGGTCACAAACGTGCTCGCGATTGAGTTGGAGAAGCCAGACGGATTCAACGCGGAAGGGCTGCTGGGATTACCGGAAGTTGTGTCGGCGGAAGTGCACGAAGCGGTCATCAGAGTAGGTCTCCACGATCTCACCGCAGGGGCGCCCGCTATCCTGCGATGGCTTGCGGAGAACGGTCATGGGTATCAACACGTGACCAGTGAGCGTCCCGATCTGGAAACCGTCTTTCTTACCTTGACCGGAAGGAGCCTGCGCGACGCATGATCCCATTCCTGGCTCTCGTTCGAAAAGATCTGCGGCTGTTTTTCAATGACCGTCGCGCCGTGGTGGTAGGCCTCGTAGTTCCGATCGCCCTCGCTTCATTTTTCGGCTACATCTTCGGAGGCCAGCGCGGAAAAACCGAGACCAGCCGAATGCAGGTATTGGCGATTGACCAGGACCGTAGTGCAATTTCGCGTGGCATCATCGCGCAACTGGGCGACGACAAGAATCTCGATGTGAAGCCATCCACTATGGACGACGCCCGCGAACTGGTACGAAAAGGAAAGGCCACCGTGGCCATCGTGGTCCCCAAGGATTTCGGCATCGAAGCCGGACATGCTCTTTTTGCCGGAGGCAAGAAGCCGGAGATCTCTTTACTGTACGATCCTTCGCACTCCATCGAACTGGGCATGGTGCAGGGAATCCTGAGCGGTGCTGTGATGCAAGCGGTCAGCAAGGAAATGTTCTCCGGTCCGAGTGGTCGCCAGGCTACCAAAGAAGCCCGCGCCCAGATTGAAAAAGACAGCCAGATGCGGCCCGCAGAAAAGAAGACGCTGAGCGATCTACTAAGCAGCGTTGAAAAATGGAACGAGCAACAAGCCCAGCAACCCGCGGCCGGACAAAATGGTGCAGCCGGTGGCTTGACGATTCCTTTCCAGACCCATGAGGAAGCAATCACATCCGGTCCCGACATCGAGTACAACGGCTACGCGCACGCATTCGCTGGAATGGGAATACAGTTCATCCTCTTTATGGGGCTCGATGTCGGAGTGCGGATGCTCCTGCTCCGGCAGAGTGGGCTATGGCAGCGCCTTCGCGCGGCTCCGCTCTCACGCAGTATGTTGCTTGGCAGCCGGGCTGCCAGTGCCGCGCTGATTGCTGGATTCATTCTGTGCGTGCTCTTCATCTTTGCCCGGCTGGTTTTCGGCGTTCATATCCGGGGCAGTTTCCTGGGCTTCCTCGGAGTCTGCGCCGCATTTTCGCTGATGACTGCCGCTTTCGGACTCATGATCGCGGCTCTCGGCAAGACAGTGGAAGCGACTCGCGGCTATGCCGTCATGGCAACCTTGCTGATGGTGATGCTCGGCGGGGCGTGGGTGCCGACAATGTTTTTTCCACAGTGGATGCAGAAAATCACGGTGGTCGTCCCCACCCGCTGGGCCATGGACGGCCTCGACGGCATGACTTGGCGCGGCCTCGGCTTGTCCGCCGCTTTGGTCCCGATGGCTATGCTGCTCTTATTCACACTTATTTTCGGCGCCGTCGCAGTGATGTCTTTCCAATGGGAAACTCCGGCCTAAGCGTGCGGAAAAAATCCTAACCACAGGGGACACGGAGAGCACGGGGGAATACCACTCATGACGAGTCGACAATCTCTGACGATGAAAAAGTTCTCCACTCAAGAGTTATCATGGTGACGCTTCGCGAGGTCCAAATGGTCAAACGAAAATTTTATCTCTCAATATTCTGCATTCTGTTTCTCGTCACGCATCCGTCCAGCGCGCCAGCTCAAGAAAAAAACTCCGGACTCGCGCCCGTCCTTCAATACATCGCCACGGGGTGGGACAATCTCACCCGTTCGATGACCGATTGCGCCTCAGTGGTCGATCCCAAGATCAAAGTCCATCCAGTGCTTTACCTGCCCGCTGGATTCCCCGTGCCACCGGCGGTTAAGAAATTGCATGCCGACTGCAACGTCGAAATCCAGCATCTCCCGAAGCCGATCCATCAACTCGGCGAGATCGACACGAACGCCATTAATCCTCACGGCCTTCTTTATCTCCCAAATAAATACGTGGTACCCGGCGGACGTTTCAATGAAATGTATGGATGGGACAGCTACTTCATCATCATTGGCCTGCTACGCAATGGCCGCACCGACCTGGCGCGCGGCATGGTGGAAAACTTTTTTTTCGAAATCGAAAATTACGGAGCGCTACTGAACGCCAATCGAACCTACTATCTGACCCGCTCGCAACCGCCATTTTTAACTTCGATGGTCCTCGCGGTATACGAAGCAGAGAAGCAAGCCGGGCACGCCGACACAGCCTGGCTGACGCGAGCGTATCCGTTTCTGGTGAAAGACTATTCGATGTGGACGCGCGATCCACATCTTGCCGGCTCCACTGATCTAGCCCGCTACTTTGATTTTGGCGATGGCCCTCCCGCCGAAGGATTGCAGGACGAAGGCGGCTTCTATCGCGACGTGGCGAGCTATTTCATGGTTCATCCGGACCAGGCTGATCATTATCTCGTCGAACAGAAGCCGGGCCAGGGCGATGACGGCCGCGGAGCAAACTACGTCATTAAAGTGTGCGACGTCGCGGTAACGATGGCACGTCCCGAGTGTGCGAAAGAACGCATCGTTCGGCTTAGCGCGGACTACTACAAAGGCGACCGTTCCATGCGCGAATCGGGATTCGATATTTCGTTCCGCTTTGGCGCTTACGGCTCTGGCACTCATCACTTCGCTCCCATGTGTCTGAACAGCTTGCTCTATAAGGCGGAGCGTGACCTCGAGCAGATTAGCGGACTAGCCGGGAAGGCGTCCGAGGCAAAGTTGTGGAGTTCTCGTGCGGAAGCTCGCAAAGATCGCATAGAAAAATATCTATGGGACGCCGACCGCGGCTTCTTCTTTGACTACGAGTTCATGGCCGGGAAAAAATCTACGTATCGCTATCTCACAACGTACTACCCGCTGTGGGCCGGTCTAGCTACGCCCGAACAGGCAGCCGCCACGGTTAAGAACCTGCCGGTCTTCGAGCAGCCGGGCGGCTTGGCGATGAGTCCGGAAAATACCGGCATGCAGTGGGACTACCCCTACGGATGGGCTCCCGTGGAACTGCTGGCCATCCAGGGCTTGCGGCGTTACGGCTACAACACTGAAGCGGATCGCCTGTCCTACAAATTTCTTTCCACAGTGATTGAGAATTTTCAGCGTGATGGAACTATCCGCGAAAAATACAACGTTGTGACGCGCTCTTCTGAGTCGCCGGTTGAATCCGGATATCAGATGAACGTCATTGGCTTTGGCTGGACGAACGCCGCGTTCCTCGAACTGCTGCACGCTCTGCCGAAAGATGCTGTGGACAAACTGGAGAAGGAAGCGGCCGCTGGGAAAGCAGCAGCCAATTGAACCCGCAGTGATGGTTTGGAGTGGCGCAGCGGTTCACCGCTGCGGTCAGATCATTCTTTGATTGAGGGCTTTATCCCTCGAGGGCAGCGCCGCTAGCTGACACGCGCCATCTCTTCGCGAATCCCACCTTCTCCGGGCGACGGCATCGCTCCGACCTGACTAGCGACCCACGCTCCTGCGCGATTGGCCGTTTCGTTCATCTCGGGAAGGGAAGCACCGCGCATGTATGCGTGTACCAGCGCTGCGGTGAAGGCGTCTCCCGCGCCGACGGCATCGGCCACCTGGATCCGGTAGCCGGGATGTTCATTCAGTCCCCGCTGACTGATCAGCAGGCTGCCTCGGCACCCGCGAGTAACGCAGATCAGCTTGAGATGGTGCAGTTCCATGAGCATGTCCGCAGAAGTGATTTCGTCCCGATGCTCGATGCCAAATATTTGGATGATCCTCGGCAATTCCTCGTGATTGAGTTTCACGATGTCCGCCATCTTCATCGATTCGCTGAGAACTTCGGCTGAAAAGAATTCCTGCCGCAGGTTGACGTCGAATACACGCACCGCCTTTGTGTGTGTCGCTGCGAGAAACCGGCGGATTGTAGCGCGGCTGGCGGGACTGCGCTGCGCCAGCGATCCAAAACAGATGGCATCCGCGTGCTGCGCCAAAGTTTGCCAATCTGGAGTCCAGTCCAAAAAATCCCACGCCGAGTTCTTCGCAATCTCAAACGTTGGCTGTCCGGCATGATCGATTTCGACCTGAACGACTCCTGTGGGATGGACCGTATCGCACTGAACGAATTCCGCTGTTACTCCCAAGGGCGCCAGCTTTTGCACCGCCTCCGTGCCCAGAGAATCATTCCCGATACGGCTGGCCACAATTCCGTCGCTGCCGAACAAGCTGGAAATGTATGCAAAATTCGCCGGCGCGCCGCCCAACTGCTTCCCGTTGGGAAGCATATCCCAGAGAATTTCTCCCAGCCCGACGACTTTGTAGCGTTGGTTCGCCATTACTCCTCAACTGTAACCAATGCCGATTATCATTTATGTACTGTCATCCCGAGCGAAGCGAGGGATCTGCAGTCCGCCGGTGGCGCCGAAGTCTTACGGATGTGAGTCCTGTTTCGTACGCAACTCCTCTGCGACCTTCAATTCGGTTTCGGCCTCTTCTTTCCTGCCCATGTCGCGATACGTCTGCCCGAGCAGATGATGCGTCATCGGATTATTCGGATCCATCGCCGCCGCTCGACGCAGCGCCCGCACCGCCAGTTCGTACTCACCCTTCTTTTCGAGCACCTTGCCCATCAGGATGTACGGCCCCGTTGAAGTCGCATCCAGCCAGATCGACCGTTGCAGCAGGCGTTCCGCGTCGTCGTACTTTTGAATGCGCGAATAAGCGTCCGCGAGTTTGTAGAAAGTTGAGGCGTTGGACGGGTTCACGCTGATCTCTTTCTGGAATTGCTCGATCGCTTCCGGCACTCGCGATTTGTAAAGAAAGAGCTCGCCCAACAGCAAGTGCGTACCGGGCAGCTTAGGGTCGAGCGTCGCTGCCTTCTGCGCATATTCTTCAGCCACCGGATCAAACTCCTGGCGCAGCAGCATGCGCGCAGTAAACAGGTATCCCGCCGCCGAATCCGGAGGCACATCGAACATGCGCGCAAAAGCTATGCGTGCCTTCGGATAGTCCTTCGTCTGGATATAACAAATGCCCAGAATGTACGCAGCATCCACATTGGCGCGCGGAAACCAGGACTGAACTTTTTCGAGATAGGGAATCGCGTCGGCTGGGTGCCCGGCGAGGTAGTAAGAAAGACCAAGGAGCTGGATCGACTCGTTGTCCAAGGGATCTTCAGCCAACGCCGTCTTGAAGTAGTCGACCGCTTTAAGATAGTCGCTTTTCTTGTAATAAGCCGTGCCCAGTTCGCGGGAAAGCCCTCTGAGCGCAGGCTGCGACGTTGCCAGACTTTTCAGTTGAGAGATGGCCTCGTCGAACTTTCCTTGTCCCAGTAGAGTCTGCGCGTGCACAAGCTCTGATTGTGTACTCGTCGCGATTGCCGACGGTGCTGGCGACGCAGGGGGAGTGACATTCGAATCGGCGGGCACTTGTCCGAAGCAACCCGTGGCGACCGCCAATAAGAGCATCTGTTTGAGACGACGCGCCACGGAATCGCCTTGTGTGAACATGCAATCGAAAAACTACAAGCCGATTAGAACACAAAAAGAGAGGGAGTCTTGGAAGACTCCCTCATGAACAGCGTGTTTTACGACAGGGTTCTAGAAATCGAAGCGCAGCGCGAACTGGATCTGGCGCATCGGGTAACCGAACTGAAGGCCTGTGATCTTGCCATCGTTCTGGCCGGGTTGGGTGCCGTCCTTGAAGTCAATAGTCGTGTTGGGATTTGCGTAAACGGCGTGATTGAACAGGTTGAAGACATCAGTACGGAACTGCATGTTGAACCGCTCATAGATCGGGAACTTTTTCACGATTGACAGGTCAGAAGTGAAAGCCCGAGGTCCATGGAATGAGTTGCGCTGGATATTACCCAATTGACCTACTGTTGGATCGGCGAACGCTTCGCCTGGATGGGTAGTGATGTCTGGCAGCACGGTGAAAAATGTCAGGTTATGGTGAGCCGGGTCGATATGCCCGGACACCCCAGTGTGGAATGAGCCGGTACCCCGGTCAGGACGGCACACACCCACATCTTGTTCTGTGCCGCATTGCGCGAAGCCGGGAGTCCAAGGCAGGCCACTGCCCCAGGTAGTGTTGTTACTCACTTGCCATCCACCCACCAAATAGTCGACCAAACGGCTCGCATCGCCCAAGTATTGTTTGCCCTTCCCGAACGGCAGCTCGTAGACCGGGCTGAAGACCCACTCGTGGTTACGGTTGAAGTCCACCGCCCCCCACGCGATCTTGTGATCGATCGCATAGTAGTTGCTGTCGTAACCGTCGGCGTGAGAATAGGTGTAGTGCGAGATGAGTTGCAGGCCTTTCGTGAAACGTTTCTCGACCTTCACCTCGAAGGCATTGTAGGTGCTGGCCGCATCGTTGCCGTAGTAGTTGCCAAGGCCAAAGCATATGCCGGCGCCGTTTTTGCACAGAGGCCGGCGCAGGTTCTGATCGACTCCCGTACCATAAAGCGCCATGGAAACCGGATTCACATCGTAGTTCGGTCCGTTGCCAGCGAACCCATGAGTGCCCTTGCTTCCGACATAGGCAACTTCCACTGAAATGCTGTTGGTCAACTGATGTTGAACCGTAGCGTTGTATGCATCTACGCGCGGCAACACCTGGCTCGGTGGACGAATATGTACACCGGAGATCGCTCCACCCAGCGAACTGAACGGGAGTACTCCATCGGATGGGACGTCCGGGAACGCGTTCGCGGGATCGATGGGGGCACATGAATTCGGGCCAAGATCCAGAGAGAAGAGCGGGATCCTGTCACCAGTTGCACCCGCTGGAATTCCGCACTGGCCGGAAAAGTTACTGGCATTGAAGTTTTGCTTGAGCAACACCGGCAGGTTTTGTGTGACCGTGTGTCCGAAGTTGGAACCGAACACGCCGATGTCGTAGCTGCGGCCGTAGCCCATTCGAATCACGGTCTTTGGTGTGATTTGGTAGGCTATTCCGAGACGAGGAGCGAACGCCTTCCAATCATTGCCGACATTACCGTTAGAGCCAATTCCACCAAAACCGGCAACGCGGATCGCGCCTTGTCCGCCAAAGTCCGTAATGTTAGCGAAGCCTCCGCCACCTTTTGCATTGACCGTTTCGGGGAAGTAAATTTCCCAACGCAGACCGTAGTTGAGGGTCAATTTGGGAGTTATGCGCCACGTATCCTGACCGTAGAAGAACATGCGCTTCTGGCGCTCGGCCGGGGGAGGAACCGCTGGGTTGTTGACGTATCGAGCATAGGAGGTCACATCGCCTAGCAGGAACGTCGCGAGATCGAGTCCGCCGATAGCGTTTTGAGCTGTTGCCTTGGGGCTAAAGTTAAATTCTCCGGTGCGGTTATTGTCGCTCGGGATTCGCAGGTTCAGCGCGTAGCGAACGTCACCGCCAAACTTAAAGATGTGGTTGCCTTTCGTTTTGGTCCAGTTGTTGACGAATTGGACCTGCTGCTCGCTTTCGGTCAGAGGGCAATTGCATCGGGCGACACCAAGACCATCGCCGAAGCTCGATACTACGCAACCAGCCCCGCCATCGTTGGGGGCACAACCCGCGCCACTGAGAGACCCCGGAGAACCGGCCAATGCAAAGTAGCCCAAGCCCGCGGTCTTGGGATCGTCTGTGTTGGCGCCAGGAATCCCAAAGTCTGTCATCGGCGTGCCGCCGTCGGGCTTCTGAGTAATCGGATTGTACTTGAACCACCCGAAACGGACGTCCGTCAGCAACGAACTGCTGATCGTTTTTGTGACACCAACCGACAAACTGTAGTTGTGGACGCTGGAACTGCCGGCCAACCCTGGAGCCGAGTCTCCTCCTCCATCCCCCGGTCCCTGCAGCTGTCCAAGCAGACCTTTACCTGAGAGTTTGAAGTAGTCGAGGCTGAACCGCCCGAACATGTTGATACTCGAAGTCATGGCGTAGTCGACGCGGGTATCGAAGCTGTTCTGTTTCAGCGGACCGGAACCGGAACCGACAAAATTGTTCGTGACACTCCCCGGATCCGGAACAGGTAGGGCCTGTAGTATGTTCACAGCCGCTGGCGAAAGCCGGTTGTTGGGGATCAAGTTCCCCCCGAATTGAGTGCGGCCCGAGCCAGTTGCATCTCCCGTGGCAGGGTCGTAAATCAATCCGCCACCTGAAGCAACACTTACGTAGTCGCTAAGATCGCAGAAGGTAGTATCAGGGTTAGGTCCATTTGGTCCGGTGCAGGTACTCAGAACTGTTGCCGTCGGCATGGTAAAACGGCCGCTCAAACCTTTGGTCTGCCGGGTGCCCTGATAATCGCCGAAATAGAACAGCTTGTTCTTAATGATCGCGCCGCCGACCGTCCCGCCAAACTGCTGATAGCGCGCGTGGGGAAAAGGCGACCCGGGATCCTGGGTGAACGGATCGCGTGCTTTCAGTGCATCCGTGTTGCGGATATAGAATCCGCTGCCGTGAATCTCGTTGCTGCCAGACTTGGTTTGCGCTGTAACGACGCTGCCGACAGCCTTGCCAAACTCAGCATCGTAGTTCTGTAATGCGACTTTGGCTTCTGTCACCGCGTCCAAATTGGGATTTACTACAATGATCCCGAGGATTGGATCCTGGTTGTCGGTTCCGTCGAGTTC
>Ga0209488_10004889_pt1 | contig 10385 bp, 8 predicted proteins | sample Rivendell_Oct201_8_FD_188349 | JGI IMG/M metagenome (GOLD analysis project Ga0209488, IMG submission 188349) | Vadose zone soil microbial communities from the Eel River Critical Zone Observatory, Northern California, USA -... | ecosystem: Environmental > Terrestrial > Soil > Vadose zone >... | reverse complement strand
TCGTGCTGCGCGCGCGAGAGCTGGATCGCGCTGACAGCCTCGACGCCGCGCGCTCCGCTTACGAGCAGGCCGCGCAGAAGCTGCCGCAGCTCTCGGATTGGCTGTACCTGAGAGCGGCGGGTGTCACCGCTGACAGCGGTGCGAGAGCAGGATATTTCGCCAGGCTTCGAACGGACGTAGCAAAAGATCGGGTGCGCTGGACTGACGCGATCGCGCGCGAACGGACGCGCGATTTCGCGGGCGCCATCCGCGAGTACAACGCCCTGGGCGCGCGACTCGACGCGCTGCGGCTTCGCGTCAATCCTCCGGCTGACGAAGCATCACGAACCGCGGCGCGCGGAGAATTGCTGTCCTTCATCTCGAGCTCGAACAACTCGCCGGACATTCGTGAGGCGATTGATCTCTTCGACAAGGTCTTCAAGATCGCGACGCCCTCAGAGGAGCTCGTGATCGCGCGGGCGGCGAACAAATCGGGATTGCCGGACCGCGCCGCAACGGGATATGCCAAGGCCCTCGGCGCACGACTCGGCGATGTGGACGACAACGTTGGATATGGCTCGGTACTTTACCGCCTGAGGCGCTACGCCGACGCCGACGCCCAGTTCGCGAAAGTGACAGCACCACCCAGGCTCGCCGCGGCGGCGCAGTACCAGCGGGCGAGGGCCCAGGTCGCGCTGGGAAATACTGAGGCGGGCCGGTCGATCCTCCGGTCGATCACTACCCGGTACCCGACCGATACAAGCGCGGCATCATCGCTTCTGCTTTTGGCCGATCTCGCCACCGACGACAATCGCGATCAGGATGCGCGTCAGACACTCAACGCGCTGCTCAAGCGCTTTCCGACCGGGCGTCACGCGACCAACGCGCGCTTTCGTGCCGGAATGATCGCCTACATCCAAGGCGACAGAAAATCGGCCGCCGCGCAATTCGACTCGCTCGTTGCGCGTGATTCCAACAGCACCGAGGCGCTTGCCGCCTCCTATTGGGGTGGCCGCTCATACGCCGCCCTCGGCGACAAGACACGCAGTAAGGCGAGGTGGCGCTCGATCGTCGCCAGTGATCCCCTCAGCTATTACGCGGTCTTGGCAGCCAAGCGGCTCGACACTACGCTGGTCGCGCCGGATCGGTCACCGGCGAACTACGCGCGTGTTCCGGCGGTCGATTCGGCAATGACCCGGGTCGTGGCGCTGAAGGATGTCGGGATGGATGTGGAAGCTGGATTCGAGAACGACCGGCTCTTCCGCGAAGCCATGGGAAACCAGGCGCGAATGATCGCCACCGCGCACGCCCTCGCTGGCACCGATCAGGCATCCCGCTCGATCGCGCTGGGGCGCCGGGCGATCGACGAGATTGGCCACAGTCCCGAGAACTACCGATTGTATTTTCCCGTTCTCGAGCGCGAGACTCTGATCTCGAGCAGCAAAGAGAACGGCCTGGATCCGGTTCTCGTCGCGGCGCTCATCCGGCAGGAATCGAATTTCAACCCGCTCGCGACGTCGCCTGCCGGAGCGAGGGGATTGATGCAGCTGATGCCGGCCGTCGGAAAAACGGTCGCGGACAGCAAAGGAATCGGCCCCTGGGATCCGGAGCTCCTGTACCAGCCGGCGGTTAACATCAAGCTGGGCACCGCCCATCTGAGCGGCCTGGCGCACAAATATCCGGAAGTCGTCAAGGTTTTGGCTGCGTACAACGCGGGCGAGTCGCGCGTCGAGAAGTGGTCGACCAAAACCGGGGCGGCGGATCCGGAGGTTTTTACAGAGCGGATCCCGTTCGTGGAGACACGAGACTACGTGCGCACCATCCTTCGCAATCGCGCCTACTACCAGGCGCTCTATCCCTGGTAACCGCCATCGTATCTGCTGCGACGCGGAGCGGCTCGTGCCTTACGGCCGCAATCACGTCTCCAGTGAAGCGCGCTATCCCTGATTTCGCTCCGCCTCGGTCGGCTCCTTCAGCTCACCCTTTCTTCGCTTCCGCCAATCGAGCAGCCAGGTTCCCGGAATAATAAAGAGCGGCGTAAGAAAGATGCCTAGAAGGGAGTTCAGCCAGATCAGCGCGAGATAAAACGCGATAAGGCCGAGCGATACCCACAGCGTGCCGAGCGGGCCGTGCGTTTCCAAGCGAAACTCCCCCGTAAATAGGTAAATTAAAAGTATCATGACTCCTGGCCGCGTTGAAGCATCCGTCGTGGAGCGCACTGTCGAGGCAGCACTGGGCGACTGTGGACCAGCGGTTCTCGCCGTCTCGGGTGGTCTCGATTCGATGGTGCTGCTTGCCGCGGCCTCGGGACTTCCAGCGCGTGCGCGGAAGGAAGTCATGGTCGCCACTTTCGATCATGGCACCGGAAAAGCCGCCGGCCGCGCCGCGGCGCTGGTCGCGCGAGAGGGGGTCCGTTGCGGATTCGTTTGCGTCACCGGCCGGGCATCGACGATCGGCACGCGCGAGGAAGAATGGCGCCGCGGCCGTTGGCAGTTTCTGGAACAAGTGGCATCGGCTCGCGAAGCAACCGTCGTGACCGCTCACAACCTTGACGATCAGGTGGAGACCGTGTTCATGCGAATTCTCCGCGACGCCGGACCTCGCGGCCTCGCGGGTCTGTATGCGGAATCCGACGTCGTGCGACCGTTCCTGAACATCGGCCGTGAATCGCTGTCGAATTACGCCCATGAAAAGGGCGTTGTCTTCGTGCAGGACCCGTCGAACCGAGACCGCAAGCACCTTCGCAACCGAATCCGACTCGACATCCTGCCGTCGATCACCAGGCAAAATCCCCGATTTCCGGACGAGCTGCTTTCGCTGGCCAGAAATGCGGCGATTTGGCGGCGGTCGCTGGAGGACATTGCGGGTACTGTCGGCGCCGAAACAGAGCAGAACGGTGCGCTCCGCATCAGCCGGTCCAGTCTCAAAGGCTACGACGCCGAATCGCTGAAAGTTCTTTGGCCCGCGCTGGCGGCACGCGCCAGCGTGGTGATGGATCGACGAGGAACACAGCGAGCCGCCGAGTTTACTATTAAGGGAATGACGGGCGGGTCAATTCAGCTCTCCGGAGGGATCGAAATCGTCATGCGGCGGGAGTACATGCTGCTGCGCCGGTGGCGAACGGAAATCCAGGGGGCGCTGGCGTGACCAGCATCGTCGGACCACGCGAAACGTTCGCGGATCCGCGCCTCTCGGGAAGAGCGGTCAAGCGGATAGCGTTCGACGAGGCGGCAATTGCGAAGCGAGTCAGCGAGCTCGGCAAAGAGATCACGGGCGCGTACCCGGACGGCGACCTTCTGGTGCTGGGTTTGCTCAAGGGAAGCTTCATCTTCCTGAGCGATCTCGTTCGCCAGATCACCCGGCCGCTTCAGGTCGATTTCCTGGTCGCGGCGAGTTACGGAGACGGCATGGTGTCGAGCGGGACAGTCAATCTGGTCTACGATCCCGAAACTGAGCTGGAAGGAAAAGACATCCTTTTAGTTGAAGATATCGTTGATTCCGGCCGCACATTGAATCGTCTGATGTCTATACTTAAAGAACGCAATCCGAGGTCGTTGGAAATCTGTGCGCTGCTCCACAAGCGGATTGCCGCTGGACTGAAGTACGACGCAAGGTTCGTTGGTTTTGATGCGCCGAATGAATTTCTGGTTGGATATGGGTTGGATCACGCGGAGAACTTCCGCCACTTGCCGTACATAGCGAGCTTGCAGTAATGCCTATACAAATGCCTAACAAAACTCCCAAGAAGCCTACGAACTGGAGCAAGGTCTCGAAGCAGCTCTCGTTCTGGGTTTTCGTCATACTCGTGCCCGTCGCGATCATCCAGTTCTCGGGGAAGGGCGCTGACGCCACTCCCGAGATTCCCTATACGCCGCTGTACGATCAGCAGCTGCAGGCGAACAACATTGACAAGGTGACGATTCAGGCTGGTCGGCTGCTTACCGGAGAATTCAAGAACAAGATTCCGGTGAAGGGTCGTCTCGTCTCCAAGTTCAAGGTTCTTCTGCCAACGGAGAATTCGAGCGACGAGATCACGCGGCTGCGCGATCACGGCGTGCAGATTCAGGCCGAAGATGCCCGCATGTCGTTCACGACGATCCTGATCAGCCTCTTCCCGTACCTCCTGATCTTCGGAATCTGGTTCTTCCTGTTCCGCTCGATGCAGGCCGGAGGCGCCAAGGCATTCAGCTTTGGAAAGTCGAAAGCGAAGCTGCTCACAGGCGACACTCCGAAGGTGACGTTCGATGACGTCGCCGGCGCGGACGAAGCGAAGGTCGAGCTGCAGGAGATCATCGAGTTTCTGAAGGACCCGCAGAAGTTCACCAAGCTCGGCGGACGTCTGCCGAAGGGTGCGCTTCTAGTTGGTCCACCGGGAACCGGTAAGACCCTGCTTGCGCGCGCCGTTGCTGGTGAAGCGGGGCGTCCCTTCTTCTCGATGTCGGGCTCCGACTTCGTCGAAATGTTCGTTGGCGTCGGCGCGAGCCGCGTGCGCGATCTGTTCGAGCAGGGCAAGGCGCACGCGCCGTGCATCATTTTCATCGACGAGATCGATGCTGTCGGCCGCCATCGTGGCGCCGGACTCGGCGGCGGTCACGACGAGCGGGAGCAGACACTCAATCAGCTGCTGGTCGAGATGGACGGCTTCGAGTCGAACGAAGGTGTAATTCTGATCGCCGCGACCAACCGTCCTGACGTTCTCGATCCCGCGCTGATGCGTCCCGGCCGTTTCGACAGACAGATCGTTGTCGATTTGCCGGACCTGCGCGGACGTGAGGGAATTCTGCGCGTTCACATCCGCAACAAGCCGATGGCCGAAGATGTGGACGTAACAACTCTCGCCCGCGGAACTCCGGGAATGGCGGGAGCTGATCTGGCGAATCTTGTGAACGAAGGGGCTCTGCTCGCTGCCCGTCGCAACCACGAGAAGGTCTACATGGCCGACCTCGAGGATGCGAAGGACAAGGTCATGATGGGCGCCGAGCGGAAGTCGATGGTCATGAAGGACGAGGAGCGGAAGCTCACGGCGTACCACGAGGGTGGCCACGCCATTTGCGCGGTGAAGGTGAAGGGCAACGATCCGCTGCACAAAGTCACCATAGTTCCGCGCGGACGCACGCTCGGTGTGGCGTGGACGCTGCCGGAAGACGACCGCGTCTCTGTCACGCGAGAGCAGCTCGAGGCAAATCTCGTCAAGGCATACGGTGGTCGCGTTGCCGAGGAGCTCGTCTTCGGGCGCGACAGAGTAACCACTGGAGCTGCCAGCGACATTCAGCAGGCAACGGGACTCGCCCGGCGCTACGTATCACAGTGGGGCCTTTCGGACGAGATCGGTCCGATCCTCGTTGGCGACAACGAGCAGGAGCTTTTCCTCGGTCGCGAGCTTCAGACTCGGCGCGAGGTATCGGAGCGCACCGCGCAGCTCGTGGATTCCGAAGTATCGCGGGTGATCAAAGAGGCTTATGCCCGCGCGACTGCGGTACTCATCGAGAACATGGATCTGTTACATGTGGTGGCCGCGGCTCTGTTGGATCGCGAGACGCTGACTGGTGACGACGTTGCGGCGCTCTCTCGTGGAGAGACGTTGCCGCCGCGCGCGATCAGCCCGCCGCCGTCGGCGCCAGCGCTGGCGACACCGGTCTTGCATCCCAAGACGTCGAAGCCGCCGCTCTTCGGAGGACCGGAGGTAGCCCCGGCGTGACATTCGCCTGGCCGTCGAAGTCACAGCGGCCAACCATCTTCGGAATTCTTAACGTTACCCCCGACAGCTTCAGCGACGGGGGTAATTTTTTGTCCGCCGAAGCCGCGATCGCGCAAGCGGGCCAAATGATCATTGAGGGCGCCGATGCGATCGACATCGGCGGGGAATCAACCCGGCCCGGAGCCAAGCCCGTGTCGGCGCGCGAAGAATTGAAGCGCGTGCTCCCAGTCATTCGCGGCATACGGTCCCGGTGGAGCGATGTCGCGATTTCAATCGATACCGTTAAAGCCGAAGTTGCGACCGCCGCGCTCGGCGAAGGCGTCGCGATCGTGAATGACGTGTCGGCGATGTCGCTCGATCCGGAGATGCCGCGCGTGTGCGCTGAGGCCGGCTGCAGCGTCGTTTTGATGCACTCGCGCGGAACGGTCGCCGACATGGCGAGCTACGAGAACGCTGTCTATGGCAAGGATCCAGTTGGCGAAATAGTCGCCGAGCTGGAGGAGAGCGTTCAGACGGCCCAACGTGCCGGGATTCATCCAGGCCGCATCGCGGTCGATCCGGGCATCGGATTCTCGAAGCGAACGGGCCACTCGCTGGCAGCGCTGGTGGAGCTGCCGCGGATAGTGGCGCTCGGCTATCCGGTGTTCGTCGGCGCCTCGCGCAAGCGCGTAATCGCCGAGCTCATTCGTTACACCGGCGGTGCTGCCGCCGCGGTCGGCGGTACGACACTGGCTCCGCAACTCGTTTCGAACGACGACCGGGACATGACGACGGTTGGAGTGAACGTCGTCGCGTTTTTCGCGGGGGCGCGAATTTTTCGGGTGCACCGCGTCCGCCCCAATCGACTCGCTCTCGACGCCGCATGGGCTCTCACGCCGGAAGAGTCCGAGCTTCTCGCGGACTGATCAGAACAACGTTCCGGCCACAGGATCGTCGAGGAAGATGGTGCGCTTTCCCAGCCACCAGACGAGCAGCCAGGTAGCCACGACCTGAACAAGAATTATCGTCGGCAAAATCGCCGGATGCTCCACGATCGGGGTGAGCGACCCGGACAAGGGGAACATCAGCGGGATGTTGAGCACGTTGAAAATCACGATTCCCATGAGCAGTCCCCTCGACCCACCGAAGATCTTCCAGCAGGCGATGCAGAATACCAGCTCGACCGTGAAATCGAGAATAGGATAGCGCTGGAGATTCAGTCCGAGGCGCGGTCCCCAAGTCATTGGAAGCAGTGCGATGTCGGGTTCGTGGTGGATTATGTCCAGCACGATGTGCGAGAAGATACCCAGTGCCATCGCAGCGCCGAGATTGGAGCGCCGCGCGGACCTTCCCATGAACCACGCCAGCGCGGCAAGCAGCGCCCCGGTGCCTACAGAGTGAGAATACGGAAGGAAATCCAAATGCACGGCATCGGATGTAACGCGATAGTGCTCGATACCGAGGTAGGTGAAAACGATCCAGAGCAGCTCAACGAGCTGAACCGATATCAACAGCGGCCACAGTCCGACTCTTGGATACTTCTTCTTGAGAACCAGCGCTGCTGAGGCGTGAGTGATAGCGTACGTAGGGCCTCCCGGAGGGCGTCGGAGCTCCAATGTCCAGAATGTCAACCGCGAGTGTACGGGCAACTCACGAGCCGCTGAATTAATTTTTAGCCGACACCCTTCACCGGGGCGATCCCGATAAGACGATTTCCATCGCCGGGTTGGACTACCGCGGTACTTCTTCTGTTCGTCTACATGCTCACCCTTGCCCCGAGCGTAACGCTCTGGGATTCGGGAGAGTTTCTCGCGGCCATCCACTCACTCGGCATTCCACACCCTCCGGGCACTCCGCTCTATGTTCTGATCGGTAAGGTCTGGAGCATGATGTTCGCGTCGGTGTTTGGATTCGCGCGGTCGATCAATCTGCTTTCGGCTGCATGCACCGCTTTTGGATGCGGGATTCTGACCAGTCTGTTCGCAAAGTGGACGGGCGATGGATTCGCGGCGACCGCCGCCGGCCTCACGGCTGGGCTCATGTCGACTGTGTGGCTGAGCGCGACCGAAACCGAGGTCTACGCGGTCGCACTGCTCTTCGGCTGCATGATTCTCTGGGCGGCCGATCGCGCGGGGGAGAACTCCGATGCACGGTGGGCCCTCCTCGCGGCGTACCTCGCGGGACTCGGGTGGGCGCTTCATCTCACGGCGTTGCTGGTCGTGCCCAGCGCGATCCTCCTCGTCTTTAGCACCGGCGATGGATACTTCGCGGTTCCGGTGGGCAGGCGCTACGTAGATGGTCGGCGCGAAGCGCACTCGTTCGCCAAGCTGCTGCGCGGATCGATCATCGTGACGATTGTGGGAATGACCTGCGTGGTTTTCATGTTGATTCGCGCCCGCCACGACCCCGCGATCAATCAGGGTAATCCTTCGACATTCAGCTCGCTGGTGAGCGTGATATTCCGCCAGCAGTACGATGTGCCGTCGCTCTGGCCGCGCCAGGCTCCGTTCTACCTCCAGCTCGGAAACGTCTTCGAGTACGCCGACTGGCAATTCGCAAAAAGCCTCGCACCCGGTGCGCCGCCAAACTGGATGAGGACTTCAGTCACGATACTGTACGCGCTGGTCGGACTGGTTGGGTTTCTGGCGCATCGGAGTGCGGACAAGCGCAGCTGGCGCGCGATGGCGCTGCTCTTTCTCGTTTCAACGCTGGGCGTCGTGATTTATCTCAACCTAAAGGCGGGGCCATCCTTCGGAGAGAGATTGCTTCCGGCAGGGGCGCCGCACGAAGCGCGCGAGCGAGACTATTTCTTTTTCTGGGCCTTCATCTGCTGGGGCGTGTGGGCCGGATTCGGCGCGATCAGTCTCTCTCGGCGCCTCAAACCACCGATTGGGATGCTGGCGATGGTGCTTCCGTTCGCGCCGGCAGTGCTGAACTGGACGGCGGTGGATCGCAGAACAGACGACGTCGAAGCACGCGCGAGAATCGGTGAGGCGGATATGTTGGCGAAAGTCCCGCCGTCGGGAATTCTGCTGGCGCTGGGAGACAACGATACCTATCCGCTCTGGTATCTTCAGCAGGTCGAGGGGACGCGGAAGGACGTAACCATCGTGACACTGCCGCTGCTTGGTGCCCAATGGTACCGATCGGAGCTCTCGCGCCGCTACAAGCTGCTCGATTCGGCGGCCGTTGAGAACTGGTATGGCCGAGACAGCACGCTCTCTGTCGTTGTGCGGCGTTCCTACGATCAGAATCGGCCGGTTATTCGGTCGCCGTTCTTTTCGACAGATTCAACTGCAGGTAGGAAGGCACCGCCTCCAGCGGCCAGTGCCGCGCCTACTGTACGGTGAGCGTGTAGTCGCCCAACGCGCCAGCAACCTTTGTTGCGGCGGTGATAACGAAAAAGCCGGCGGTTCGCGTGTTAGTCAAGACCGGTACCGTAAACGTGATCCGGGCGTCTTTCGTCGTTGCGTCGATGTTGTCGTTTGACGTCACGGTCGCACCGCCGTCGATGCGAAGCTCGAGATATGAATCCAGCGTAGCAGACGTCATCGAGACGGTGATGGTCTGCCCCGCGTTCAGAAAGACTACGTATTCGTCAAACGCGAAGCCGCTTGCGGGGGTGGCGACATTCGTGTTGCAGTCCGTGATTTGCAGACTTTGCTGCGTCGTGATCCCCGGGGAAACAAATACATCCTCGCAATTCGTTACCTGCGCTGTTGAAGCCGTCGAGGTTAGCGAATAGGCGCCAGTCACATTGGGATTGACGGAATTTGCTCCGAGCAGGTAAGAACCCGCGGGAACGATGGCTTTGACTCTGGAGTCGGTGGCCCCGGCCGGCCCGAAATCATCGTTTGTGCCGACTTGAGTGCCGTCAGTGGCGAGAAGAGCGAGAAAGGTGTCGAAGGTCGTTGACGACTGATTGAAGATGTAAGTGCCGGCCGTCGGAATGGTAACCGTGAAAAAGTCCACGAAGCTGCCGTCCTGGAACCTGCAATCCGTCGTAGCGAGCTGATACGTGGCGGAAGAGCCAATCGTGTGGGCGGGAGTCGCGCAAGCAATGAACGTGACAGGTGCAAGAGTGCCACTCGTCGCCGTCAGTAGGTTGGCTCCCTCGCCAGCTCCGAGGGTCCAGCTGCCGACGGTCGCGATCCCAGCCGAATTTGTAGTCGCGGTACCGCCTGTGATTGATCCGCCTCCGACCGTAACCGCGAATGTCACGGGTACGCCGGCCATCGGCAATCCCCTCAGATCGTTCACGACGACCGATGGCAGTTCCGCCGCCGCGACCTGTGCTCCCGGCGGCGCGATGACTGTCGTGACGGAATTCGGCGCGATAGTTCCCGCGCCCTGGACTGGACCAGACGCGTCGCCGCCGCAAGAGACCTGCAACGCCAACAGGCCCACTGAAAGCAGTGGGGAGACAACAGATCGCAGCTTCATGATCGGAATATCCGCCAGATGTCGGTTGCGTCAATACAGGCGCAAGGCCAAGGCCACAAAAATGACGGTTGGCTACTGCTGCAGCCCCGCCAGCGCAGGAAGGTCGAAGTAAACCCGCGCGCGAAGGAAAGGCGAAAAAAACCCGCCCGCGGCCATCAGCTGACACGCTGACAGCCGCGCGCGGGTAGTCTTCAGTTGTGTTTCGCTTCTAGTACCTGTAGTGCTCCGCCTTGTACGGGCCCTCGAGCGGAACGCCAAGATAATCCGCCTGATCCTTCGACAACTT
>Ga0209488_10004888_pt1 | contig 10385 bp, 11 predicted proteins | sample Rivendell_Oct201_8_FD_188349 | JGI IMG/M metagenome (GOLD analysis project Ga0209488, IMG submission 188349) | Vadose zone soil microbial communities from the Eel River Critical Zone Observatory, Northern California, USA -... | ecosystem: Environmental > Terrestrial > Soil > Vadose zone >... | reverse complement strand
CGCGATCGCTTAAGCCGGTGCCAGGACGGTCGTAACGCACAACGCGGAAGCCGTCCGCCAGGCGAGTGAAAAAGCGACGGAACCCCGGATGCTCCCAATCGCGCTCGACATGACTGACCCACCATGCCGGGCAGAGAACAAGCGGCCCCTCGCCCACCACGGCATAGGCGATCCGAGCGCCACTCGTATCCCGGATGAATCGAACGGTCTGCACTGCCGGTATCTCCGCCCGGGCCTCTCATTCGATTCTCATGCCAATTTCATCGCATTTTCAAGCACCGTCCTTCCACCCGCTCTATAGGCTCGATTGACTCGGCGCAGGCGCTCCATCTGGGCCATTCTTTGCCGATTGTCGTCCCCACTGAACCGTAGATGTTGGAGTCAATTCATGACGATGGATATGACTACGATGGGTTCCGGCGTGATGCTGGCGATGGCGATTTATCACCTCGCCATTTTCATCTTCGCTGTGCTCGGGATCGCGGCGTCAATCAAATATCTGCGCTCCTAATTTGGCCAGTGGCCCTTGACGCTCGGAGTCATGCTGATCGCTCTGATTTCTGCGCCGGGAGGATGAACGACATGTTTGCGATTGACGCTGCTAAGCGGCGCATTGCTGCTGCCACGTCGACCGCCGTTCAGACGCTGCGGAGCAAGCGAGTTGTGTCCGCCAGATTCTTCGTTGGCCTGCTGGCCGGTGCGGGGTTTACCGCCGTTGGACTTCATCAAGTCAACAGAACGCAACCCGATCTGGTCCTTGCGATCACGCTGTATCCGGTCGCTACGCCGGCTGGACAACTCGCAGTGCTCACAGTCGCGGTCGCCGTGCTCATCGGGTTTCTGCTTTGGAGCAAGCGAGCGACCTCAGCCTCATTCTTTCGGGGCGTGCTCGCGGGCAACGGCTTCATCTTGAGCTTCGATATAGTCTGGGTCCATTGGATCTTTGGCCTCCATCACCTGACAAATACAGAAATGGACCTCTTCCTTGAGCCGCCGCTTGTCCTCCTCGGACTCGTTTTCTTGTGGTTTGCGATCACGCGAGAGCGCCGCCAAGCAAGTAGAGCTACGCTCGAAGGGAGCGGGTGATCTAAATTGGCTTGCCGCGCCACCGAACTTCAGCGTGGCCGAGCGCTACCCTCGTATATGAACCCCATTGGCTTGAGACCCGGCATGTAGCCGGTATCAAGGCGCTCAATCCGAAACCCGCCGTTCTGGATCAGATCGGCGATCCCACGGTTGAGATGACAGCCGCCTGAAAGTCGCTTCCAAGCCGGGTTCAGGTGGTCCTGCCACCACTGCACCCCGGCTTCCGGCGCGCGTCCGTGCTCGACGAAAAGAAGGCTGGCCCCGGGTTTGAGCACGCGGCGTACTTCCTGAAGCGCACGCTGGACGTCCGGTATGCTGCACATCGTCCATGTCGTTACGACGGTGTCGATGCTCCGGTCCTCAATCGGAATAGCCTCCGCACTGCCTTCAACTACTTCGAGCGGCATCGACCTTTCCCGGCTGCTGGTTCGCGCCATTTCCAAGAGCTTCGGTGAGGGGTCTAGGCCGACAATCTGTTTTACGTCCTTGGGATAGAAAGGCAGATTCAGGCCAGAGCCAATGCCGATCTCGAGTATGCGACCAGTGGCGGCCGGGACGACGCGGTTGCGATAGGGCGCGAGCCGCTTTTGGCGCATGGACAAGTGGATCAGCCAGGGAAGGATTCGCTCCTGATAGAAGCCCATAATTCTAATCTCGGTTTGCACCGACCCCGCTTGCGAGCTTCGCCCCAATGGCAAAGCCAGCCGCTATGATGGCAGACAGATAATTCATGACGAATTTTCCGATCCGGCGGTCGCCCCGCTGGTTGTTACGGTCCTCATCTGAAGAAGACGTACTTTGCAAGGGCAGCGATCCCGAGGACGAGCAACACGGCCAGGAGCAGCCAAAGAAACCCCATGCCCCACATCATTCCGCTACCCATCATATCCTGCATCATGAGATGCCTCTGGGTGTTCAGATGGTCATGCTTTGGAAATGCCGGAACTGTGTTCTCAGTTCCAAAACACAAAAGTTCAACTCCGACACGCGGCTGGTTGGCTACTTCTCTGCGCGGAACGTGATCTTTCCCACCACGGCCTGCCGTTCGCCCGGCACCATGGCGGCGATGCGTAGCAGCCAGCGACCGATCATGGAAAGATCGGTCTTGAACGCGTAAACGCCGGGCTCTGGGCTCGGCACAGGCGTAAGCGATGAGGTCATTTCACCCATCGCGTCGGGGCTCATGTCGATGCGTTTTACAATGATCTCCGCGTTCGTGACAGGCTTGCGGGTCTTCTTGTGAATGAGACGGACGGCCACCACAACATCGTCGCCCTGCTTGAGCTGTGCCGTGACGGGCTCGAACCTATAATCGCCGGGACCGCCCCAGGCGGCAGTAGCCCAAAACACTCCGCCAGCCGCCATAAGACCCAGTTTTCGAAACATCCATCACTCCTAAGGTTAGGTGGTCAAGCTGAGGGCGAATGATCTCAATTCCCGACGGCCTACGTTTGCGATCTCTGATCAGTTGGCTCGCGATGAGCAGCCGAGCAGTTCGCGCCGGACATTTTCATGAAGCATAGGCCGAGCGCGCACATGATGGCGCATGGAAGCAAGCTGAGCAGGATCGGCGCCACGCTGACAGCAATCAGCCAGTTCCAACTGAATGCTGCGACCGCGATCACCGCTATGGTCGCAACTGCTATCCAAAACCTCCAATTTCCGAGAAGTGAGTAGATCCCTAAGGTGCTCGTCGTCGATGCTGGCTTAGTCGTCAGATTGCTCATTACTTTCGTCTCCCTGAATTGCCAATCGAGGTGAAAGACTAGACTGCCTCGCCTCGACTGGCGGCTTGGTGCCTGTGCAGAGGTTGTTAGGGTGTCGCTTCTCGCGGGTCCATTTGGACACGCGAGTGCCTGATTGCAACGTTCAGCAAGTTATCGGGTATTTCGGTCCACCCAGATAGCGGCAGCGACCGTTGTACCCTTCAGGCGCAACTTGCGTAGACGGCAAAACTCGTCTGCCTTGCATGGCGCGAGCGCGATACGAATCAAGTCCAGTCGGCGCCGTCCGATTATAGCTCGAAGGACCGCCCTCATTGGGCCAGTAGCTCTTGTCAGTAATTCCCGGCCCTGCATGAGCCATGCCTGACAGCGTCATGAACGCCGCCACGGTGGAAATTGCGAGAACGCGTTCCCGGCACATCGTTCTGCTCCTTGTCTGTGATTGAAGCGATTTGCGCTTCAATGGCTAGTTCGGAGCAATCGGGAGCTCAGTTACAGGTCACGCGAACGTGAGTGATGATCGCAATGACGAAGTCATGGGTTCCAGTGAACTCGACGGGACTGGCGTGACCTCGCCTTAAGGGACCCAGGGCCCTCCCCGTCCGAAGCGACGGTGCATCGGCTCAACAGGTTCAATGCTGTCTCGCTCCCGCTACGGCAAGCGGGCGGTCACCACCAATGCCACAGCGTCAAGCAGGACGCGCCCCGAGGCTTCAAAGCGAGACAGAGCTGTCCGCATGTCGGCCGCGATAGCGCTTCGCGTGTGGCTGTCGAGGCTGTTGAGCATATCGCCGAGAGGGCCCAACTCCAGCAGCATATCCGTGGTTTCATCGAGGGTTCCGCCGCCGACCTTTTCGGTCAACCGGTCAGTCTCAATCTCGCCGAAGCCCGATCGTGACAGGATACGCCGTACTCGGTCGAGGTCGGCGAACGCAAAGGGACCCGGCGCATCGGGCTCGCCAGGCGCAGGCAAGGAGATATGCCGAGCGGCGGCGCCCATTGGGATGGTAATGAAAAGGTTGTCCTGAGGCGCCGGCCAGCACACAAACGCAAGTCGCCCGCCCGGTCTGACGGCTGATCGGAGATTGCGGAAAGCAGCCTCCGGATCGTCGAAAAACATGATCCCGAACCGAGAGAACACGAGATCGAAGCTTGCCGTGGGAAACTGATGGGTCTGAGCGTCCGCCTCTTCGAAGCGAACGTTCAAGACGCTGGCCTCCGGAGCAGATCGGCGCGCGGCATCGATCAGCAAGCTCGATACATCGACACCTAGGACGAAACCGGTATCGCCGACGCGACGGCCAATCTCGAACGTCGTCTCGCCGCAACCGCAGCCGACGTCAAGGACACGCTGGCCGCGCTGAATGGCCGCCCGATCCATCGCCCGGCGCCCGAACGGCGCGATCTGACGGTCGATGCGCTCATGGCGTTCGAGCCAGCGACGCCCTGTCGCGCTGTTCCACTCCTCGACCTGCTTCGCGTTTGCTCTTACGGATCCGGGCTGGGTCATCCAGTGAACCTCCTGGCTGGTGTGAGCTGACGTGTCGCCTGAATTGGGCTAGCCACGGACATGCCCGGCACAGGCGCCTCAGGGCTAGCAATCGTGCGCTCATTCTCTGCCTGGTGCCCGTGCTGGCCTTTCATGTATTTGAGCATCATCAAGCCGCATGCAAGCATGAAAGCGAGCGGAACCAGATTGGCGAAGGCGAGCCAGCTCTGGCTGATCGCAAGTGCGATTGCCGCCATTGCCAGCGCGGCACCGATGATCAACTGCGATGCCGACGAAGCCAGCTGCCTGAATGTTGGCTGGCGTCATGACAGAGGGACGCGTCACGTCGTCCTGAGTGCGACAGCAGGGAAACGGCCTATCGAAGGACGTGGTTCCCAAACCTGTTTCGCCGCAGCACAGCTTCACCAGCGCAGAAGTCGCGGCCCGAGCGCCGCGCCGGCGATCGTGCACAATGCAATCGTGCCGCCGTACCACAAGGCAACAAACGGCAGAGAGTCGTCGGTGCAGTGGAGCGCATAGGCGGAGGCGCTCACTCCGCCCGCGACCAAGCCAGCGAGAGCCCCTGCGCGCACGAGGTCCGTTGGTGCAGCCCGGCGCACCGCCCAAACGATCATGGCAAACGGCACGATGGCGATGAGGGGAATTGACAGAAGGCATACCAGCCAATTGTCTCCGATGATCATCTCGTCCCAATGCGAGCTTGGTGCCGATGCGAGACTGAGCCCGGCGAGGAGCATGATCACCACGAACGGCAACGCCACCAATGCGACCGGCGTCCTGTATTCCCCGCCGGGACGCGCAAGCTTGATCAGTGCGATTGACGTTAGAACGATGGTCCCCGTCGTAAAGACAAGCTTCAACGGCAAGTGTGTCACGGCGCTCGTCTTCGGCAAGTCGGTACGGACACCGAGTACAAGGAGCATGGCAACGAATGCTGCTACTCCACCAATCAGAATAGCTGCGCCAAGCGTCCGCATCACTTGGTGACGCTCGACCCGCTCGACATTCGTGCTGAGCATGGAAATCAGTTCATCCGTCTTCATGTCTTTGCTTCTCCCGCGCAATCGTGGCGGCTAAGCGCTTCAGCCCGCGATGCACATTGACCTTGACGGCCGATTCCGAGATGCCACACTGGCTTGCGGCCTCGATCACGCTCAGTCCGTCTATCTTAACGCACTGGATCGCTTGCCGCATCTTGCTGGGAAGCTGGTCCAGGAGCCGCCGCAGGTCGTATGCGCTTTCCGCACCGACATGATCGTCCTGAGCGAAAAGCTCCGCCGCTCTCTCAATCGGCGCGTCCGTCAACTGCGAACTGGTCGTGCGCAAGTGGTCAATCAACTTATAGCGCGCAATCGCATATATCCACGGCGTGAGGGGTTCGGTCGGATCGTATGTGTGGCGCTGGATATGGATCGCCAATAACGCTTCCTGTACGAGGTCCTCCGCCTCGGTTGCACCCCGGCCGATGCGTTCGAGCCTCGTCTTGTAAAACGCCCGCAGGCGCCTGCTCAGTTTGTCAAGGAGAGCCCGATGCGCCGCGGCGTCGCCGTCAAGGCCCGCAACCATCAAGCCTTTCAGCTCGGCCTCTATCGTTGCCATGCATCTCGCCCATTAGTTCGCAGCCGAAAGCCGCCCGGTTACAGCGACGGATGCCCAAATGTTGGGCAGGCAAGCGCGCTATCGGCCTTTTCTCTTTGGCCGAAGCGGCCATCACGCTGGGTCTAGAACGGGGGCTCGGCGCGGAGCGCGGATCGCAAGTCCCTTCGCCACGGCGTAGATCGCCGGGATGACGATCAGGGTGAGCAACGTCGAGGACACCATGCCGCCGATCATGGGCACCGCAATCCGCTGCATCACCTCGGCCCCAGTGCCGTGGCTCCACATGATCGGCAAGAGGCCGGCCATGATGGCGCAGACGGTCATCATCTTCGGGCGGACACGCTCCACCGCGCCGCTCATGATGGCAGCCTGGAGATCATCGCGGCTGAACGGCTGTCCTTCGGTCTCCCGCCGCTCCCGCAGCGCCTCATAGGCATGGTCGAGATAGATCAGCATCACCACGCCGGTTTCCGCGGCCACGCCCGCGAGCGCAATGAACCCGACCGCCACGGCCACCGATAGGTTGAAGCCAAGCCACCACATCAGCCACAAGCCGCCGACCAGCGCGAACGGCACCGAGAGCATGACGATCAGGGTCTCGGTCACGCGGCGGAAGTTCAGGTATAGCAGCAGGAAGATGATGAGCACCGTGATCGGGACAACCACCTGGAGACGCGCCTTGGCGCGCTCCAAGTATTCGAACTGGCCGCTCCAGGTAACGTAATAGCCCGGTGGAAACTTGACTTGCCTTGTGACGGCCTTCTGGGCGTCCGATACGTAGCCGCCGAGATCGCGGTCGCGAAGATCGACGAAAATGTAGACCGCAAGCTGCGAATTCTCGGTGCGGATGCTGGCCGGACCCTGCCCCAAGCTCACCTTGGCGACCTGGCCGAGCGGCACCGTGCCGCCATCCGCCAGCGGGATCAGCACCTCGGTTGCGATCGCCTGGGGATCGCTACGGTAATCTCGCGGATACCGAATGCTGACGGTATAGCGCTCGCGCCCTTCCACGGTCGTGGTCACGGGCTCGGCACCAAGGGCCATGGAGATCAGGTTCTGCAGGTCGCCCACCATCAGCCCGTAACGGGCAAGCTGCGTGCGATCAGGATCGATGTTGAGGTAATAGCCGCCGATCGCACGTTCGGCATAGGCGCTGGTGGTCCCCGGCACAGTGCGCAGCACGGCCTCGATCTGCCGGGCGAGTTTTTCCATCTCGGCGAGGTCAGTACCGAGCACCTTAACGCCAACCGGGGTGCGGATGCCAGTCGAGAGCATGTCGATGCGCGCTTTGATCGGCATGGTCCAGGCGTTGGACACGCCTGGAAACTGTAGCGATTTATCCATGTCCGAAATGAGTTTGTCGATTGTGATGCCGGGGCGCCATTCGCTCTCCGGCTTGAGGTTGATCACCGTTTCGAACATTTCGGTGGGAGCCGGGTCGGTCGCGGTCGAGGCACGGCCAGCTTTGCCCCATACGGATTCCACTTCGGGAAACGACTTGATGATTTTGTTCTGGGTCTGCACCAACTCGGCAGCCTTGGTTACTGACAGCCCGGGAAGCGTGGTCGGCATATAGAACAGTGTGCCCTCATTCAGGTTGGGCATGAACTCGGTGCCTAGTCGCAGCGCGGGCCATACGCTGCCGGCAAGAACGGCGAGCGCGACCAGAATGGTGGCGGTCTTGAAACGTAGCGCCACCCGGATGACGGGACGATAGAGCCAGATGAGGAAACGGTTCACCGGGTTACGGTGCTCCGGAACGATCCGTCCGCGCACGAACAGGATCATGAGCGCAGGCACCAAGGTGATCGACAAGAGCGCTGCCGCCGCCATAGCAAAGGTCTTGGTGTAGGCAAGTGGCTTGAACAGCCGTCCTTCCTGGGCCTCCAGCGCGAAGATCGGAAGAAATGATACGGTGATGACGAGAAGGCTGAAAAAGAGGGCCGGTCCGACCTCGCTCGCCGCGTTGATTAGAATAAGCACTCTTGGTTCGTCGGGAGGAGCACGTTCGAGATGTTTGTGGGCATTCTCGATCATCACGATCGCGGCGTCGACCATCGCGCCGATAGCGATCGCGATGCCGCCGAGACTCATGATGTTTGAGCTCAATCCCAAAAAATACATGCAGAGATAGGCCATCAGCACGCCGAGAGGCAACGTGATGATCGCCACAAGAGCACTGCGCACGTGGAGCAGGAATATCACGCAGACCAAGGCGACGATCAGGCTCTCTTCGAGCAGCGTGCGCTTGAGCGTGTCGATGGCGCGATAAATCAGATCGGAGCGATCGTATACGGGATCGATGCTCACGCCCTGCGGCAGACTCGGCGCAATCTCCGCGAGACGCGCCTTGACGTTGCGGATCACCGACAACGCGTTCTCGCCGAAGCGTTGCAAGACAATGCCAGAGACGACCTCACCCTCCCCGTTCATCTCGGTAATGCCGCGCCGCTCGTCCGGCGTCAGCTCCACCCGGGCGACATCCTTGAGCAGCACCGGCACGCCGCGGTCGCTCTTGACCACGATCTGCTCGAGATCGGACAGGCCCTTGATGTAGCCGCGTCCACGCACCGCGAACTCGGTCTCCGCTAGCTCCACGGTGCGCCCACCCACGTCCATATTGCTCGTGCGCAGCGCCTCCCGGATTCTCGCGAGCGGGATGCCCATGGCTTGCAATCGCCGCGGATCGATCACGACGCTGTATTGCTTGACGAAGCCGCCAACGCTCGCAACTTCGGCCACGCCTTCCGCCTTGGCGATGCCATAGCGCACGTACCAGTCCTGGACGGTGCGCAATTCGGCGAGACTTTTCTGTGCGCCACGCACCACATATTGAAACACCCAGCCGACGCCGGTCGCATCCGGACCAAGGCTCGGCGCCACGCCGGCTGGCAGCCGCCGCGCGGCGGAATTCAAATATTCCAGCACGCGAGAACGCGCCCAATAGAGGTCGGTGCCATCCTCAAAGATCACGTAAACGAACGACACGCCGAAGAACGAGAACCCTCGCACCACACGAGATTTGGGAACACTCAGCATCGCGGTGGTCAAAGGATAGGTGACCTGGTCCTCGACCACCTGTGGGGCCTGGCCTGGATATTCGGTGTAGACAATCACCTGGACGTCAGAGAGATCGGGGATAGCATCAAGCGGCACGCGCGAAACCGCAAAGATGCCGGCAAATGTCACGAACACAGTGGCAAGTCCCACGAGAAAGACGTTGCGCGCCGACCACCGGATGAGGGCCGCAATCATCTTGAGGCCTCCGGCTGGGTAAAGGCTTGAAGGGCCGCTTTGAGATTGCTTTCAGCATCGATCAGGAACGTCGCCGAGGTTACGACCTCCTCGCCTTTTTCCACGCCCTCGATTATTTCGATGTAGCTGTCGCCGCGGCGCCCGAGCTTTACGGGCCGCGGCTCAAAGCGCCCATCGCCCTTCGCAACGAGTACGACCTGCCGATTCCCGCTGTCGATCACCGCGCTTGCCGGCACCGCAATGGCTGGTGTCTCGTCACCCGCTTGGAAAATAACATCCGCGTACATATCAATCTTCAGGCGGCCATCAGGGTTTGGCACTTCGATGCGGACGCGTGCAGTCCGCGTCTCGGTCTTCAGCTCGGGGTAGATGAACGTGACTTCACCTTCCACCGGCTGGGACATGTAGGCGCGCACGGTCACGGTTGCGCGTGTGCCGATCTTGAGCGCAGGCAACTCGCTCTCGGCCACGTCCGCGATGACCCAAACGTGAGTGTGATCGGCGATCCGGAAGATTTCGTCGCCCGCCCTCACGCGCTGACCATTGATCACACTCTTCACGATCACGTCGCCGGTTGCCGGCGATTTCCAGTCAATCGTGCGAGGGAGCGCCCCGGTCCGGCGAATCTCCTCGATGCGATCCTCGGGAACGGCGAGATTGCGCAACTGCTGCATGGCGCCTTGGATGCTGCGCTCTCTATCCGCTGCGCTGCCGCCAAATCCGCCGCTCCGGGCCAGATTAGACAGGTCGATCTGCGCGCGCACGATGTCGGGACTGTAGACCCGGAACAGCGGCTCACCGGTGTGGACGTGTTGGCCTGTTTTGTTGACAAACAGGTCTTCGATGAACCCGTCCGAACGCATGGTGACGATTGTCAGACGGGCTTCGTCGTGCATGACCGTACCGACAGCGCGGACCGGACGAACGATGACTCTTTGCTCGACCTTCTCGGTCCGGACCCCGCTGCGTTGAATCTTGTCGAGGCTGACCTTGACGGTCTTGTCGTCGCACCGCTCCTCGCCCTCATAAACCGGGATGTAATCCATCCCCATCGGGTCCTTCTTCGGAGCTGGCGAGGTATCAGGCAGGCCCATGGGATTGCGGTAGTAAAGAATATTTCTGGGGCCGCTCACCTGGCATTCTGCCTTCTGCAGGTCGCCACCAGGGCCAAAGGCAGGCTCTTCATCGTCATAGACGGGAAGGTAGTCGCG
>Ga0209488_10004887_pt1 | contig 10385 bp, 13 predicted proteins | sample Rivendell_Oct201_8_FD_188349 | JGI IMG/M metagenome (GOLD analysis project Ga0209488, IMG submission 188349) | Vadose zone soil microbial communities from the Eel River Critical Zone Observatory, Northern California, USA -... | ecosystem: Environmental > Terrestrial > Soil > Vadose zone >... | reverse complement strand
TGCGTGCGTGTGCGGTGGCTTGATCAGGGTTAACGAGACCCGGCTCGTCACTTGCATCCGCATCAGCGTCTGCATCGCCTGCACCTGCACCAGCGCGAGCGCTAGCACTTGCACTTGCATTTTCGCCCGCGCTCTCCCGATCCTTCACTTCCGCACCACCCGTCACAGCCACAGCCACAGCCTCCTGGTCCTTCTCCTTCACCTTCTCCTTCACCTGCTCCGAGTCCTCTTCCCGTTCCTTCTTCCCGTCCTCCTCCGAGTCCTCCGAGTCCTCCGAGTCCCCCTCCGGCGCGACCATCTCATCGATCCGCGCGAGGTCCTCGCGCACAACATCGAGATACGGTTCGAGGCCCGCTAGGGGTGGCGTCCGCTCGAGTTCCTCCTCCCGTCTCCACGCGCGAGCAGTGTTGGACGCGAGGAACGCACAGAAGCGACCCAGCGCGCGAAGCGGGTCCTCCGCAACGTCCGGCGACAGCGGCTCGAGCGCGCCGGGCGTCGCCATGAGCGAGAGGGAGGGCGGCCGGGCGGCGGCGGCGGTCGCTTGGCGGGAAGAGGGGGACGGCGTGCGGGCGCGCGCTGCTAGTACTGCGGGGAGCGCGAGCGCGGGCACGATGCTGGGTCGCTCGCGGAAGGTGACGTGCCTGCCGGCGCGGCGGGGTGCTGGCGCTGGGGGGACGGACTTGAGCAGGAGGATGAGGATGAAGGTGTAGACGGCGATAGAGAGCATCAGGCTCGTCGCGCAAAATACGAAAAGTGTGTGGAGCAGCCGGGCAGATAGGGCCCCTGGGGCGAGGACCCTACAGAACGTAAGTACAGAGGGCATCATAATCTGAGAACCGGCGGAGAAGTGTTGAGGGGTGAGGAGAGGTGATTAGTTGGATGATTTGTATGTGTATGAGGATTGTGAGAGCAGGGTGGAGGAGGGCGCAAGTTTATAACCGTACTAGGGCAAATCTGCGAGATCATACCCTAGGACTGCGGACAGGGACGAAACGTGCGTTCCGTGCGACAATCGTCTGGCGAGAATGAGGAATGAGGAATGAGAACACGTCAAAATGTCTGGTGCGCGGTGTTTCATGATCGGTTAGCACCAAGCTGTGTCAACGGAGCAACTAGAAGCTCCTTTCTTGTGCCCCATCTCGAAGATGAAAATGAATGAATAACATGCGCGTACAGATGGGTGGACTGCCACATATACATTACCCTACCACCTACACGTGTAGTCTACACAAAACTCATGCTCCAAAGGCACCACTAAAGCTCGCATGTCTTGGCACCCGCACAAAGGCATTAGCCGGCGGCGAGAGCAGAGGCGTGTCATCCTCGAGCGATTGCAGGAGCTTTCGGGGCAGTCTGAGGTCTGCAGGTGACGAGTGACGAGTCGAGGCTAGCAATATCGAGAGACTTTTCTTCCGTGCCTGCTCAATACGTGCGGCCTCAAACATAGGGAATGGCTTCTCTGTAAGCGGTGAGGCGGGTGACGCAAACGGATCTTGAAGAGTTCTGAAATCTTCCGCTGAAGTGATGGCAGCAGCTTGCTGGGGTCGCACTGACCCGGCGTTGCTGGGACGAGGGGTATGTTCAAGCGCACGGGGTGACACCCCGCACCTGAAAGGTGTACGTCCCGAAAGGAAGGGATCTGGGTAGGGATCGGGTAAGATGGAATGAACTACCCTGAGGTGGTAAGCGAAGTGAAGGTCGTGGTGACGGAATAACACACTATGAAGTGCAAACGTTACACATGTGATCCAGAACGCATCGAAAAGGGAGGTAGGCGCTTGAAAATCCCCTTTCCCAACGAGTGCACAGGTGGCAGACAGAACGCCACAGGCATGCCCAACTGCGAGGACAAGCCACATACGTGCGATGATCGAATGCTCTTCGACGCGGCGGATAGATACGTAAAGGAGAAAACTGACACAGGACAGGGGTATAAAAAAGAGAAGCCAGCAAAGCGCTGGCAAACGAGCGGCTGGGTAGTCTTCTTGGAGAGCTGCAAAAACAATGGAGAGAACGGTATCTATTTATCCTGTTAATCAATAGCTGATACGGTCAAGAAGGGGGAGTTTCATACTCGCTACGAGTGGGGAAGACATTACTGCTGTAAAGATTCTCACTTTTCCAAAAGTGAGAATGCTGATGCGTGGTGAGGGTATAGGCTCTATCAGAGCTTTCAAATTCAAAAGATACATCATGTACAGCGAGACTAGAACAGTCTATGAGTCTTTGGTGATGACATATATACAAGGACTTACGTCCGGACTGTAAGATTACTACGATAATTTTCCCGCCCATGGCAACGCGTGCGGCGCGTGAACGGTCGCCTGTACGCCGCGCCTCATAGGCGACTAGACCCAAAGTACCGGATAGCGCCGACAAAAGTGCGATCAAAAGCATGACGGAGAGTGCCAGGAGCCGTCGAGTGCCTTGTGCATCATGTAGGTCCCATTGAGACTTGCGAAGCGAGAAAATTTGAAGGACGATCAGGATAAGAGAGACGAAGGAGCTAATAAATAAAAGCGAAGGAGCGGCGGTTTCAGGGTGCATCCGTATGAATAGGGTGATTGTACAACAAAAAACGAACGACGGCTAGAGTCTGGGGCAGCCGACATACAAGAATCCGACTCGAGGGGTGTCAGGAAGGGTATATATATCGGCCACACGTAATAGGAAGGGCTAGAGCATAGTGATGGACTGAACTTGGAAGCCAAGCCGGGAGAGCACTTTCAATGTAATGGACGATGGTCGGACGTAATCTGGCTTAGAAGCGAGGCTCCCCGAGTACTGGAGATACTTCTTTAGGCACTGCAAGCAGTTTGGCTGTCTCTTGCATTTGATTCCACGTGCAATCTTGGCGCCAGTTTTGGTTCGGGAATATCTTGTCTGTGATGTCGCTGCTAAGGAGGGCCCAAAGGGTTAGTGCTGCGACGGGCGGAGAGCGGGCCGTACCGGATTTTGCCGAGTGTCAGTCATCTTCACCACTTCACTGACCTTCACTTGCCTCAGCTTGTCTCTTTCCTATTTCCTCCCTCAACTCCTCTGCAGACCCCTCGACATCAAAATGAGCTGGCAAGGGTCCGTTCATTCATCGTGTTATTAGGATCCTACCTGAATGCTATCTTAGATTCAAGAAATCAATGAATCGAGCAGGGACCACCGTATGTATGGAACCCCTTGTCTTCTTCATGTGCCAACATACCACGCCCGCACCCTGCAGCTCCTCCAAAAAACAGGCCAAATAGAGCGTACAGTAGATCAGGATTTTTCATCAGAGGAGGCGAAGTACAGAGTGTGCGTTTCCCTCTTCCCCCTCTCTACCGGGTCCGAGTCATGTCAATACGTTGCACGGATAGATTCGAGAAGGAATGTGGCGTTCTCCAGAAGGACGGGAAGGCTTACCTGGACTCTATGCGTGGTATGCATGCGCCTTCCCCGGCTTCGCTCATCGCTCAGGCCCAGCTGACCGCTCTTCACCTCCGCGTAGCCATGTCTTCTGCGCAGCTCCGTCTCGCGGAGACGATCGACACCTTCTATAGCGCTTCCGACAAAACATCTGACAGCGCTATGGCCGCACATGCGTACAGACGTTCCGTGGAAGAACTTGATGCCGGTATTGGCCGCGAGCTTGTCCGCTATCCATTCGCTCCTAGCATTCCGCGATTACTGATCATTATTCCACTCTTCTCTTCTCGATAGGATGCCCCCTATCGTACGACAATCCTCGATCCACTGGGTAAGATGAACTCGTATTTCCCGGCCATAAACGAGCACATCTCGAAACGGAATAAGAAGGTGCGTCGCCCTCCGTCCCCGTGATTTGGATCCCTCTCGATCGCACACATCGTGGCGTCGCGCCGCTCTAGCTCCTTGACTACGATGCCGCACGAAGCAAAGTGCGCAAGCTGTCCGAAAAGCCGAGCGATGACTCCACCAGACTGCCTAAGGTCTGTCCTCACTCTCTCACCAGCTACATGGGGCAGGAAAGGCCTGACGGCGATCATCACACGCACGCGTCATAGGCACAACAAGAGCTCGACGAGACCAAGGAGATTTTCGACGTGATGAACGAGAGGCTTGTGGCAGAGATGCCTGTCCTGCTCGAGCAGCGTGTGCCATACTTTGATCCGAGCTTCGAGGCGATGATCCGGATGCAATGCAAGTTTGCCGAGGAGGGTTACGAGAAACTATCGGGCGTGCAACGCTATTTTAAGGACAGCGTACGTGACGACTACGCCGCAGGCCAACTCGACGCGCAGGTCGAGGGCGTCTTGCAGGAGATGCGGGAGTTGTCGATATCTGGCGCATCCTAGAGTCTCCATTTTCTTTCTCGTGGCTCCCGAGTTACGCATGCCGCGTCATAATCACATTGAGGGTGAACGTGGGGGGTGTGCCAGGGTCGGACCGTGTATATTACAATCAATTTTTGATGGCGTTGCTGCTGCTGCTTCTGCTGTTGTTGTAACACTGTATGAAACACGCCGAACAGTTGTTGAAAAGTTTGGGATCTAGCCCATTCATAATTACAAGCGCACAATCACAAGTAAGATATAAATTATTTTGTGCGCCCCATCGAATGCCGAAAGTCGAAAAGAAAATGTCGTCTATGGGTGGTTGTGGTCCTGCGTCTCAGGTCATCAGAGGGGTTCGGGCAAACGACGCCGCTGCTCGGGTGTGTCGTCATCATCTTCTTCGATCGCGGCCTGCTGTGCTTGTGCACGGAGTGGCTCGGTAAACTGTTCCCTCAGGCGGATTTCTGCCTGGCGTTTCACCTGCGTCAAAGGAATGGCAACGCCGCCAGCGTCAGCGAGACACACACAAGTCGACGACGACGACGACGCGTAACCCATCCAAACCAAACGTGCTTACCTCGAGAGCGATCGAGCCTCCAACATGCATGAGCGGGCCGGCAAGGTTCAGCTGAACGATGATCCATCTGCATGTATCGATCGCGGGCGGGCAGCAAATTTCGGATCGGAAGAAACAATCATATGGATTTAGTCAGCACGCGATAGGGCGACGAACCCCGGGCATCCAGGATGACCGGGGAGAAAGGAAGCGAAGAAGAGGAAAGGGGACTCACGCGCCAGCGGCGAGGATCAACATCAGGGTGAAATAGAGGGGGTTGAAGAGGATCAGCATCGCTTCGTTCCATCCGAGGACGACGAGTACGCCGTAGATCCAATACGGGATCTGCGCGATGCCCGCGACCGTGCTCCGTTTCGCCTCAACGTAGTGTGCGTCGGCCTCGCGTCGGAACCGCGCGCCGAGCTCGAGCGCCTTCGTCTCGGAGAACACCACCAGTCCTGGCGCGTCGCTCTCACCGTCTTCAGGTGGCGTATACGCAAGCTCGGGGTCATGTGGTGCGATCTTCGCATACAGCGAGATCAGTTCCAGCGTGGCGTCCTTCGCCTTCTTGAACGCGCCGTCGATGTCGTCTTCCGGTTTCCAGACGCGAGGCACACCCTGCTCATCGTAACGGAAACGCTCCTCGAAGTATGTGCGTAGCTTTGTGAGGATCCCCGTGTCCGCAGTTTGCTCGTCAATTTTGGCACGCAGAACTGCCCACGCACGCTGCCGTAGCGTCGTGATCGCCTCGTCGTTTTCTTCATCCGTACAGTCGAAACCTGTCTCACAATGGTCAGTTGGCTTATACGCACTGTTAATCGGGGGCCATACTTCTAGCCTTGCGGAGGTATGAGTCTTCGGAATGCGCAAGTGTTTCCGTATACGTCCGAAGGACGTTGTCCCAAATAAGGGGCGTTGGTTTGTTTAATTGCACATCTACGGGCTCCGCAATCCGCCTCTTGAAGTTGCGCTACACAGCTTGTCAGTATTGTTTATTTGTGTTGGTTGTCGCATACCTCGATTGCGTTGACCATCTTTTTTGTCTCATCCCTCCTCAGCTGATCAGCGACCGACCGGATCTCATCCCGCAACAACCGGAACTCCTCTTCCCACTGCCATGTAGAGTCTCCTTCAACAACAACAACCTCCCTCGCGCCATCACTGAAGCGCCCTTCAGCTCCCCCACGTGCTTTGGTGACGACGTCTGCAAAGTTATAGCCTTCCGCTTTGAGACCGGCAACAATATCCGCCTTGAATGACACGAGGGCAGATTTATGTAGATTCTTGAGTTGCCCGAGAAAGAGAGGTAACAATGCAGAGTCAAGAGTTCCGACGAGGTCTGCGCGCTTTCGTTTGTAGACTCCTTGATGATACCGCGACGCTTCACGATCGTATCGTGCTGCCAAAAACATCATCGACTCTACGCACATAGAGATATCGAGAAGTCACGAACAGAGGGCTTGTGTGCGCCAACTACGCATCATCTCTCCGAGCCCATTGATGACTTTGCCCACCTCGATTGGTCGCTTCTGCGACTTCGATTGGTCGTTGAACTCTGCTAGTGCGCTCGTCGAAATCTCATCACATCGGAATTGGGCAAGGAGTTCTTGTTGCGTGGGCAAGTCAAGGTCCTTGTTGGTTTGAACTTGTTCCTGAGGCGACACTGTGTCAAATCAAATCGGAGATTGTTCGTTGGCCTTACCCAAATTCCTTCCATATAAAATGCAACACCATCAGCGGGAATGCGCTTGTGATACGCGGGCTTGAATAGAAAATCATCTCTCGACTTGTCTGTGAATCGACCCCGCAATGCCCGGACGTCTGACTCGAATTTTTCAGATGCAAGGACCTTGTGTGGGAGCGCCGTAAAGGAAAGGTCAAAGTAATCTGTCAATTTCCGATCTTGGAGTTCGGCTGGTTTGGAAAGTGTATCCCAAATGCGCTGCAAGTCAGCGGTCAATGTTGCTTGGAGGTTTGCCAAAGGAGCTGTTCCGATGTGGTCGCGTATGACAAACAGAAGAAGAGTGCGTTGGTTTGCACTGCAATACGACACGTCAGCCAACGGAAATTGCCTAAAACACAACATACCTCTCTTGTGACTTCTTCCCGAACAGCCCGAGATTTACCTCGAAGACGGTCTTAAGCAGGCCCATATTGGCGCCCTGGTACAAACCAACTTGGTGCTCCCATAGGTTGACGATAAGAACTTCTGATGATGCAAGGGAGAATAACGCCGATTTGCGTTCGAAATCCTACAGAGCCGGCTTAGTGTTTTGGATTATTCGGGATTGCAAAGACGTACCTGATCCTCACCACGCTCGCGGCCGTCTGTACCCTCTACGTCCATTACTAGGACATTCATGCCACGGCCTCGACACATCCAGATACCTGAGTGGAGAGATGAGCATATATCTCAAATTGACCCTCCGAACAACACGGAATGCGTTCGCCGAGCACTGCTCTATGGCCTCTAGCCGTCTACGGGTCCGCAAAACTGAACTAGCAGTTTGATTGCGCGGACAGAAGAGACGCAACAAGTAGAGTCCCTACTTACCCTTGGTTGTCTGTTGCCGCTTCGACTCATCCATGACATCGAAATTGGTGCCGAACAGTCGATTGAGAAGGGTACCTATTTGATTGAGTTGAGCTGACACCTACGAAGGACTCTAGAGAACTTACTTTTCCCCGTAGATTGAGAACCGAACACGGCGACGAGATTGTAGTCGAAGCCGACGTCACGGAGGCCCCAAGCCGAAATTTGTTCGTTCAAGTTGGACCTGGGGAGATGTCCTCACTACTTGGCAACACATTACGTGAAAAAAAACGTACGTGAACTGCTTCTCGTCGTTAATTATTTGCAGTCGTTCGGGCGTGCTGCTCGGGGAGTGCCCATTGACTGCAAGTTTGGGGGGCGAGTGTGTGAGAAGTGCGCTATTGGAAGCTAATACCTGTGCTGCCAACATGACACGGCAAGTATGCTATGCGTGTGTGAGTGGGGGTGGATTAGAGGAAGGCGAAGTCCGCGTGGTGTTCGTTGGACAAGTGAGAGAGAGTGGACACACACAGCACCCCACCCCACGTGAATGCATATCGCCGTTCACGTGATACCCCACGTCACTATAACCCTAACCCCAACAAGTCTAATAAACTTACAACCGGCAGTTAAAAAGTTTGGGTTTTCAATTCTACTCCCCTCGTTCTCAACTCCCCATAGTTTCACCCAAAGCATGACTCTAGACGCGTTCGCTAATTCTCGACTCTTGTCGGAACACCCGGCGCCACAGAATACCAGAGTAGAGGCGCTTCGGCGGCTGATTAATCGCAAGCACGGTCTTCATCTCAGTGGGTACCCATCGTCTGACTACGCCCACATGCCCTTTGCGAGATAACGCACAGAGGACTATCATGATTTGCACGAGTACTCGGTGACCAACTACACCTTCTGGCTTGATCTTTGGGAATTTTTAGGTATTATATCTTCTGTTCCGCCGAGCAAGGTTTGTCCTTGTTCCCACGTCATTTCGCACTGCGTATATACAATTTCTTGTAGGTCTTGGAGGAGGGATACATCAAGGAAGTGCCTCGATGGTTCCCAGGTGCTCGCTTAAACTATACCGAGAACTTGCTCTGGCGTGCCGATGATGCCATCGCGATAACGGAGAGCAATGAAAGCGGACATACCCTTTCTTGCTCCTGGCGTGAACTTCGAGAGCAAGTACGTAAGCTGGCCGCTGCCCTCAAGGCACATGGACTCAAGCCCGGTGACAGAGTAGCAGGTTCGTCCCGTGTCTGGATTTTGCATGTCTTATCGGTCTCACTCGCCCAAGCAATCCTCGCCAATAGAACAATGGCCGTCGTCATTGTTTTGGCTACAGCAAGCCTCGGGGGTATCTTTACAAGTACTGCAACAGACATGGGCCCAAAGGTGTACTCATTTCATGTTACGAGTATAAGCGCTTGGCTTAATTGCACTATCAGGGTGTTCTGGACCGCTATCGGCAAGTTCTTCCCAAGTTCATCTTCTCAGAAACCGAGGCCGTATATGCTGGAAAGGTCATCGACGTGGTGCCCAAAATTACAGAGGTCGCCCAGGATCTTTCCTCCAAGGGTCTTGAACATGTCATACTGCTTCCCAGTGCTAAGACGGGTTCAGAGGCCACTCGGGAAGCCGTGAGAAGTGTTTTACGCAGGTCGGTCTTTATCAATTCTCGTATCGCAGAACATACCCAAAAGTGCCCACCCTCAGTAAAACTCTATCAGCATTCCTAGCCGCCGATAACGGCCGTCCACTCGTGTTTGAACAACTGCCGTTCAGCCATCCATTGTATATCCTCTATTCGTCCGGAACGACGGGCCCGCCAAAGTGCATTGTCCACAGTGCAGGGGTATGGGAACGCACTCACTTTAATAACCCATCGTTTCACGCAATTCTCAGGGCGCCCTCATTACACCAAAGAAAGAACTTGCGATCCACATTGACTTGGGTATTGACGACTCGTATTTCCAATATACCACGGTATATTGGAGCCGCATCCTCCAAGTTCATGACCCATCTCATAAATTCCAGACAGGCTGGATGATGTGGCCTTACATGCTTGCTGGATTAGCATGTGGATCCCGCATCATCTTGTACGACGGTTCGCCATTCTACCCGGACGTCAAGGCCTATTTACGATTCGTCGACGAACAGAAGTACACAGCACCCCTACCTCCAGCCTTCGCCAGCTTATGCACGTTCCACAGCCTTACCGTTTTCGGGACGAGTCCCCGCTTCCTATCTGAGGTTCAAGGGCGTGGAATTCTTCCATGCAGTAAGCCTTCATGCCACTCCTTTTATCCGTCGAGCCATATATCCATGCCGTAGGAGACGTTGGCAAATTTGAGGCATTGCGCAGGGTCGCATCTACCGGTGCTGTGCTCACGGCACCGCAATTTGAATGGGTCCAGCGTGCGTTCAATGGCCGTGTGATTATCTCTTCCGGATCTGGCGGTACCGACATCTTCGGCGCATGTGTGTGCTCTCACTTTACTTTCATCTTCCATCTTCATCTTACGGGCATGCAGTCGTGTTTTCCATCCCAACGCACCCCGTCTACGCGGGCGAGCTACAAGGCAAGGCGCTTGGTATGGCCGTCGGAATTTTCGACGACGCTGGCAAGGATATCTCGGAAAGTGGCATGGCAGGCGAGCTCGTCTGCACGAGACCCCACCCATCACTCCCGGTGTGCTTCTGGGGTGACGACGCGCGCGGCACAGTCTTCCTCAAGGCATACTACGCCACGTATCCAAGCGTGTGGCATCACGGCGACTTTATTGCGATGAACCCTCGCACGAGAGGTTACATCATCTACGGCCGCAGGTCCGCACCTCCTGCACCCCGTTCTCCTCTCCTACGTCCGCGAGAAAGCACTGACCCGAGCATCCATCATCGACAGCGACGGTGTGCTGAATCCCGCTGGTGTGCGCTTCGGCTCGGGAGAGATCTACAGCGTGCTGGAGCGGACCGAGTTCGCGGCGCGCATCGATGAAACGATCTGTGT
>Ga0209488_10004886_pt1 | contig 10385 bp, 6 predicted proteins | sample Rivendell_Oct201_8_FD_188349 | JGI IMG/M metagenome (GOLD analysis project Ga0209488, IMG submission 188349) | Vadose zone soil microbial communities from the Eel River Critical Zone Observatory, Northern California, USA -... | ecosystem: Environmental > Terrestrial > Soil > Vadose zone >... | reverse complement strand
CTTGCGACCCCACGCAGCGTGCCGGCACAGGGAAGTCGAGCGCCGCAGGCACGATGGTCCATCTTGCGGGCCGTGCCACCGTCGCGGTGGAATGCAACATGATTGCCTTCGCCGACAATTTTGGCGTGCGTTCCAGCGTGCCGCAGCAGAACGTCTCATTTGAAAACAATGTTTTTGCCGCCAATCTCTTCAATCACCTGACGGATGAGCAATATCTGTGGGCGGATAGCGCGACCTGGGAGCGGGCCGTGGCCGATTCGGCTTTTGCGGCATTCCAGGGGAACACGCTCGAGCTTCCAAAGCTGCCGGTCGATCCTGGATTCGCCGATGCCGTTATCGAACGGCTGTCCGCTTTGCCTTCACGGATTTCTAAGGAGCAGTGGAAGAGCTTGGCCAGTCAGATCGGGGCCTCGACAACGATTGCGGTCTCCAGCAGCGCTCCCGTTACGCCAGTTCCCCCCAAGCCGGCTCCAGCCGCCACGTCCTCACTCAGCGACCTTCTAATGAGTCTCGGGAGCGTCAAGGAGCAGATAAAGCAGGCGGAGGCGCCTAAAACCGCGCCGGCTTCGGAGCCGAAGTATTGTCCCGCATTCGATTGGAAGAAAGCGCTATTTCTTGTTCAGGAGGCGTCCGATGCCGGACCGGGTGTACACAAGCAGAAGCTGACCGTATCTTTCAGCGCACCGCAGGGCGTGAAACCGCAGGTCCAATACACGCAGCTTACGGCCCAGCAGATCGATGCCGGCCCGGCGGCGCTGGACAACATGGCAGTCGAGTTGGAAGTTCGCGAGGCCCGTTCTTCCTCCACGAATCCATCACTCTTTCCCGCGGGGACCACGACGGACGACTATGCCGCCTATTCCGTCACTATCACTGGTGACGCTACGCGCACCCGCATCGCCATCATCGTCCGTCTTGACACTGCCGCAAGCAAGTTGTTGGACCGCATAACCCAGACAGACACTCTGCGTATCCGGGGGACCGCTCGCGCCACTCGCGATCCCAATGCTCTTTCCATCATTGTCGATAACGCCCAGCGTGAGGAGCCATGAACCTCTTTCATTAGAAAAACGCAACTCCAGCAAGATGGCGGATGGCACCACCGCCATAACTGACAACTAAACCCCCAATCGCTCCGTTTGCAGCGTTTTCCTCGTGCTATTCTGAAATTTCCATCATGCGAACTTTCCTGCTCATCCTCTGCTTGCTGATCGTTGTGCCGGTTATGGCACTCTTTGTAATGTCTTCCACTCCGGCGGTGACACTGCCTCCGTCGCTCACGGCCCTGGGGCAGTCCACTCCAATCACTATTCATGTAAGCGATCCCCATGGCGTTCGCAGCGCCGTTGCTCTCATTGAGCAGAATGGCTCCAGCTATAAAGTCTGGGAGATCGAGCAGCCATCGCACCGCTTGCGCTGGAAGGGGGGAGACGCGGATGCTACGTTCAGTTTCAATGCTGGCGCCAAAGCGACGCCACAACTTAAAGACGGCAAGGCGCGCCTGATCGTGGAAGCCACATCGAATGACTTTCGTGGCAAGACGATCCGCAGTGAGCGCGAAGTCACGGTCGTCACGCGACCGCCGTCCGTGAGCGTGGATTCAGACCAGCATTATCTTTATTTAGGCATGGCGGAACTGGCGACGTTCAATGTTTCCGGATACGCCAGTGAGTCTGGCGTGCGTGTGGGCGACGAGAAGTTCCGCAGCTGGCCTCTTCCCGGCGGGAAGCCTGGATTGTTCTCACTCTTTGCCTTTGCCTGGAATATGCCCGCCGGCACGCCTCCACTGGTTTATGCAACCGATCCTGCCGGTAATGAAGTTACCGGACAGATGGTTTACCAGTTTCCGAAAAAAGACCAGCCCAAGTATCGCGTGCGCGATCTGCAACTCGACGACAAATTCATCCAGAAAGTGGTAAATGAGCTTGACCCGGGCGGATCAGGCGATCCGGTAGAGCGTTTTGTAAAGATCAACAGTGAAATGCGTCGCGCCAATAACAAGACGCTTGCCGATCTCCGCCTGAAGACCGCGGACCATTTTCTCTGGTCACAGCCTTTTAAGCAGCAATCCAATTCAAAGGTCGAAGCAAACTTCGCCGACGTCAGAAATTACATTTACAACGGCAAGAAAATCGACCAGCAAGTTCATCTTGGTTACGACCTTTCCATTACGCAGCACGTTGGGGTGGAAGCGACGAACGACGGGCGCGTCGTCTATGCCGCGCCGCTGGGAATCTACGGCAATTGTGTCGTGGTTGACCACGGCTACGGATTGCAATCCATCTACGGCCATATGAGTGAGATCGCGGTGCACGAAGGCGATATGGTGAAGCGCGGTCAGATCATGGGTAAAAGCGGCATGACCGGCATGGCCGGCGGCGATCACATTCATTTCAGCATGCAACTGGACGGCATCCAGATTGACCCGAAAGAATGGTGGGACGCCCACTGGATCAAAGACCACATCGCCAAGCGGGTCGATTTGCCGGGATTCAACAACTAACGGCCGGCTTTCCGTAAGACCACTTCTTTCCGGACACCAACAAAAACACCGCCGTTTCCGGCGGTGTTTTTGTTGACTTACATTTCCATTACTGCGATAGCAGTTTCACTCCATGCGGCACCAGTTGCGGCGCCACGTAGGCGTAGAACATCACGATCAGGCCCACAATTGCACCGAGCGCGATGGAATGCCAGACCACGAAGCGGAAGATCATGCCTTCGTTGCCTACCTGGTTGGTTGCGGCTGTGGCCACGCAAATGGATTGCGCGTCCACCATCTTGCCCATAACGCCGCCGGCGCTGTTCGCCGCCGTCATCAGGACGGGATCCAGGCCAAGTTGCTGGGCCGTGATCTTCTGCAAGCTGCCGAACAACGCATTCGATGAAGTATCACTGCCCGTGAGCGCCACACCCAGCCAGCCCAGGAAGGTCCCGAAGAATGGGAAGAACCATCCTGTATGAGTGAACGCCAGTCCCAAGACAGCATCACTCCCAGAGTATCGTGTGACGTAGCCCAGCCCCAACATAGCGGAGATAGCAAGCACGGCCCAGCGCATTCGGAACAGCGTATGTCCGAAGATCTGCATCAGCTTCCCTGGGCGAACTCCGCGGATAGTGCCACCGACAAGAGCTGCCAGGAAGCAGCCTGTGCCTGTCGCTGCCAGCCAGATGAACGGGAAGCGGGCGCCTTCCGGCGTCGGCTTAACGACCACGGGTTTGTCGCGAGAGATCTTGTTATGAATGGGAGTGGCCCAACCGCCTTGCGGTTTTTTCTCAGCCGTCAGGAAAGCCGGTGTAGTATGCACGTTCATCCACGTCTTAACCGGCTTGAGGCCCCACAGGAATACGAACACGGAGAGGATCAGGAATGGCAACCACGCCTGGAACGTGCGGCCAGCTGAATAGGAATGGATCTCCGGACCGGCCCCGCCGGAAACGCTGGGGATACCTCTGCCTGCGGGCACCACGGCCACGGGACCGCCATCTTCCTCAAAACGCCAGATCTTTTTGGGCTTCCAGAACAGCAGAAACACTACAGTGCATGCAAGTGAGAAAAGGCCCGCTGTAATGTCCACCAGGTTGCTATCCATGTAGTTCGACCAGAAAAACTGCATCGACGCAAAGGAGATGCCTACGACCAGGATCGCCGGGAAGACCTCAAAGGTTTCCTTCCACGGGACCATCGCGCGTACCAACCAGAACGGAACAATGATCGCAGTGTAGGGCAGAATTCGGCCGATCATGGCGTTCATGTCGGCCTCCGGCATTTGCGTTACCGTGGCCAGCATGTGGACTGGGGTTCCGATAGCGCCCCAGGCTACTGGAGCAGTATTGGCAATCAGGTTGAGCGCTGCGGCGTGGAACGGTTTAAATCCCAGACCGATCATGAAGGCGCCGGCGATCGCCACTGGAGAGCCGAATCCGGCGCAGCCTTCGATGAAGGCGCCAAAGCAAAAGGCCACCAACAGCAACTGGAGCCGGCGGTCCGCGGTAATGCCGGCTACGGAGGATTTCATGATCTCAAAGTCCCCAGTGCTGACAGAAATGTCATAAAGATAGACGGCGGCCACCACAATCCAGACGATGTTCAGCAATCCGGTAGATACGCCGTACAGGAAGCTGCCCGCGGCAAGAGATACCGGCATGTGAAAGGCCAGGCAGGCAACCAGGACGGCCGTAGCCGCGCCCGAGAGAGCGGCCCAGTGAGGCTTAACGCGAAAGCCCGCCATCATAGTGAATAGCACGACAATCGGCAATCCTGCCACCAGGGCGGACAGCCACCAGTGTCCAAAAGGATCGTAAATTTGTGTCCAAGTCGGCATCAGTTTCTCCTGAATTGAGAACTTCCGTTGGCCCAACTTTTAAGCTGACTATCGCACCCCGACCCCCCGGGCCACGTGCAGACGAAATGAGGCGTAAAAGTGCGCCATAACTTTCAGCCCTAAGCGATGATCTGTCAAGTATTTTGTGGGGTCCACGGTGCCCGGAGAGGCAAATCTTTAAGAAAAGAATCAGGCTTTCGGGTCAATCAAGAGCGGGCGCTGTAGACACGCACATTTTGGAATTCCTAATAGCCGCAGGGGCGTCAGGTACTCTTACCCCTTGACCGCTCCCACCGTAAACCCGGCTATAAACCGGTCGAGGAACAGGTTGTAGAGAAAAGCAATCGGCAGACTGGCAATCAGGCAAGCTGCCATCAGCGATCCCCAGAAGTAGACATCGCCTCTGACCAGAAAGATCGGAATGCCCACGCCCACCATCTGGTTTGATTCAGGAGAGATAAACGTCAGGGCATACACAAACTCCTGCGTCACCAGGGTAAAAGTGAAAATCACCACGGTCAGAATGCCGGAAAGAGAGATTGGCACCACCAGCTTCACGAAGGCGCCAAAGCGCGTGAGCCCGTCCACCATGGCGGCGTCTTCAAGTTCCTTGGGAATTGACTTGAAAAAACCCATCAGCAGCCAGATGGAAAAAGGAATAGTTACGCTGGGATACACCAATACCAGTGACCAGATGGTGTCCTGCAAGCCCAGAATTGCCACGACGCGCGACAAAGGAATAAAAAGCAGAGTCGGAGGAACCAGGTAGGTCAGAAAGATAGCGATGCCCAGACGCTCGCCCCAGCGGCCTGTAAGACGCGCAAGCGCGTAGGCCGCCGGCAATGACAACAAAAGCGTGATGGCGACCACAAGCACTCCCACCAGCGCCGTATTCCCCAACCAGCGAACAAATCCCGTCTCCTGAAAGAGCAACCTCAGATTCTCGAGCGTGGGCGGCATGTTGAAGATAAAGGGATTGTTCTCCATCGCGTACAAATCCACGTTCCGCTTGAACGTGGCAATCACCATCCAATAAAACGGGAACGCCAGCAGGACCGTAAAGATGGTGAGAACCAGCATCTTCACGGTCGTAGGCCACGGATTCAGCCCGCCGAAGGCCCGCTTTACGCCGGGTGATTGCACGTACCAGACAAAGGCCGCCACTATACAAATTTGTATAACGAGGAATACTGCAAGCCGGTAATGTGACTGGCGCAGGGCATACAGAAACAGCGCCATCAGGCAGCCGAGCACATCCGATACCAGGAGGAAAAATAGAAAAACCCGCGCGTTGTTATGAACTTTCCACAACCCGATGGCGATCAAAACGAATGTCAGCACGGCGACAAGCCGTAGAAGACCCGCAAGTGCTCCGACGTGATGGAGCAGCGTTAGCACCAGTAATGCTACCGCGGAAACTGCCAGGAGAAGGCTAATCGCCGTGACTCCAAATGGTCTTGCTGGTTCTTGCAGCCTGATTTCCGCCATTAGTTGACCTCAGCCCGGTGCGCCACGCGCAGCATCAAATACGCAATCACCACCAGAACGGGAATAAGAAAGACTGAAATTGCCGCGCCTGCCGCCAGGTCACTGCCTTGAATACCCTGGCTGAAAGCCAGATTGGGCAGCGTTTGCGTTGAATCATAGGGGCCGCCATTGGTGAGGATGTAAACGACGGTCATATCGGTGAAAGTAAAAATCGTGCCGAACAGCACCGCCACGCCCAGAATCGGAATCATCATGGGCAGGTTGATCTGGAACAATGTCCGCCAGAAGCCCGCGCCATCAATTGCGGCGGCTTCCGGGATTTCCTTGGGAATCGCCGTCCTGCCGGCCAGAAGGATGACCGTAGAAAAAGGAATCAGGCGCCAGCAATGGACCAGAATCACGGATGCCATGGCCAGGTTCTCTTGTCCCAGCCACATGGGCGGCGTATAGCGATTGACGAATCCCAGCCAGATCAGCAGCCAGGTGATCACGCTGTAGATGGAATCAAGAATCCACTTCCAGCCAATCGTGCCCAGAGAGACAGGGGCGACCCATGGCAGGAGAATCAGAAAACGTACAAGTCCGCGGCCGCGAAAGGGCTTTTCCAGCGCAATGGACAGAATATTGGAGCAGACCAGCACAATGATCTGAGCGCATATAGTGAAGATGATGGAATTCTTCACTGCCTGCCGGAAGCTCGGGCTCTGCATGATGCTGCGGAAGTTTTCCAGACCTACGTAGTGCAATTGCCCGCCGCCGATGCGCGCATCACTGAAGGCATAAAAAATTGCCAGAACAAATGGCGCCCCGATGAGCAGCACAATATAGAGCACGGCCGGGCTGAACATGGCGAAGCCCAGCAGCGGGCTTTGCGCTGCCCCGGCGGACTTGATTTTCGCCGTGCCTACTGCCATGAAAGGGCCCTCGCGGGAACTTTCTTCTCCGTGGTCCTATCAAAGAACTTCAACTGCCGTTCCGGGACGGCAAAGTCATAGGTGGAGCCGATTTCAAAGTTGTGACCCAGCAGCAGGCGCGCGATCACCTTTTTGCCGTCAGCCTTTCCGCCCACCAGAAAGCCCGCCAGAATAAACTCAGCGCCCAGATATTCCACGTTTTCCACACGGAACTTAAAGGGCACCTTGTCTAGTTCCTTCATGTCTTCAGCCAGGCGGAAGTGCTCCGGGCGGAATCCAATGATCAGGTCTTCGGTTTCGATCAGGTTCATGGGCGGCGAGCCCAGAAAGGTTGCAACAAACGTGTCCGCGGGATCGTCATAGACGTCCTTTGGCGTGCCCAGTTGCCGCACCACGCCTTTGTTGAGCACCATGACGCGGTCCCCCATGGCCATGGCTTCCACCTGGTCATGGGTCACGTAAATCGTTGTGGTGCCCACGCGGCGATGAAACCGCTCCAGCTCTTCACGGGCTGAGAGACGCAGCTTCGCGTCGAGGTTGGAAAGAGGTTCGTCCAACAGGAACACAGCGGGCTCACGAACGATGGCCCTGGCCAGGGCCACGCGTTGCCGCTCACCACCCGAGAGCTCACGCGGCTTGCGCTTTAGAAGACCCTGGATGCCGAGCAGCGATGCCGCCCACTCGACCTTCTCTTTATGCAGATTTTTAGCTACTTTTTGCGCCTTCAGCGGAAAAGCAATGTTGTTGTAAACGGAAAGGTGCGGATACAGGGCGTAGCTCTGGAAAACCATGGCAATGCGGCGCTCACGCGGCGTGAGATCGTTCACCACTTTGCCGCCAATCAGGATCTCGCCAGCTGTGGGAGATTCCAGGCCGGCAATCATCCGCAACAGCGTGGTTTTCCCGGAACCCGAAGGTCCCAGGAAAACCAGAAACTCGCCTTCGCGGGTTACCAGATCTACTTCGTTAACTGCTCCGAGCTCTCCTTGTTTAAATACCTTGGTCAGTTTCCGTGTTTCAACAACGGCCATTCGGTCCTCGGTTTATTTAAATCTCTCAAAGATGCGTTTGTACTCGGCTTCCGCCGTTTTTGCCGCGTCCTCAGGACTTGCTTTACCCTGGGCCACGGTAGCAAACATCGTCGGGATCACCCAGCTCTTGAACGCCTGATCGATCGCTGCCGAGCAGTACCCGGGATAGCCAACATTTGTCGCCCAGTCCAACACATCGCCCAGGACCTTGTACTTGTCGTTGGGAGTAGCCCGCGGGTCATTCGAAATTTCCTTCTGCAGGTTTGGAACAGTGCTGGGGAAGCAGGGGAAATTATAGAACTGCCCGGCTACAAATCCATCGTGGAAAGCGTCAATGTAATCGATCAGGAATTGCTGCGCGCCATCCTTGTTGTCCGCGAACTCCCAGATCACATAGCAGTCCATCACGTGCTCGGCGGCAATCCGGCGGACAGGCCCCTTCAATGCCCGGCTGATCATGATGTTTTTATCGATGGGGAGTTTTTCCCGTTCCGCCTGGCGCGTGATGGAAATTGCGTTGGCTACGAAGGAGACTTTTCCCGCGAGCATTGCCTGGTTATTGGAGGGTGGAGTCCAGGTAAAGACTTCCTGCGTCTCCGATTCTTCAAACAGCGCCTTCATGTACTTCAAGGCTTCAATTGTATTTTTGGAGTTGATGGTAACGTTGCCATTTTCATCCTGCTCCGCGCCGCCAAAAGACCACAGGAGAGCGCGCATGGCCATACTGGTGTCGAGTTCCTGGGAGAGGCCAATTCCACAGGGATTCCCGAACTTCTCTTTGATGGCCTTGGCGCCCTTGCGCAGATCGTCATAGGTGTCAGGTCCGTTGGGAAAACCCACTTGCGACCAAAGGTCCAGACGCCAGTTGCCCGGGTCCGGAGCGAACGAGTCAGAGAACGCGTAATATTTCTTGGTCTTGGGGTTGTACGTGGACTTGTGCGCCAGATCGATCTTCTTGCCGTGCTTCTTTTCCACTTCCTGGTACACGTGCGACATGTCGATGACCTGGTTCTCATAAGCTGCCGGCGGCGAGAGGAACATGAAAAGATCGTGGCCCTTCTTGGCCTGCGCTTCCGAGGCGGCTCGAGTATTGATATCGACTAGGTTGATGTGGTCAACGACTACGTTGGTGTTGTGCTTTTCGCCCCATTGTTTGGCGAAGGTCCCGTCAAACCAGGTGTCATAAGCCGGAACAAAGTGGCTCCACTGCAAAATCTTGAGAGTTTTCTGCTGCGCAGCGGCCCGTTCAGGAAACAGGAATGCAGGTCCGAGCGATCCAGCAGCAACGCCGCCGGCCCCGGCAATCTTCATGAAATCTCTTCGAGATACGCCCTTGCCCTTCTTCTCTTCCTTCATATTGCCTCCTCAGTCCTTCAACGATTGTTTGAAGCCCAAAGTGAATCTTTGATTTTACTTGCCTGCTTCCCCGTCAACGTTCTTCTCCAAAACGCTTTACATCTTCAGGAACATCTTTGGTCACCACGGGCCGGTTGCCCTGGACCATCACCCGGATCTGCTCTACCACATCAGGATTCGCCAGCGTGGTAACGTCGCCCGTGTCCATTTGATTGGAAATTGCCGCCAGCACGCGGCGCATGATCTTGCCGGAGCGCGTCTTGGGCATGTCGGGCACAACATGAACTTTTTTGGGTCGGGCAATTTTGCCGATTTGGTGTTCGATGGCCTTGGTTACGGCTTCCTGAACGGCGGCGGCATTATGCTGGCCGGGCTTTAGCGAAACGTAAACTTCTGGGACACGGCCTTTTACCTCATCCACCACTGGGATCACCGCAGCTTCGGCGACTTCCGTCACCATCAGGCACGCTGATTCCAACTCTTTGGTCCCCAGGCGATGGCCTGCTACGTTGATCACGTCGTCCACGCGTCCGAGAATTCTGAAGTAGCCATCCGGGGCCTGGACCGCGCCGTCACCGGCGAAATACGGCCAGTCACGCCAGTCTTTGCTCTTGGGATTCTTGTTGTACTTTTGGTAGTACTGCGCCACAAAGCGGTCGCGATCGCCATAGATGGTCTGAAAGATTCCCGGCCAGGGATTTCGAATGCAGATATTCCCGGCCTTGCCGGAACCGCCCTTTACTTCTTTGCCTTCTTCGTCAAAGATCACCGGATAAATCCCCGGCAATGCCGGTCCAGCGCTGCCCGGCTTCATAGGATCGATGGCCGGTTTGGTGCTGCAAAGGAAACCGCCGGTCTCTGTCTGCCACCAGGTGTCGACGATGACCGCTTCGCCCTTGCCGACGACCTCGTGATACCACTTCCATACTTCAGGCTCAATCGGCTCGCCCACGGTCGTCATGTGCTTGAAGTGGTAGTCATATTTCGCCGGCTCGTCCGGTCCGGCTTTGCGCAGCATGCGGATGGCTGTTGGCGACGTATGGAAGATGTTCACATTTAACCGCTTGGCCACGCGCCACGGTCGCCCTGCGTCAGGATAATTTGGCACTCCCTCATACAACACGCTGGTTGCCGCCAGCGCCAGCGGTCCATAAACGATGTAAGAGTGGCCGGTGATCCACCCGATATCGGCCATACACCAGTAAACGTCGGTGGGATGCAGGTCCTGAATGTATTTGGTAGTGCCGACAACATAGGAAAGATATCCGCCT
>Ga0209488_10004884_pt1 | contig 10386 bp, 9 predicted proteins | sample Rivendell_Oct201_8_FD_188349 | JGI IMG/M metagenome (GOLD analysis project Ga0209488, IMG submission 188349) | Vadose zone soil microbial communities from the Eel River Critical Zone Observatory, Northern California, USA -... | ecosystem: Environmental > Terrestrial > Soil > Vadose zone >... | reverse complement strand
TGCTCGGCATGGCGTGCGAGATCGAGCGACCAGCGAAGGGCAAGGCCAGTGTCGCCACCTTCGATGACGGGTGCAAGATCGAGAACGGAGTACGCAGGCATGACGATCTTTTGATGCCGCGCGGCGAATCGTGGTGCGCCGGCCGGGGTATTCTCCAGCCATGCCCCCCGACCCCGGCCAGGAGCGCTGGTCCGTGTTGGCCGATGGCGTCTTCTGCCCCGCCGCGGCCGCGTGGGGCGAGCGGGGCGTCTCGGTCTTCATGCGCGGCGCGAGCGGTGAGTTGCTCGTGCGCGAGCGGCAAGAAGACGCCTTCGGGGAGCTCCGTTCGCTCGGCGTGCCGGTGGCGCACGTCGAGGGCTCGCGCGTCACCATCCCCGTGGAGTGGCCGATCGCTGCTTGCAGCACACGGGACGGCGACATCCACCTGGTAGCTCGCGGCGTCGAGGGCGACCTCGTCCACGGGCGCCTCCGCGGCAAGGACTGGTCGGGGTTCGAGTCGATCGGCGTTCCGGAGGCGGAGGGCCACGGAAGCGCGCTGCCGATGGGAATCGCCGGCGCGCCCGCGGCGTGCTGCCGCGAGCGCGGGCGGCTGGAGGTGTTCGCCGTCGCCGGAGAAGGCGACCTGCTGCACACCATCCACGACCCAACGGGATTCGGCCAATGCCAGTCGCTCGGCGGAATTGGCGGGCCCAGCCGCGACGCGCCCGTGTTCGGCGCCATCTCGGCTTTCGACGCTGGCCTGCGCGCCATGGGCGTCGTCGCGCGCGGGCCCTCCGGTGACCTCCTGGTCAAGCTCTGGACGACCCAGCAGCAGTGGCGCCCGTTCACGCCGCTCCGGGGGATCGACGAGATCGATCCCCTCGATCCCGCGCTGGAGTGGATGACGCCGCTGACGGGGCCCCCGGCGGTGTGCGGAGGAGGCAGCTCGCGCGCGGACGTCTTCATCCGCGGACCTCGCGGCCATCTCTTCCATGCGATCTGGAACGGCGAGCGCTGGACGGCGTTCGACTCGCTTGGGGCGCCCTCAGCGCCGGATGCGGCGCCGATCCTGTTCACCGCGGGACCCGTCGCTTGCGCCTGGGGCAAGTTCCAGCTCGACGTCTTCGCCTGCGCTGCCGACGGAAAGCTCTACCACTCGCGCTCGAACGGCAACTGGCGCCCGCGCGCGCCCTGACGCGAGGGGCATCGGGATTCCCCGACGCCTCTCACGGGCCCGATGGCTCAGGTCCTGGTCCGCAACCAGCCGTGGCGCAAGTTCGTCGGATGCGCGCCGCTGGCCAGGTACTCGCGCCTCATCTTCGAGAGCTTGTCGTCGAGGGCGAACTTGTCGAATTCCATCGTCTGCTTGAGCGTGATGGGGATGAGCGAGGCGTAATTCACCGGCACCGGGTGGTACGCGCTCCGCTCCCGCCCGTCGCCCTGGCCCTGCCCGCGGCCGTCGTCTTCGTCGCAGCTATCGCGCTCGTCGGTTAGTTGCCCGTTGACGTTCTTGATCCCGTACAGCCTGGCATTGTTGAGCCCGAGGATCTTCCGCTTGGCCCTCTCGGTTAGCTGCGGGTAGCCGTACCTCTGCCGCATGCTCTCGGGGATCTGGAACCGCCACAGCGCTTCGATCTGCCATTGCGGAGCGCCGTACCAGACCGCATCCGATCCGAAGACGATCCGGTCCTCGCCGAAGAACTTCAGCGCCTGGCCCAGGATGTGCGCGCACACGGAGGGGAACGTGATGACGGACGACGCGAACGTGGTCCCCAACTCGGAATAGACGTTCGGGAACCTCGCCGAATCGACCAGGAACCGCGTCGTCCAGAGGATGTCAGGCACCCCCATGCGCGTGTTGCCCGACTGCACGTCGAGCAAGGCGTTGCGCACCCAGAAGCCCGGACGGATGCACGAGTGATAGATGAGGAAATTCAGCTGCGGCCATTTCGCCGCCGCCCTGGGGATGTCGGTGGGATAGCCAAGCGGCTCCGAGCCCGGGTTGTCCGGAGCGGTCGTCGACAGGCCCTTGTGGATGCAGATGTTGTAGAAGCCCGGGTGCGTCCTCTTGTACTCGGCATACCTGGACTCGGTGATGACGCTGAACACCGCGTCGGCCATGTCGTCGTCGAGCACCCAGCGCGTCATGGCGTTCGGGTCGGCCGGCGGTGGCGGGTCGGCGGAGCGCTTGGCGGAGTTCGCGGACGTGTATCCCTTCCAGGAGTCGGGCTTCAGGTTCTCGATCTGCCAGCGGTGGTAATCGCCGTAGAACGGATCGCTCTGATTGCCGACGCCCGGGAAGAGCTGACCATGGGCCAGCATCCGGGTGGAGCCGGCGATCTGGTTCACCCAGTCGCGGACCGACGCGGTTTGCGGGGCCGTCAGGAACTCGCCGGACTCGGACTCGCGGATGTTCCTCGGCGGCCGGTTTACCGGCCCGTCGGGCACTGCGGCCGAGGTGTTGTTGCTGAGGATGCCGATGGTCACCTGGCTGTCCAGGTAGACGTCCTTCATGAACTGGATCAGGTGGAAGTTCGAGTTCAGGTTCTGCAGCCCGACGATGGCGGGGTTCCAAGGGAAGTTGACCCGGTTCAGCTCATCCCGAAGGTCGCTCGGGTTGAGCGAGCTGTGGTTTCCCTGCGCGATGTCCCGCAGCGCGTTTCCGGGACCAATCCGGCTGGACCGGATGGTGTGGAGCTGATCATCGAGCACGAAGAGATCCTTGGGCGGAGCGTTCCCCGCGTGGGCGCCCGGCTCGAACATCTCCTCCTTGCTCACCTTGAAATACTCGGCGCCGTGCGCTTCGTTCATCGCCACGAAGGCCGCGGCCATCCCGCCGGAGCTGGCGAGGAAGTGCCGCCGGCTCACGCCGAGCTTCTTCCCGACCTGATCGGCCAGATCGCCGATGCGGACTTCCACTCGCTTCTGCTCCTCGGTCTGCGGGTTCGGCAGGTACTCGCCGTTCGAGACCATCTGGGTGGGGATCGGAGACCTGAGCTCATCGTTCTCGTCCGCGGGGACGAGGTGCTCGAGCTGCTCTTCGCTGAACCAGGAGTCTTCTGCCCGGGTACCCGGAAGCTTCTTGGCCATGTCGTCATTCCCCTCTTGTGCGCAGAGCGCGGCGGGTTGCGGCTCTCTGCTGCACGCGCGGGCCGTAGAGGCTGGCGACGAGTGAAGTCAATGCGCGCCGAGTTACGCGTCGCTGCCAAGCCACTGCAACTCGCGGAAGTACCAGAAGATCTCGCTCATCGGACTCAAGTGCTGGCGTACACTGGGAACATGAGAGCCATGCCCTGCGCCGCTCTGGTCATGGTCCTGCTCGCGTGCGCTACGGCTCGATGCGTGGCCCATCCGCCCGGCCGCGCGCGACGACCGTGGGGTGTCGTTCCTTTCCTTCGCGTCCTCGCGCGTGGAGCGGCTGCAAGGCCCGATGTCCCGGCTGCCCGCGGGTTGACGACACACTGATGCCCACATTGTGGCCCGCCGGCATGGCTGCTAGTAGCGGACTCCCGTGACCCTTCGAGAGGTGCTGATGCGCTGGATTCCAATCGCCGCTGTCGTCCTCATCCTCACGTCCTGCGGGGGCAACGGGCCGTCCTGGGGCGATCTCGGGGGAATATGCGCCACGCCCCGGGCGGGCATCGACCGGCAGGGTACGCTCGATGACGAGAAGAAGTTCCTGCGCGCGTGGACCGACGATCTGTACCTCTGGTACAGCGAAGTGCCTGCGTATGATCCCGCGGGGTTTCCCACGGCGATCGCGTACTTCGACGTCCTCAAGACGCCCGTGACGATCGGCACCCAGCCAAAGGACCGATTCCACTTCACCTACGACACCGCCGCCTGGGAGCGCCTTTCGAAATCCGGACAGGATCTCGGTTACGGGATCACCTGGGCAGCCCTGCACAGCAGTCCTCCCCGGGAGTACCGGGTCGCCTATCTCGAGCCGAATCCTCCGGCAACGCTAAACGGCATCCGGCGTGGCGCCCGGATCATGTCCATCGACGGCGTCGACATGGTGAACGGCACCGGCCAGGCTTCGCTGGACACGTTGAACGCGGGCCTCTTTCCCAAGACGGTGGGAGAGAAGCACATCTTCGTCCTCGAGGACTTCGCCACGAAAGCCTCGCAGAGCTTCGAGCTCACTTCCAAGGACGTCATCACCAACCCCGTACCTGACGTCCACACCATCCCGGCGGTGGCGGACAGCGTCGGGTACATCCAGTTCACAGACCATCTGGCGACAGCCGAGAAGGGGCTGGCCGACGCCGTCAACACGCTCAATGCCGCCAACGGAGGCGCGGGCGTGAAGGACCTCATCCTCGACATCCGCTACAACGGAGGCGGATACCTCTACATCGCGAGCGAGCTCGCCTACATGATCGCGGGCCCGACCCGGACGTCGGGGCGGATCTTCGAGAGCTTGCAGTTCAACGACAAACATCCCCCCGATTTCGATCTCAACGCGAATCGCTCGCTGGGGCCGACGCCGTTCTACAACACCTCCACCACCCGGTCGCCGCTTCCGTCGCTCGGGCTCGGCCGCGTCTTCGTTCTCACGGGGGGGTCGACCTGTTCGGCGAGCGAATCCATCATCAACGGATTGAAGGGCGTGAACGTTCAGGTGATCCAAATCGGGGAGACGACCTGCGGCAAGCCGTACGGCTTCTACCCCCAGGACAACTGCGGAACGACGTACTTCTCAATCCAGTTCAAGGGGACCAACGCGCAAGGATTCGGCGACTACTCAAACGGGTTCTCGCCGGGGACCGCCGCCAGCGGAAGCACCCTGCTGGGCTGTCAGGTTGCCGATGACTTCGGCCACGAACTGGGCGACTCCGCCGAGGGGCGCTTGGCTGCCGCGCTCGCCTATCGGGATTCGCCAACCTGCCCGGCGCAGCCCACCAGGGCGCTTCGCGCCGCGCTGCCGCAAGAGGGCATCGTCCTCAAGTCGCCCTGGAGGCAGAACCGGATCGTTCTACCGTAGCGCCAGCTGTTTTCCCGAGGCGGCTCAGTCCATCTCGAGCATCTGGAAGTTCCCGCTCGCGTCCAGCATGGTGCCCCAGACCTTGTGCGACGCCTGGTGCTCGCTCATCCCGAACGCCATCGTCGCGCCAACGCCCAGGTCGACCCCGCGCATCGCCTCGAGCGCGTCGACCAGCGACTCGGTGGTGAAGTCGGGCCCTGCGCGCTTCAGTCCCTCGATCAGCAGGCTGGCCGCGAGGTAGCCCTCGAGCGAGACGAAGTCCGGCTTCTCTCCCAGCGAATACTTGGGGAGCAGCTCCTGGTACTTCAGCACCGCGGTCGACTTGCTGTGCGGCAGCGGCACCACCTGGGTGACGATCACGCCTTCCGCCACCTTGCCGCCGTACACGATCAGCTCGTCCGCGAGCGCCTGGCTCCCCACGAAGGACACGTTGCTGAAGACCATGTCGGGGCGCTCGGCCTTCACTTTCTCGATGAATTTCGCTGCCGCCTTGTAGGTGGCGACCATCACCACCGCGCGCACCGGGTGGCGGCTCTTGAGCAGGGTCTCGACGGCTTCGCCGACGTCGCTGGTGTTACGCTTGTAGCCCACGCGCAGCGCCCGGTCGGGATTGCGGTTGTACTTGCGCAGCATCTTCGCCACGCCGTTGAAGCCGGCGTCGCCATAGCCGTCCTGCTGCGCGAAGACCGCGATCTCGTCGGGCAAGATGCGGCGGACGTCCACCAGGTACTTCACGGTCGCCGCGGTCTCCTCCGCGTAGCTGGCGCGGAAGTTGAAGACGTACCGGTCGGGCGGATCCCGGCGGAGCAGGCCCGCTCCGGTGAAAGGGCCGAAGAAGAGCATCCGCTTCTCCAGCGTGAACGGCACCGCCACCTCGGCCGTTGGGGTGCCGACGTTGCCGATGAAGCCGAAGACGTTGCGGGTATCCGCCAGGTCCTTCATCACGGCCCGGGTGCGCTCCGGCTCGTACCCGTCGTCGAGCGCGATGAGCCGCAGCTTGCGTCCATTCACGCCCCCCGCCTCGTTGACCGCGGCGAACGCAAGGTCGATGCCCGTCTTCATGCCGCGGCCCAGCTCCTTGGCCGGGCCGGAGAACGGCGCGCTCATACCGAAGATGATCTCGGCGTCGGTCACGCCGGCCACGCGGGGCCGCTTCTTGGCGTCCGCCAGGCGCTGAGCGGCGATGGCGGCCTGCTTTTGCGCCAGCGCGGCGGCTTCCTGCTGCGAGCGCCACCAGAGCGCCCCGCCGACGGCCGCAGCGGCGATCGCGGCCGAGCCGATGATGACGAGCGGGATCGGGGAACCCCGCCGGGAAGGCAGGGGCTGCGACTTCGGAATCATGATTTCCTCCGGGCCCCGGTCGAGGGCGCCGTTGGGTTCGCCGTTCTTCGCCTCGTCGTCGGACACCATCTCCTCGAGCAGGAGCTTGTTGCAGGGCTCGAAGACGGTTCGCTTCTCGGTGGTGACGTTCAGATCGACGTGGAACTCGCCTTCCCGCAGGCGCAGCGCGCGTCGCACGGCTTCGACGCCGATGATGTCGCCGAATCTCGCATCGACGATCTCGCCGCCCTCCATGAAGACGACGACGTCGTGCTCGGGTCCTGCCGGGGAGACGATGGTCACCGCGGCCGTCTGCCGGCTGATGCTGTAGAACTGCACCAGGTCGGTGAACGACGTCTCCGACAGATTTCCGCTCAATGCCACTCGACGAGCGTACGACGGGGTCAGCGCGCGGGCGAAATTCCGTCATGCACGAAAAACCGATGCATGCCGGGATGTGGGTGGGGGTCCGCCTCGGTGCGCCGACCGCCTACCGATCGGCGAAGGTGTCGCAGCGATCGACCGACCCGGTCTCCAGCCCGGTGCGGAACCAGCGGGCGCGGTCGCGCGCCGAACCGTGCGTGAACGTCTCCGGCGAGACGCGTCGACCCGCCGCCTGCTGGAGCCGATCGTCGCCGACCGCCGCCGCGGCGCGAAGGCCCTCGTCCACGTCGCCCGGGTCCAGCAGTTGCCGGTCGGAGGCCGAATGGCCCCACACGCCGGCGAAGCAATCGGCCTGCAGCTCCAGCCGCACCGAGAGCGCGTTGTGGCGCGAAGGATCCTGCTCCATCGCGCGCTGCACCTTCCCGCCGATCCCGAGCACGTGCTGCACATGGTGCCCCACCTCATGGGCGATCACGTAGGCCTGCGCGAAGTCGCCGGGTGCTCCGAATCGGCGGGACAGCTCGCGATAGAAGCCCAGGTCGATGTACACGCGTTCGTCGGCCGGGCAATAGAAGGGCCCCATCTCGGCGGCCGCTCCGCCGCATCTCGATTGCACCTCGTCCCAGAAGAGCACGAGCTTCGCCTCGCGGTACCCGGGGATCTTCTCCTTCCAGACCTGCTGGGAGTCGTTGAACGTAGCGACCGCGACCTTCTCCAGCGGCGCCTCTGCCTGCCGCCGTTGATCGGCCTGCGGCCCTGGCGCCTGCGCGGTCGTGCCGTGGTCACCCACCAGCGCGAAGAAGTTCTGCCTGAAGACGATGCTGAGGACGCCGAGCAGCAGGAGGCCGCCTATTCCGAGCCGCCCGCCGGTGATCAGCCCACGGCGGTCTTCCACGTTCGAGCGATCGTCGTCCCCGCCCAGGCGCATGTGGCAAAATGTGCGTCGCCGAACCGACCAGTACAACCAGCGCGCGATCGAGTTGTCGGGTGGCAACAACGTGCTGGTGCGCGAGACGAAGTGCCGTTCGCGGGGCGACGAGGTCTGCGAATACCGATGCTCATGGGAATAGCCGTTCGAGCTTCTCCTGTGCATCTGCCGCGAAGCCCAGCGTCAGCTCGCCGCCGACCTCGATGATCGGGCGGCGCACCCGCGCGCCGTCCTCCGCCAGCCAGGCGATCAGCTTCTCACCGGAGAGCCCCTCCGCCTCGGCCCGCCGCTTGGGCGCGACCAGCAGCTCGACGCCCCCGGCCTTCTTCGCCAGGGCGCGGATCTCGGGCCCGGTCAAGGGCTGCTTGATCAGGTTGCGCTCTTCGACCTGCCGCTTCTTTCGCGCGAGAAACTCCCGCGCCTTCATGCAGCCGGTTCAGCCTGGCTTGCCGTAATAGCGGATCATGCGGCGAGGATAGCAAGCCGGAAGCTAGCCGGCGAACTGCCAGACGTGCACGATCCTCGCGGCTGTCAGCGCCGCTGCCGCTCCCGCGGCCCCGGCCCACATCAGGCGCCGGCGTCTACGCGCGCGGAGGTCCTCGAACGGATCGTCGAGAGAGCGCGTCGCTCCCGCTGGGAGGCGCTCGAGGTCGGTCAAGGCGGCGCCCAGCGCGCGGCACTTGGCACGGCGAATTGCGTATGGTGTCCCACCGCGCCGGCGGAGTCAGAGCGCCGCAAACAGGAGGGAACGAGTCAGCGCTGTGCGAACGGCTTGCCGGGCTGCTGTTCGAGGCCTCGGACGACCAGCTTGTACGGGCAGCGCCGGATCGCCTGCGACAGGACGGCGAAGCCGGCTTCCTCGACGCGCCGCACGTCAGTGAAGTCGATGGAGAGGTCACCCATGCTCTGGCCGATCAGGCGTGCGACGGCCGCGGCGCCTTCTCCGTCCAGCTCTCCGCCGAGCCGGAGCACCATCTGACCATCCTCGATTGACGGAAGCATCTGCAGCATGTGAGCACCCGGGGGGCCGGACGCAGGGAAATAGCGCCGTTGCCGCCTGTGCGCAACTGTTCGAAAAGGTGCAAGAAAGGGCTAGTCGTACAGAACGGAGCGCATCGAGAGCGAGCTCATGTCAAACCCGGACGCAGGGAACTTCACCGCGTCGCGGGAGTCCGCTGCGCCCGCCACGTACAGCAGGGGAAAGTAGTGGTCGGGACTCGGGTGCGAGAGGCGTCCGGCGTCGGACTCGGCGAGACGCGCAAGCGCCGGCCCGTCGTGCTGCACGGCGGCCTTCGCCACATCGCTGTCGAACGCTATCGCCCAGGGCGGCGTCTCCTTCTCTCCCCGCTGCCAGCTGGTGAACGCATGCCGGAGGTTGTGGGTGACGTTGCCGCTGCCCAGGATCAGGACGCCCTCTTCCCGCAGCGGCGCCAGCGCCTCGCCGATGGCGAGATGCCCCGCAGCGGGCAGGCGGCCATCGATGCTCAGCTGCACCACCGGGACGTCCGCCGCCGGCCTCAGGTACTTGAGGACGGTCCAGGTCCCGTGATCGAGTCCCCAGTCGGTCCGCAGGGAGGTCCGTTCGCCCACGAGCTTCGAGGCGCGCTTGGCCAGCTCGACGCTGCCCGGAGCAGGATATTGCTGCTCGTACAGCTCGCGCGGAAAGCCGCCGAAGTCGTGGATGGTCCGGGGGTGCTCGTCCCCGGTGAGAAAAGTGCCGGGGACGTACCAATGCGCCGAGATGCTGAGGATGGCCTTGGGCTCCGGAAGCAGCTTGGCCAGCCTCTGGAAACCCCGGCTCCATTCGTTGTCGTCGATCGCATTCATCGGCGAGCCGTGGCCGACGAACAGGACGGGCATACGCTCCATGAGGGTTGGATGCCCGGGGGCCGTTTCGAGCTTCTCGATCGGAGCGGGCATCGGCGCTACATCCCTTTTCGCCCGGACCGCCTCCAGCGGCCCCGGCTGCCGTTCGAGGAACCGGATGCCTGATTTCCCTCCTCGCGTCTTCTTGCTTTCCCCGGCGCGCGCCGGAGGAGAGCGAATGGGGCTCTTGCTGAGCCCGCGCGCGAACTTCTCGCTGGCCTGGGACTTTCAGCAGAAAGGCGCGCCCGTCGGCGACCTTTTTCAGTTCGCCAGCGGGCTCTACTTCCGCGGAAAGCTGGCGTACGCGCGCGCGTTCGGGCGGGCGCCGCCGGGAGGCTTCGGCGCGCTCGCCATCGTGCCCGGGCGCGGGTTGATGAACGTCGACGAAATGATCACGGTGGACGAGCTCAAGGCCATGGCGCAGGTGCCGGTGGATCTCGACGACGAGCGCTACCGGACGCCGCTCGACCGCGACGCGCGTGTGTTGGCCCGGCTGCTGGGCAAGTCCGGCGAGGCGGTCCTGCTGGGAAGCATCGCGACCGGGAAGTACGCAGACCTCTTCCTGGAAGTGCTCGGCGAGCGGCTGCTCTTTCCGCTTTCGTTCGTGGGCCGCGGCGACATGAGCCGGGGCGGACTGCTGCTGAGATGCGTGCGCCAGGCGACTGAGTTGCCCTATGCGCCGCTCCGCGGAGCCGTCCGGCACGGTCCGCGCCCACCGAGGCTTCCGCGAGTGTAAAACGCGTCTCATAGCCGGTCTCGCGAGTGACCGCGCTCAAACAAGGCGCTAAGCCACCTCCGGTTGCCGCGCCTAGCGGCCGGTGAACCGCTTCGCGCCTTCCTTCGCTCCAGCCTCGAGCACCCGGTCTCCATGGCGCAGCTCGTTCAACATCGCGCTCGCGAAGTCCAGATCGGCCTGCTCGTG
>Ga0209488_10004883_pt1 | contig 10388 bp, 11 predicted proteins | sample Rivendell_Oct201_8_FD_188349 | JGI IMG/M metagenome (GOLD analysis project Ga0209488, IMG submission 188349) | Vadose zone soil microbial communities from the Eel River Critical Zone Observatory, Northern California, USA -... | ecosystem: Environmental > Terrestrial > Soil > Vadose zone >... | reverse complement strand
GTTCATCCGCGGCACCGGCCGTTACTTCATCAACCCGAACTTCCTGATCGAAGGCACGGTGGCGTATGCCAATGGCAATATCGATCTCAGTTCCGAACCGTCCATCGGCTTCCAGACCTGGACGTGGGGCGTGAAGGGCGAGTGGCGGTTTGCAACTGCGCCATTCTCTGTGTTCGCCAAGTACCAGGGCTCGGAAACCAGGTACGACGACGCAGCGAGCGGTGCGAAGGTCACCGACAATCGCGTGTTGCTGGGGCTGAAGCTGCACATGGGCGACCGGACGCTGCAGCAGACCGACCGCGCTGGCGCCACGCTTGACATCGTGAGTCCGCTGGCCAATCCGACCAGCCCCTTGATGTTCAACCCGGGCGCTGGCAGAAGTTGAGGCGCTGGCCCGGCAAAGAGCTCGTCGCTTGTAACGATCGAAGGGCCGCCCGCCAGGCGGCCCTTTTTCGTGGCGCTGATTGTGTGTTGCGTAAGCAATGCGGGTCGCTTCAATAACTCCACTGCGCGCTCCCGGTGCGGCATTTGTGGACCCCTTGCGATTCCCGTGATCGGATGTCCGACCACGCAGGGCGTTTCAGTTCTGAAATCATCCGTAGTTTGACTGACAATAAAATTGATCATCGTGGCTTCTGGTAAAATGCTGCTGCGCCCAAACCGATAAACCAGTCGCATCCCCTGATCGGCTTGTTACCGCTCGACAACAGCCAGACAGAAACGCACGGCAACGCGCCGTCAGCACGACGATCTCCCCCGATGGGCGGGCGCGCCGACGCAAGCATGCCGATACGAATGCATGGCTATTCCGTGGGGAGCTCTCTTCTGAACAGGGGTCTGTCAATGACGTTGAAACAATCGCTTCCTGGCGCGGTCGCGCTTGTCGCGCTCGCATCGGCCGCAGGGGCCGCCGATCTGCAGCCCGTGCTCAAGGCGCCGGCTGCTGTCGAGCAGCAGGCGACCGGATATGTCGAGGTGTACAGCGGTTGGGCGAGCACGAGGCAGAGGGCTGATTTCTGCGACGGTGAGTGCGATTCGCAATCGTTTCGTTTCAACGGCTGGGCGCTTGGTGGGGCAGGTCGTGCCAACTATTGGATAGCCCGCGACGTTAGCGTGCAGGTCGATGCGCAGGCGGAAGGCACCTCGTATGACCTATCAGCTCTCGGCGGTGGCGGCCACGTATCGAGTCATAGCTATCTGGTAGGGGGCCATTGGAGCTGGCGCGACCCGCAGCAGCACCTGTTCGGCCTGTTCGCTGCTGCGGGCGATGCTGGCGGGTTTGACCTCTTCGGCTCTCAGCGCCACGGCCTGATCGGCGCCGAAGCGCAGTGGTATTGGAACCAGTTCACGTTGTATGCCCAGGGCGGCTATGACACGACGATGGGCAATATCGGTGATATCGGCTTCGCCAACGTCGACAGTGTCCACGCTTGGTTCATTCGCGGGACCGGCCGTTACTTCGTTAATCCAAATTTCCTGATCGAGGGCACGGTGATGTATGCGAATGGCAACATCGACTTCCTGTCCGGCGATCCATCCTGGGGCTTCCAAACCTGGTCGTGGCAGGCGAAGGCGGAGTGGCGGTTGCCAACCGCGCCGTTTTCCGTATTCGCGAAATATCAAGGCTCGGAGACCAAGTATGACAGCTTGGATTTCTTGGGTATTGCGACCGCGAAGGCTATCGACCATCGCGTGCTGCTCGGGCTGAAGCTCAACATGGGCGACAGAACCCTGCAGCAGACCGACCGCGCCGGCGCAACGCTCGATATCGTGAGCCCGCTGGCAAATCCAACCAGCCCGCTCATGTTTACCCCAGTCATCCCATGACGGCGTGATTGATCGTGCGCGCACGGGGAGCAGCATCGGCGGGGCGGTCATGCCGCCTCGCCGTTCTGTATTTGGTTTGTTCCAAACTCGTGCTGCCTAATGCCGCTTCTCACCCGCGATCAGCGACGCGGGGAACTGCGCCGCGTAGCGCCGCCGCTCCGGCTGCGGTGGCCCGGGCGGCTCCGGTCGCGGCCGCGGGGCTCCTTCGACCACCTTGCGATAGAGATGCCAGGTGGTGTGGCCGAGTATCGGCATGACGACGGTGAGGCCAAGCAGGAACGGCAGCGAGCCAATCACCAGGCTGCCGGCGACGATCAGTCCCCATGCCGCCATCACCATCGGGTTCTTCCGCACTGCCCGATACGAGGTCAGCACCGCCTCAACCGCGCCGACGTCGCGATCGAGCAGCAGCGGGAACGACACGACGCTGATCGTGAGCACGACCAGGGCGAACACAAACCCGATGACGTTGCCCAGAACGATGACCCGAAAGCCCTCGGGTGTGTTCAGGATTTGATCAATGAACGCACTCAGCGACGGCATTGGTGCCGAGCCGATGTTGGCCACATAGATCCAGTGCGCCACCGCGAGCCACAGCAGAAAGATCGCCATTAGCAGGAGCCCGAGCGCCACGATCGCGCCGAACGAGGGCAGGTGGATGATCTCGAAGCTGCGGCTCAGGTCGGTGGGCAGGCCGAGCTCGCGCCGCCGGCTGAGGTCATAAAGTCCGATCGCGGCGAGCGGCCCGAGCAAGGCGAAACCCGCCACCAGCGGATAGGCGAGCGGTATCAGTCCGTAGCCGAACGTGACGGCGCCCAAAACCATCCCGACCACGGGATAGATCAGGCACAGAAACAGCGCATGGCTCGGCATCGCCTTGAAGTCGTCAATGCCTTTGGCCAGCGCGTCCCGCAGGTCAGTGAAGCGGATTCGCCGGACCACAGGCGGCGCGTTGAGCGCCTCGGTGCCGACCAGAACGCGGAAGTGCGCCATAGTGCTTCCTCCAAGCTGTTGTTGGCGGGAAGCGGTGGTCGCCGGGCGGCTTTACGAACGCGACTATGCGAACGCGATTGCAAGGATCGAACACTGCCGATCACTTCTGCCCGTGATCTGCCGCGACCGCTATTGGCAGATACTATAAGCCAAGTGCGGCGAAATGGTGCCACCGAAAGCTACAGGTTGCAGGGCGGTTACCGGCCGTTAACTCTACGGCGCTGTGGGTGTCACTGTGTAGTCGTCGAAATACACATAGCTGTCGGCCTTCGACCACAGGCCGATGCGACCGGAGACGGGTGCCGAGAGGTCGTGCTCGAGATAGAGCTTGCCGTTGAGATAACCCTCGACCTTGTTACCGGCGATGCGGACCTTGAGATCGTGCCAGGTGCGCGTGGGCGTCGGCGTGTTGCGGATCCACTTGACCGAGGAGCGCTTGCCCTTCTCGAACTTCCAGAGCACCAGATTGTTCTCGAGCGGATTGGCGCGCATGGCGAGATAGTCGCCATTGGGCTGCAGGTTGAACAGGATGCCGGCGCCCTGATCAATGCGGCCGGAGATGCCTTTGAAGCGCAGCGCGATCTCGCCATTGCGGAAATCCGCCACATCCTTGGTGACGGTATAGGGGAAATAGGCGAACGCCTGCACGCGATCGAGGAACTCGGCGTAGCGCTCGCCATAGAGCGTGCGCGCTTTATCGGCGATTCCGGTCGCGGCCTGGCCTTCCTTCCATTGGCGCCCATCGACGGCGAGCACCTTGTTGTCGCCCTCGGCCTCGACGCGCCAGACCCCGACGACGTTCACGAACGCGCTGGCATCGGCACCGACTTTGTCGGTCGAGAAGTCGAGCTTGAGCGGCTCGGCCGCGTGCAGCGCTGAGGCCGTCAAGGCGACTGCTGCAAACGACAGGCTGGCTATAGTCCTGGTTATGATTTTGGTCATGACTCACCTCCTTGGCAGGTTGACAACGGGATGCGGGGCGCGCGTCGGCTTAACCACCAAGCGAGCGCGATCAGGAGCGGCAGCGCGCCGAAGAACCAGAGCAGAACGAGCGCCGCGTTGGCGACCAGCGGATAGCCCGGATAGTCCTCGCCGGCGACTGGCGTCGGCAGCGGCACTTGGGCGAGTCCGTAGATGAGCGGCAGGATCTCGCGATCGCTGGTCGAGCGGGTTTTGTCGATGCGGCCGGCGTAGTCGTATTCGACCTCACCATAGGAGTCGTCGCCACTGCGACCGATGAAGCTCTGACTGGCCACCAGCCGGATGGTGACGTTGGGCAGCACGCGCTCGAGCTTCGACAGCACATTGCGGCGCAGGTCAACGTAGCGCGGATCCTCGGGCGCGAGGTGGACCGTGATGACGAGCGGCCCGCGCAGTGCTGCGAGCGCGCGCTGGTCGGCGGCCGGAAACGAGTTGCGCCGATCCTCGGTGACGTCGATCGTGGTGCGCACCTGCGCGGCAAGGAGCACGAGCGCGCCTGTGACGGCGACGCATCCCAGCGATCGCACGAGCTTGGCGCGCAGTGGAACGCCAGGGTGCAGCCACAGCGTAGCGAGCTCCGCGAAGCCCACGATCGCGGCCAGGCTGCCGAGCACAAGACCGAGCGCCAGCAGCCCTTGCTCGAACGGGCGTAGCGTCTGGGTCAGCGACAGGCGCGACACCCATTCGGCGAGGCCCGGCTGCCCCGCCAAGGTGAAGTCGAGAATCCATGACCCGATGGTGACCGCGAGCGTCACGATGGCGGCGGTCGCCGCGCTCTCCGTGATCGCAGCCGCAAAAAGCGCGATCGCGCCGATGAGCAGGCCATAGAGCAGGTGGCCCATCAGGAGGTTAAGCGTCTCGAGCGCATGCAGGTGGCCGCCGAGCATGAGCCAGAGCACGAGCGCGGAGACGGCCGGGATGAGCGCGATCAGCCAGGCGCCCGCGACCGCGGCGGCCTTGGCTATGATCAGCGTCGGCGTCCGGTAGGGCAGCTGCACGAGGAGGCGCAGCGTGCCGGTCTCCTTCTCGCGCCCGAGCGCGCGGATGGCGACGAACGGAAACAAGAGCGTGACGGTGACGTAGAACGCCCCGAAGGTGGGGACGAGCACGCCATCGAGCGGCGACAGCCCGCTCGCGAGCGCGGCCTGATCGCTCGCGGAGGCGCTCGCTTCACCATAGAGCGAGACCGCCTGGAAGAAGCTGAATCCAACGATCGGGCACATGATCAGCAGCATGGTCCAGAGCGCGCGCCCGCTAACGATGCCCCGCAGCTCCTTGACGAGCAGGGGACGCAGCGGCGTGCGGCGCACCGCGATGACATCAGGTGAGCGCAAGGAAGATGTCCTCCAGGCTGGCTGGCATCAGCTTGGTCTGGGCGCGCAGCTCGTCGAGCGTTCCGGCGCCGCGCACCGCGCCATCCGCAAGCAGCACGAAACGGTCGCAGACGCGTTCGGCATCGGCGAGCTGATGGATCGCGAGAACGAGCGTGCGCCCGGCCGCCGCAACGCGGCGAATGAGCCCCATCACGTCGCGCGTCTGCCGCAGATCGAAACCATCGAACGGCTCGTCCATCAGCAGAAGCGGCTGCGGCGTCAGGAGCGCAAGCGCCAGCATCAGCCGCCGTGCATAGCCTTTCGAAAGTGCATGCACGCGCTTGCGCAGCACGGGCGCCAGCCCGACCGAGCCGATCGTCTCGGTGACCTCGCGCGCAGTTCTGCCATGAACCGTGGCGAAGAATGTGAGCACGCGCATGACGAGCTCGTCGTCCCAGGGCCGGAGCCCGTCGGGCAGATAGAACATGATGTCACGCCGCTCCGCGTTTGGCGTCGGCGTGTCGCGCCACACGAGCTCGCCCGCCTCGACCGGGATCAGGCCGGCCAGCGCCTCCAGCAATGTGGTCTTGCCGGCGCCATTGGGGCCGATGAGTCCGAGCACCTCGCCGGCGTGGACGTCGAACGAGATCTCGGCGAGCGCATGCTGTTCGCCATAGTGCTTGGCGAGGCCAAGCACTCGCAGCAGCGGCGGAGCGCGCTCGACGACTGAGTTTGCCATGGCGGCCGTCACGCTCATGCGGCTAGCTCCCGCGCACGAACAGCGTCATGCGCACGATGAACTCCTTGCTGTCTCCTTCATCGATGCTCAGCGTGATGGAGGCCGGCCCCCGCGCCGGGTGCAACACCACATAGCCGGGCGAGGAGCGATCCTTGATCTCGAGCCAGCCGCCGGCAAAGCAGGAGAGGATCTCATCGGTCGCTCGCGCCTGCGCCTTCTCGGCCTCGCTCTTGGTCGGGAATGCGGCTGAATCGCAGGTGTACATCCCCGATCCATAGAGCGAGCAATCCTTCCAGCTGGTGAGCGGCAGAACGGTGTCGCTGAAGTTGCCCTCACGCGGCTTGCCGGCGAGGGACGCGAAGCGATCGCGCGCCGACGCAAGCGAGGCCACCCGCTTGAGGTCGCCGCAATAGGGGGCAAGGTCTTGCGCAAGCGTTATCGTGCTGGACGCGACAGATGCCCAAACCGCGGCCGCGATGGCCGTGGAGGCCAATATGCCACGACCTGCGGCGACCAGGATCGTCATTCTCAATCTCACGACCAGCCTCCTGGTGTGTTCATCGGGCCGCTCATTGCTGCCTCCCGGCTTCTCGGCGTGGCGAATGCAAGGGCGCCAAGGAGAAACCAAGGGTCATGCCAGCCCGAACCTCGTTGACCGGATGCCCGTTCGTAAGGGCGTGTCGAACGCCGACATCGAAGGATAGGTCCTCTTGCACCTGCCAGATCACTCCGACCAGGCCGGACACCGTTTCCGACTTGCCAAATTCCTTCTCGTAGAAAACCTCTGCGACGGGTCGCACCGTCCACTTCGATGGTCCCTCGATGATCACGCCTGTAAAGAGATCGGCACGATGTTCACGGGTCAGCTCTGCAACTCCGTTCAGGTGGATGGCTCCCCAATCCCAGCGTTGCGATACGATACCGGCGAGACTCGCGCCAAATTGGGAGGGCCCTCGGCTGTCGGGCAGCAGCACGCCGAACTCAGTTGCAACGCTAAGACCGTCTTTCTTCTGAAGACTACCCTCTCGCAATACGCCTTTCAGAAACGCTCCGGCTGCTGTCAGGCTTGCAGGCCCTGAAGGTGACAATGGGTTTTCGAATTGACCTTCCAGAACAGCTTCCCACGTCTCGGTCAGGCCATAGTTGAAGCGCGCTGCCGGCGCGATGAGAGTCTTTCCTGACCAATCCTTGAGGATGCCTGCAGGCTGCAGCTCGATTTCCACCCTGTCCTTATCCGCAACGGCAGCGTCGGTGCCGTCGAACGGGCGATAGGCCGATGCTGGCGCAAGGCCCATCACTAGAGTGAGACAAACCACGCTGGGACGGGCAATGCGAATCAGCGCCGGTCTGGAGATGGAGTAGATTGTTTTGCTCATGGCGCTCACCTGCCGGTCATGGCATTGGCTGGAACACCCAGATTGCGGCCGCTTCGGAGCCTGACGCGCGCACCGCAAGCATCAAACGATCCATTTCTGGCACAAAGAGCGAGGTGCGCGCGCCGGAAACCGTTGCGACGCGCGCGACACGGCGGTAGGCGCCCTGGGCGGTGTCAAGGACATCCAGGAATCCTTCGCCGCAGCTGATGTAGACGCGCTGCCTCTTCGCATCGACAAACAGGTCGTCGGCATCAGCGCAAATGTCCGGGCTCGCAATCACCGTGCCCTCGTCCATCGAGAACACGCCAAGCTTGGCGGGATCGCGGAAAGCGACGAGAACGTGTCGGGCGGTGGCATCAAGCGCCATCGGAAAATTGCCGCCCGCGATGCGCATGGGCCAGGTAACGGTCTGCTTGCCGGATTGGCGGTCCACAATCGCGATGGCTTGAGCTTTGGGAAGGTTGACAAAGACGCGGTTGCTGCCCGGATCGAGCTGAAACGCTTCCGGGTGGACGCTCAAGGGTATGTCAGCAATCTTCCTGGAGCTCGCGGCGTCGATCACGGCCAGGCCGCCGCTGCCATATCCGACGACAAGTCGGTTGGCAGGGATATCAAGCCGAATGTTGTCTGCGTCGTCCCCGAGATCGATTTGCCCTGCGGCCGTGTAGTCCGGCCCGCGAAATTGACGGACTGATCCGTCCCCGCCGCTCGCGATGTAAAGCGTATCCGTGGACGGCAGGTAAGCTACGCCCTGCGGCTCCTTGAATCCGGACAGCGTGTGAATGACGTTGCGGCTGTTGAGGTCGACAATCCCAACGGTGTTGTTGCCAAGCTCAGCAATGAAAAGACGTTGGCGGGCGAGATCAATAGCCATGTGATCGATGCGTCCATTCACATTGCCGATTGGTATTTTGGCCTCGAGCTTAAGCCCCTCACCCTGCGTGACAGCCTGGTCTTGCGCAGCGAGCAGCACCAGTGCCCCCGTTAATGCGATCATCACCGCTCTGGTCGGATTTGGCATAGGACTCATCCCACGACACTTGCACCGTTGCTCATTTCATCTTGCCGTCCGGCGCGAATTGTTTGACGTACGCCCACAGATCCGTGGCGTCTTTGTCGCCTTTGGTGAACGAGAAGGTCATTTTCGTGCCGGGCACCTTCGCGGCAGGATTTGCAATGAACTCCTTGAACGCGGCTTCACTCCACGCGATGTCCGCGTTCTTCAGGGCCTCGCTATAGTCGTACCCCGGCACGCTGCCGGAGCGGCGGCCATCAAGACCATTGAGGATAGGACCAAGCTTATTTTGTGCCCCTTCGCCGACCGCATGACAGATCGCGCACAGCGTAAACGAGTTCTGTCCTGCCGCGGGATCTTGTGCGTGCGCCACAGTGCTTGGTGTGGAAAGTGCCAGAATAGCAATCATCCATTTCCGCATGGTCGTGTCTCCATTGCGCTGCATCGGAGGGCAAGCCATCATCCACATACAATCATCGACGAGCGCTCTGCTTCTGAAGAACGCCCTCCAACGGCAGCGTCGAACCCTCCCGCCTCAGCTCTACTTTCTTCCCCGCAAGCCATACCTGGTAACAGCCACCGTCATCCTTGCCGCGATCGATGCAGAGCTCATCCTTCTGCACACGCCATTTGCCGTTGCTCTTGCGGCCCATGGAGTAGCTGGTGAGACTTCCGTTGGCCGCAAAGACGTCAGCCCAGTGCGTCTCGTCGGTGATTTCCATTCCGGCGACCTTCACCTGAATTTGCGCGCCGGTGAGCTTCTGGAATTTTTCGGCAGACTCGACCGGTGATCCGAGCGTCCCTGCCCACAGAGCCGCGGCGACCATCAATACCAAGAGCGTGTTCATCTCGGTCATCCGACCGTTGCAGCTCACCGAAGGTGGCTATCGGGCAGCAAGTCGCGGCCCGACGCCGGAGCGATCGATGCTTCAGTTCATTGCGCTCGCGGTCTTGTCCAGCGCGGCGCGCAATCCCTTGGCAAGCTTGATGGCATCGTCATTGGCCCAGAAGTGCATGAAGATCAGGCGCGGCTGCTCGGTCAGCATGTGACTGTGGACCGCCGTCACCTCGATGCCGTTCGCGCGCAAGGTCTTGATCACGGGATCGACCTCGGTGGCGGCTAGAACAAAATCACCGGTGATCGCAGCCTTGCCGCCGCCGGTCGGCTGGAAGTTGATAGCGGTCGCAACCCCCATCGGACCGGCAGGCGCGATCTGCATGCTGCTCTCGGTGATCGGGTCACGCCGCGGCACACCCATGGCGTAGACGCCGCCGTTGTTGGTTCCCTTCGCCCCTATGATCTGATCGATCTGGGCCGTGTCTAGATCGATCGCAGGCGGAGTTCCAGGCGTCGGAGCAGCAAGCGGCGTCTTGCTCTCGGCGAGCGCGGTGCGAATTGCGGTGGCCATCTTGACCGGATCGCCATGTCCGCCGATGTGCATGTAGTAGGTCGCCGGGTTGCCGCGCAGAACGTGATTGTGGACGGCGGTGATCTCGACCCCGTTCTCGATCAGCTTGCTCATGACTGGAGCGATTTCCGTGTCGAGCAGCACAAGATCGCCCATCACCATCACGCCGCCGTGCGCCGGCTTGAACGCCGCCCAGCCACCGAGCGCGAGTGATGGCCGGATGGTGACGCCATCGACCGTCACCTGCAGGTCGCTGCGCGGGAAGCCATAGCGATGGACATCGCCTGTAACGGCTCCGCCTCGCCCCATTGCGGCATCGACCTTCTGCCAATCGACGTCTTGTGCGTTCGCTGCCGTGGCGCTTGTCACCGCAGCGCAGATCGCCATTAGCTTGAGAGCACGCATGTTACACCTCCTTCACCTTGGGCCCGATGCCCTGTTATCAATTCCGTTGCTCTGGTTTCGTTTCAACTCTTCGAAAGCTCTTACCCATCAGCGCCACTCCGTCGGAGGCAGCACGCGAACGTTTATCCGATCAAATCGCGCCATGGTGTCTTCCTGCGTCCACAGCCCGATATGGCCGTCCTTCCTGCGCGTGCGCTCGAAGGCGGTGAACAGAACCTTTTGGTCGAGCGCGATCGTGAAGTGATCGTCCTTGAGAGTGACGCCCAAAGTATGCCAGCGATCCGGAGTGACATCGGCTTCCGTGCTCTCGATGCGCGAGTGCTTGCCATC
>Ga0209488_10004882_pt1 | contig 10388 bp, 8 predicted proteins | sample Rivendell_Oct201_8_FD_188349 | JGI IMG/M metagenome (GOLD analysis project Ga0209488, IMG submission 188349) | Vadose zone soil microbial communities from the Eel River Critical Zone Observatory, Northern California, USA -... | ecosystem: Environmental > Terrestrial > Soil > Vadose zone >... | reverse complement strand
AAAACCCTCTCCCCTAAGGTACTCATGCTCTCACATTCACGAGCACAAATTCGAGACACGCAAATTCTAGCTCACAGGTATGGTCAAAGCCGCTCCGCTCGACCTGCCCTGAGGAATTTGGTGCACGTCATGCTAAACGTAAAGATCCAAGCGGGCGAGCATAACAGCGTGCGCTGCGATCCCTACCCTCTCACCGAGGATTTTGCTGAGCCTAATTGCAGGTGACGGACGCTCGTGCTACTATGGCGATCTTTAGACTCCACCGCAAGCAATGGGAAAAGGGTTATGCCGTGGTCCCGATCCGTGCACGAGAAAAGTCCAAAGCAAAGGAGGAGCCAAATGGCCCTCGGCAACGCAAGTCTATCGGAACCGAGGGTGGAGCGAAAAGACCGACGAAGGCATCACTTTCATCCGAGACGAAGCGGAAGAGTGTCTCATCTGGTCTGTCAACGGTTGTGCGCCGTCGGACGAAAGTCAAGGGGGAAGTGGGACGGACCAAGGTCAAATGGTGGTCTCAGTTGGGGCCAACTAGAGGAAGTTCAAAAGGTCATATCACTGTCATTACATAGTCCATTTGCCATACGTGTACATGATGTTCAGAGGAACGACCATGGCGTGGAATACACCCGCGACTCGGAGCTTGCCTTTCTGAGTCGGTCTTTGCTCCGATTGGTCACCATGGGTGTTCATGGCCTTGCGACTTACCTGCGCGAAAACCAACGCACGCTATCAACACCTCTTGTCCTCTCTCAAGAACAATCAAAATCTAAGCCCGCTCTCCCTCTCGTCATTGATGGCTGGTCGTGCGTTCGGTTGATTGACGTGTTGTGTAAATGTCATCGATAACGCTTTTGTAGCTTCATATATGGCCTAGCCGACCAATCCCGTCTGCCATGGGCGTATGGTGGCGAACTGGAAGAGTTCTGTGACCTTGTAATTCGAGTTGCTCGAGCATGGATCTCAGTAGGCTGGAAACCTTATTTCGTCTTTGACGGTACGACCTTTGCCATATCCATTCTTTTTGTTTCGACCTGAAAATTTCTGATCAGGCCCATATCGCCCCTCTAAATTTGTGACTAGTACAAACCGCATCACACAGTCCATTATCCAACCGTCTCTATTGTTTTTCAGGACGTCGCCCCTCTCGCGTGCTACACCACGCTTTTTGCGGGAGAACTCTATTTTGCCCCCGCTTTATTATGCGGCCATCCTTGACGCCCTACGATCGCTTGGCGATGATTCTGTCGAAATCTACTTGGCGGACGATGAAGGCGACCCTTTTGCCGTTGAGCTCGCTGGTCGACTCAGTGGTTATGTGACGGGTCGGGACTCTGACTATGTCATCTTAAACACCGAGGGGTATGCTGGCTATATTCCCATGGACCAGATGTTCTGGAGTATAGACTCACAAGAGGACGGAGAGGATGGCCAGTTGCGAGACGACGCTGGATTCGTGGTGGCACGAAAAAACAAAGCCCGGGGGCATGCCAACGAAGCCTCTAATTCACTACAAGGGATCATCCCACCAGACATTAATGGCGAGTTATCGCTGAGCTGCCTCGTCTATACACCGCATGCGCTTGCTTCCCACTTTCAAATCTCCATTTCCCTTCTTCCACTTCTGGGGGCCCTTATTGGCAATGATTTCACGGCAGATCGCTACCCTACGAACAAGCTATTTTTCGATCGTAACATGACCGTGTCCCAACGCATTGCTCGCGTGGCGAATGTCTTGAAGTCGGTCTCAGCTATTGCGACGGGAACTTCAGCAAAAAGGAAGACCCGGCATCACATTACGAACGTCGTTGAGTTCGTAGATTTGACCGTCGAATCGCTCCTGATCCGACCGACGTTGATGGGATCTGGCGAACGGGAAAGCGTCATAGAGAAGACGGTCGATGCCGCGCTGCAGTATGCAATTCCAAAGCGTCAAGATTGGGACGAAGGGTCGGCTTCTCCTTGTCCCCTTCATGATGTCAATTCTTGCCCGCTAGTCGGGTATCTTTCTCGTCCCACGTTCAATCATGCCACCCAGAACGAGGCCGAAGCCCGAAAGGAAGTCAGTCTGCTATACATTTCGGCATATCGACACGGCCACTTTTCTCCGGGTTTGATGGACGTTTTGGGCACTGGAACCGCATGGCCCGAGTCGTTCTTGGAAAACCCGGATGTCGAGACCGTGTCACGGAGCCTAGGACGCCCTATCCGGGAATGGGTTTACGCTGTCCTGGACGACGGAATGGACCTTATAGAACATGATGCCAATCTAGAGGGCAATGGAATGGGAGATACCAGTGCCGATGGAGTGTCCGATGACGACGAAATCATTGATGTCATCGAGGAAGATTCTGATGAAGATATGGGGTCCGGCAATCCTCTGGCCCCACTAGAAGGGGCACTCGAAGAGCTTACTATCGGCGTAAAATCTCCTCCGTCGACGTCATCCCATACGACAAATTCGCGTACTATGCGACCCAAGTACGTCAATGAGTACGTCCGCCGTGGTACTCGGCTCGCCAAGGAGTCTGTAAATGTGCCGTCACTTTCCACTTTGCTATCGTCTCACGACATCAACATCAACATTGGAAGTGATCCCAACATTCAGCCTATTCAACTTCGGGATGAAGATGTCCGCCTAACAGTCTTTTTACGTTCTCTGGGATCCAACACACGTTTGGTCAAGGGACTTCCCTCGGAGTACCTAATGGCCGTTGTGTCACTAAGATGGATCGTAAACCATCTCGCCATTCGAGCCAATGAAGCCCAGCCCAGCGCTGAGAGAGAGAAGGCGAAATGGACGGTCAGGGAGGGCCAAGCCTTCTTGGCGTCCTTCTCTTGGCCGGGTGGTGCGCCAGCCACGGCTGAGCAGACCAGCCCCCCGCTAGAGAACCGCAGTATTCAACTCACTGCCCAAATATTGGCCGTATTCGACGCCGTTGAGATGCTTTCTCAGGCACTCCTATTGACGAACAAAGTGCCCAACCCGGCGTCCCTTTTCTCCGGGAAGGCATTCCACCAGTGTCTTGCCAATGGGGGTGCTCCAGACGCACAACTCCCGTCTGGTTTGTGGGGCGCATGCGTAGATGGCCTAGAGGGAGCTTTCGCTCATGAGAAGGACGGGAAAAGGAAGAGGGATCGCAAGACAAAGGAGAACCGAGACCGAGCGAAACCATCGCATGGACGGGTTGCGCGCGGAGGAGTTCCAGGCCAGAGCATGTTCGACGTCCTCTCAGCATTGGGCGAAGGCGTCTAGGCCTACTACCTGCGGAGGTCGTGTCGATATCTGACGCTCAGTGTCATACATACTGTCGGGGCATCGCAGTAGTCGTTCCAAGCGGATGTGTAGTGCCTTGCGCCCTGAAGGGTGTCACCGCCATAGTGCCAGTCTGTGTTGTTGTTGTTGTAGTCGCATACCAGTGTGCTGTAGAGTTCTACGTGTAGTAATTCGAAAGGTGCATAGTCACATTCCGTGTCTCGCACATGTCCACGTGCGATGACGACTGGGTGCAGTGTGTCATGTTACCAGGGAGTTGCAGACGGTGTTGGGTGACGAAGCTGGACGTCCATCGAATTTGCGACGAATATAACTGCGCCACCACTGGCGCTGGTGCCCATAGCACCTTATGACCTCTACCTTGGAATCGAAACTAATAGCAGCCTCCCGTTCGACTGGTGCCCTGCCAGTGTCCGAGGCTAAGTGACAAGTAACTTGAAAATACTAATTTCGGGCTTCACAGCAATAATACGGACTGGATATACGAGCGAAGAGACTTGGATAGGGTCGACTCAGAGTGCCCTGCAAGCGAAAGACTAGTACTGTTCTAGTCAGTCGTCGTACAGCAATCATACTAGTACTGTAAGTTCTAGTATTAGAAGTCACGTGGTTGCACGCAGCCACACTGTACAGCCTAACCACTTGGTCGGCACGGCACCGTTCCTGTCAGCTCAGCCCACAGCCGTGCACAGCCGTGCACTGGTGTCCTGTGTCCATTCTTTATGCTGCACGGCGATTTATCGATGGTCCAAGTTCCGTTACACTGACAATGCACAGCCAGTGCTAACACCTGTTGTCGACAACCAAGTGCATCCGCTGGTGTCTCACTCCTGGGCCGCATGGCTGTTGTATAAAAGACCTCGCACCCGGACTGGGATCGCGTCAATCCTTGTGTCTTTGGACTTCTCCCACCTACCATGCCATACTCTTCCAATGCCTTGACTACCGTGTCGTTTCCCATCCAATCAGCAGCCGTTGCTAGCACCCCAGCCTTGGGACGTCCCGACATTCTCACGTACACCTACGCCTCACGGATGGTATACGTCATTCCGGGAGAGACTTACGACGTACGTTCCTCTCCCCAACTACCTCCTCCCCGTCGTCTTTGCTGACCTAATATCCAGCAAGCCCTTGACATAGCCCAAGAGTCGTTTCCCGAGCTCAAGGACATCGACCGCAGCCGGATACGCTTCGAGGTCCGCGTCGTGCTGACCAACCAGCCGGAGCGCAAGTCCGCAGAGATTGGGCGGACGGCCTGGCCTGTCGTCATTGGCACGCTCGCGCGGTTCGAGATCATTGAAATCCGCGTCGCGTCCCCTCCCAGGCGTGCGGGCGCACCCTCTGATCCCCCTCCTTACGAAACGGACTGGGATTGGAGTACGAAGGACTCGGCAACGAATCCACTTCGATTTAGGTCACCGATCCCAAGCTCTGCATCGCAATCGCACCTTCCACCTCAATCCCTCACGAACCGCTTGGCAGGCCTTCTTTCTGGGTCATCTAGAAGCCGTCATCTTGTTTAACCGTATCAGCAACTTTTACATCTTTATATCACTTTCTACCCATCTTAGTCTAATTCACGATACCTACCGACTCCTCAGATTCATGTATTTGAGTACAGTAGATAAAATTAACTGTTCTTCACTCATTGTTCCCGTAGCCAAGCGCTTCACTTGTTCAGCGACTTAAGAACGCCGCAACAACCAACACCCTCAGGCTCGGCCGTCGATTGTTTTCAAGGAATGCCTCGAGTCGGAGCTTCTTGCTACCCCCTCTAGTTTCTTCTATGTACATCGCCTCTTCATAGCCCCTTTCCTGTGTGTGACTGTCATGCGCTGTCATACGCTCGTTCTACTTTTACTAGATACCCGTCTACACTTGCGACATTCCACTTTACTAGTCTTCATCGCCTTTCTATTCATGCTGTGCCCAAGCATGGTCGACATACCCATAAGTACTACTAGTAGGTCCTACAAGTGTATATAAACCCCTCCACTGGCAGTTCGAGGAGGAACATCACCCGATTTTGAGGTCAATCCCGTCTGCGTATCCATCTCTCTGGTCTATCCGATCACACTCGCTCTTGAAGCTTTCTCTATATGATTTCATTTGTTTCGGCATCAAGCTTTAGTTAAACTTTAAGCGTCGTGTTGGATTCGCCTTTTTCGGTCAAGACAGAGACCCATGAATACCATAACGCAGCACTACATGGTGACGTCCATGCATGAAAACTACATGCAACAAGTTCACCAAGTTGCTCTCGAAGGTCTTCCAAGTCTAAGGCTCTTGCCGACACCGCGGCACTTTACCCTTCTAGCTATCATGATCGGATTTCCTGTGTTTCTGGTTCTGTGTCACTCTCAGTCTCATACATCGTTGTGCGGCAGCGTGCCAACCAAAATGATTCCTGCGTACAACCGTATATATTCTACCTCCCCGAGAGTTTCCAGTACGTGGTCCGACAAAGCCCGAGAAAAGCAAAGGGGATGAAATAGTTGCCCTTGAAATGCAAAGGGAAATAATGTACAGCATTTCTCTGCTTCGGAAAATGTACTGAACCGATACGTGCGGTGGCCGCGCTTCTACGACGCAAACGTGCAGGCGCCAGAATCGCCACGGGCCACCCCCAGGGAAATATGCAGGAAAGGGTGTCACTGCCACATCCAAGGCTGTGTCACGTGGAATGAAAGCGCCAGAGATGCTCGAAATGGAATCATGTGCCGCGTCGGTGACTCATACGCCTGTGTAGGATTCACAGCTATGTCTGGACGAAAGCCACGAAAGCAGGCCGGCAATCCCATGTATAGTGCCAGCACCGTCTGCCACGATCCACATCGCTCCGCGGCGGCATATCTAGCTCAGTTCAGAACGATGGAGGAACCTTGCCTTTTGTTCTGCCGGGCCAGCGCACAGCACCAAATGCCATCGGAGTGGCATAGAAATACTATTCAAGTGTTGTACCGGGTCCGAGTTCTATGAATTTCATCGATAAAAGACCCATTGTTGCCCGCACCGTCTTCATCACTTCGAACTCTTCCTAGTTTCATGTCTCACCCCTCCAACACACCAAGAACCGCGTCGACCGCCGCAGCGGCTCTCCCCCCCGACCTCATCACGTACAGCTACGGCTCACGAACGGTGTACGTCGCTACAGGGGAGACCTACGACGTACGTCCGAGTCTCGTCCCTCTCCGAGTCCATCCACGGATGGCCCCAGTCGAGCGACCTTACTGACTGGTCTCCCACCATCCATGATAAATAGAGAGCCCTCGACATCGCCCAGGATACGTTTCCGGAGCTCAGAGACGTCGACCGCCACCGGATCCGTCTTGATGTCCGCGTCATGCTCGGCTACGAGAATGAGTACAAGACAGCGGAGATCTCTCGGAGAGCCTGGCCAGTCGTTATCACCACGTTTGCGCGGTTCGCAATTGTGGAGATCCGCGTCGCGTCTGCACTCCTTCCTCAGGCTGCCGCCGCACCTTCCTTCTAGTTGGGCGTCGACCGCTGGATCCCCTTCTTACGATGCCGAAACAGTCTGACAATGGAAGACGACGGCGTTGCAAGCGGGCGGATCTAAATTGACATAATCCACAGATCCCAAACACCCCAATCGCGCCCACATACACACAACCTTTTTTGCATCCAGATCATCTCGGGGCACCCATACAGCCTCGCGCGACGCCGCCGGTCCTTGGAATTGCGGTATTGACCCATCAATTTACTTATTGTTTTTGGCAAATGGTATTACTATCATGATCTTTCACCTCAGCTGGCTCATCGAGATATATCGATACTCAGGAAGACCTATTGTTTGAAGATTCTCCAGTTGTTGTATTTGAGTAGATGAAAACTACTACTAGTATGTTTTGCCTTAATCCAATAGTCAAATACGTTACTGCCAACAATACGCCGCGACCACGATCATTTCTGTTCTCAGCCTGGGTGAATGGTTAGTTTCACGTTAGCCCTATGTTCGGCTATGTCTTAAGAGTGCTTTGCTTCGGAAGGTGGCGTTGTATTGCAGAAGGTTGTTAATGTCCCGGACCCAGTCGTCCTCCTTACCGGGACCAACGCCCTCTCCATGAACGTCAAAAGCCGGGTCTGATATCGAAGACCGGTTGATACAGGGAATGGGATACAACGACGAGCGGACTGTAACTGATTCTCCGGGGTTCAGGATATGGGAGGCTTGTCCATCCATGGAGACACCCGCGGGTGCACGGCTACGATCACCAACCTGTGAACAGTCGTCAATCGAACGGATGGGGTCATAAACAGCGGTCGGTACAATACTCACTCGGAGAGTTATGGAGGAAGAGGCTGGGAAAACCAGTGGGCGGAAGGAAAGACTTCGAGGGCAGATTGGTGTAAGAACGAGAGCGCTCAGCGAAGGATGAACGATCGGGCCGCCAGCAGAGAGCGAATAGGCTGTAGAACCGGTTGGCGTGGAGACAATTAAACCGTCCGACTAGCAACAGCATTACTGGGTCACTAATAATTAAAAAAGCTTTCTGGAGAATACTTACAACAGCCTCAGTGAGATGTTGACCGTCGACGAATGCATCAACGGTGTTTAGATGCGGACTTGATCCTCGGTGCAGAGCGACCTCATTCATGACTTGCCAGTCTAGGTGGTGGTTGAGCCATCATGTTTCGATAGCGGGCATGTATACGGATACCTTCACCCTCTTTGCCAATGGTATTCCCATCCTTATCAGAGAATCCACATGACAGGCGCATCCGGTATAACACTGTGGCACTCCCCTGAAATACGCTCTCTAATGCCTTCGAAAAATCGTCGACATCTGTATTGATTTGTCCACTCATCTATCCGTATGTTAGACAGGGAGGAATAGGCTGGCTCACGGAACGGAAGAAGGAAACCGAGTGTCCCCATTGAGAAACTAAGCACAGGCGGCACAGCCCCGACCTTGAACAGCGATGACGCGTGGAGGATGGTGCCGTCGCCTCCGAGTGTAATTACTAGGTCAATTTTCTCGGCACCTTGGCCTGTAGTAGATGGTTATAAGGCTATCAAGATCGCCGTGGCGGGGGACGCACCGGGACGCCACACCTCTACACCATGTGGTATATCCGGTCTGTCTTCATGGAACACCTTTACGTGGGGGTAGTGGGACCGAAGATGACTGGTGGTTGTTAGTGTCCGCGCTCTCGTCCCAGCGAAAGCAAAAGAACTCACTCCAGGAAGGTGTCGATGGTGTCGATGACCGGTTTTGTGCGTAGCTTGTTCACAACGAGGATAGACTTGACTTGCTCTGCGTCTGTGCTGTCTTAATTAATAAGTTGGCTGCGGCTCGATCTAGATCGATGTGTCATTTCTAGACGTACGTGGTTTTGGGAGTCGATTTGGTGGAGAAGAGGTTGATGCGACCAGTGGAAGGTGTCGGTAAAGACCACGAGCGCGTATTCCGGCTATGTCTGTAAAGCTGGAGAGAGGGTGTTCGGATATTGGGACACCAGTGTAAAATGTGAGTTGGGCCCATGGTTATCATCCATTCCGTCACCGTCCGGCACAAAGCTCCCGACTTTGAATTATTTCCACGGAAATCCCGGACCGCCTCTAAACCACACTCGGAGTTACACTAAATAGCAATGGGCTAGAACACTCGTATAAAGACACGCCTCAGGAATTATTCTCTGCTGAGTACATGTCCTCCCAGCTACAGAAAAATCTCCCTTCTCCCCTCATCGAAAGTCGTTGTTGGGAATAAGTCACGTGTTGAAGGCACGCGTGTCTTACGTAATCGTTCAGCGCGTCGGCGTCGCGAACAAATCAATAACCTGACCCGCAGCTGAAAGCTTCAATTCTCTCTGATATCACTCCCTTCGCTTCCTTCGTCCTCGACACTGCTCGAGCTTGCGGGGCTAGCTGCCTCTAAACTTCCTCAAATCAACCCTCGGTTCATGATGTCGGACCACTCGAAGCGAACGCGCTCCCAACTCACACTACCCGAAGAATTCGGAGAAGTTCACTTTGGAGTCTCCCCGCTGAGGGCTGCGAGGCAGGAGAGAAGGAGAAATCACCAGACCGACAGCCCGGCTGAATCCTCTCAGTCTCCGGCTCCCCCGAACGTGCGAGTTGGTGAGAGTGACAGCGACGACGAATTGTTGCTCTCACCTCGCAAGACCCGACCCCCGAAACGCCCCTCATCATCTCCGCAGCCCGGTTATTCTCCGGGAACTGATGCTGAAAGACAATCTAAACGACTCAAACAGGACCATAAGGATGGTGGGTACCTTTGGTAATGATGGGGAAGTGTAATGTGCCAACGACTTCTATCCAGAATGGCCTCACGTCGCCGTCACCGGGTCAAACCAGCCCAGCGGTCCGTTTGACTTCTCGTCTATTAATCCAAATCGCCTTTCCTCCACGAGCCCCGGGCAGTCCAGATCGCCCTCGAAACCACGGGCACACACAGTTCCCCTTGTCTGCCGACGTGACCTTGGACAGCTTATGCCCTCACCTGGGAAGGCGCCTATTGTACCCCATGTGCGCGAAGTGTTTCGCTTCTCCAGTCTGCCACACTCTCTTGAGCCGTTACCTCGCGCCATGGATATTAACCATGTCGCAAAGCTATCCGAATGGCCCAAACGCGATCCGAGTCCCGTGGCATCACGCACACCACCCCCACCACAGGAATCAGATCCTTCATCAGGGATGGGGGTCGAGGACTCACGTCCCTCTGATTATCAACCTCCCGTTGTAGCCTCTGATCTCGAAGTTATCGCGTCGAACGTGTCTCCTGTTCGGCCTTCGTCATCGGATGTATGTGGCTTCTCTGCTCTAGCGCATTATGACATTCACATTCGCTCAGTTATCTACGATAACACCACAGATATCACCCAAGGGGCCAGACAGTAACGTTACACCCAAACCCATCAACCCACCTCAGCCCTCCCCTTTGAATGTCAATCCGACTCCTCTCATCCTTGGTGATCCTCCCTCTATTTCTGATGATGCTCCCTCCCCGCTCTCCCCGCTCTCTTCTCTGTCTGAGCTCGATCACAATTCACCACCTGATTCTGGTGTCTACACCGCCAATGTGGAGCTTACTAGTGGTACCCCCCAAGCGACACACCCTCTACCCCC
>Ga0209488_10004881_pt1 | contig 10390 bp, 10 predicted proteins | sample Rivendell_Oct201_8_FD_188349 | JGI IMG/M metagenome (GOLD analysis project Ga0209488, IMG submission 188349) | Vadose zone soil microbial communities from the Eel River Critical Zone Observatory, Northern California, USA -... | ecosystem: Environmental > Terrestrial > Soil > Vadose zone >... | reverse complement strand
CTGGACGGTCCGCGCGAGCCCTTGCAAGAGATGGTCAACGCCTATCGGGAGCGGCGCGACCTGTGCGTAGGCCTGCTGGAGGAGGCTGGGATGCTGATCAGCCGCCCGCAAGGTGCTTTCTACATCATGGCCGACATCAGCGACTCGCGACTTGACGCACGGGAGTTCGCATTCGACCTCGTTTCGACCAAGAAAGTCGCCGTCGCACCAGGAACTGCCTTTGGCCAGTCGGCGCGAAGCGCGGTCAGGATCAGCCTTGCCAGCTCGCCTGAGGACCTCTCTGTGGGCATTGCCCGAATGATCGAGCGCGTAGAAGAGCTGTCACGTTAGCGACACGGAATCCTATTTGAGGAGCAGGCCGCCGTCGACGACGAGAGCCGCGCCGGTGATGTACGAGGCGTCTGGTCCGGCCAGGAACAGGACCGCTCTGGCCACCTCTTCGTAGCTGCCCTGCCGGCCGAGTGGAACCCGCGCCGCGGCGCCCGAGGCGCGAGCCGCCTGCTGCTCCTCAGTGAGATCCCGGCGCCGATCCGTCATGACCATCTCCATGAAGCCAGGGCACACGCAGTTGACGCGGATCCCATCGGCTGCGAAATCCAGCGCAAGAGCGCCAGTGAGCGAAACCATGGCTGCCTTCGACACGCTGTAGGCCGTCTCATCCGCGGCGGGTTTCAAGCCGGCAATGGACGCGGTGTTAACAATCGCCCCCCCACCACCCTCACGCATGAGAGGTATGGCGGAGCGCGACATCAGGTACGCAGACTTGACGTTCACGTCGATTATCCGGTCCCAATCCGCCACCTCGGTCTCGATCACCGAGCGCGCTCCCAGGGGGTCGATGCCCGCGTTGTTGAAAAGGATGTCGAGGCGGCCGAACGCAGACCTGGCCAGCTCGGTCGAAGCGGTCGCTGTCGCCTCATCGGACACGTCGCCAGGCAGGCTTTGAACCACTCCCCCCGACCGCTCGATCTCGGCTGCCGCCGCTTCAAGGCTCTGCGCGTCCCAGTCGACGAGCACGAGGAGGGCGCCACTCCCTGCCATCTGGCGCGCCACGGCCAGGCCCAAGCCCGAGGCGCCGCCCGTGATGAGGGCAACCTTCCCACGGAGCTGGGTCACAAGATGGCGCGCAGGAAGGCCTGGGTCCGTTCGTTCTGTGGGTTCTTGATCATCTCGCGAGCCGCACCTTGTTCCACTATCACGCCTTCGTCCATGAACATCAGGCGGTCACCGACCTCGCGCGCGAAGCCCATCTCGTGTGTCACCACGATCATGGTCATGCCTTCGATGGCGAGCTTCTTGATCTCTTCGAGGATTCCGCCGATCAGCTCCGGGTCCAAAGCAGACGTGACCTCATCGAAAAGCATGAGCTGCGGTTTCATTGCAAGAGCCCGCGCGATGGCGACCCGCTGCTTCTGGCCGCCTGACAGCTGGCTGGGATAGCTCCTGGCCTTCGCGCCAAGACCGACCCTCTCGAGCTCGGCCAGGGCCCTCTCTCGCGCTTGTTTGCCAGGCACCTTGAGCACTCGGGTCAGGCCGAGCGCGACATTCTGCAGCGCGGTCATATGGGGAAACAAGTTGAAATGCTGGAAGACCATGCCGATCCGCGTGCGGAGAAGGTTTAGCTCTCGCTCATATTTCATGCGCTCGAGTGGGTGGATTCGCGGCATGTTGTCCTTGGTCCACTTCCGGCCGAGGAAAATCACCGTTCCCGTTTCTGGCGGGGAAACAAAATTGATGCACCGCAGCAGGGTGCTCTTGCCGGACCCGGATGGACCGATCACTACGAGGACCTCACCGCGTCTGACCTCCAGGTTGATGTCCTTGAGGACATGCTGGTTGCGGAGGGTGCCGCGATGGAACCACTTGTTGATCCCCTCCAGGCGCAGGATGGTGGAACCCTGGGCTTCAGAGACCTGGAGGTCAGAAGCGTTGAGCCTGTTTGCTTCCATCGCCACGGCCGATTCTAGCCGCCACAGGGCCGTTCATTGAACGAGCGCTAGTTTGGCGACGGCGATTAAGCTGGCAGGCGTGAACGCGATGGGCATGCTCGTTCAGCAGCTCGAGACCGTGAGCGTGCGCCTTCATCATTCGGCGGCCGACCTGTCCCCGGAGGAGCTGGTGGAGCGACCGCTGCCCGGCGTCAACCCCATCGCCTTTCTCATATGGCACATGGCGCGCAGCCAGGACTGGGCGGTGAACACGGCCATCAGAGACGTCCCGGAGCTGATCATGCGTGAGCCCTGGTCAAAGAGCGCGCTTGCAGTGCCCGGAATCGGCACCGGGTTCGCGCTCGAGGAGGCCGCCGCGGCGGCTTCTCGGTTCCAGCTCGCCGACCTCCTGCGCTACGCGGACGACGTGCACGCGGACACGCTTGCTTGGGTGCGCACGATCGACGAGATGATGCTTGACGAGATTCCTGACGTCGCAGGCCACGACGCGCGGCATGCTGAATACCAGACGCCCGGGTTTCGCGCGGAGATGGACAGCGGTCCCGAGCACGACGAGGCAGTTGGGAGCCGCGGTGGATTACCGGTCTGGATCTTTCTGACGTCGGTATCGATCACGCATCTGCATCGCCACCTCGGCGAGCTCGACCTGGTCAAAGACTTGCTGAGGCGGAGGTCGACCTAGGCGGTTCGGGGCGAAAGCAAAGGTATCGCGTTGGCCAGGAAGGTCTCTGGCACGTGCAGGTCGCCGTACAACCAGCCGAGGTATGCGGCGCCCAAGACACCGGCTCCGGCGCGACGATCGGACTCCTCGACCAGGTGCCTTCCCAGCCAGTACGTGTATTGATACGTGCCCCACAGAGGATGCTCGATCCGATTCAGCTCCTGGGCGGCGCGGTCCGGGTCCATGTGACCCATCCGCTCCAGCTGGGAAATCACCTGCGCACGAGGTTCGCCATGCTGCCGGCGGCCCACCGCGGCGCTCAAGCAGGCGCCGCGCCGGAGCCATTCAAGCTTCCAGGCGAACTCGTCCGCGGGACCGTGGTCTGGCTGCAGGCGGAAGGGAGCCAGCTCTTCGATGCCTTCGGCGACCACGTTCTCCGGGGCGTTCTTCAGCTTGATGCACGCCGCAATCCTGCCTTCCAGGGCATACGTCCGCTGGGTCAGAACGGCCATGTGGAGGTAGTCGCCGGGATAGATGTTATGGGCAACCTCGTACTTGATGGTGGCCGGCATTCGCGGGACACTCACATTCACCTCGAACGCCATCCGGTCAGGCTCACGCCACAGCAGATGCACCGACGCGATCGGATCCGACGTGCGAGCGATCTCCAGCTCTTCGCGAAACGCGATGGGGAATTCCTGCAGCGCCCACCGGCGACCGGCTCGATAGGCATCAAGGGCCGTGTCCCACTTCGCCTCACCGTCGATGAGCCCCCTGCGCTCCTGGTCGCGTACCGGATCCGCGCCGGAGCTTCCAAGCTGCCGGGCCAGCCCGGCGACCTCGCCTTGCAGCGCCTCGAGCTCATCCTGGTTCGGAGGTGAAAATCGACAGGCCAGCAATCGCTCCACCAGCTCGAGATAGCCGTAGGTCTCAGGATTGGCCGCGACTTCGATCTGGGTGGCGATCGCTCTAGCCTCGACCGCTATGTACGCATCGCCTTCCCGCTCGGCCCGCGTGGCAAGGGCATGCGTTCTCGGCAGAATCTCGTCTAGCTTCAACGACTGCTTCCTCGAATCCAGGAGCCATTCGTACGGGCCGGCGTAGTCAGCCACGAGGTTGGGCAGGCGCGGCCAGGCACCGAGCGCGAGCCTGACCAGCTCAGTCCCCAGCGGATCGCGTTCCACGGCATCGGCCAATCCAGTCATCGCGAGTCCTCCAGTGCTCATGCGAGATGTCGCTGCAGGCGCTTTTCGAGACGGCCCGCCAGCTGCGCGACGATCACAACCATGACGAGATAGATGCCGGCCACGGTCGTATAGAACTCGAAGGGCCGGTGGTAGAAGCTCACGCGCTCGGTCGTCTGATACATGAGGTCGGGCACGCCGATCAAGGCCACGACCGATGAGTCCTTGATGATGTCCGTGAACTGGTTGACCAGCGACGGCAGGGCGATCCGCCAGGCCTGGGGAAACACGACGGTCGCGAACGTGCCGATCCCTCCCAGCCCGAGACTGCGTGCCGCCTCGCGCTGGCCGGGATCGACCGCCTGGATCGCAGACCGATAGATCTCCGCCATGTAGGCGCTGTTGAGCAGTGTCAGCGAGACGACGCCCGCCGGGATCGGATCGAGGTTGAGGCCGATCGCCGCTGCGATGCCGAAGTAGATGAAAAGGATGTAGACATAGAGGGAAAGCGCACGAAAGACCTGGATGTAGAGGAAGCCGACCAGGCCGATCGGGCCAGGCACCATGCGGATGAGGGCGACAACCAGGCCAAGAACGAGCGAGAACGCCACCGATAGGAGCGCGATGCGGATCGTGACCAGCAGGCCGCGCTCCAGGAAAGCCGCGGATCGCGGGATGACGCTCCAGTCATACGAATAGGCGAGCAGGAGAGCTGTCACGCGATTCGCAGCCTTCGCTCGAGCAGGTACACGAGGGCGGAGAAAAACAGCACCAGCACGACAAGGATTCCGGCCACAGCGGCAAAGACCTCAAATGGAGTGAAGAGCGTGACGTTGAGCTCGTTGGCGAGAAAGACCATGTCGGGGACGGCGATCACGGCCATGATCGTGGCACCCTTCAACAACCCGACAAACGTGTTGCCGAGCGGCGGGACCACGATTCGGAACGCCTGGGGCAGGAGCACATGTCCATAGGTGCGAGCGCGGCTCAAGCCGATGGATCGGGCGGCCTCTATCTGTCCCTTGTCGATCGCGCTCAACCCGGCGCGAAAGATCTCGGTCGTGTAGCCGGAGCCGGTCAAGGCGAGCGTGATGACGATGGCTTGAAACGATGTGAAGGTGATCCCGGTGATGTTGGCGACCCCGAAGTAGATCCACACGAGCATCACGTAGAGCGGCACACCGCGCATGACCTGCACGTAAAGGAACGAAGGTATGGTCAGCGCGCGCATGCCAGAGGTCCGAAGCAATGCGTTGACCAGGCCGATGGCACAAGCGAGCGCAAACCCGACTACCGCGACCCAGAGGTCGACCCATGCGCCGGCCACGAACTGGGGCCATCGATCGGTGACAACGCGCCAGTCGAACTGATAGGCAAGCGCGATCATCGGGTCAACCTGGCGAAACGGGTGGCCGGCTCAATCATGCCGGCCACCCTTTCAGGACTCGATCAGACCTTGACTTCTACCGGCTCGCTCCCGGGTCCCACGCCGTACGTGAGCAGGTTGTACTTCTGGAGACCTGGCCCAAGCCACTTCCTCCATAGGCTCGTCAGCCGCTGGTGGGTGGCGTTGTACCGGAGCCAGTTGTTAACCCAAGCCTGGAGCTTGTAGTCACCGAGGGGCATGAGGTACGTGTTCGCGTCGACCCATAGCGGCGGCCCGGCCAGCAGCTTGAGGGTGGGGTGAGCCTTGAGTGAGTCTTCGACATCGAACTCGGAAAGGACCGTGGCGTCGGCGCGGCCAGTCGCCACTTCGTTGACCGCGTCCGCGAGCTGGGCAAAAGGCGAGAAGCTGGCGCTGCTGAAGATCAGCTTGCTGCTGAACTCCTGCGAGCTGCCCTGCAGGACCGCAATCTTGGCGCCGGCTTTGTTGAGCTGGTCAGCCGCTGTGATAGTGGACCCAGGCTTGAGGATCACGACGATGGATTCGTAGAAGACCGGGAAGCTCGCGAACAGGCCCTTCAAAGCGCGGCTCGGAAGGATGGTCGCCGAGATGCCCATCATGTCGAACTTGCCGGCGACCAGCCCGGCGAACAGCTGGCCGAATGGGATCTCAACGTACTCGGGCGTCACGCCGAGGTCGGCCATCATCGCCTCGGTGAGCTCCATCTGGTAACCGGTCGGCTTGCCGGCCGAGTCCTTGAACTGGATCGGCGGGAAGGTCAGGTCCACTCCGAGTCTGGCCTTCTTGCTCGAGATCCACTTGTCGAGCACCGACGTGTCCGCGGCTCCGGCGGTGGTCCCGGGGTTGGATTGTTCGCACGCTGCCAGGGCGAAAGCGCCAATGCCCAACGCGGCCGAACCGCCCAGCTTGAGCAGTTCGCGCCTGCTGGGGAGGGCCACACGAGTGGCCGGCGGAGCTGCTATGGCTTCCTCGTCGATCGACATTGAATGCCCTCCTGATGGGCGCCTCTACGCGCCCGTCTCTGGCCCACCAACCGTGTGGGTGTGTCGGCGTAAGAATAGCCAGATCGATCTCAGTGTCAAGGGTCAAACGAACGGGCACTAGTTCGTAAGTGGGTGATTTCCACTGCGCCGAGAATGCCCACTTAACAACCCGTGGCGGAGCGAACCTTTTGCGCCGCCGCGCCCCAAAGTCGCACCTGTTCAGCGACCGCCTGCGCGGCCATGCCCGGGTAGTTGCAGCGCAAGACGAGATGCACGCGATCGCCGTAGCGGCGGCGGTACTCGTCCACCTGCTCCACCACCTCATCCGTCGTGCCGAGCAGCAGCCGGTAGTGACTCGGTGGCAGCTCGCGCGTCGGCTCGCGACCCATCCACCGGTCGTAGTTGTGCCGCATGTATCTAAATCCATCTGCCACTTCGGACCAGGCCGCCTCCCGGCCACGCTCAGAGAGCGCGCCGTACGTGAACAGCACCACGTCACCGCCGGCGTTGCCACGCTCGCGGTCGAACGTCGCCACAGCTTCGTCGAGCACCTTCCAGGGCTCAGTAGGATCGACCATGAGCATGTCGGCGAGCCGCGCTGCTCGTGCTGCGCCCTGGTCGCCATCGGCCGCGATCATGAGCTTCGGTCCACGTGCCGTGACCGGACCGGGTGTGACTCGCACGTGGCGGCCCCTGATGCTGGCGGTCCCGTGGTCAAAGGCCGCGCGCAGCACCGGCACCAGCGCTTCCAATGCTTGCGTGTCGGTCGACGCCTCGACTCCGAAGCCTCGGAATTCCTCCTCCCGATAACAAAGCGAGAGGCCGAGAACGAACCGCCCGCCACTCAGCAGGTCGAGCGCGATCGCGTCCTCGGCAAGACGGATCGGGTCGTGCAGCGAAGCGGCGAGGCGGTCTGTCGCCACCGTGATCCGGCTGGTGCGCGCGAGCATCGCGGCCACGATCGGAAGCACCGCCGGCATGTAACCATCCTCCGCAAAGTGGTGCTCTGAAACCCACATGGAATCCAGGCCGGCCACCTCGATCAGCTCTGCCTGGTCGAGCAGCTCGGCGTAAAGCTGCCGGTGGGCGACTTGTGAGTCGTGCGGACGCTGGCCGCTGAAGTCGCCGACCCCAAACTGCATTCAGACCACCCGGTTGGGACGTGCGATCAGGCGCTCGGCTCCGAAGGCCACGCCGGAGAGCTGCCACGCGGCGCGATAAGCCGCATCGGAACCAGTCCAGGCGAGTGCATCCTCGGGCGAGGCAAACCAGAGCATGTCGATCGCCTGAACCGAGAACGGCGGCCTCCCGTCGCGGTCGGCAAGCGTGATGAGAGCTTCGTGGCGCAGAGCGCCCGCTTCGGACACCGCTTCGGAGTAGGGCCCGACAAGCGCCTCGGCCAAAGCGGGTTCGGGTGCATTCGGCGCGCGCCTCAACAGCGTAATCAGCTTCACGGCGTCTGACTGAGTCCGGCCATCCGAAAGGACGTGCCGCTCAGTGACCGCGAGGCCGGTTCGAGATGTGTCGATAAAGTTGGCCTCGTCGGACACCGAGTCCTCTTCGTGGGCGGATGAGTCAATGGCGGCATCCATCGCCGCGAGGTCTTCCCAGTCGAGCTCCGGCATGATGTCGAAGCCGGGGTACGGCAGCAAAAACCGCCCGTCGGCGAGGACTCCATGGTTCTGCACGTACGCGCGAACCTTGGGGAGCTTCGCGCCGATGGCCGAGTGGCGGCCGCGCCAGTGCGCCAGGCACGCTTCAGTCGTGAGGTCCGACCGGCGCGCGGCGAAGAAGACCCGCGTGATCATCTCCTGGGTCCACCGCGCACATGAATGGGACGGCCGAGGCTCACTTCGGCTGCCTCCATCAAAGCTTCGGCAAAGGTCGGGTGCGCGTGCACTGTGAGCGCGAGATCTTCGGCGGTGGCGCCCATCTCAATCGCGAGAACCATCTCCGCGATCAGCTCAGTCGAGCGAGGGCCGGCCAGGTGAGCTCCTACAAGCGTTCCGCGTTCCTTCGCGAAGAGCAGCTTGGCGAAACCTGAGGTGGACGTCTCGATCACCGCTCGGCCAAGGGCGGCGAGAGGAAATCGGCCGATCGTGACCTCAACGCCTGCGGCGTGAGCCTCGGCTTCGGTCAGGCCGGCGGCGGCAATCTCGGGCTCCGCAAACACGATGCGTGGGATCGCCCGGCTGTCGAAGGCGGCGGACTTGCCGCCAAGGATGTCGCCGGCGACACGGCCCTGCATCATCGCGCGATGGGCCAGCGCGAGGCCGTCTGTGACGTCGCCGATCGCGAACACGTGGCGGTCGATCCTCAGCTGAGCGTCCACCTTCAGCATGCCCCCGGTAGCCGTCAAGCCCGCCAGCTGGAGGTCGAGCTCGTCGAGATTCGCTCGCCGGCCGGCCGACACGACGACGCGCGCGCCTGCCCCGCCCATCGATTTCAGATCGGACGAGGTGACCACGTTCACCCCGGCCGCTTTTGCCCCACGCTCCGCAGCTGCGGACAGATCCTGGTCGAAGTCGGGGAGCAGCCGCTCGCGGGAGGCGAGCGTGACGCGGCTGCCGAGCCGCGCGTAGGCGACCGCGATCTCCAGCGCGATGTAGTCGCTGCCCATGACCACCAGCTCTGCTGGGACCTCCTTCCACTCGAGGGCGCGGCTGGGTTCCACCACACGATCGCCGTCGAAGGGCATGGTTTCGTAAGTCACTGCTCTTGAGCCTGTGGCGATGACCACGTCCTTGAAGTCGAAGTAGCGGACGGATTCCTCGCCGATCTCGACGCAAACGCGCGTACGTCCGACAAACCGGGCGCTTCCGATGACCACCTTGACCCCGGCCGCCTCGAGCAGCGATGTAACTCCTTTGACAAGAGTGCCGACGGCTCCGGCCCGGCTTTTCTGGAACGCGGCCATGTCGGGCGGACCAGACAACGCAGGCATGCCGGAAGCCGCGAGCTTTTCCACCGTGGACTTGGCCGCGGCAAAGCGCGCCAGGTGCTTGCTTGGGATGCAGCCCTCGTTGAGGCAGACACCGCCGACGCGTCCGGATCGCTCGACCAGCGTCACCGACCGCCCGAGCTGGGCCGCGCGCAGCGCGGCGACGTAGCCTCCTGGGCCCGCCCCCAGGATCAGGACATCAGCGGGGTCGCTCTGGTCGCCGGCTACCAATCAGGCACCGAGCTGTTCGGGTTTTTCGATCAGGCTCCGGAGAGTCAGAGCAAAGCTGAGACCGTGCTCACCGTCGATCATGCGGTGGTCGAACGTGACCGACATCGGCATCACAGGTCGCGCCACCACTTTGCCGTCGCGCACGACTGCTTTCTCTTCGATCCGGCCAAACGCGACGATGGCGACCTCGGGCGGCCGTATGAGCGAAGTCCCCAGTCCCCCTCGCCACGCGCCCGTGTTGCTGATGGTGAACGTGCCGCCCTGCACATCGGAGATTGAGACCTTACCTTCCCGCGCCGCAAGCGTGACGCGGTCGACAGCCTCCGCCAGCGCGCTGAGGTCGAGGGTGTCCGCATGCTTCACGACGGGAACGATGAGCCCGTCTGGCGTTGCGGTCGCGACTCCGACGTTGACGTCCTCGTGCATGACGATCTCCCCTCTCTCGTCATCAAGGGAGGAATTGAAGATCGGGTGGCGTCGCAGGGCGATCGCGGCCGCGCGCACCAGCAACGTATCGAATGGAAAGCGAGCTCCCTTGCTTTCCGCATCGCGGCGCAGCCGCGTCACAAGATCGGCGAATGCTCCCGCATCGAGCTCGTGAAAGCCGGTGACGTGCGGAATGGTCCGGGCCGAGAGTGTCATCGTTTCCGCCATCCGCTTCTGCACGCCGCGAAGCCTCACACGCTGACCCCCCGGCGCTGTCCCTGGGGCGGCGGGCGCCGCGGTAGTGTGGGCCTTCACGTCTTCTGCTGAGATGCGGCCGCCCGGACCCGTGCCCTTGACGGCCGCGAGGTCGACACCAAGCTCGCGAGCGAGCTTGCGCACGGCGGGAGGGGCGAGCACTCCCGCGTTTTCCGTCACAGAGGCGGTCGCGGGTGCGGACCGCGACGGCTCCTCCGCGTGTGTCGTACCGCCGGCGGCCGCGATCTGCGCATCGGTCTCGATCACGTAGAGGACCGCCCCGGTTTTCACGACATCTCCCTCCGCCACCCGCTGCTCGACGACCACGCCTGCTCCGGGCGAGGGCAGCTCGACC
>Ga0209488_10004880_pt1 | contig 10391 bp, 11 predicted proteins | sample Rivendell_Oct201_8_FD_188349 | JGI IMG/M metagenome (GOLD analysis project Ga0209488, IMG submission 188349) | Vadose zone soil microbial communities from the Eel River Critical Zone Observatory, Northern California, USA -... | ecosystem: Environmental > Terrestrial > Soil > Vadose zone >... | reverse complement strand
CTTGAACCGCTGACCTGCCGATTACGAATCGGCTGCTCTACCAACTGAGCTACGTCGGCTTTGGCTAGTGTTTACGCGGCTTCCGGCGTTTTTGGCTGTGCGGCTGGCCCTGATCTGGCCCACATTCAGCACCGCTTGTTCCCAACCTCTGCATGGCCGCACCGCCCCGCCCTGCTGGGATTCTAGCACGATGTAAAGTACACGAGTCGTCGATACATTCGCATGGCGCAGGATTGTTTGCGCCACTTCTGCGGGCACGCCGAACCCAAATAAATTGGTAGGCGGCTCACCTCTAAACGCATGCCAGCCGTGCCCTTCTTCATTAGATTCTCCCACCCGGCAGTTCCGGGCTGAAGCTAAGATGCACCAGAACCTGCCTCTACTCCCTTCTCGTAATCTCCGAGGCAACTTGGTATCATCGCATCGCTCACAGTGACGTTGTAACGATATGGGTTCTCCCAAATGTCTATCAATGGCTTCTATGCTGCTTATCTAACTGGAAGCGGCGGGCAGGGTTTTGTCATGCTCGTCTTCCGGAACGGGCAAATCGTTGGTGTCGATGCTTCTGGTGTTAAATATGACGGAAGCTACAGCGAGGTGGGAACGGGCTTTGCTGTAAGGCTGAAGGTCTCGATTCCGCCGAACACTTTTCTAGTTCAAGGTATTAAGACTGGGCTACAGGGAGATAATTCGGAGTTAGAGTTTCAGTTACCCATTGATTTTGTGTCTCAACCGTTTGTCCGTGTCAACGCAAAGCATGGGCCTGTGAATGCGAAGCTCGTTAAGCTTAGAGAACTCGATGATTGAAAATGTCACCTTCCTGATAGCAGTTTTCAGTGGAATTGCCACCGGGCTTGCCGCTATCGCCACTTGGAGAGCACCAATAGCTGCGGCAAGGCTAGCGGAAGCCCTTCGCCGCGATGGTGAACGCCATAACGAGCGCCAACGCCAGAAACTCCACGTATTCGCATCTCTCATGCAGGAGCGGGCCCAAATTCACTCTGAGAACGGCGTTCGTGCACTCAATCTAATCGACGTTGTATTCAATGAATCCCGTGAAGTGCGCGAGGCATGGTCGGAACTGTTTTTAGCGTTCCACATGAAGCCGCTTCTAGAGCATGTAATTGACGAGCGCCTGCGAAAGCTATTGGGTGCAATCGCGAAAGACATCGGTCTCGCCGATGAACTACGGAACGATGACCTTGGCCGTGTCTATTTCCCTATGGTCCAAGCTCAGGAGCGGTTCATCAAAGATATGCAACGCCAACAAATTCTGGCAAACTTGCAGGGTCAAAGCGCTGCGGAAGCAAGCGGAACGGAATTACAAAGCACCATGTGGCCGCCTCGGCCGTAGTGGGCGTATTGGGCGGAGGAAGGTGTTTGGCCGTGAATGATCTTTTTGTGCACTTTCAAAGAAGTGAAGCTTACTTGGTTGGCGCGTTTGCTGTAGGCTGGCCTATAAGCCCAATCAAGGCAGGGCTATCCAATAGCTCATACCCCATTTGACGTAGCGCCACATAGTGGTGGCCGGTTATGGGCGTCTGGGTTCCGTGCTCATCCATAAAGTAGCCCAAATCTTCGCTGTTTACCAAGCGCTCGTATGTCGGCGTAAGTTTCGCATCGACGTGCGAGCCGCCGTCTTTGTTCGCCGCCGTGAGTGCCACATCTTTTCGTGAAACCCAAGTGTCCGGATCAAGAATGAACCAGTTTCCGCCAACCATTCTTCGGTAGACAACTCATGACGAAACATGCCGTCACCAAGTTTTGGGTAGTACCTAGCACCCGAAGAGCCGGTGGCAAATTGGCCCATTCCATTAAACACCAAGGCACGCATACCGGGCCGAATTTTCGACCTGATGTCAAGACAACTCGAGGTTAGGAGAACATGTTTTGCATTCAGGTGAGTAAGCAGCGACCGCTGATTCTTGGTGTCGTGGATCAGCACTCGAATACATTGGGCAATTCGGATAGCCTCGTCGTAGAATCCGGCGTCAAAGCTTTGACAAGAGCTAGCCAGAAAACCTAGTTGTCTTCTTAGCGCGGATTTAAAATCTGTTGGCATCATCTCCCCTTCTGAGCTGGCCCAGACTCTGGCCCTTAAAACGCCCTTGGATAGGCCCGATTTACGCCAAATTGATCTGTAGAAAACCGGGCAAACGGTTGAATCTTCACGAGTCCGGATCAGGCAGAATAATTACGAATCGGCTGCTCTACCAACTGAGCTACGTCGGCTTGCTTCCGATTCTAAATGGCGGCACGGGAAGCGTAAAGAGATGGGCCCACGAATGATTCGGTCAGCGTTGCAGTAAATCAAGGCTCCGATGCGAATCGATGCCGGCCGTGCAGCCTATCCCGCGCCCTCTGCTACCAGCGTGTCGTACTCGTGCTGCGACTGGCCTGGTAAAAGGACCCACATCGTATAGACGCCGACGGCGGTTCCGAACGGAATGTTGAAGAGCGAGATGAAAGCCAAGACCAGCGCCATGACGCGAGCCCAAGGTTCCCGATGCAACAGGCCCCAGCCGGTGATGAATCCGCAGGCTGCCTTGGCCAAAATTAGAATTCCAACCACACTCAGCAGCGGACGCAGGAAGCCAGTCGGAGCCTCCGGGGGCGCGCCCATCTCGTGCAGGTGAGCGAAGAGAGTGTTGGCCAGGATATAGAGAACCACGCCCCCGACCGCATTGAATGCGGAAATTGCCAGCCAGATGATGCCAAGCAGATGAACGTGCTCTTGCACACGGCCGCGGTGCGGCTGCATCGCAGTTACAGAGCCGACAATCTGCTTGCCGCATTTGCTGCAAAATGTCTGGCCGGGTTGCACAGCTGCACCGCATCCGTCGCAAAACATGTTTCTTTCTCCCTCTCGCGTACCGGCTTTAATCCGACTGTCTTGCGTAACAATCGCAACAAAATATCGCCTCACACATGATACGTGCCCGCGGCGTCAGAGTTCCCTTAAAGCAGCGGACGTTCTTGATCGTCTGGGCTTGATCGTCCGGGCTTGATCGTCCGGGCTTGATCGTCTAGGTTGATCGTGGGTGGATCGATCATTTATCGATCATCTTAGGATCGATTATCTGATTGGGAGCAAACAAAAAGGCCACCCGGCAACGTGGGCGGCCTTCTCTTTACAAGGGAGAATAGTTCCAACGGAGGCGAAAATCCCGTCAAAACTTTCCTGCCAAAGAATATGAGCCGAAAAACCGGAGTGTCAAGCAATTTTTGGGAAATAAAGACCTTTGTTTTCAATAATTTACGCAACCAAGCAATATCGGAGGTAAGTGTACCAATTTGAGACGAAATGGCGCCTTCAGGTTCGTAAGCCGATATTTCTAAGGTAGTTAACTGGGATTTGAGGAGGGTTTGCCCTGGTCAACGGGGCTGGCCGAATTGGCAGGAACCACCCCGCCGACGGTCTCGGCGAGATGTAGAGAGATGAACTCCATCTGCTCCGGGCGGTCGAAAAGCCTGTCAGGAAACAGGCGCTTCATCAGAATGCGGAATCCTCCGAAGGCAACGCCCGCCACGATTGCCATTGCGCCAAGAATGAAACACAAAAGAATGATGTTCACCAGCAGAGAACCAATGTTGTTGTTCTTGTCGAAATAAGTGTTCTCGTTCCAGGTGACGTTGGCTTCGTAATTCACCAGCCCGAGAAGCGATTTCGCATCGCTCCCGGAAACCTGTCCAGAGGCAATGGCGATGATTGGACCCGTCCGTTTCGCGAAGAACTGCCCTGCGTTCTCGATGGTAGCGACCCCCGCCTCCGCCCCACTGCCGTGATGAGCGGCATCGATGCGGCGCAAATGCTCCCCCGCAAGCTGCGGCGTGGGATAGTAAATCAACATCAGGGTGAGTTCCCCGTCCGAAGTCTTGTAACGGCCCAGCGTCACCTCGGGACTGGTACTGAAATCGACCAGTTGTTCGGAAATCGGCGCCGCCAATGCGGCTAGAGCCGTAGGCCCCAGCGCATATTTTTGGGTATTAGCGATATAGCCGTGGCGCGGCATGAAGGCAAGCACGGGAGGAAGGTTGCCGGCGTTCCCGCTCGGACGGGGCAAAGCTCCCGCCAGTTCGCGCAGTTCTCCACCCGACATGGGCGACTCTTTGCTGAATAACGCGTCAACCAACACATGGCCGCGGTAGAAGAGCACACGCTGGCCGAGCGAGGCGCCCTGATCGCCGATCTGCTCTGCCGTCATATCCGGCTGCAGGTAGAAGGTGTACGCGCCGAATGCGCCGCTGGCGTCGGCAAAGCGAGCCGCGCGAATCTTGAGCGTACGGCCATCTTCGCGTGTGTATGTGGACGAAGCGAAGTCCGCGAAACCGTACTCCTTCAGAACGGCTGCGTTTGTGGGATCTGCTGCAGCCGGGTCGTGGCTTGTTTGAGCGGAAGCCTGCATCTGCCACCCCGCAAATTGCGGGGGAAGGATGGGTGGAGGGGCCAGGGCGGGCCCGTCGGCCGCGAAAGCAATTCTCACCACGAAAACAATCACGACAAAAAGGCGAATTGAACGTAAAAAGCTCATGGATCAGCCGCGGCGGCACACAGCCCGCTTGGTTAATTAGACCACAGAGGAAGCGGAAAAGTTTCAGCGAGCAGGCACAATTCCAGGAGCGCACAGGCGGGAAAAAACGTCTCGGCCATCATAGTTACCTTCGGGCCACACTGATCCCCGTCGGAGCCATTCCCCATCTCGAAGCCTTGAGGCACACTGGAATTGAGTTCCTCATGCAGTCGAACATAGTAGAGAGCGACAAACGGCGTCAGGATCGCATGAAGGCAGTGCTGCCTGTAAGAGTACGAGGCCGCGACATGGCCGGGAAATGCTTTGAAGAACTGGTACACACTCTCGACGTTACGCCGATGGGAGTGCGGCTTGGCGCCGTACGTCATTGTCTGAAGGCGTTAGATCCGCTAACCGTTCTGTACCGGCAGCGAAGAATCGAGTTCCGGGTGGTCTGGACCAGGAAGCTCGAGGGTGCAGACGAATATCAGGTGGGGCTACAGGCTCTAACGCAGGAGCAAGACGCTTGGGGACTGAATCTTTCGGAATTTAAAGTTCGCGCTATGCCAATGCCCTTTTCGTCGGTAACAGTTTCTCAGGCAACGTGAACTACACGACCAGGGGGGAGATTATGAGCCATCTTATTCGCACAATATGGTTGAATGAGGAAGGTCAGGACATCGCTGAATACTCGGTGATGCTGGCGGTGATACTGGTCATAGTCGTCGGCACGGTGCGACTCATTGGATCGAACGCGAGCAACGTATTCTCGCAGGTCGGCAGTTCAATTCAGTAAGGGGAATCCCCGCACTTCGAATAGACCAGCCATACTACTGCCCCACAGCAGCCTTCTCCAGTTTGCTTGCGACTTTTACACCGCTTAACCCGTTCACATACTTTGCGATGCCGCGGTAAAGCGATTCCGCGATGCGTTGGCGGTAGTCACTGGTCTCCAGGCGGCGCTCGTCCGTCGGATTACTCACAAAAGAAATCTCCGCCAGAATCGAAGGCATATTGGCCCCGATGAGCACGATAAAGGGAGCCTTCTTCACGCCGCGGTCTCGGATGGCTGGGCTCTTGGCGGCCAGCCCGCTGTGTAAAAACTGCTGAACGTTTCCGGCAAACTCGCGAGATTCTTCGATTTTTTCCTTGAGTGCGATCTTCTTCACCAGATCCTGAAGTTCGTAGATGGATTTTTCCGAAACCGCGTTCTCCCGGGCGGCGACTTCCAACGCCTCGGGCGAGGAAGTGAAATTCAGGTAGTAGGTTTCGACGCCGCGCGCATCAGGGTCACGACTGGAATTGGCATGGATTGAAACGAACAGATCGGCGCGCTCCTGGTTCGCGATCGCGGTACGAGTCTCGAGCGGGATGAAGGTGTCGTCTTTGCGCGTATAGACGACTTCGGCTCCGAGCCGCGTCTCAAGCAACTTTCCCAGGCGTCTTCCGACTTCCAACACCAGGTCTTTCTCTTCCAGGCCATTAGGACCGATAGTTCCGGTGTCGTGGCCGCCGTGTCCCGGGTCGATTACGATCTTGCCAATCTTCAGGCCTAACGCTCGGATCAGAGACCGGTCACCGCGCGCGGTAGGCCGCGCTTCCCGGGCTTCGACATCCGCCGTTGCTAAAGACTTCTTTTCCGCCGACGAAGGCTTGCGCCGGGAGCGACTTACCACTGTATGACGTGTAGCGGAAACCTTGGCGTCCTTTGCATCCGAGTTAGCGGGTGAATCGTGGCCTTTGGAATCGAGTGAGCTATCAAGCCTGGCAGCTTGGCTGGGACTCGAAGGCTCATCGTCGGCATCGACAACTTTCTTCACGGGAAGCTCCGGCTTGGCGGCAGGGGCAGGCCGTCCCTTCGCGGAGATCTTAGTTTCGTCGTTAACATCCATGCTGGTGACCGGAGCCTTGCCAGTTTTCGCTAAGATCTCGGTTTGCAGTGGCGCCGCATCCGGGTCTGCATCTGCCTTCGGATTTGGCTTCGAGTTTTCCTTCTGCGCGGCCTCGACGTCCTGATCATCCGTGGCTTTCGCCGGCGCCTTCGGCAGCTTGCCGCGTGCATTCTTGCCGTGGATATCGATAATCAGGCGATATGGATTCGGAATTAGAAACGCCTCGTAGTCGGAAAGATCGTCGACCTCGAGAACCACCCGCGTACGGCCGGGCTGGAATTGCGCAACCCGAATCTTTTTCAGGAATCCATCGTCCACGTCGAAACTCTTGCCCACCAGGGTCGAGGCCAGCTTGGTACCGCGAAGGTCGAAAAAGATTCGATCCGGATGAGCGATGCGCTGCGAGCCAAATTTGACGTCACTCTCAAGGTCAATAGCAACGCGCGTGTAGTCGGGCGTCGACCAGTGCCGGATACCGGTAACGCGCGGAGTTTTTCCGGGAGGCGCCTTCGCAGATTCTTCTTGCTCGTGCGCCGGCGGGCTCAGCTTGTCAGAACTTCCAGCATCCTTGGCAGATTTTTTCTTGTCGGAATCTTCCTTCTTCGCGGCCTTCTTCTCGGCCTCGGCCTGCCGATCCAGGGCAACAATCGCCTGTTGGGCGTCTTCCGCCAATCGATTATTCGGATAGCGGTGGAGAAATTCTTCAAACGTGGAACGTGCATCGTCCCGGTGACCGAGATCGTCTTTGTAGACCTCGCCGATGGTGAACAACGCGTCAAAGCGATACTTACTGCCAGGATATTCGCGGCGCAGGAATTTGTACTGAGTGATGCCGCTGTTCAGAATCTTTTCGTCTTCGAAGCGGCGGCCCATTTCGACCAGAGTTTCCGCCACAGCCACTACGCTGGGATCGGCTTTGGTAGAGGCGGGGGCTCCGAAATAGACGGCGCGGTAGGCATTGATCACGCGCTGATAATCGTGGCGAGTGCGGTCGGCGGGGAGGCGTCCGTTAAGCGCCTCGCGCATACGCTCGGCGGCGGCAAAGTGGTCACGAGCCCACGTTTCAGTGTGGTGGGCACGGGCGTGCGCCGGAATCCCGGGGAACACCAGTAGGAGGAGCCACGCTCCCCAGCGCAAGCCGCGCGGGCTCGATAAGGTCTTCAAATCGTCGGCCTAGACTTTGTGGTTCGTACGTTGAACCTGTTGTATTGACCTGTGTTGAACCTGTTCGTGCTGCCGAAGAGACGCTGGGTAAACAGATGCTGCGAAATCAGTCTGTGTTGCTGATGTAAAGCACGCCCCGCGCATCTCGTTGAACTCGAACGGGATCGCGCGAAGGCATTCCGGACGACGGACCCACATTAAAACCTCCGTAATAAAGGTTTGTGATCCGCCGCACGTAGTTCTGCGTTTCCGCGAAGTGTGGAATGCCAGCGCTGCGCGCCACGGCTCCGGAACCGGCGTTATAGGCGGCCAGGGTCAGCTTCACGTCTCCCCCATAACTTTCCAGCAGTTGCTTTAAGTGACGAACTCCGGCATCGACGTTCTGCTCGGGATCGAACGGATTTCTCACCTTCAACTGCCGGGCGGTCGAAGGCATTAACTGCATCAGGCCCATTGCGCCCTTGCGCGAAACCGCATTGGGATTGAAGTTCGATTCCACCTTGACCACGGCACGCACCAGATTCGGATCCACATTGTGACGGGCCGCGGCCATGTCAATGGCAGCGTCGATATCGCCTTGCGACATCTGTTTGCCGCCGAAATTTGCCGCCACGATCTTCGCGTTCGCGGATTGATACGAGTCACGAGAAAATATCCGGCTGACCTCGGCTGCGGCCGAACGCGCGGCCTGCATGGACGCAGTGTTCGGCGCGGGTACCGGCTTCCAGCGGTTCTCTTTCACGCTCCAATAACTGAGCGAACGCCGGGGCGCTTCAGCCGCCGGAGTACGTCGAGCCTGACTGGCTGGGGCAGACTCGTTGGTATAAACCCTGCGGCCGTGTTCTTCAGTCGCCGTGATTTTTTGCGATGAGTCTTCTCCCGCCCAAAGCCTGGGCGGATTGAGAGAAAGGGAGGTCGCGACTACGGTGCTAGCCGTCAGCATGCTTGCGATTTGCAGGCGCTTTCGCATTACCGGGTATTCACCTTTCAACGCTTTCCGGAGGACAAACTCCACCCTCCGCGTGTTCTACCCGGAACCTGACGGAGAATTCTTAAAGCCAGAGTATGACGATTATAGGGGGGTGGCGGAGGCGGGGCAATCTATCTGAAGGACGTAGAACCACTGGAGTAATCTGCGTACCTGATTGATAAAAAAAGACTTATATTCCCCTAAACCCATGACGGCGCAGGGCGTTGGTGCGCCCTTAGGGTTCGTATCAAGACACGCATTTATGCGTGCCTTAACCGTCGCGCTGAGGATCACGCCTTTACGCACTGCATGCCTGTTAGGAAGCCTTCTCCAAAGCCGCCGCGAATGCATCCAGCGAAAGAGAACGTAACAGGTTCCGGCGCATCCCGCGCTCGACGTCCGCAAGACGGTCGGAAGCTTGCACGATCCATTCGAAATCAGCCGACTCGGCGAGCTTACTGAGCGCAGGCTTGATGTCGGTGTTGCGGACAAGATCAGGCGCGCCTGAGGAAACGAACATCAGGTCGCGCAATAGCAAGTAAAGGGTGCGAAGAAGTTGCTCGATTTTTGCCCGTCCCTCGGCGCCGGGACGATACGACTCGGTAACCTTGAAAAGTTCGGTGTGTTCGCCTCGCCGCAACGCGGAGTTCAGGATAGTCATCGCGTTGTCGCGGGCCGCGACGTATCCCGTAAGATCGAAACTGCGGGCTCGTCCGACAGCTCCTTCGCACAAGCGGGCAACCAGCGATCGGTGCTGCGCGTTCCATTCCGGGTGGTGTTTCGCCAGCTCCCGATCGATTTCCTCGACCGAAAGCGCCTTTAGGGAAACGACCATCGACCGCGAACGGATGGTCGGGAGCAATTCCCCCACATTCTCCGTGAGCAGGAAGATCTTCGCGAATTCGGGCGGCTCTTCCAGAACCTTGAGCAGCGAATTGGCGGCCTCTTTCATGAATGCTGAGTCGGTAAAGATGTAAACCCGGCCTTTGCCCTCGGACGGACGGTAGTAGATGGTCTCGATGACGCGGCGGACCTGGTCTACCTTGATCATCATCTGAGGAGGATCGGGAGGAATAATGAGCACATCAGGATGAGTCTGCACGAAGAGGCGGGTTTCTTTCTTATCCGTCTCGCGCAGGTTTTCGCGGGCCTCGACAGCCTCGGCGCAACGGGCATCGAGATCCACGGCCTGGGCGATGCGAGTGCAGTTCGCACATTTGCCACAGAAATCCGGCAGACCATCCGTCGTGACCGGCGACAGACAGTTCAATGCCTGCGCCAGCATCAAAGCCAACGTGTATTTGCCTGAACCGTGCGCACCAGCCAGCACCACGGCATGTGGAAAGCGGTCGCGCGCCAGCATGTCGCGCAGTTGGCGCACGCATTCGGCATTACCGTGAAAATCAGAAAAGCTCATTTCGTCTTAAATCTCGCCGTATTTCTCCGTGACTCAACCATCACTTTACCGGATGACGTGAATCGGCACTCCTAACTTCAGGCCTTTCCACGCGCGGTCCGCCGTGTAAACGGGCGCTTTGAGTACTATGCCCAGAGCGAGACAAGCTCGGTCTCCCAGGGAAAGGCCGAGGGCGCGAGTCTGCCAGTGCAGTCCGCCCGCAATCCTCGCCTGCTGCGCATCGAAAACCACGATCTCATTCGCGGGGGCAATCACGGCTTCCCACGCGTCACCTGCGGCGATCCCCAACCCCACAAGCTTGCCGTGCGCTTCGGCCACGTTCACTGCGCTTACCACCGCATTCTCCAGCAAGTCCAACTGCCGGGTAAATATCTCGGCGCCAGGCTCGTCGTGCAGAACAGCTAGAAGGACGGAAGCGTCCAGCACGATTCTATTCA
>Ga0209488_10004879_pt1 | contig 10392 bp, 8 predicted proteins | sample Rivendell_Oct201_8_FD_188349 | JGI IMG/M metagenome (GOLD analysis project Ga0209488, IMG submission 188349) | Vadose zone soil microbial communities from the Eel River Critical Zone Observatory, Northern California, USA -... | ecosystem: Environmental > Terrestrial > Soil > Vadose zone >... | reverse complement strand
GGTTGTGCCACTCCTTTCATTGCCGAAATCTCCGGCAAGACGATGGAAAGCAGCCAGCATGAGTGCAAAAGCTCAAATCCTCTTCTCGCTGCGCCTTCTGTCAAGAGCTTGGTTAGCTCTTCGCGGATCCTTTCTGCTGACACTTGGCTGATTTCTCGCGCGTGCTTGCGAATCGCTGCGAAGGTCTTAGGTTCGATTTCATAACCGAATCGCGCGGCAAAGCGCACCGCGCGCAACATGCGCAGCTTGTCTTCCGCGAACCTTCGATCGGGCTCGCCGATTGCCCGGATGATGCCCGCGCCGAGGTCTGCCTGCCCATCGACGAAATCCAGTATTTCCCCGGTGTTATGCCGCATGACCAGGCCGTTGATGGTGAAGTCGCGCCGCTTTACATCTTCTTCTGGAGAGCTTGCATACTCCACGCGATCCGGATGCCGCCCGTCCGAGTAGCCAACGTCCGACCGAAACGTTGCCACTTCCACCTTAGCTCCTTCACGCACCACTAAAATCACTCCGAATTGCGCGCCAACCGTCACTCCGTCCGGAAAAAGCTTGAGCACCTGTTCAGGAGTGGCGCTGGTGGCTACATCGTAATCTGCGGGCTCGCGCTGCAACAGCACATCGCGCACACATCCACCCACCAGAAACGCCTGGAATCCAGCGTTCTGCAAGGCGTCGCAAATGGAATTGGCCAGCTCGCGCGGCTGCATCAGGAAATTATGCCCTGGTGCAAGGAATCAAAGAAGCTGCTATTCGCAGCGCAGAACCAGGCAGGTAATATCGTCGAATTGCTTGGTGACGCCGACGAATTCGTCCACGCGCTGCAGCAGGAATTGCAGAGAGCGCGGTGCATCCCAGTCCGGCAAAGCATGGATTGCAGCGATCCATTGCGCGTCGGTGAACTCCTGGCCCTTGTCATTAAACGCTTCCACAACTCCGTCGGTAAATAGAATCAACGCATCCTGAGAGCCCAATTCGACTGAGCCCATCTGGTATTGCGCATCCAGCGAAATTCCAAATGGCATGCCGCCCACTTCCAGCCGCTCGACTCCTGCATTCCCGTTGGCGGCATTTGCAATGTGGCGCCGCACCACGGGAGCGTTGTGTCCGGCGTTGATGTAGTCCAGCCGCCTGGTCTTGGGGTCGAACTCCGCCAGAACCGCAGTCGTAAAGCGCATGCCATCCAGGCTGTGGGCGCAGGCATAGCGGTTCAAACGAAACACCAGTTCGCTCAGCGGCACCCCATTGCGTGCTACGGTGTGCAGGCTGGCCTGGAATGTAGCCATCAACAACGCCGCCGGAACGCTCTTTCCGGCCACATCCGCAATCACCAAAAATAATTTTCCGCCCTCTGCCGCGTCGTTTAACGGATAGAACGCGTCGTAGTAATCGCCGGCTACCGAATTTTGCGGCCGGGTATGAAAGGCGATATTGCCCCCCGCTACCACCGGCGGTTTCGACGGCACCAGCCAACTCTGAATTTCGCGCGCAATCTCCAGATCGCGCTTCATGGTCACTTTGTCCGCAAGTTCCAGCGAAAGCAGCAGGAGAAACAGCAGCGCCGCGACCGTGTCCAGGTTCACGTCGAATGCAAAATTTCGCGTGACCGGAAATTTCGGGCTGGAAATGACCAGCATGACTAGCCCGGCAAACAACATCACGCGGCGCGCCGGACTCAGCTTCATTACCAGCGCCCAGAAAAATCCCTTGGCAATTCGAAATGGGCGCCGCCAGCGCGGCAGCCGTTTGATCTCTTCCCAATCGACGTCTTTGCCGTAAAAACCGTAACTCGCGCGGGCATCCGCGGTGAATTGCTTCAGCAGATCGTCCCATTCACGGCCTTCGCTGATCTGGTTCCAGGTGCCGGGACCTTTGCTTGTGGTTTTTGAATTGACCGGAGGAGGCGGCGCAGTGCTCATTGGAAGAGTATAAGGCAGGCCCGTTACTAAGGAAGACTGCGGCTTGCTGCTATTCCTTGTTTCGAGGGAAACGCGGAATTTCTCCTTTCTCGTTCTCGCGTTCTGGTTTCTCTGTGAGCAGCGAGCCGCCGAACTGAATTTTTCCAAAGCCGAAGCGGTCGCGCAGTGAATCCGCCGCTTTACTCAATTTTTCCAGCTTGGCGATGCGCTCCGGGTCCAGCAAATCCAGCTGCGCGTTTCCGTGCGTGAGCCCGCTCAAGGCGACCCCAATTAATCGAACCTTGCGTTTCGTGTTGCGATGCTCGCGAAACAAGGAAACAAAAACCGCAAACGCATCCGAATCGAACTGCACCGGATCAATCAGTGTCTTGGAACGAGTGTAAGTGTCGAAACCTGTGTAGCGAATTGTTGTTGTGAGCGTTCTCGCCGACAGCCCAGCTTCGCGCAGCCGCTTGCAGGCTTTTTGCGAAAGATGGCTCAACATCGATTCCATCGCGGCTACATCGCCAGTGTCTTCGCCAAAGGTATGATTTTGAGAAATCGATTTTGGCTCGGCATCCAGAACAAATTCATAGGAATCGCCGCCGCGCGCTTTACGGTAGAGCGCCGTGCCCCATTGACCAAATATTTTCTCCAGGCTTTCCTGTGAGTAATTGGCAAGCTGGTGCACATACTCAATTCCCAGCGCGCGCAGTGCGCGTTCCGTCACTTCGCCGATGCCGGGAATTTTGCGCACCGGCAATTGCGCCAGAAATCTTGGCTCTTGTCCCGCTGCGACCCACAGCAGACCGCGCGGTTTGGCCTGCTCGCTGGCTACTTTCGCCACCAGCCGTGTGGATGCCAATCCCGCGGAGCAAGGAAGCCCGGTCGTGGTTGTAATGCTGCGTAGTAATTTGTGCGCCGCGGCAAATGGCGGCCCGTGCAACCGTTCCGTTCCAGCCAGATCGAGATAGGCTTCATCGATCGAAACCATTTCCACAATCGGAGAAAATTTCGCCAGAATTGAGGCCACGCGATCGCTCCACTCGCCGTACTTCGCATGGTGCCCATCCAGGAAAATAGCGTGCGGACAAAGTTTGCCGGCAGTTCGAAGCGGCATCGCGGACTGAATTCCAAATTTCCGCGCTTCGTAACTCGCGGCCGAAACCACCCCGCGCTGGTCCGGCCTTCCGCCAACTACAACAGGTTTGCCACGCAACTCCGGCCGCTCCAGCAATTCCACGGAAACAAAAAACGCATCCATATCCACATGCAAAATAGTGGTTTCGGCAGGCAGTACCGCCGCATCACCATGCTTCGCTCGAAATCGCGCCAACTCAGGCATGCCCAAAGCCTACTCCGCCAATCCGCAGCGAACAACAGGCGAAACTCAACTGCGTCCGTGCCGGAATGTAGTTCGAAATTTGTTTGTCTTCATCGTTTTCAACAATGGTCGAAGTTCTACCACGAACTAATTAATTAGTTCATGGCAATTATGGCGCGGTAGCGACTGCTCAAACCTTTTCCGCAGCAATCACGCGAGGGATGGTGGCGAGATCGTTGGTGACCGCAACATTGGTCCAGGCCGGGCTATCGAACAGGGGTTGGACGGCGGGGCGGGAGTCGTGACCGAGTTCGAGGACCAGGATGCCGCCAGGTTTTAGATTGGAGGCGGATTGGGTGATCAAGTCGGCGTAAAGTTCGTAGCCTTCTTCGCCACCGAACAGTGCGATGGCGGGTTCGTGGTCACGCACTTCGCGCGCAAGAGTCGCAGCTTCGTGGCGTCCGATGTAGGGAGGATTGCTGACGATTAGATCGAAGAGCGGTGACTGGTGGCCTGTGACTGTTGACTCCTCATCGGAGGTTCGTGATTTTTGTGCTCGCTGCGTTGCGCTTTCTTTCCCTGCTAGGGGTGTAGCATGCTGCGCCCCCACAACGGAAAGGTTTTCCAGCAGGTTGGATTCGAGGAAGGTGATGCGATTGGAAAAACCGAGGCGGGCGGCGTTGCGCTGCGCTACAGCTAGCGCGGCGCGGGAAATGTCGAGTGCGTAGAGATCTGCTTCGGGGAGTTCTTTGGCGAGCGCGATGGCGATGCAGCCGGAGCCGGTGCCTACGTCGGCGATGAGCAGGCCTTCGCCGGACATGATTTGAGATTTCTCGACGCGAAGATTGCGAAGAGCTAGGCGATCGAGGGCTACTTCGATGACGTGCTCGGTCTCTGGACGCGGAATGAGGACGTCGGGCGTGACTTCGAACTCGAGGCCCCAGAATTCCTGCTGGCCGGTGAGATGCTGGGTTGGGGCGCCTGCGGCGCGGCGGGCGATCAGCGAAAGATAATTTTGCGATTCGGAATCAGTGAGTTGATCTTCGGGATGAGAGTAGAGCGATGTGCGTGTGCGACCGGTGGCGTGGAGGAGCAGAAGTTCAGCGGCCAGCGTATGCGATGAAATATTTGCGGCGCGGAGTTGCGCTAGGCCATGTTTGAGTGCGGTGCGGATGTCCATGCGTTAGAGAAGGATAGCGCAGAGACGCGGAGTCCGCAGAAGTCGGAATGTCACGGGACGACGTGCTGCGTGCGCTGGGAAAGCCGAGTTCGCGTTTTTCCATCGCTGGTTCCGGCGGAGCGACTGAGTATCTCTCGTTCCAGGTCGAAGACGGACGAAAGGTAACCATTCGCTTGTCGAGCGGCAAGGTCGCGCGGCTTCCTTGATTGCGGACAGTCTCATTAGTTTCGTCTGGTGTTAGTGTTGCGAATCGTAGTTGCCTTGCCACGAGAAATCGCCTTTTTGCGCTTTGCTAGCCCAAGAGTGCCTGTGCTAGCAAAGAGTGTATGCCTTGCTCACACTTCGGCTAGTTCTTGTTTCAAGCGTTCGGCTTCGTAGTGGCCGGAGAGGCCGTCGACGAGTTGGGCTAGTTTGCCTTCCATGACGTCGGTGAGCTGGTGGAGAGTCAGGCCGATACGGTGATCGGTGACGCGATTTTGCGGGAAGTTGTAGGTGCGGATTTTTTCGGAGCGGTCGCCGGTTTTGATTTGGCCGCGGCGTTCTGCGCCGAGAGCGGCTTGCTGCTTTTCCAGTTCCATTTCGTAGAGACGCGAGCGCAGAACGCGCATGGCTTTGGCGCGATTCTTGATTTGCGATTTTTCGTCCTGCTGCGAAACGACCAGTCCGCTGGGCAGGTGGGTGATGCGGACGGCGGAATAGGTGGTGTTGACGGACTGACCGCCGGGGCCGGAGGAGCAGAAGGTATCGATGCGCAAATCCTTGGCTTCGATTTTGATATCGATGTCGTCGGCCTCGGGGAGAACCGCAACTGTGGCGGCGGACGTGTGAATGCGGCCTTGAGTTTCTGTTGCGGGGACGCGCTGTACGCGATGCACGCCGCTTTCGTATTTCAGCTTGGAATACACTTTGTTGCCGGCAATGGCGACAACAACTTCTTTTAGCCCGCCCAATGACGACGGCGAGCTTTCCAGAATTTCCACTTTCCAGTTTTGTGTCTCCGCATAACGTGAATACATGCGGAAAAGTTCGCCCGCGAAGAGCGCCGCTTCGTCTCCGCCGGTGCCGGCGCGAATTTCCACGATCACGTTTTTATCGTCGTTGGGATCTTTGGGAAGAAGAAGAAGTTTCAGTTCGCGTTCGACGATTTCCTTGCGCTCGAGCAATTGTTTTTCTTCGTCATGCGCCATCTGCTTCATTTCCGGGTCTTCGTTTTCGAGAACCATCTGGTGCGCGCCGGCAAGATCCTTCTCAATTTGCTTGAATTCGCGATGCTTGTTGACGATTTCCGCGAGCTCGGAGTGCTGCTTGGCGAGCTTCTGAAAGCGGGCAGAGTCGGAGACAGCTTCGGCCGTCGAAAGTTGCTGCGTCATTTCCTCGTAGCGATTGCCGAGCTGATCAAGTTTTTCAGAGAGCGTGAGACCGGCCATTGCTTAAATCCTTTCGGTGCTTTGTTACAGCTCGCGCATGGGCGAGTGAAAAGTGGTTAGTGAGAATAGCTCAAGGTCGCGGCGCATGGGGCCACTAAAGGAGGCAATACTAATGGAAGGTTGAAAATCTCATAGCTGCTGTCTTTAAGAATATCGCCAAGTCAGGCTTCCTGCAAATCAACTCCTTGCGCGATTGCTGTAAGATGAAGCCGTGTACTAGGATGCGGCGCCGGTCGTCGCCGGCATAAATGAGTATTTCTGTGACGGCGAAAAGCCGCGTGAAGTCGTCACTGCAAAAGTGCCCCGCCTAGAGCGGAGCCGCCACTGAGGCTCTTAAGAATGGCCAGCAAAGAGAACCTGGTTGACGAATCGCAGGCGCCACAAAAGCTGGAACGCGCCGGGGACGCGGGATTTTTGTGGGATTTTTGGTATCCGGCGGCGCGGAGTTTACAGATACGCGGGCGGGGGCTGGCGAAGGCGATGCTGCTCGAAGTGCCGCTGGTTTTGGGGCGGACCGATGATGGCGCGGCGTTTGCTTTGCGGGATGCTTGTCCGCACCGGGGGATTCCGCTTTCTTACGGGCGATTTGACGGGAAGAGCTTGGAGTGCAGCTATCACGGGTGGAAGTTTGCCGGGTGCAGCGGGCAGTGCGTGGAGATTCCCTCGCTGACTAGCCAGGACAAGTTGAAGGTGGAGCGGATCTTTGCCGGGCATTATCCGTGCGAGGAGCATGACGGGTACGTTTGGGTGTACATGAATGCAGCGTTGCCTCGATCGACCGACACGGTTTCTGGTGCGCCGAAGCTGGCGACATTCAGCGAGCGTTACAAGAGCACGCATCTGGCTTGTGATTTGCCTTCGCATGTGGACCAGGGAATTATTGGATTGATGGACCCGGCGCATGGGCCGTTTGTGCATCAATCGTGGTTCTGGCGCAGCAAGACGAGTATTCATGAGAAGGCGAAACAGTTTGAACCGATACCGTTCGGCTTTCGCATGAGCACACATTCGCCGAGCACCAACAGCGCGCCGTATCAATTATTAAAGAAGATGACCGGTGCTCCCGTGACGACGACCATTGATTTTATTTTGCCGAATATGCGCACGGAAGAGATTCGCAGCGGTAAATTATGGTTTTCCAGTTTGACCACGGTGACTCCGGTGCGGCGCGATTTGAGCCGGATCGATTTTGTGGCGGCTTGGAATGTGCCGCTGCCGGTGACGATATTCCGCGCGTTTGCGAAAACGTTTTTGAAGCAGGATCAGGAGACCATGATCAAGCAGGCGGAAGGATTGCAGCACAATCCGCGGCTGATGCTGATTGATGATGCCGACCGTCCGGCCAAGTGGTATTTCGCGTTGAAGGCGAATTTGATTGAGGCACGGCGGACAGGTGCGGAGATGGTGCATCCGATGGACGGGCCGGTGACGTTGCGGTGGCGGTCGTAGGAAAGATACGAGACCCCGTGAAGAAAGAGGCACGCAGCCAAGATCTAGCGAGCCCACGTCACTCGCTGGAGAGTCGTGGGCTACGCTAGTGCAGCGCGCAACCTGGTCCGAAGTTTGAACTACGAGTACGAATTTGGTTCCTATTTAGTGGCGAAGGGATACCCACCCCCTCGATTCGAGCACAAGAGGCCGGGCTAAAGCCGGGCACTACGTTCGGAAAGGAAGGCAAGAGAACAGGCAAAGCAAACAGGGCAAAGAAGCAAAGACTGGATCTAGCGAAAGGAAGTCAGATCAAAGTCGACGTTCACATCGTCGCCTTCTGGAGGAACGACATTCACGGTGACGGAGTCAGCTGGAAACTTGGAAGCGGCGAAGGTCAGCGTGACGGTTGCGCCGACGAGCGAGCAGCCAGATTCGGAGCAGTTGTAAATTGCTTGGCCGGAGGTATCCTGCTGCGAGAGGGTGCGAGAATCCGAAGAGACGCTGACGTCAAAATCCCTCCAGAAATCCGAGGAACGAGGTGTAAGGCCCGCGGGAGATCCGGAACGAGAGTTGGTTGGAGCGGCGAGAAAAGGACCATAGGAATCTGTCAAGTAAATGTCCACGGAAACAGTGACGGTTTCGGCGTCCGCATGATGATCGCGTTCCGCTTGTTGTGCGCTGTAACCTGCTGATTTGTTGCCGGAGAGGGAAACGACCTGAGCGTAGGGCGTGAGGAAGCGAATCGTCGAAATGTAAGGGCCGTACTGTGGCGCGGGGAGGGTTTTAGCGTACTTGGCGAAGAAATCGGAAACGGACTGATCGTGACGCTGGCCGAGGAAATAGGCTTCGCGGACGGCGGTGTCTGAAAGCGGAGTCTGAAAAGCGAAGAGCGGCTGATCGAACAGAAGAATCGAAACCACAAACGATATCGCGACGCGATGAACGGCTGAGGTTGCCACGACGGTTTCCTTGTCTTACTTGTCTTATAGGACGCAAAATACCTGCAATTCGTTTCAAATGCGGCGTTGCACGTGGGGGAAATCCAGCCAGACTTTAACGCCGCAGAAGTGGGAGCCTTCGGTGCAGATGGGAGTGGTGACGCCGGCGCGGAGGTAGCAGGGTGGGCCGATGTATTTGGCGAGTTGCGGATGGACTTGCCGCAGTTGGGCGATCTCGTCGAGGGAAGATTGGTAGATTTCTTCCTGGGCGTTGAAGCAGGTGCGCATGGTCCACTTGTGGAGGAGATGCAGAAGCGAGCCGGATTCGACGAGACGGATGGATTTTGCGTTTGGCAAAAGATAGAGCGCGATTTCATTGGGCACGCCGCGAGCGAGGAGCTGGTTTTTGGCGTACCAAGCGTCCTGCATGGCGCGTTCGTAGACTTCTTTGGCGCGGGGATTTTCCTGGAGTAGCGCGGGAGTGATGTAGTCGGGTTCGCGGGTGTCGGCTAGCGTGAGCAGCGGGCGGGAGCCGGGGATCATGCGGTGGCGCTGGTCCTGGCTGTCGGCGGTGTGGCTGATTTTTTTGGCGAAGGTGTAGTTGGCGTGTTGCAAGGCGCGCATCATGGGCGCGTGGACGCCGACGTTGAGAGTTTCGAGGCGATAGAGATTGCGAGCAGGATTGAGAAGGCGATCGAGCGCTTCTCCGTCGGAGCAATCGGTGGAGGAGAGGCCGAGTACGGCGCGGTAGGCCGAAGCTACAACTGCCGGCGCGTTTGCTGAGTAGTCGAGCAATACCGCGGTGCGGCCGTTAAGTTGCGCGTCAAATTCCTCTGCGAATTGATCGCCCTGGTTCTGACGCGAGTCTTCTTTAATCTCAGGGTCTGTAAGTACAGACCCTGAAACCCGTTTCCATTCGGGAAGTTCGTCGAGCGGTTCGGTTCCGAAACGATCAAAAAATTGCGGATCGATATTTTTCACCAGAGCAACCATTTCGCCGATGATGGCGCGGGCTTCGCTGGGGGTGTCGGAAGCCGCGCACATACGCCAGAGGCGGTGCAGGACGATACCGGAGATGGTGTGCACCATGGTGGTGCAAGCGGCGACGGGAAGAACGTAGCGGGCGATTTCGATGGCGCGCTTTTCGGCGGAGCGTTCGATCTTCTGCAGGCGCTTGGGATGAGACATAGGGCCGACGTGCCAGATGTCGAGAAGGATTTCGCGGGACTGCGGAAGAAGAAGAGAAGAGAGTTCGCGGTAATAAGACCAGGCGCGGGCGATGGCGCGTTCGTAGATGGCGCGGGATTCGGCGTCGAAGAAAAGCGAGAGTTGCGGTACGTAGGCCTGCGTGCGATCCATGCGGACGTAGCGCTGGGATTGTTGTTCAGAATTGTAGAAGGGATGAGCGTGAAGGAAGGACCAGACGAATTGGCGGCTGATGTTTTCCAGACCGAATTCGAAATGTGCGTGCTGGTAGACGGTGTGATGGCCGCTGAAGAAGGTGGCGGCGCCGATATTGAGGCGCTGCTTGTCGTTGACTTCTTCTGGATTGATGAGGCGGGAGGAGTAGCAGGTGCGCGCGGCGGCGATGGCGGAGTCGAAAGGATGTGCGAAGGCGTTGCGGAGAGTGACGCGTGGGGGAGCGGACTCCACGAGTTCGTCAGGGTCTTGAGATTGGAACATGCGGGATTGGGTGGCCACGGTTGGGGATCATTCTACATGGCGGCAGGGAATAAGAAAGTTGAGAGTTAAGAGCGCTGGGATTTGTGTTTTGTTGGCGAGATGAACCCGCCGCTAGAAAAAAGAAGGACAGCCAGGTGGCTGTCCTTTTAAGGCAATCGAATATGGCCGAACGTCCTGCTGCGGTTACTTCTTGGCGGCGTTGGCTGCGGCGGTTTTGGCTGCGGCGTCGGCGTATTTCTTGGTGAAGCGTTCGACGCGGCCCGCAGTGTCCAGGAGCTTTTGTTTGCCGGTGAAGAAAGGGTGGCAATTGGAGCAGATTTCGACGCGCAGCATTGCGCCTTTGATCGTCGAGCGCGTGGAGAAATTGTTTCCACAGGCACAGTGAACCGTAACGGCGTGATAGTCAGGGTGAATACCGGGTTTCATGAATCTCCATTCTGGTCGCGGCCGGTCTGCGCCGCATGCTGCGATTAGCAGCTACTACTGCGGTGTCGCTAGGTCGCGAGGCAAC
>Ga0209488_10004878_pt1 | contig 10392 bp, 11 predicted proteins | sample Rivendell_Oct201_8_FD_188349 | JGI IMG/M metagenome (GOLD analysis project Ga0209488, IMG submission 188349) | Vadose zone soil microbial communities from the Eel River Critical Zone Observatory, Northern California, USA -... | ecosystem: Environmental > Terrestrial > Soil > Vadose zone >... | reverse complement strand
GGACCTTCGCCCTGCAGCCGCTGCAGGAACGCGCCGGGGAACGGCAGATCGAGCGCCGCGGCGATGCCGTGCCGCTGGGCGAGCTGCAGCTGCAGCCAGCGCGCCATGCCCTGGCCGGGGACGATGATGGTCTCCGGCTGCAGCGGCGGCAACGGGTCGGCGGCGATCCGCTCGCCCAGGGCAGCGAGTAGCGGCTCGAGCCGGTTGCTGGTGTGGACCTTGAAGTGAAGTTCCCCCACGGCGGCGGCAGTGTACGGCGCGGGTGCAGGCGTACCCATGCGCATCTGCCGGGCTGCCGGCGTCACCTCCGGTGGTCGCCGCCGTCGGCGTGGCCGCCGCCATCGCCGTGCGCGTGCGGGGTCACCGGTGGCGCTGCCGCGGTCCCGGCGCGGCGGCCGACGCCGGCCGCGGTCGGGCGGAGCGCGGCATCGGCGCTCGCCGGTGCACAGCAGTCGGCATGGTCCTCGCCATGGTCGTGACCCTCGTGCTGCCCGGGCACCAGGTTGGCCGGCGACTCGAACAGCCGTTCGATGAACGGCCGCACGCCCTGGCGCAGCAGCGACAGCAGGAACACCACCCCGAGCAGCAGCAGCGCCAGCGACTGCCAGGCATGGGCGTGCTCCTGGTCGCCGAGCAGCGCCGGCAGCGAGGCCGGCAGCAGCAGGTTGGCCAGGAAGCCGAGGCCGACGGCGCCGAGCCACATCGCCGCCGCGAACACCGCGGCGACCTTGCCGCCGTGCAGGCGCGTCAGCATGCCGAAGGTGGTGACGTTGGTCGCCGGGCCGGTCAGCAGGAACGCCAGCACCGCACCGGGCGACAGCCCCTGCGCCAGCAACATCGCCGCCAGCGGCGTGCTGCCCGTGGCGCACACGTAGATCGGCAGGCCGAGCAGCGCCGCCACCGGCACGTCGATGCCCGGCGGCAGCCGCGCGATCCAGTCGCGGTCGACGTACGGCATCAGCAGCGCCGACAGCAGCAGCCCCATGATGATCCAGGTGGCGGTGTTGTCGACCGCCGGGCCGTAGCCGAACTGCACGGCCTCGCGCAGCCGTTGGCCGAGGCTGCCGCGGTGCGGTGCCGCCACGATGCCCTCGCCGGGTGCCGCCGCCGTAGCGCCGTTGCCGGCGAACCAGCCGACCAGCATGCCGACGCCGAGCGCCAGCGCCGCCGCCGCACCAAGGCGCATCAGCGCGACTTCACCGCCCATCAGTTTCCAGGTCAGCAGCGCGGCGGTGATCTCCAGTTCCGGTGTCGCCACCAGGAACGCGATCGCCGCCGCCAGCGCCGCGCCCTGGCGTACCAGCTGGCGATAGATCGGCACCACGCCGCAGGAGCAGACCGGCAGCGGCAGGCCGATGGCGACGCCGCGCAGCGCCTGCATGAACGCCGGACCCCGGGTCACGTGCGCGAGCCAGCCGGTGGGCAGGAACGCCTGGCACAGGCCGACCAGGAAGTACGCGAGCAGCAGCGCCGGCGCCGAGTCGGCGGCGAGTTCGAGGAACACCGCCAGCGGCCCGCCGTGCTCGCCGCCCTTCGGGAAGTGGTCGAGGATCACGACGTACAGCACGGCGATCGCGGCGACCGCGCCGGCGAACGAAGCGAAGTGCCAGCGCGTGCGGTCGCGCGGCGCCGGCACGTGCGCGTGCAGCACGACGTGCAGCAGCGAGCCGGACAGCAGCGCCTGCAGCATCGCCAGGCCGCCGGTCGAGGCGCCGAACCATTCGGTGCCGAGGCCGAAGCCGAACAACGTCGCCGCGACGGTGACCGCGGTCACCAGCACGGCGGCGAACGCGCCGAGCGTGCGCGGCACGATCCACCAGATGCCGACGCCCTCGGGAATCCGATGCAGGATCACCGCCCAGGCCAGCAGTTCGCCGCTGTGTGCGCCCTCGTGCTCGCCGCCGAGCGACAGGGCCACGCCGTCGAGCGTGTCGTGTGCGGCCATGCCGAGCAGCGCCAGCGTCAGCACCAGCCACCGCAGGCCCGGCGCCTGGCGCTGCAGTCCGCGCTCGGCCAGCGTCGGCGCCAGGAACCCGACCAGCGCCAGCGGCAGCGCCAGCCAGCCGGCCTGTTCGGCGCACTCCGGCAGGATGTGCAGCAGCACGAAGCCGGAGATCGTCAGCACGCAGAACGCGTCGACCGCGACCGAGGACCACGCCGAGCGGCGCGCCAGGGCGACGAGCAGCGGACCGAGCGCGAGCGCCAGGAAGCTCAGCAGGAGGAGTTGCACAATCGCAGCCGCGATCTTGGGGCATGCCAGCGGCAGGGGCAATGTTCGCAATCCACTGCCATGCGATGGCGGCGGCGCTATGCTCCCGGCCTTCATGGTCAGCCGATCCCGGATGCCGCAGCTGCTCGCAGCACTGGTGGTGCTGCTGTACGGCTGGCTGCCGGAGCTGCATCAACTCGGCCACCGGTTCGCCGAGGCCGCCGGGGCGGTGGCAGCGTGTGCGCGCACGCCGGCGGAGCCGACGCCGCCCGAGGGTGGCGTGACCATGGGCCACGAGCCGGGCGGCTGCGGTTTCTGCGCCATGCCGCGCGCCGGCCAGCAGTCGGTGTCGGGTCTTGGTACCGCGTTCACCTGGTCGGAGTTGGTGCAGGTCGCCGAGGTCGTTCGTCCATCGCGGACGGCGCATGCGGCGCCGTTCGTGCTGCTGCAGCTGGCCCGCGGGCCGCCCGTTCTCCTGAGCTGATCGTTCTGCAGTGCGCCCGCCGCTGCTTTGGCTGGAGAGCGTCTCCGGCGCGATGGCAGGGCGCCTCGAGGACTCGCTCAGGAGATTCCATGTTCGCCACCGATTCCGTTTCGCCATGGCTGCGAAAAGGCAGCTGTCTGTGCATCGCTCAACTTCTGTTTGCCCAGGAACCACCGCAACAACCCTCCCGCCAGCAGGCGCTCGAACGCGCACTTCAGGGCCTCGGCGACGCAAAGCCGTCGCAGCCGCAGGGGCAGAGCCTGCCCCCGATGGTGAACTCGACACCAGGTCAGCTGCGTCTGATCGACTTGTCGCTCGACATCGTCACCGCCGTCGGCTCCTCCAGCGCGCGCGAGGCCGTGCTGCAGGACGTGCAGGGGGGCGGCCACGATCCAAAGAAGCGTGGCTTCACGCTCGAGCAGGCCGAACTGTCGCTCGGCGGCGCAGTCGATCCGTACTTCAACGCCGAGGCGCACGTCGTCATGCACATCGATGCTCTCTCCGGGGAGACCGTGACCGAGCTCGAAGAGGCGTTCCTCACCTCGCAGGCGCTGCCCGCGGACCTGCAGTTGAAGGCCGGCATGTTCTTCTCGGAGTTCGGCCGCATCAACCCCGTGCACCCGCACGCCTGGGACTGGCAGGATCAGCCGATCATCAACACGCGCGTGTTCGGTGGCGACGGTATGCGTGGTCCGGGCGCGCGGCTCAGCTGGCTGGTGCCGACCGCGAACTACACCGAGCTGATGGTCACTGTCCAGAATGCGAACGGCGAGCAGATGCAGAGTTTTCTCGCCAGCGAGGCCGTCTACGCTGACCGGCCGGTCGGCGGCCGCGCTTTCGATCAACGCGACGTGCGTTCGTTCGGCGACATGATGTGGTTGGCGAGAGCGTCGAGCAGTTTCGACCTCAGTGACTCCAGCAGCACCGCGCTCGGCACTTCGATCGCTTTCGGTCCGAACGCGACCGGCGATGGCGCGAACACGGTGATCTACGGCGCCGACTTCGTCTACAAATGGCGGCCGCCGAGCACCGAGCGCGGCTGGCCGTTCTTCAGGCTGCAGGGGGAAGTGATCGCGCGCAACTTCGAGGCCGCCGCCCAGGTGGACAGCAGCGTGCCGTTGGCGCCGGTCAACCTGCCGGGCACCACGCTGCACGACTACGGCGGCTATCTACAGGCGCTGTATGGCTTCAGCCTGGGCTGGGACGCAGGCCTGCGCGGCGACTGGGTCAACGGCTCGGGCCAGAGCTACGACCGTGGTACCCAGACGTTTTCGCGTGGTGGCGACATGTTCCGCGCCGAGCGCTTCCGCCTCTCGCCGATGATCGAGTACCACCCGAGCGAGTTCTCCCGCTTCCGCCTGCAATACAACTACGACAACACGGATGCCCTCGGCGACCCGGTGCACTCCGTGTGGCTCGGTTTCGAAGTCCTGATCGGCAAGCACCCACCCCACAAGTACTGAGTCGGAGACGTCATGAAACTCGCATCGATTGCAATCCTGTGTGTCGCGGTGCTGCCGGCACAGCAGCCCGAGCCGTTGCGCGTGTGCGCCACCACCCCGGACCTCGGCTCGCTGGCGAAGATCGTCGGCGGCGACCTGGTCGAGGTCACGACCTTCGTCCAGGGCCCGGAGGATCCGCATTTCCTCGAGGCGCGGCCGAGCATGATCAAGGCGACCAGCAAGGCCGACGCCCTGCTCGAGGTCGGCCTCGAACTGGAGGTCGGCTACCTGCCATTGTGCACCGACAACGCCCGCAACGCCGCCGTGCTGCTCGGCGCGCCTGGGCGCATCGACGCCAGCACGGTGATCGAGAAGCTCGAGGTGCCCCAGGGCACGGTCGACCGCTCGCGCGGCGACGTGCACCCCGGCGGCAACCCGCACTTCTTCTCCGACCCGCTGTGCGGCCTGCTTGTGGCGGCGCAACTGCGCGATCGCTTCACCGCGCTGCGGCCGGGTGCGAAGGCGGCGTTCGCGGGCAACTACGACCGCTTCCGCCAGCAACTGTGCGAAGCGATGGTCGGCCAGGCGCTGGCGAAGCTCTATGCCTACGACGTGGAGAAGCTCGGTGTGCTGTTTGGCCGCGGCCGGCTCGCCGATGTGCTGAAGGCGCAGGGCGACCTCGATAAGCTGCAGGGCTGGTTCGGCCTGATGTTGCCGTACCGAGGCAGTAAGATCGTCGCCGACCATGACCTCTGGCCGTACTTCGCCGAACGCTTCGGCGTGCAGGTGATCGGCTTCTTCGAACCGAAGCCCGGCATCTCGCCGACCACGGCGCACCTGGAGCTGCTGATCCAGCGGATGCGCGCGGAGAACGTACGGGTGATCCTCAGCGTGCCGTACTTCGCGCCGCAGCACGCCGAGTTCGTCGCCCGCGCGACCGGGGCGCAGATCGCGGAGATGGCACATCAGGTCGGTAGCCGTCCCGGATGCGACGACTACATCAAGTTCGTCGACCACAACGTGCATGTGCTGGCGGGTGCGCTGGCGGGCAAGGGCCAATGACCGGCGCGTTCGTTCGCTGGACCCGCGTCTGCGGCGCCGGCGGCGCGCATCGCGGCGCCCGGTTCGATCTCCGACCGCTGGCTCGGCGCCAATGGCAAGGGCGGCGCACACTTCCGATGCCGGAGCCTTGTTGAAGAACATGCGCCTCTCCCGCTCCCACCTCTGGACCGCCGCGGCGATCGTGGCACTGCTCGCCGCTGGTGTCGGTGGCGCCATCTGGTACGACCACGACTGGCCATGGCATCACTTCCGAACGGTCGTGGCAGGCCACCTCTACCGCGCTGGCCAGCCCACGGCTGACAACGTGCGAAGGGCCGTTCGCGACTACGGGGTGAAGACCATCGTCAGCCTGCGATCGGCTGTCGAGCAGGCGACCGGGAACTGGTATGCCGAGGAAGTGCGCGCAACTGCCGAGGCCGGTGCGACGCACGTGGACGTCCCGCTGGCCTGGTCCACGCCACCGTCGCTGGCGCAGGCTGAGCAATTGCTGGCGATCTTCGAGGATCCGGCGCGCCAGCCGATCCTGTTCCACTGCCAGTACGGGACCGTGCGCAGCGCCGCCGTCGAGGGCCTCTACCGCATGGAGGCGTTGGGCGAGAGCAACGACCAGGCCCTCGCGCGGGTCGAGACCTGGGGCCACGGTCTCGCGACGGCCTACCCGCTCATCTACAGCTTCATCCGCGACTACGTACCGCGTCGCGCGCGGCCGCCAAAGAACCCATGAACTCAGGTCACAGAGCTTTCCTGTTCGGTCCCCTGCTGGTGTTGCTGGCCGGCTGTGGCAACAAACAGCCGCTGGTCGGCAACTGGCGCCAGGATGTGGCTCCCGGCACCGACGGGCTGGAACTGTGGTTCGACCAGAAGGACGCGGTGGGCGGCTGCAACCACCAGCCCGACGACGACGACGACATCGACGGGAAGTACACGCTCACGGAAGGCAAGCTAACGATCAACGGCAAGTGGAAGAACAGCGGCAAACCGGTTGCCATGTACGGTTCGCTCGTGGGTGACCGCATCGATCTCAGTGGCGCCGACGGAAGGTTCACCTTCCACCGCGCCGGTTCCGTATCACCGCACCACTGAGAGCGGGGTGGTCTCGGCGAATGGCACATTACCAGCGACAGGTCGGTCTCGCAGCCGCCGTGAACGCGGCCATCTGTGCAGTGGAGGCCGCGGCGGGCTTCGGCGGTGGCAGCCTCAGCCTGATCATGGACAGCGTCCACAACCTGTCGGATCAACTCGCACTCGTCTTTCTCTACCTGGCGTTCCTGCTCCCGCAGGAGCCCTCTCGCCACTTCGTGCGGGCCGCGAATCTGCTCAACTCTCTGGGCCTCGTGGCAATGAGCGTCGTCCTCGCATACCAGGCCTTCCACCGGCTGGGCTCGCCGACAGCAATCGTCGGGGTCGTCCCGGTGATAGCCGGCATCGCTGCGGCTGCCGGGAACCTGCTCGTGGCGAAGCTCCTGCTGCGGCCGGGCCGCACGAACGCGGCCCTTCGTCTCGCATATCTGCACAACGTGGGCGATGTCTTCGTCTCTCTCGTGCCGGTCCTTGCCGGCATCCTCGTGCTCGTGTTCAAGCAGTCGTTCTTCGATCCGCTGTGCGCCTTGCTGATCGCCGCCTTCTTCGTGTTCTCGACGCTCCGGGAGATCATCACGTCGCGCGACGATCTCATCTGGCCAGGAAGAATGACCTGTGACCATGCGGAGGCGGAGCACCCGTAGCGTGGCGCGAGCGGGGTCGCCAGCTCGCACTTTGTGGAACGCCTCGAGTTGCCGAGGATGGACCGGCACGCGGAAGGGTGAGCGCGAACACCGGGCCGGTGCGAGCATCGAGCGTTTGCTGCTGCGCCGCCACTAGCAGCTACTACACTGACCCGCGCATGGTGAACCGTCGCACTCCGCTGCTGCTGGCCACGTCCGCGCCGTTGTACGTCTTGCTGCCTGAGCTGCAGCGCCTCGGCCAGAGAGGCCTCGATCTCGTCGACCACGAGTCACACGCCCTGGCGGCAGCATTCCTGGGCCAGTGCCGATGAACGACGCACCGTTGCTGGTCGCCAAGGAGCTGGTCGTCGGCCGCACGGCGCCGTTGCTCGAACGCGTGTCGCTGCAGCTTGGCCCCGGCGAGTGCTGGTTCCTGCTCGGCCCCAACGGCGCCGGCAAGACGACCTTGATCGCCACGCTACTCGGCCTGCTGCCGCCACTCGGCGGTGAAGTTACGCGCGCGCCGAGCATCGCCGACCGCAGCGGGCTCGGCTTCGTGCCGCAGGAGCAACAGTTCCAGGTCAGCCTGCCGCTCACGGTCACCGAGTTCGTCGCGCTCGGCCTGCAGCAGCACATGACGGCCGCGGAACGCGGTGCGCGCACCGCGGCCGCGCTGCAGCGGATGCACATCGACATCCTGGCGCGGCGGGACGTGCGGGCGCTGTCCATGGGCCAGCGCCGGCGCGCGCTGGTGGCGCGGGCGCTGGCGCGGCAGCCGCGCCTCATGGTGCTCGACGAGCCGACCGCAAACCTCGACCCGCACAGTGCGATGACGCTTGGCAGGGACCTCGAGGCGCTGCGCGCCGACGATGGCCTGTGCCTGTTGCACGCCAGCCACGACCTCGACCTGGCGCGCCGCTTCGCCACGCACGTGGCGTTGGTCGTGGGCAGCACGCTGCACACCGGAGTGGCGGCGGCGATGTTCGAAGCACCGCTGCTGGCGCGCACGCTGCAGGGGCAGGAGGCGTGATGTTCGAAAGGTTCCTGCAGTCCTGGCCCCTGTTCCACGATTCCTATCTGGTGGCACTGCTGCTGGCGGCGATGCTGCCGCTGTTCGGCATCGTGCTGGTGCTGCGCCAGCAGGTGTTCCTTAGCGCCGCGCTCGGGCAGGCGAGCACGCTCGGTCTTGCCGTGGGACTGTGGCTCGGTATGGGTGCCGAACACGCGCCCGGATCGTCGCACGAAGAGACGCTGGCCCTCGGCCTCGCCCTGGTCGCGGGCGTCGCCACGGCGGTGCTGTCGCTGCGGGCGTTGTCGGCGCGCGGCTCGCACCTGGAGGCGCGGTCGTCCTGGGTGTTCCTGCTCGGCGGCAGCGCGTCGGTGCTGCTGCTGGCCAATGCCCCGCACGGCATGCACGAGGTACAGCGGCTGCTGCTGTCGAGCATCCTGGGTGCATCACCAGCTGACGTGTGGATCGCGGCGGTGGCACTCGTGCTGCTGGTCGTGCTGGTGCTGTGCTTCAAGAACCGCGTGCTGTTGTGGGCGATGGACCCGGTGACCGCTCAGGTGCACGGCAGCTCGCCGTTGCGCTACGACCTGGAAGTCGGCATCGCGCTCGGGCTGATGACGGCATTTGCCAGCCACGCCGCTGGCTCGCTGTTCGCCTTCGGTGTGATGGTGCTGCCAGTGCTGCTGGCGCGCGAACTGTGCACGTCGCTGCGTGCAGTGCTGTGGTCGGCACCACTGTCGTCTGTCCTGCTGGTGGCTGTGTCATTGTTCGTCGCGTATTCGGCCGACCTGCCGCCCGGCCAGGTGGCGGTCGCACTGATGGCGATCCTGTTGCCGCCGGCGCGGGCGCTGCGGTGGCTGCGCCTCGGAGTGCACGCACAGTGACGCCAGAGGGCGGCGCGCCCGGCCGGCGCTACGGCTTGCCGGCGAAGAACGCGTCGACCTTCGCCACCATGCGCGCAGCCCGCGCGCGCACCGCATCGAAGCGGCCGGCGCGCAGGTCGTCCGGGGCGAACAGGCTGCCGACGAAGCCGACGCCGAAGCTGCCGGCCAGCAGCCAATCGTTGATGTTGTCCTCGGTCACGCCGCCGGTCGGGAAGATCTTCAGGAATGGCAGCGGCGCGCGGCAGGCCCTGACGAACTCGGGGCCGTTGGCCGGGGCCGGGAACAACTTCACCAGGTCGGCACCGGCGTGGTGCGCGGTCATCATCTCGGTCGGCGTGCTGGTGCCGGGCACCGACAACAGATCGTGCTGCCGGCAGAAGGTGATCAACTGCGGGTCGGTGATCGGCGACACGACGAACACCGCACCGGCGGCCAGCGCTTCCTTGGCCTGGTCGATGGTCAGCACCGTGCCGGCGCCGACGGTCAGCTGCTTGCGTTCGGCCAGGGCGGCGATGTGGTCCAGCGCGTCCGGCGTCGTCAGCGTGACTTCGACGATGCGGCAGCCGCCGGTGATCGCGGCCTCGAGCGCCGGGCGCACGGCCGCCGGCAGGTCGGTGCGCAGGATCGCCGAACAGCGGTAGCGGGTGAAGGCGGCGAGCGCGGCGTCGCGTCGTGGGTGCACGGGGTCGGTCTCCGGGGTCGGTCGAGGGTGCAGAACGAATCGTTCAGTACTTGCGGCGGTTGGCGTCCCACACCGCCGCGTGCCAGGGGATCCAGGCGCGGTGCCACGGCTCCTGGAACGTGGCCTGCAGGTAGCGGTCCATGTAATCGAAGAACGCCGGATGGTTCCAGGCCGATTGCAGGCCCATGACGCGCACCGCGAGCGTCTCGCCGACCCAGGCATTGGCGGTGCAGCACAGGCGGTACGAATTGCCGTCCCACTTCGCCGTGTCGCTCTTCGGGTCGGAGGCGTGGGCGAAGCCCCATTCCGGCAGCCCGACGTGCTGTTTGTCGTAGTCGCCGAATCCCCAGTTGAACACGCCCTTGGACGTCTCGGTCACGAAGAACGTCTGCGCGTCTTCGCCGAAGTACGCCTTCGACTGACCGTCCGGCTGGTAGTCACTGACGAAGTCGTGGCCGACCTGCAGCAGCTTCTGGTCGTGCAGCACGGCGCCGGCCAGCAGGATCGGGAACTTGCGGCCGCTGCCGTGCCCGCCGTTGCCGGGCCAGGTCGTGCCGGCCACCAGCGCGCCGTAGTTGTCGATGCCCACCTGCACCAGCCGCACCAGCAGCTCGGTCTTCTGGACGTTGGTCGCGTCGAGGTTCAACTGCAGGGCGGCGCTGCTGACGGCCGCAGCCATGTCGCGGCCGTAGTCCGGCATCGTCTCGCGCGGGTGCATCAGGCGGGCGACCCAGCTCGGCCAGTAGTCCAGCCACAACTTCTCGAACTTGCTGCTGGTGGCCTCGAGCGGCGGCACTTCGACCTGCGGCTTCAGCCGGGCGAGCACGCGGAAATCGAGCTGGTCCTTGCGGTACTTCAAGGTCTTGTCGCCGGCGGTGTACGGCGGGCGGAAGCTGTCGCGCGCTGGCACCGCGGCG
>Ga0209488_10004877_pt1 | contig 10393 bp, 6 predicted proteins | sample Rivendell_Oct201_8_FD_188349 | JGI IMG/M metagenome (GOLD analysis project Ga0209488, IMG submission 188349) | Vadose zone soil microbial communities from the Eel River Critical Zone Observatory, Northern California, USA -... | ecosystem: Environmental > Terrestrial > Soil > Vadose zone >... | reverse complement strand
TCCGCGATGCGCACGACCAGCGAGGGGCCGCCACGGTTGATCATCGAGTTGGTGAGCTGGGTCACGATGATCTCGCGCCGCAGGCGATGCTGCGCCAGCGCGTCCGGATATTTGTCAGCGATCGCCTTGGGGAAATAGCGGCCGAGCTCACGGCCGAGATACGGATCATCCGGCACGTTTGATTCGAGGAGATCGTGGCTGAGCGACAGCTTGGCATAGGCGAGCAGCACCGACAGCTCCGGGCGCGTGAGCGCCTGCGAGCGGCGGCGGCGCTCGGTGATCTCCTTGTCGTCGGGCAGGAACTCGACGCCGCGATCGAGCTCGCCGACGGCTTCGAGCGACTGCATCAGCCGCTGCTCGAAGCCCAGATCCTCGAGCCCGCGCCGCTCGGCGAGCGATAGCGCCAGCGGCTGCTGATAGTTGTTGCGCAGGACGAGCGCCGCGACCTCATCGGTCAGCTCGGCAAGCAGGCGGTCGCGATCGGCGAGCTTGAGCTTGCCACCGCGCACCGGCTGCGCCAGCGCGATCTTGACGTTGACCTCGATGTCGGAGGTGTTGACGCCGGCGGAATTGTCGATCGCGTCGGTGTTGAGCCGCACCCCATTGGCCGCGGCTTCGATGCGGCCGCGCTGGGTCATGCCGAGATTGGCGCCTTCGCCCACCACCTTGGCGCGCAGCTCCGGGCCCGTAATGCGGATCGCATCGTTGGCGCGGTCGCCGACCGCCTCGTCGGTCTCGCTGGTGGCGCGCACATAGGTGCCGATGCCGCCAAAGAACAAAAGATCGGCCTGCGCCTTGAGGATCGCGCTCATCACCTCCTGCGGAGTAGCCTTCGGCTTGTCGAAGCCGAGCACGGCGCGCGCCTCGGGCGAAAGCGCGATCTCCTTGGCGGAGCGCGGGAACACGCCGCCGCCGGCCGAGATCAGCGATTTGTCATAGTCCTGCCAGCTCGAGCGCGGCAGATCGAACAGGCGCTGGCGCTCCTTGAAGCTCTTCTGCGGATCGGGCGCCGGGTCGATGAAGATGTCGCGATGGTCGAAGGCGGCAACAAGCTTGATGGTCTGCTCGCGCAGCATGCCGTTGCCGAACACGTCGCCCGACATGTCGCCGACGCCCACGACGATGAACGGCGCCTTGCCGATGTCGCGATCCATCTCGCGGAAATGCCGCTTCACCGACTCCCAGGCGCCGCGCGCCGTGATGCCCATTTTCTTGTGGTCATAGCCGGCCGAGCCGCCGGACGCGAAGGCGTCGCCAAGCCAGAACTTGTGCTCAGCCGAGATCCCATTGGCGATGTCCGAGAAGGTCGCGGTGCCCTTGTCGGCAGCGACCACGAGATAAGGATCGTCCTCGTCGTGGCGCACGACATTGTCGGGCGGGATCAGGCCCTTGTCGTCGAGATTGTCGGTGAGGTCGAGCAGCGTCGAGATGAAGAGCTTGTAGGCGGCAGTGCCCTCGGCCTGCACCGCCTCGCGCGGGCCTTTGGGCAGAAACTTGGGCACGAAGCCGCCCTTGGCGCCGACCGGCACGATCACGGCGTTCTTGACCTGCTGCGCTTTGACAAGACCAAGGATCTCGGTGCGGAAGTCCTGCGGCCGGTCGGACCAGCGGATGCCGCCGCGTGCGACCTTGCCGAAGCGCAGATGGACGCCCTCGACCCGTGGCGAATAGACGAAGATCTCGAAGAGCGGGCGTGGCAGTGGCACCACGTCGAGCTTGCGGCTCGAGAACTTGATGGCGATCAGCGCCTTCGGCTGGCCGTCGCGGTCGAGCTGATAGAAGGTCGTTCGCACCGCCGCCTGCACGGCGGCCACGAAATGGCGCAGGATGCGATCCTCGTCGAGACTCTCCACTGCGGCGAGCGCCGCCTCGATGCCAGCGAGCGCCTCGGTCTCGCGCTCCTTGCGCGCGTCCATGCTGATGTCGAGGCGCGGATCGAAACGGCCGTGGAACATCGCCACGATGCTCGACGCGATCGCGGGGTGGCACGTCAGCGTCGCCCACATATAGTCTTGTGAATAAGGCACGCGGACCTGGCGCAGGAAGCGCGAGATCGTGCGCACCAGCGTCACGTCGCGCCAGGCAAGGCCCGCCGCGAGCACGAGCGTGTTGTAGCCGTCGCTCTCCGCGACGCCGGTCATCACCACGATGAAGCAGGCTTCCAGCGCCTGCTTGCGGCTTAAGAGATCGACCTCGCCGCCGTCGGCGCGCTCGATCGCCATGTCGTGGAACCAGACGTCGGGCTCGTCCGGCGTGCCGGGCGAAACCCGATAGGTGAGCTCGTCGACCACGCGAAAGCCCATATTCTCCAGAACCGGCACACGCTCCGACAACGGGATGGGGCGATCGTGGCTCCAGATCTTGAGCCCGATACTGGCGCCGTCGTCACTAACGCGGCGATGGAAATCAGCGGCCAGCGGCTTGTCGGCGGACAGGCCCTCGATCACCCGGATGTCGCTGACCGCATCGGTCGGCGGATAGGCCTCCTGATAGCCCTGCGAGAACGCGTCCCGATAACGCTCGAGCAGCGTCTGCCCGCGGTCCGGTCCGTGCGCGACCGACAGGGCATCCATGAGGCCGTCAGTCCAGCTGCGCACGATGCCGGCGACCGCGCCTTCGAGCGCGGCGCGATCAGGCTCCGGCGCGTTCGGGTCGATCCGACCGATGATGAAATGCACGCGCACCAGCGGCCCTTCCGGAAAGAACGGGAAGAACGCGCTGACGCGCCCCTTGTAAGCACTCGCCAGATAGTCGCCGATCGCCTTGCGGGCGCCGCTGTGGTAGCGATCGCGCGGCGCGAACACCAGGATGGAGACGAAGCGGCCGAAGCGGTCCCGCCGCGACAGAACGCGCACGCGTGGATGCTCATCGAGCCTGAGGATCGCCAGCGCGTTGCGATAGAGCGCATCCGCGTCGATCTGGAACAGCTCGTCGCGTGGATAGGTCTCGACCACGTTGACCAGCGCCTTGCCGGAATGGCCGTCCGGATCGAAGCCCGCGCGCCTGACCACGGCGATCACCTTGCGGCGCAGATAGGGGATGGTGGCAGTCGACTTGGTATAGGTGGTCGAGGTGAACAGCCCGATGATCACGAACTCGCCTGCAAGCTTGCCATTGGCGTCGAACACCTTGACGCCGACATAGTCCATGTGGCTGTGGCGGTGGACGCGCGAGCGCCGCGTCGATTTGGTGATCACGAGCAGCTGCGGCTCTTCGAGGAACGCGCGCGCAGCCGGCGTCACGACGAACCGTCCACCGCCCTCGAGCGCGGTGGCGTCGCGCGCACGCAACAGGCCGAGCCCGGTCTCGAAGCGCGGCTCGAGCGCATCCTGGTTGGCGGTGAACACATAGTTGCGTACGCCAAGCAGCGTGAAGTTGTTGGCGATCAGCCACTCCAGGAACGCGGCCGCCTCGGCGACCTCCTCGGCCGGCAGCGGTGGCGGATTGGACTTGAGGCCGGCGATCACCTCCTCCACCCGCTTAGTCATGGTGCGCCAGTCGTGCACGCTCACCCGCACATCGGCGAGCACCTGGGCAATGCCCTGCACCAATTCGCCCCGCCTCGCCTCATCGTCGATGCGGCCGATATGAATATGGATGATGCTCTCGCGCCGCGCCGCGCCGTTGCCGTTCTCGCCAAACGACTTCACCCGGCCGGCCGCATCGCGCGTGACCGAAATCACCGGATGGGCCACCAGCAGCACCTCAACACCCCGATCGGCCAGCTCGCCCAGCACGGAATCGACCAGGAACGGCATGTCGTCATTGATGATCTCAAGCACCGAGATGGAGCGAAGGTGCTCACCGGCGTCGGCAGGGCTCTCGAGCCTGATCTTGGGCGCGCCCGCCTTGCGCTCGGCCAGGAACGCCCAGGCCGCCTCCGCCAGCGCCGCCACTTCGCGGCCGTCATAACGGACCACATCCTCCGGCATGGTCTGCCCGAAGAGCGCATCCGCGAAAGCTTTGGGCGCGCCGGTTCCCTGGGATTCAAGCAAGACGCCAGCCGAGGCGACAAGGAGCGCCGCGACCTGTTCCTCGTCCCCGCCAGCATGCTGTTCCACGGCCATGGCTCTGGTCTCGATTGCCCGGAATTACTTGTTTTGCTGGAATCACTTTGCGCGAGTGTTTCCCATCCACACCGCCCCGTCGAGGGCATTCATGTACCATTACCACAGCGTACATAGGCCCTCGGATGTGCCCTCGGACGCGATATCGCTGCGGCGCCGGAGGGTATAGTTTGGTCGCGCAAATGTCAGGGAGATGACCGTGGCCACAACCCGCGACAAGACCCGCGATAGAGCCCGCAGGACGAAGAGCATCGCCGAAAAGCGCAAGGACCCGACCAAACGCGGTCCTACCGCCTCGGCGCGGGCCGCCCACGACGACAAGGAGGTCATGGCGCTCAAGCTCAAGCCGGCGCCGCTCTCCCCCGCCATGGCCGACCTGTTCAAGCTTTGCGAGGATAAGCTCGGCTTCGTGCCCAACGTCTTCAAGGCCTTCTCCTTCGACATGGCCAAGCTCGAAGGCTTTGTCGGCTACCGCAACTCTGTCATGCAGGGCGAATCCGGCCTCTCCAAGGTGGAGCAGGAGATGATCGCCGCCGCGGTCTCGACCCAGAACCGCTGCTATTACTGCGTCACCTCCCATGGCTCGGCGGTGCGCGGCCTTTCGGGCGATCCCATCCTGGGCGAGCAGATCGTCATGAACTATCGCGCCGCCGATCTCGACAAGCGCCAGCGCGCGATGCTCGATTTCGCCGTCAAGCTCACAGTCGAGCCGTGGACCATCGAGGAAAGCGACCGCGAGGGGCTGCGGCGGGCAGGCTTTTCGGATCGCGACATCTGGGACATCGCGGCGATCGCCGGATTCTTCAACATGACCAACCGGATCGCGTCTGCGATCGACATGCGGCCGAACAGCCAGTATCACGCCCTGGGGCGGTGACCTTACGATGAATGAGGGCAAGGCGGTTGCGGCAAGCTCGGCCTGCTCCCTCTCCCGAAGGGAGAGGGGTGGGGTGAGGGGTTACAAAGCATCGATTGATCCGTCCCCCCTCACCCCAACCCTCTCCCCGACGGGGAGAGGGAGTCCCGCCGTGCCGTGGTTGGAATCCGTGCGCACTCGAAGGGCCTGGAAGGCGTGCGCACTTCTTGTTTCCCTGTTCGTCTTCGTCAGCCTCGTCCTGCCATCCTACGCCGGCGATGGCGCCGTCACAGCGCGTCACGGCATGGTGGTGGCGCAGGAGGCGCGGGCCGCCAAAATCGGCGCCGAGGTTCTGGCCAAGGGCGGCAATGCGGTGGACGCCGCCGTCGCGACCGGCTTTGCGCTTGCGGTCACCTATCCGCGCGCCGGCAATATCGGCGGTGGCGGCTACATGGTGATCCATCTCGCGCGCTCAAACCGGCAGATCGCGATCGATTACCGCGAGACCGCCCCGAAGGCGACGACGCCCGACATTTTCCTCAATGAGAAAGGCGACCCAGACCCGCGCAAGTCGCGCGATTCTGCGCTCTCGATCGGCGTGCCCGGCACCGTCGCGGGGCTCGCGCTTGCGCACCAGCGCTTCGGCTCCGGCGTGTTCTCGCTCGCCGACCTGCTCGCGCCCGCGATCAAGCTCGCCCGCGACGGCATCCCGATCGAGGACGACGTCGCCGACTCGCTCCCGCGCGCGCAGACGCGGCTCGCGCGCTGGCCGGCTTCCGCCAAGATTTTTCTCAAGAGCGATGGCGGCGCGCTCGCGCCCGGCGACACCCTCATCCAGACCGATCTCGCCGATACGCTTGAAGCCATCGCGCAGGGCGGCCCGCGCGCCTTCTACGAAGGGCCGGTGGCCGACAAGCTCGCCAAGGCGATCGAGGTGGCCGGCGGCATCATGACGCGCGAGGACCTCAGGGACTATCGGCCGCGGCTGCGCCGCCCCGTGCGCAGCACCTATCGGGGCCACACCATCGTGTCGATGCCGCCGTCATCGTCCGGCGGCGTGATCCTGATCGAGATGCTCAACATCCTGGAAGGCTATCGGCTGGGCGAGCTCGCGCCCGCAGCGCGGCTGCACCTGATGGTCGAGGCGATGCGGCGCGCCTATGCTGACCGCGCCGCCTATCTCGGCGACCCGGCGGTGGTGACCGCCCCGCTCGCGCGGCTGATGTCGAAGCGCTACGCCGCAACGCTGCGCGCGGGCATCGACCCCGAGCACGCCACGCCATCACAGACGATTCACCCCGAGATCGCCATGGCGCGCGAGGGCGACAACACCACGCATTATTCGGTCGTCGATCGCTTCGGCAACGCGGTGGCCAACACCTACACGCTCAATTTCAGCTATGGCGTCGGCATGGTGGCGGAAGGAACGGGCGTCCTCCTCAACAACGAGCTCGATGACTTCTCCGCCAAGCCGGCCGCCGCCAATGCTTCAGGCCTGGTCACGGGCAACCTCAACACGCCCGCGCCGGGCAAGCGCCCGCTCTCCTCGATGACACCGACCATCGTGCTCAAGAACGGCCGTCCGGTTCTGGTGACCGGCTCGCCCGGCGCGAGCCGCATCATCACGACTGCGCTGCAGATCATCATCGGCAGCATCGACCTGAAGCTTCCGGTCGACGAGGCAGTCGCGGCCCATCGCATTCATCACCAGTGGCTGCCCGACGAGGTCTCGCTCGAGCGCGGTCTGCCCGCCGAGGTGATCCAGGAGCTCGAGGCGCGCGGCCACAAGCTGGTGCAGAGCGTGCCGCGCACCTCCGCCAACTCGATCGCAGTCACGCCGCAAGGGATCGTCGGCGCCGCCGATCCGCGTACACGCGGGTCGCTGGCTGCCGGGCATTAGGGCGAGATGAGCTGAGTTTGAATCGCTCCTCAATTCCGTTCGTCCCCGCGGAAGCGGGGACCCATTCTTTGGCGTGAGTTCTCGACTTCTGGATTCCCGCTTTCGCGGGAATGAGCGGAGATTGTTCAATGGCGGTGCAAACCTAAATTCGTCCCGCTCAAAAGGGTCGACAGACACCTTTCGCATGCTCGCGAAGGTGATAGCCTCGCCATAGGGCTGTCAGCGGGACGTGCCGAAGTCCCTTCAGCGACAGCGCTCATGCCGTCGGCAGAGAACAATCGCTCTTGTAATGAGTGTGGCGACCAACGCCAGCTCCATTCGTCCTGCACTGGGAGGACATCGATGAAACTTCCCCGGAGTACTTTTTTGCATCTGGGAGTGGGCGCTGTCGTTCTTGGTCTCCTTTTCATCGCCGTGCCCGATCATGGTGCATGGTCGCAGACGGCGAGAACGATCAAGATCGTCAATCCGTATCCGCCCGGCGGCACCGCCGACATCGTTGCCCGCATCCTGAGCGAGCAGATCGGCCGCAGCCAGGGTGTGGCAATGGTGATCGAGAACCGCCCCGGCGGCGGCACTGTGATCGGAACCGAAGCAGTCGCGCGGGCCGCGCCCGATGGCAACACGCTTCTCATCACCAGCGTGGTGTTCGTCATCAATCCCCATTTGCGCAAGCTCAACTACGATCCACTGACCAGCTTCGAGCCGGTCTGCAATCTTGTGCAGTCGCCGCAGGTGCTCGTCGTGAACAGCGGATCACCGTATCGCACGATGGCCGATCTCACGAACGCGGCTCGCGCCAAGCCCGGCGAATTGACGTTTGCAAGCACCGGCCCTGCAAGCCCGTCGCACGTTGGATTCGAGATGCTGAAGCGCACCGCCAAGCTTGAAATGATCTACGTCCCGTTTCCCGGCAATGCTCCAACCATCAACGCCGTCCTGGGCGGGCACGTGACAGTAGGCATTGCCAACTACGCCGACGTGGTCGGGCACCTCAAGGCCGGGACGTTGCGCGCATTGCTCACCCCTTCGCCAACACGAATCGAGGCGCTGCCGGACCTGCCGACCGCCGCCGAGTCCGGCCATAAGGAGTTCGAGTACGAGATTTGGTTCGGCATGCTCACGCCAGCGAAGACATCAAAAGACCTCGTATCGCAATTTTCGAACTGGTTCGTCGCCGCGATGCAGGTTCCCGAGGTCAGAGAGAAGCTTGTCGTCCAGGGTCTCTATCCGGTCGGGGCCTGCGGCGCGGATTTCGCGGCTGATCTTCGCAGGCAATCTGTCGACTACGGCCGCGTCATTCGCGAGGCCAATATCAAAGCCGAATAGAGCATGAGTCAGCAGCAGGACCTGGATGGGGACCGACTGATTTGAACCACCGGATCGATGCACCTCCAAAAAAAGCGGGGCACGGCCCTTCCGTGTGCTCGCTCAGCTGATGTAGCCTTGCGACTGAGCTGCCAGCTGGACATGCCGAAGTCCCATTCTGCGGTGCAGCGCCCATGCCATCGGCAGGCATTGCCGGCTGTCAGACTAGTGCCCCGTTTCCGAAGTTCGCCTCACATTGCGGCACGCTCAATGCGAACTTCGGAAACAAAGGAGCACTAGCAACTCTATGATTCTAGTGCCGCTTTTCGATTTGAAGTTCCTAACCGAGTTTGCTGCAGGCGGTGTAGGAACTTCAAATCGGCGGCACTAGCCTTCCATCACAGCGCGCCCATCGCGCGTCACGAGCACAAACATCGCAGGGAGGACAGCCATGCGTAGCAAGAACTCGAGCGGCGCAATCGCGCTGACGGCAGCGATCTTGATGACGATCGTCGGCGCGCAGGCGCAGGACGCAAACAAATATCCGGACTGGAGCGGCCAGTGGCGTCGCGCCGAAGGCGGTCCCAATCGGTATGATCCGAGCAAACCGCCCGGTCGCGCGCAGGAGATTCCGCTGACGGCGGAATATCAGGCCATCTACGAAGCGGGCCTCAAGGACCAGGCTGCCGGCGGACAAGGCAACAACCTGACTTATCGCTGCATTCCCGGCGGCCTGCCGCGGGCGATGACAGCGCAGCAGGGCATCGAATTCATCATTACGCCGAAGACCACTTACGTATGGTTCAACAACGGCGGGGGGCGGCGCATCTATACGGATGGACGTGCTTGGCCAGAAAATGAAGAGCCAGCCTTCAACGGCTATTCGATCGGCAAATGGCTCGATACGGACGGCGATGGCCGCTACGAGACCCTTGAAGTTGAGACGCGTAATTTCAAAGGTCCCCGCACGTTCGACGGCAATGGTCACCCGCTGCACGCGGACAACGAGACCGTCATCCACGAGCGGATTTACCTCGACAAAGCCAATCCGGACCGGATTTACAACGACATCACGACGATCGATCATGCCCTGACCGGCCCGTATGCGGTGAACAAGACCTACCGTCGCGAGCAAACACCCCGCTGGGTCGAAGCCAGCTGTACCGAGAACAACCAGCATGTGGTCATCGGCAAGGAGAACTATTACGTCAGCGCTGATGGCCTTCTGATGCCGGCGAGGAAGGATCAGGCGCCGCCGGATTTGCGTTATTTCAATCAGGTCCGAAACTCGCCGCAATGACCTCTATCGCAACAGAGCGACGCCACGTACGCCCCTGTGGGGCATCCCCACGCACGTGGCATCAATCTGGCCGCCAGAGCGGCCCCGACAAGAATTTGAGGCAGTCGGGCGGGTATGGCATGTTGTCATTGACCGGACACGCAGCCGCACTCAAATCGGTGCGCCTCGGTTCATAAGCCGGCACTGCTGGCATGCGGACGACCACGATCTGCCAGCCCGCCGGCGGATCGCTGTCTCCCTTCAGAAACGCCAGGCAATTCGCGCTGTAGGGTCCGCGATCGTTATCGGGGCATGCGCCGGCGGCCGGCGTCGCCGCCAGCTCAAATGGGGTCGGCGCGTCGATGGTGATGCGATGGCCGCGCTCGATCCAGAACGCGCAGCCCGCAACGAGCGCGGCCACAACGGCAAGGTCGACCTTGGACACCATCCTGAGCCTCCCAGAGTTGCGGTCGGCCACGTTTAGGGATGCAACCAAAACGCCCGCAGCGAATAGGCCAGCAGCGGAACCATCAGCAGCGGCAGCACCCAGACGAGGTAGAGTGGAATCCCGCGCGTCACGCGTTCAGGCAGCAGGGTCGTCAGACCGCTCACAATCGTCGTGCTGAGCAGAGCCGTCAGGGTCCAGCCATACCAATACATGGCCGGTCCGTCGCCGCTTCGCGCCGGCGTCCATCCGAGGTCGATCCGGCCTATTGCCGGATGATAGGTGATCAGCGGCAGATTCCACGCGATGCTGATCAGATAGAGGATCGGGCCGGCGGCCGCGAATGTGACCACGAAGGCTCGAAGCTTCGCGGAGGACGCCACCGATGATGTCGATGGCGTCGAGGTCGTTGGAGTCGGGGTCCCAGTCGTCATATCCGGCGCCCTTCCTCACCCTCTGGAGCGCGATGAATCAGGTTTGCGTCGCCATTGAACCAATCTCCGCTCATTCCCGCGAAAGCGGGAATCCAGGGGCCGAG
>Ga0209488_10004875_pt1 | contig 10394 bp, 7 predicted proteins | sample Rivendell_Oct201_8_FD_188349 | JGI IMG/M metagenome (GOLD analysis project Ga0209488, IMG submission 188349) | Vadose zone soil microbial communities from the Eel River Critical Zone Observatory, Northern California, USA -... | ecosystem: Environmental > Terrestrial > Soil > Vadose zone >... | reverse complement strand
CCGCTTGGACTTAAGGATGAACCGAGCCGCCCCGGCACCAAGAAAGGCATGGCGCGTTGGCTGGCCGACTGCGCTGTCGATAGGATCCGCGATCGCTTCGGATGGGATGCTGTCGGATATGCGTCGGTGGCGTTGGGGATTTCCCGTTCTGTTCCAGACGAGTTTCGCAAACTTGCCGAAAAGGACCCGTGACCATCGCCGGTCACTGGGAAAAAACGCTCATGGGTGGTTGTGGAGTCGGTGTGTCGGCCCAGTGTGCAGTAAGGCGGTGCGCGCCGACATAGACGCGAGCAACCGCCGGAGGCGATGGGGGCACAGCCGGACATGTTCACCGAAATCTCGCGGGCGACGGACAAGCAGGTGCGGCTCGTCGAAGCCAATCTCCACTCTGGGTCAACCGCGTCCTGCGAGCCCGGACTTCTGGCAACCGGAGTGCATCGAAAGCCAACGGTCGCTGCTCGTTAGGGCAAGCCGGTTCGGCATCCTGGTCATACCTCCGCAACCCCGGAGGATGAGCATGCAGAGTCAAGCGCTGACGATGTCCTCGACGCCGCGACGACAGTCCTGGAACAAGGGCAAGCTCATCGGTCAGAAGCCGCCGTTGCGGCCAAAACATGTTTGGTCGATCCGTACCCGACCGCGGATGGACGGGCGAACCCGTGACTTGGCGATGTTCAATCTCGCAATCGATTCTCTGGGTGGCTTCTTCCTCCACAGGTGATTCGCGCCTTCAGGGCGCACTGCCAAGAGCCGACATTTCCGCTAGTCTACGATTTGCCGCTCCGCGGCCTGCGGGACGTCTCCTAGCTTCTACGCCGAACAAACTCTGTAGCCGCTGACCGAGCGGGTTGGGAACCGATCATCAAAAGGCGCGAGTTCATCACCGTCGGGCTGGATCGATGGCCGCAACAGCGGATCGACCTCCGGTGGACCGCGGACAGCGCCGACGACATTCGCAAATACGCCCGCGGAACTGGTCGCGTCGTGTTCATGCAGACCTCCGATCCGGTCGCCGCCGGCTTTGTCGCGAGGCTGGCGAGGCCAGGCGGCAATGCCACAGGATTTACCCAGATCGAGTACGGGGACCAGCGCAAATGCAAAATGGTTGGAGCAGCTCAAAGAGATCGCGCCGCGCGTGATGCAAACGCATCGGTGTGCTGATGAACAAGCGCGCCGGCGATCCGGCGAGGGGGACCCGCCTCGCAGCGTTCCTGTCGGGCTTGCAACGCGCGGTATCCCCTCCGCCCGCTGCGAGCGGCCACGCGGCCGTCGCGCCACCAAGCAACGGCCAGTCCTTCGCGATCCCGCCGTACACGAAGGGTTCGGCCAGTTTCCGTAACTCAATCCGTGGTGCCATCGCTTAAGGCTCAAGGTGGAGATGAGCCTAGTTTACATCCGAATGCCGGCGAGATCGACCGTGCCATCACGGCATTCGCGAGATCGGATAATGGCGGCCTGATCGTGACATCGAGCGGGTTGGCGAATGGCGAATGTTCATCGCGATCTGATCATTGGCGTTTGCGGAGAGCACCGACTGCCGCGGTCTACCGCAACCGCGCGTTCGCTACTGCAGGCGGCTTGATTTCATACGGGGCTGATTCGATCGAGCCGCACCGGCTCGCGGCGGCCTATCTCGACGCATTCTCAAGGGCGAGAGGTCAGCGGGCCTTCGTGTGCAGGCGCCGACAAGACACGAGTAGTCATCAACCTCAAGACCGCGAAAGCGCTCGGCCTCGCTGTGCCGCCGCGAATCGCTGAGCCCCCGACCCGCTCGCGGATCTACTTTAGATTAAGAACGGACCTCATCGTGCATGACTTCGCCATTTCAAGGGCAAGGCTGAGCGTTGCAAATTATCTAGCCTGAGTTTTTGCACGTTAAGTGGCACCATGCCCACGTGCAACATCAGGCGAAAGCAAGAAGATCCAATATTCAGTCCTCGACCGATTGTCAGTGAGTCGACAGAACTCGTTGTGCTCACTCGGCCGGTGTTAGGGATGGATGCTCCGGGCGGACTGCCAGGCGGCCTTGCGCAAGCTTCTCTTCGAGCCAGAGATCGTGGTGCTCCTTGGCCCAGTTGAAATCGACCTCGCCAGTCCCCATGGCTTCGAACGCGCCCTCCATTCCAAGCGTGCCGATATAGATGTGACCAAGGATCAAGGCGACGAACAGGATGGCGATGACGCTGTGCACCGCCTGGGCGATCTGCATCCCGGCGATGTCGGTGACGTAGAACGGGAACAGCAGAAGATAGCCGGATACGGAAACCGCGGCGCCGGCGCCGAGGGCCCCCCAGAACACCAGCTTTTCGCCGGCGTTGAACCGGCGCGCCGGAGGGTGCTTCGATTTGATAAATCCGCCGCCCTGTTTGAACCACTCAATGTCGATCTTGTCGGGGATGTTGTCCTTGATGAAGATCGCGACGATCATCACGAGGCCGAGCACGAACGGGAAACTCGTGAAATTGTGCGCATACTTGGCAGCTTGCGAGAACGTGCTGAACGCGACGTTGCCGATCAGCGGCAGCAGCAGCCGCTTTCCGAAGGTGATGTTCAGCCCGGAAATGCCGAGCACGACGAACGAGACCGCCGTCAGCCAATGGGCGAACCGCTCGAACGCATTGAAACGCGGCACCTTGCGTCCGGATCGTCCCGCCGAGATGCGGAGCCGGCCAAGGACGAAATAGGCCGCCGCCAGCGCGACAAGCGTCCCTAAGATTGCGATCGCACCGAGCCAATGCAATGTAACCTGGTGAAAGTGATCCCAGGTCCGCCCGGCAGGTTGAATGAGGACACGCTCTCGCTGGTCGAGCAGGTCAGTTTGTCCTTCAATGCGCGGAGATTGTCGAAGCAGAGTCTGTTCATTCACGACGCTCGCGTCCGGATCGATCAGCGAGCCTTGCTGCTGGGCGTGGGCAGGCGCGGCAAAAGCGATGAGGCCGGCGACAGCAACCGCGCCAAGGACCAAACGTGCTCGCGCTAATGGACCCGTCATGGGCCATCCTCCTATCGCTTGATTCGCCGACACGCTGGCCCTGCTCGTTCGCGCAGCGCTCACACTTCGATCCCCTCGCGATAGGCGGTCGTCCAGCCCCAGGCGCCCGAGCCGTAGCCGCGCTTGATCACACGCTCCTTGTATATCTGGGCGATGATCTCGCCGTCACCCGCAAGCAGCGACTTGGTCGAGCACATCTCCGCGCACAGCGGCAGCTTGCCTTGGAGCATGCGGTTGGCTCCGTATTTACTGTATTCCTCGCTGCTGCCGGGAACTTCGTCCCCGCCGCCGCCAGCACAATAGGTGCACTTGTCCATCTTGCCGCGCGAGCCGAAGTTGCTGACCTTGGGATATTGCGGAGCACCGAACGGGCATGCATAGAAGCAGTAGCCGCAGCCGATGCACAGATCCTTCGAATGGAGTACGACGCCATCATCGGTCGAGAAAATGCAGCTCACCGGGCAGACTGCCGCGCAGGGAGCGTCGGTACAGTGCATGCAGGCCATGGAGACCGAGCGCTCGCCTGGCTTGCCGTCATTGATGGTGACGACGCGCCGGCGGTTGATGCCCCACGGCACCTCGTTCTCGTTCTTGCAGGCGGTGACGCAGGCGTTGCATTCGATGCACCGGTCGGCGTCGCAGAGAAACTTCATCCGCGCCATGGTCGTGCCTCCTTACGCCGCCCGGATCTGGCAGAGCGTCGCCTTGGGTTCCTGCATACCCGTCGCCGGGTCGAAGCCGTAGGTGGTGAGGGTGTTCACGCTCTCGCCGAGCACGATCGGGTCGGCCCCCTTCGGATATTTGCTGCGCTGGTCGACGCCCTGGAACCAGCCGGCAAAATGGTATGGCATCCAGGCCACGCCTTTGCCAATGCGCTCGGTGACCAGTGCCTTCATCCTCGCCTTGGAGTTGCTCTCGGCGCCGGTGACCCAGACCCAGCTGCCGTCATTGATCCCACGTTCGGCCGCATCCGCCGGATTGATCTCGACGAACATCTCCTGCTTTAGCTCGGCCAGCCACTTGTTGGAGCGCGTCTCCTCGCCGCCGCCCTCGTAGTCGACCAGCCGGCCGGAGGTCAGGATCAGCGGGAACTGTCTGGCAGCGCCCTTGTCGACCGCCGTTTTCTGCACGGTGAAGCCGAGATTGGGCACGCGGAACTGCCTGGCGTCCGGCAGCGTCGGATATTTGGCGACGAGATCGGGCCGCGACGTATAGATCACTTCGCGGTAGACCGGAATGGGATCCGGAAGGTTCCAGGCGACCACACGCGCCTTGCCATTGCCGTAAGGTATGCAGCCATGATCAATCGCCACGCGCTGGATGCCGCCCGAGAGGTCGATAGCCCAGGACACAGCGTCGGGATTTGCAGGATTCACCTGCCGGATGATCGCCATTTCCTGCGCGGTGAGATCGTTGTCCCATCCGAGCTTCTTGAGCACGCCGAGCGTGAACTCGGGATACCCATCCTTGATCTCGGATCCGACCGAATAGGAGCCGTCGGAGAGCAGGCTGACGCCGTTGCGCTCCACGCCGAAGCGCGCGCGGAACGTGCCGCCGCCTTCCTTCACCGGCAGATTGGTGTCGTAAAGAACCGGCGTGCCCGGGTGTTTGAATTCCGGCGTGCCCCAGCATGGCCACGGCAGGCCGTAAACTTCGCCGCCGACTTCCGGATCGCCCTTCGGGGCGCGCAGCGTGACCACATCGAATTTGGACTGATTTCGCATGTGCGCCTTGAGCCGCTCGGGCGACTGGCCGCAATAGCCGGTCGACCAGCCGCCGCGATTGATCTCCCGCAGGATGTCTTCGGCCGACACCGCGCCGCTCTCGACCTTGATGTTTTTGAACATTCGGTCGGCGAGGCCGAGCTTGCCGGCAAGCAAGTACATTACGTCGTAGTCGTTCTTGCACTCGAAGACCGGCTTGACGATCTGCTCGCCCCATTGCAACGATCGGTTGGAGGCGGTGCGTGACCCGTTCATCTCGAAACTGGTGCAGGCCGGCAGCAGGTAGGTGCCATTCTTTCGCTCTGAGAGCACCGACCAGGTCGTGGGATAGGGGTCGCACACGACAAGGAGATCGAGCTTCTCGATGCCTTTCGCCGCTTCTGGCATGCGCGTGATCGTGTTGCCGCCATGCCCCATGACGAACATGGCCTTCATGGTGTCCGGCTGGGCAACCTGGTCCTTCGGCAGCAGGGTGGCATCGAACCAGCGTGTGCTGGGGATACCGGGCGTTTGCATAAACGTCTTGTCGCCGAAGCGGGAGAGCATCCAGTCGTAGTCGACCTCCCACACGCGGCACCAATGCCTCCAAGCGCCCTCCTCCAGGCCGTAGTAGAGCGGCAGCGTCACGATATCGAGGCCCATATCGGTGGCGCCCTGGACGTTGTCATGGCCGCGGAAGATGTTGGCGCCGCTGCCGGAATGACCGACATTGCCGGTGGCGAGCAGCAAGATGCAGCTGGCGCGGACATTCGCCGTCCCGGTCGTGTACTGGGTCTGACCCATCGCCCAGATCAGTGTTGAAGGCCGCTGTGTCGCAAATATCTCGGCGACGCGCTTGACCTGCGCTTCCGGCAAGCCAGTGACACGCTCGACCTCATCGGGGGGCCACTTCTCGACCTCTTTGCGGATGTCGTCCATCCCATAGACCCGCTGGCGGATGAATTCCTTGTCCTCCCAGCCGTTCTGGAAAATATGCCAGAGCATCCCGTAGACAGTCGCTATGTGGGTTCCAGGGCGTACCCGGACATATTCGGTCGCGTGAGCTGCAGTGCGCGTCATCCGCGGATCGATGACGATCATGTTGGCGCGGTTGAGCTCCTTGCCTTCGAGAATGTGCTGCAGCGAAACGGGGTGCGCCTCGGCGGGATTGCCGCCCATGATCATGATCGTCCTAGCGTTGCGGATGTCGTTGTAGCTGTTGGTCATCGCGCCGTAGCCCCAAGTATTGGCGACGCCCGTGACCGTTGTGGAATGGCAGATGCGGGCCTGATGATCAGAATTATTCGTTCCCCAGAAGGCGGCGAGCTTGCGGTAGAGATAAGCCGCCTCGTTGGTGAACTTGGCCGAGCCGAGCCAGTAGACCGAATCCGATCCTGACTTCTGGCGAATCTCCATCAGCTTGTCGCCGATCTCGTTGATGGCCTGATCCCAGGAGACTCGGTTCCACTCGCCGTTCACGAGTTTCATCGGATAGCGCAGGCGACGCTCACTTCCCACGTCGTCGCGGACCGCCGCGCCCTTGCAGCAGTGCGAGCCGCGATTGATCGGGCTGTCCCACCCCGGCTCCTGGCCGATCCAGACGCCGTTCGCCACCTCTGCGATCACCGTGCACCCGACCGAGCAATGCGTGCAGACATTCTTGCGGGTCGTTACCGTCGCGCCGGGAGCCGGCGGCGGGCCGGCCTCGGCCTTGCGCACGGCACCGATCGACAAGGCGCCGAGCGCGGCAAGGCTGCCGGCAGTGAGGCCCGAACGATGCAGAAAACTGCGGCGATCAAGACCGCCACTTGCTTGGACCGGGAGTCCGGCACCAAGCGTGCCACGGCGTGCTTCGCGTTGCGTCCTCTTGATCAGCACGACGGCCTCCCTCACTTCGCCGGATAGCGGTTTACACGGTAAAAGGTTTGAACCTCCGGGGAGTTAGCCTGGTATCGAGCCCTGCGCTTTTTGGCACTGTCCGCGGTCTCCGTCGCGGCGGCCGCGAGCGGTCCGATTGTGCCGGCTGCCGTACCGGCGCCGAGAACACGAATGAATTCACGACGCCCCAAGCTCAGCTTGCCTTGCGCTTTCACAGCCGCGCCCTCCCGCCTCTGCTCGCCCGCTTACCCGGGCAACGCGAATGCTTCTGTTTCGATCTCGATGAAGAGACGCCCGATAACACCGACATGGCGGTAGAAATCGGCAGCGTCAGCGACCGTCATGTCGGCGAAGAAGCGTCCGATCCACGGAACGAGATGCTTCTCGAAAATCTGCTGTTGCCCCTCAACTGTCGCAGGAAACTGCCCGCCGATTAGACCAGCCATGATCTCGCAGAGAATCGCAGCGTGGTCTTCAGGTTCGGACTGCGCCTCGACGCGTTCAATGCCGAGCGCGTGCAGATCCTCGCGCAAGCGCGCCAGCGGGCGCCCATTGAGAAAGCCGGTCAGATAATACGAACCGTAGCCCAAGAGCTCGCCGCGCCCGACGCCGAGAAAGAGATCGAAAAACTCGCGTGCGATCTTTTCGGCGCTCGCCCCTTTCGCGGCTTCCGCCAGCGCGCCATGCGCAACGCCGAGCGGCGTGGCATCGCAGCGAAGCTTGGCGATCCGGGTGAGAAACTCTGCATCCGGGGCACGTGCCAAAAGCACGGCGAGCAGTGCGTACTCCCGGGCGCGCGCAGCATCGACCTCGTCGGGCAGGCGGGGACGCTCCTCGTAAAGATCCGGTCGCAAGATCACGTGCGCAACCCCGGTCGCCGCTTCCACCGACAGCACACGCTCGGTTGGGACCCGTGACCAATTGGAGACGGATGGTTGGGATATGCCGATCCTGCGGGCTAGCTCGGTAGTGCCGCCGTCGGCGCGGATCGCCTCGTCGAGCCCCGGGTCACTCATGGAACACGCGAATCGACGGTTTTGCCCTATTCGACGACAGCCTAATACCGCGTTAATCTTGCGGTCAATAGCCTGAGGCTATGGAAACAAAAGTTAGTCTGGGAGCGCGCGCCCGTGTCGACGGCGCGGCGGGGGCGGGCGGGATTCGCGCTCTCCCGTTTCATGCTGCATTGCAATATTATTTGTCTCAGCGCGCGGCATGGGATTGCCGTGATCGGCGTCGGTCTCGCGGATAAGCTTCGTTTGATCTGGGACGGAACAGGCCACCTGATGGCCGGCTTCGCTGGACGGCACCAAGGCTTGGTCGTCCGATAGCCGGTCGGCAGCCGGGCGCGCAGGATCCAAGGCTTCCGTCTCTCCCATCACGTGCGCCAGAAGCCGGCGAGCGTCTTCTTCGGGCAGAGAACCGAATCCAGGTATACCGCCGGGCGCATTGAAGTCCCACGAATTCTCGGACAGGCCGATGAAGTGGCGGATCGCGGGATCGGCCGACCAAGCACGGCGAAGCGCCGCACGCGTCAAATCCGCGGGCACGCCGGCAGCCAGGAAAGGCCGGATGTCGGATCCGGCGCCAATCGCCTCGATCGGCGGCAAACTCGCGGGATCAAAGAGCGATAGAGTTTCCTCCGGCGCGACAGAGGCCGCAGCGGCTTCCGAGGCGGCGCCGTCCGGCGTGTTCTCCGGCTTCGGCTGGCCACGCGCCGTTGGAGCCGCGCCGCGCTTGCGGCGAGCCCATCGCGCGAGAAAGCTTTCGTCACCGCTCATCGTCGTTTCTGAACCGCAGACCGCGTCGCGCCAGCGCTTCCGGATCGGCGTGATCGCGCTCGCGCTTGTCGAAGACTTGCTCGACATGGTGCTCGGCGACGAAGGCGGCAATGGCGTGGCGCAACGGCCCGGGCATCGCCACGGCTTCGATGATCCCTTGACCTGGCCCCGTCAAGGCTTCGCCCTCATCCGGGTCCGCAGTGACGGCTGCGACTGCGTAGGGCGGGTCGCCCCCGGTCTCCTGCAGTGCGACCCAGATAGCGGGCGCTGCCGACGCGAGATTTCTGCGGTAGTTATCAGCCTCCGAGCGATAGAGCTCGATCTCGGCCGCGCCGGCGTAGAAGGTCGCCGTTTCCCCCTCGATGGCAAGCGTTGTCCAGGGAGCCGCATCGGGCAGGCCACCGAGCACGGCGATGGGTCGCCAGATGACATCAGCCCATGGCGAAGTGGCCTTGCGACGCTCGACGACCACGCCAACGGGAATGCGCAGGAGTGGCGCGACCAGGCTCATGTCAGCGCTGCTAGACGCAGGGCCGGCAATCCGGTCAAAAGATTCTGCGGCTTGATGCGCAGCACCTTCTCGTTCGTCATTGCCAGGATGAGATAGACTGCGTCACCCTCGATCGGCGCAGCGGCCGGACCCGAACTGCCGAAGGTCAGTCGGAATAGCGCGACCACGCGGCGTTGTGTTGTCTCGTCGAGGTCCTCGGCGTGCCACAGCGCGTCGCCGATGCGCGTACCTTCCGCGTCAAGGCCGACATACCAGGTCAGCGGAGCGTCGCGCATCTCTGCGATCGGCTCAACTGCGGCGCCGACAGACAGCATATGTTGTACCCATCGCTCGATTACCTCGCCGAGTGCCGCCAGACCGCAGCGGCCAACCGTCAGATCGAGTGCCATGTCGAAGAGGTCGCTCCGGCTCCAGTAGCTGTGCGCGTTGTCCTCCGTCAGAATATCGATCTGGGCTTGCGGCGGAATGCCGAGCATCGACACGAGGGGCGACAATGGCGACGCACCCCTACCGGCGATGGTCTCCTCGTCGGCGGCGATCAGCGCTTCTTGATGCGTCATCATACGTTGCGGGCGAAAGAAAAGCTCCGCAGCGCGGACCACGAACGGATCGGCGCACCCGTCGAGGGCGTTGCGCAAAATCACGTGAACGAGCTGGTCGAGGAAGAGCGGCGGCGTGTCGCCGATCCTTCGGCGTATGAGGTCGAGATAGGCCGCCTCTAGCGTCTTGTGCCGCAACAGATGGTCGCGAAAGGCGGCCATCAGCCGCCAATTTTCTCGCGCGTCAGCGTCCTCGATTGCGGCAATTTCGTCGCTGCCGATGCAGCGGCGCGGATCGGCGAGCAGTGCAGCGTGCAGTGCGCGCTCGGCGACGCAGGCCTCAGGCGGCGGAGCCAGCTCAGGCCGCGCCAGATATGCTTTCAGAAATTCGTCGGTAATCAGCAATCCGCCAGCTGTGTCGCGATCCGTCAAATGATGGCCGCAGGATAGCCAAAAATCCTTCAATGGCTTCATAGGCGTGGTCCCCCGGTCCCTGGATCGAGCCACGGGGGGACTCTCAGGGCGGGCAGGAATTTCCGGCACTCGATGACCTCGCCTGGACGTCGAACAACAAGATCACCGTTCTCGCCGATTTCGCAACGCGCCCCACTCTCAGGCTTCAGCTTCGCGATATACTCCTTCGCGATCGGGGTGAACCCACCCTCCTGCCAGCGATCGACCGCGACCATGAGATGGCGGGCAAAGCCTTCGACGAGCCGCTCTGAACTAATATCGCCAAAGTTTTCGTCTCCGAGCGCGGTCGAAAGCGGATGCAGCCCGGATTCCTCGCGGCTTAGAGACATGGTCCGAATGGCGGCGCCGAAGACGAGCCAATCCGGCGGCGCGCGCTCGTCGGCGTGGTCGGGCCAACCAAGCCGCCCGCCGCCGATGAGGCCCCGATCAACATAGATTGCGTCCGGCCATTCAACGATGACGGGCTTTTCCGGCGGCGCCGACGCCGCGAGGGCGTCGCCAAGCGCGACCATGCCG
>Ga0209488_10004874_pt1 | contig 10394 bp, 8 predicted proteins | sample Rivendell_Oct201_8_FD_188349 | JGI IMG/M metagenome (GOLD analysis project Ga0209488, IMG submission 188349) | Vadose zone soil microbial communities from the Eel River Critical Zone Observatory, Northern California, USA -... | ecosystem: Environmental > Terrestrial > Soil > Vadose zone >... | reverse complement strand
TGAATGGACGGCGCCCATCGGCGGCCGCATTGGCCTCTGGTCCAAGGCGGATAGCCACGTCTATTTTGACGACTACACCGTTACGCCGGCGAATTGATTCATGGACTGTAACCTAGTGTTCCGACTCTAGCACTTGGTTCCCGGTTTTGACGGCTTCCGTGCGTGAGTCACTGAACGATCAACGAACTCGGTCGACTCCCTCTCCCCTTGGGGAGAGGGTTGGGGTGAGGGGGAACGGAACTCTCAGGACGGTTCACCCCCTCACCCTACCCCTCTCCCCAAAGTGGAGAGGGAACAGACCGAGCCAGCATCGGCGCCATCGACTCACAACTCTCGGCCGCCAGGTTCGTTATCCGATGGCCTTCATGACTGGTCGGCGCATCGCACAGAATCGCACAAGATCGCACAGCGAATTCGTTTGACTACGCCTTCCCGATTTGATTATTGGCGAAATGGTTCCGTCGAATTGCGCCCGCAGCTTGGCCGGGCGCTTTTTTGTTTCGATCAAACAGTTCCAAAGTTTCGTGCTAAGAAACCTTCATCAAATGACCGCACCAAACGCGACAAAACATAAAAGTAGAATAAGCACATCGCGTTCAACCATGAAACTGCGTCGGGTGGCTTCGTTCAGAACGAAACCACCAGTTTTGGCCAAAACGAAGCCAACTTCTTGTTCGGTTACCCGCACCACAGGCCTGAGACGCCCTAAATTCCAGCCTTCACGGCCCTGATCTGGCGGACTGCGGCTTGCACCTTGAGATCGAGCAGCACCTTGCCCCGATCCACTGACGCACGGCGCGGATCGCCGCTGACGCCGGTTTCGGCAAGCCCGAATGCGGGATGGCGTGAAAGATCGACACCGGTCGGGTGGACCGCCATGAGTTCGGACGTGTCCGCGATCCCGGCATGTTGTCCGATTGCTGCCGGCCTTTCGCCCTGAGACTCCAGGAACTTGTTCTGCAGGTCGCCCGCCGCGGCGTAATAGTCGTCGACGTCGACGACGCGGATGCCTTCCTGCGACCATTCCCGAGTGAGCCGCGCCGCCACTTCGGCCTGCACCTTCATGCTGCCGCCGTGATCGGCGATGAAACAGATCGTCTTGAAACCGCCGGCCTTGAGGCTGCGCGCGATATCTTCAAGCACGCCGGCATAAACCGGCTCGGAGACGCCGATCGTGCCCGGAAACCGCATATGCCCGGACGGTGGAGAAAACTCTCCTTCTGGTACGAACGACACGACCGGCGCCACAAGGGTGCGCCCCAACTCGGTGGCGATGCGCCCAGCCGTCCAGCTCACGATGTGGTCGTGCTTGCCAAGGATCATATGCGGACCGTTCTGCTCGATGCCGCCGCTCGGCACCAGCACCCGGTCGTAGCCGTGTTCGATGGCGCTGCGCACTTCCACCCATGTCATGTCCGAAATTCGAACCGTCGCGGGCAGCGGCGCCGTGAGCGGCCGGCTCACGATGACGAGTGCAAGCACTACGCCGGCAAGCGCAGTGATGGCGAGTTTTGCCTTTGACGGACTATGCACGCGCTATGCCTCTACCCGGGCCACGGCCAAATACGTGATCCCATTGTCCGGCCGCGATGCTTTCAACACCCTTAATGCGTCACTCCGAGCCCGCAATTCCGGCCTGCGCAACTACCCTGCCCCAGCGCAAAATCTCCGCCTTCACGAAGTTCTGCATGTCCGGGATCGAGGGGCTGTCCAGCGGCAGCAGGCTGAGCCGGGCTAGCTGCTCCTTCGCATCGGGTGTGGCGAATACGCGCTTGAGTTCATTATGCAACTTCTCAACGATTGGTCCCGGAGTCTTCGCGGGCGCAACCAGCATCAGCCAGGCCGCCGCATCGAAGCCCGGAACGCCAGCTTGGGCGATTGGCGGAATATCCGGGAAAGCCGGCAGCCGACCGGCAGTGGAAACGCCGATCGCACGCACGCGGCCGGCCTGGATCATGCCGGCCGACGGCGGCACATCAGAAAACATGAACTGGATGTGGCCGCCGACAACATCGTTCAACGCCGGCAAAGTCCCCCGATAGGGCACGTGGGTCATCTGCGTGCCCGTCATGCTCTTGAACAATTCGCCGAACAAATGGTGCGGCGCGCCGGCGCCCCCGGAACCAAAGGAAAGCTTGCCGGGATTGGCCTTGGCATAGGCCACGAGGTCCGCGACCGATTTCACCGGCAGGTCGGGATTGACCAGCAGCACGAAGGGGCTTTGCGCCACCAAGGCGAGCGGAACGAAATCGGTGGCCGGATCGTAGGGAAGGTTCTTGTGCAGCGTGACGTTGATGGCCATCGGGGTCGATGTCGCCATCAGCAGCGTGTAGCCATCGGGTGTCGATTTCGCGACCGCGTTCGATCCGATTGCGGTGCCGGCGCCGGGTTTCGTCTCCACCAGGAACGGTTTGCCAAGCCGTTCCTCGAGTTTTTGACCGACGATGCGTGCAAGGATTTCGGTCGTGCCGCCGGCCGTGAACGGCACCACGATGGTGACGGGTCGCGTCGGGTAGTCCTGTGCGGAGGCGACGGCAGAAAGGATGGTGGCGAATAAAACGGTAGAGATGAGTTTGATCATGGTCCCTCGAACGGCCCTGTAGGATGGGTAGAGCGAAAAAAGAGCGCGTCTTGAACGCGCTTTTTTTTCGCGAAACCCATCATTCGGAGGCGTTGGTCGATGATGGGTTTCGCGATAACGCGTGAAGAACGCGTTATCGCTCTACCCATCCTACAATTTTCTTTTACGCCCCCATGGCGCCGCGCACGCGCTCGGGAGCAAACGGCAGTTCGCGCAGCCGCACGCCGGTGAGCGCCGCGATCGCGTTGCCGACCGCGCAAGCCAAGACGGGCAGACCGTCTTCGCCGGCGCCCGTCGGCGGATTGTCGGTCGAGACCACCTTGACCTGGATGTTCGGCACATCCGACATGCGCGTCACTTCGTAGTCGGTGTAGTTCGACTGCAGCACGCGGCCGTCCTTGATGACGATCTTTTCGCGCAACACGTGGCCAAGCCCGTAGACAATGCTGCCTTCGGTTTGCGCCGCGATGTTTCCCGGCTGCACCGCAATGCCGGCATCCATGGCGACCCACACATTGTGCACCTTGATCTTGCCGCTCGTGCGATCGACCGAAACCTCGGCAACGCCGGCGGCGAGCGTGTCGTCCTTCACCATGGTGGCGACGCCAAGCGCCGTATCGGTGCGCTTGCGTTTCCAATCCGACATCTGGGCGACTTCGCGCAGCAGGTGCTGCATGCGCGGCGCGCCTTCGGCAATGGTGAGCCGGAACTCGATCGGGTCCTTGCCGAGATCCTTTGCGATTTCGTCGAGGAAGCATTCGATCGCAAAAGAGTTGTGGCCATTGCCGACGCCACGCCACGGCGCCAGCCGCGCACGGCCCGGCATGACGACGTGTTCGGCAAGCTTATTGGCGATCGGATATTGCGGAATGGGTGATCCCTTCATCACAACCCGGTCGACGGGTGCGGGCCTATTACCGGCCATCATGGCCGTATAGGCAGCGACCGATTCAGATACGACGCGGTGGTGCCAGGCCACGAGCTTGCCGTTGGCATCGAAACCCGCCTCGATATGATGCGCCGTCATCGGACGAAACTTGCCGAACATCAGATCGTCTTCGCGGCTCCACACCAGCTTGACCGGCTTGCCGACCGCCTTGGAGAGGCGGAGCGCGTCCATCACGACTTCCTGCTGGCCGCGGCGCCCGAAACCGCCACCCAGCAGATGCTGGTGCAGCGTGAGCTTCGACCGATCGGTCTGCAGCAGATTGGCGGCCTGGTTGAGCAGGCCGGTGGCGCCTTGCGTGCCGGCCCAGATCTCGGCCGACTTGCCATCGGGACTTACCGAAGCGGTTGCGTTCAGTGGTTCCATCTGGGCGTGATAGACATAGCGCGTGCGATATTCGCCGCGGTACACGCGTGCCGCGCCTGCCATCGCGGCCTTGGCATCGCCGACCGCTTCGTAGGGCACGCCGGCGCGGCTCTTGTCGCGGCCGACTTCGGCGAATTCAGCAAGCGCTTTTTCGCTGTCGTGGTTCTGGCCAGGAGCCGGACCCCAGGTGACCTTGAGCATGCCCTTGGCGGCTTGCGTGCCTTCAACCGAATTGCCGATCACGGCAACCCCGTCGGGGAGCTTCACCACATCCGTGATGCCCGCAACTTTGCGCGCCGCGCTGTCGTCGACGGTCTGCGGCGCACCGCCAAAGTAGGGCGACTGCAAGACGGCGGCGTAGACCATGCCGGGGACCTGCGCATCCATGGCGTATTTGGCCTGGCCCGTGACCTTGGTGGGCACTTCGACGCGAGGCACATCCTTGCCGATGAGACGGAATTGGGACGTGGGTTTGAGGTCCCGGTCTTCTATCTTGGGCATCGCGGCCGGCGCCTTAGCGAAGCCCGCGATCTCGCCATAGCTGATGCGCCGGTTGGACGCCTTGTGCACGACCACGCTCGGCTCCGTCGCAAGTTCTGCGGCCGGCACGTTCCATTTCGCCGCCACCGCATCGATGAGCACGCGGCGCGCCTGCGCGCCCGCCAACCGCAAGGGCTTGAAATAGCCGTTGACGGACGCACTCGCAGACGTCTGGAAGGCGCCGTTGAGCGGATTACCGTACATCTTCTCGTCCCATTGGGTCGGCAGGACGGGCTTCACCTTCGACCAGTCGGCGTCGAGTTCTTCGGCGATGATCAGCGGCAGCGTCGTGAACGAGCCCTGCCCCATCTCGGCGGCCGGCGACACGATCGAGATGGTGCCGTCAGTCGCGATCGATATCCAGACGCTCGCCGGCATAACTGCATCGGCGGCGCCCGCCTCGCTCATCATGGCTTCGCCAACCAGCACGCGCGGGTCTGCCGCAACGGTGAGCGCAAAGGTGAGGCCTGCAGCGGTTTCCTTAAGGAATGAACGACGATCAAGATGATTCATGGATCAGCCCTCCCGCGATGCGCGCTGAACAGCGGCGATGATGCGCAGATAAGTGCCGCAGCGGCAGATATTGCCGTCCATATGTTCCACGATCTGCTCCCGGGTCGGGTTCTTGTTCGTCGCCAGCAATTCGGCGGCTTGCATGATCTGGCCGGACTGGCAGTAGCCGCATTGCGGCACCTGTTCGGCGACCCAGGCTTTCTGCAGCGGATGGCTGCCATCGGGCGAGAGGCCCTCGATGGTGGTGATCGACTTGCCTTCGACCAGCCCGACCGGCATCGCGCAGGAACGCACCGCTTTGCCATCGACATGCACCGTGCAGGCCCCGCACGACGCGATACCGCAGCCGAACTTGGTGCCTGTCATCTTCAAGTGTTCACGCAAGACCCACAGCAACGGCGTATTGCCGTCGACCATGACGTCCTTGCGCTGGCCATTGACCGTTAAAGCAACCATGAGCGCCTCCATTGATTTCAATGTTTTCTTGCCGTGTCCTCAATTTCGCATAGATTAACTCATAAAGCCTCAGTCATCTACCTGTGTGTTGCGCGGTTTTTGGGGTTCCGGAGAGGAGGAGACCGATGGGTCAGGTCAACGTCAAGGTGAACGGACGATCGGTATCGAGACAGGTCGAGGACCGGACCTTGCTGGTCGAATTCCTGCGGGACACGCTGGGACTGACCGGGACCCACGTCGGCTGCGATACCGGTCAGTGCGGTGCCTGCGTCATTCACCTCGACGGTCGCGCGGTCAAGTCCTGCACGATGCTGGCCGGGCAGGCCACGGGTTGCGAGATCACCACCATCGAGGGCTTGGCCAAAGGCGACAATCTCCACCCGGTGCAGGTGGCGTTCCGCGAGAACCACGCCCTGCAATGTGGGTTCTGCACGCCCGGAATGATCATGATGGCGGTCGATCTGCTCAACCGGATTCCCCATCCCGACGAGGCGACGATCCGCGCGAATCTCGACGGCAATATGTGTCGCTGCACCGGCTACCACAACATCGTCAAGGCGATTGCGGCAGCCGCGGCCAAGTCCACCATGGCGCACGCCGCCGAATAAAGTGAATGAGGGTCACATGGGCCACGAAAAGTTGGGCCACGAAGGCATCGGTGCACGCATCGCCCGCAAGGAGGATCGCCGCTTCATCACCGGCCAGGGCAACTACACGGATGACATCCACGTCAAGCACGCAACCTACGCCGTGTTCGTGCGCAGCCCGCACGCGCATGCGCGGATCAAGCGCATCGACACCGCGCGCGCCGTGGCGGCGCCCGGGGTCATCGGCGTGCTCACCGGCGCCGAACTCGCACAGGACAAGGTCGGCGCCCTGATCTGCGGCTGGATGGTCAAGTCGACCGACGGCTCGCCGATGAAAATGGCGCCCTACCCGCCCCTCGCCAACGAGGTGGTGAGGTTCGTCGGCAACCCGCTTGCCGTCGTAGTCGCCGAGACGAGGAACCAGGCGCGCGACGCCGCAGAGCTCGTCGACATCGACTACGAGGTGCTTCCGGCCGTGGCCGACGCCGCCAAAGCACAGGCCGACGACGCGCCGCAGATTCACGCCGAGGCGCCGAAGAACACGATCTACCAGTGGTCGCTGGGCGACAAGGCGGCGATGGAGGGCGCCTTCCCGCGCGCCGCGCATATCGTCGACTTCGATCTTGTCAACAACCGGCTGGTGCCGAACGCGATCGAGCCGCGCTCGGCGACCGCGGTCTACGACAGCGCCGAGGGTCACTTCACGCTCTATACGACCTCGCAGAATCCTCACCTGACGCGGCTCGTGCTGTCAGCCTTTGTGGGGATCGCGCCCGAGCACAAGCTGCGCGTGGTGGCGCCGGATGTCGGCGGCGGCTTCGGCTCGAAGATTTTCATCTATCCCGAGGAGACCGTGTGCCTATGGGCAGCGCGGCGCCTCGGAGTACCGGTGCGCTGGACGGCGGACCGCACGGAAAGCTTCCTGTCCGACGCGCATGGCCGCGATCATGTCACCCACGCCGAGATGGCATTCGATGCCGATCACAAAATCGTCGGCTTGCGCGTGAAGACGATCGCCAATCTTGGCGCCTACATGTCGACGTTCTCCTCCTCGATTCCGACCTACCTCTACGCGACGCTGTTGTCCGGTCAGTACGACATCCCGGCCATCTACGCCGAGGTCGACGCCGTCTACACCAACACAACCCCGGTCGACGCCTATCGGGGCGCCGGACGGCCCGAGGCGACCTATGTGCTCGAACGGTTGATGGAGATCGCGGCCCGCCGGTTCGGCCTCGACCCGGCGGAACTCCGGCGCCGCAACTTCATCCGCAAGTTTCCGCACCAGACGCCGGTCATCATGAACTACGACACCGGCAACTACGAGGCGACCCTTGATGCCGCGTTGGAGGCCGCACACTATGCGCAGTTCCAACAGCGGCGCGATGAGGCCAAGACCCGCGGCAAGCTGCGCGGCATCGGGCTCTCCTGCTACATCGAAGCGTGCGGCCTCGCGCCCAGCCAGGCGGCGGGTTCGATTGGGGCCGGCGTCGGCTTGTGGGAATCCGCCGAGGTACGCGTCAACCCGGCCGGCACCATCGAGATCCTCACTGGATGCCACAGCCACGGCCAGGGCCATGAGACGACGTTCGCCCAGCTGGTGGCCGAGCGCTTCGGGTTGTCCATCGATCAGGTAAGCGTAGTCCATGGCGACACCGACAAGGTTCAGTTCGGCATGGGTACCTACGGCTCGCGCTCGGGCGCGGTGGGGATGTCGGCGGTCAGCAAGGCGCTCGACCGGGTCGCTGCAAAAGCCAAACGGATCGCGGCGCACCTCATGGAAGCCGCCGAGAGCGACGTCGAACTCAAGGACGGCGAATTCTCTGTGGTGGGAACCGACAAGAAAATCGCCTTCGCCAACGTCGCGCTCGCCGCCTACACGGCGCACAACCTGCCGGGCGGCATGGAGCCAGGCCTGAAGGAGGGCGCGTTCTACGATCCGCTGAACTTCACCTTCCCGGCGGGTGCCTATGTGTGCGAGGTCGAGGTCGATCCGAAGTCCGGCGAGGTTGAGATCATCCAATTCACGGCGGCCGACGACTTCGGCGTCCTGGTCAATCCGATGATCGTCGAGGGCCAGGTGCACGGCGGCATTGCCCAGGGCATCGGCCAGGCGATGCTCGAAGGCTGCGTCTATGATGCGGACGGCCAGCTGGTGACCGCGTCCTACATCGATTACACGATGCCACGCGCCAGCGATCTCGTATCGTTTACGGTCAGCACCACGCAAACGCCCTGCACGACCAACCCGCTCGGCATCAAGGGCTGTGGAGAGGCCGGCGCGATCGGGTCGCCACCCGCCGTCATCAACGCAATCGCCGATGCGCTTGGCGTGGAGCTGCTCGACATGCCGGCAACGCCGCAGCGCGTCTGGAAGGCAATGCACTCGCGCGCCCTGCCCGCTGCGGCCGAATAGAGGACCACCATGTACGAGACGACCTACATCCGGGCCAGCACCCTCGCGCAGGCCCAGCAACTGCTCCACGACCACCCCGAGGGGCAGCTCCTTGCAGGCGGGCAGACCCTGGTTAGCATTATGAAACTGCGACTGACGCGGCCGAGCCATGTCATCGATATCGGTCACTTGAGCGAACTTGATGGTATCTCCGTCGAGGGCAGTCACTTGATCCTCGGCGCCGGAACGCGTCATGCCGATGTGGCGACAAACGAACAGGTTCGCGGCCGGATCCCTGGACTGGCGCAACTCGCGCAAGTTATCGGCGACCCCGCGGTGCGCCACATGGGGACGATCGGGGGCTCCATAGCCAACAACGATCCGGCGGCCGACTATCCGGCTGCCGTGCTTGGCCTCCGCGCCACGGTTCACACGTCGCACCGCGCGATTGCCGCGGACGACTTCTTCACCGGCCTGTTCGAAACGGCGCTCCAGCCTGGCGAAATCATCACCCGCGTCGCCTTCCCGATCCCACGCCGATCGGGATATGCCAAGTTTCCCCAACCGGCCTCGCGTTTTGCGCTCGTGGGGGTGTTCGTCGCCGAACTCATGGACGGTTCGGTTCGCGTCGCGGTTACCGGTGCCGGTTCTCACGTGTTTCGCGCCAGCGGGATCGAAACGGCGCTGCAAAGCAGCTTCAGCGTTGCCGCCGCGGAGCAGGTGACTGTCAGCGCCGAGGACCTGAACTCCGACATTCATGCATCGCCTGAATACCGCGCGCATCTGATTCCGGTTTTCGCAGGGCGAGCGGTTGCGGCGGCCCTGCAATCCGCGTCGGGCTGACTCGTGCGAAGGCTCGAGGTCACAACCGCTCGGCCAGGAAGCGCAACAGCCGCGGCGCCACGAAACCCGAATGGCTTCCGGGCTCATCGATTGGATCGCTCAGCCAGTAATGGGGGGCACCATGCACCACGCAGGGGCGCGCCTGGAATTCCGCCTGCTTGAGTGCGTTAAGGAACTCAAGCGACTGTTGGCGATAATCGACAACGTCATCCTCCGTGCCCCAGATCAGGAACACGGGCGTCTTGTTGTTGGCGGTGATCGCATGGCTGATCGGGGAGGCGTCGAAATAGATGCGGCGATCCCGCGTGGGCGGAACCCCGAGCAAACATTCCACAAGGTTGTCGCCCGGATTTGCGAGCTGGGAATGTCGCCACTGCGCCATGAGGTCGTAGATCCCATAGGTGCCGATGAGCGCCTTCACGCGCGTCGAGACCGCCGCGTGGGGATCCTGCGGATAACCGCCTTTGAAGAGATCGCTGTCGCCCGCAAGCGCAACCAGCGATGCCAGATGCGCGCCGGCGGAATTTCCCCAAAGCGCGATCCGGTCCGGATCAATTTTCAAGTCGCGGGCGCAACCCTTCGTGAACTGCACCGCCGCGCGGATGTCGTGCACCACTTCCGGATAGGTTTTCTTTCCCGGCTTGGTCAGCCGGTAGCTCACCGTGAAGCCCGCATAGCCGCGTTCGGCGAGATAGGGCCCCCAATACTGGAATGTATCGCGCGAACCGCGGCGCCAATAGCCGCCGTGCACATTGATAATGAGAGGATATGGCCCTGCGCCGACCGGCAGGTAAAGGTCACCCGTCAATTCGACGCCATCGTGGTTGGCGTAGACGACGTTCCGGCGGAGTTCGAATTTCTGGTCGGTCACGTTGTGGGTCCTCGTTTGGATTTGGTCGGGATTGAGGGCGTCTCTGCGTAGGGTGGGCAAAGGCGCCTGGCACAATGTCGAAGCATGTACCGTGCTATCAATGGCGCCGTGCCCACGCGCCCCGACGTGCGTGTTGGCCGCAACGCGTGGGCACGGCGCCACGAATGCCGTTGCAAAATCGACCATTGTACCAGGCGCCTTTGCCCACCCTACGGCCGTCGACTAGCCTTGCGATTTCACATCCTATAGCAATGGCCATAAATGAAATCGCCTGGGAAAAGTTCAAGGACATCCGT
>Ga0209488_10004871_pt1 | contig 10396 bp, 11 predicted proteins | sample Rivendell_Oct201_8_FD_188349 | JGI IMG/M metagenome (GOLD analysis project Ga0209488, IMG submission 188349) | Vadose zone soil microbial communities from the Eel River Critical Zone Observatory, Northern California, USA -... | ecosystem: Environmental > Terrestrial > Soil > Vadose zone >... | reverse complement strand
GCTTGACCGCGGACGGGCCTTCTCCTATTGGCGGGGCCTCCCGGCGGGGTAGCTCAGTTGGTTAGAGCAGGGGAATCATAATCCCAAGGTCGGGGGTTCAAATCCCTCCCCCGCTACCACTCTCCTCAGATGTTCAGATGCGCATCACCGCGGCGGCACCGGTCGCTGCTTTGTTGCCGCGACGCGCATGAGGAGGTCGCGTGCGGCTTCCGCATCGCCCGGGGGTGCGGAGCGGGGCGGCGCTGGAATTGGAGCGGCTCCCGGTGACCGTTGTATCGACGCGATTGGTATCGCAAGTTTAAACGAGCTCTCCACCTCGGGCATGAGCGTCACGACGGCCGCCAAGATCGCCGCAATGGGCGCACCGGCGGGACCTGCGAGTTCGAGCGGTATCGTCGGATTTGCAACGATCACCGTAATGACCTCATTCACCCCCTTTACGAAGTCGACAACAGCGTCAGGGGAGGCGGCGGCTTGTGTGGTCAGCTCCCATCCGCCTGCATTGATTGCTCGAAAGGCATTGGTCAGTGAGGCTTGTGTCGCGGGGGATATCGCAAGAGCCGGAACTTGCGCCACGACAAACCGCCAAGTGGCATCGAGTGCATCAGCAATGAGCTGGGCATCTGTCCCCGCCCTGCTTAACGCACAGGCGGTCAAGCCGGGGAGGAATAACAGGCCGGCCGCCGCCCGCAATGCGGTTCGGCGCGACAAATCTGCCGTCTTCATTGCGGTGGCCTCTCAGGTCAATCAACCTGAGATTATGATAACAGCTGGGGCCGGCGACAATGCTGCCGTGGCGCATCCACGATCAGGGTGGCCCGCCAATCGCGGTGCCGTTCTCGCCGACAACGCGATAGTGGGTGACGCCGCGCGCCGGCGCGTTCTTCTGTGTTTGAACCAGCCAGTACTTGGCCTCGGCTACCGCGGCATCGATGCTATTGGTCTCGCAGTCCCGATGATCGATCGCCTCTGCCGGCTCTTGCCAGCTTGATCCTCGCGTCAGCTCGATTCTGAACACATCCTCAGCTCCACCCCGCTTCGGCTAGGCACGACCGAATTATAGGTCCGCCGGATCGGCCGATCTGTGAGCGTTTTTGGGGCGAGGTTGCTGAAGCAGACGTCGATAACGCGTTATAGGCGAGTGCCCTTGAAGATCCCGGAATGCGGTCTTCTCAAGAGCTAGGGTGCGACGATGTCGATGCTGTACCAGTCCCCCGCCTCGCTGCCGGGCCGGCCGCGCGAAATGTCGATCAGTGGTTCGCCCTTCCCGAAATCGTATTCCATATGGATCGTGCCGCGCTCGCTGTGCGATTGACGTGGGCTCATCGTAGGAAAGCAGGCGTGAACCGACTGCAGCATCTTCTGATAGTTCGCAGCGACGGCGGCCGACTTTTCGAAGCTCCACATGCAGCCGTAGGAGCGCGTGTCCTTCTCGACGTTGCACAATTTGGCGCCGGGCAATTTGACGTTCTGAGCCTGCGCGAAGCCGTCCTTCGCCGATTGCAGCAATATCTTCAACGGGCCGCAGTAATCGTCAGAGTGCTGCGCGTTTGCGAGTCCACCGACCAACATGACGGTGAGACCGGCAAACAGCATCGTGGTGACAAGCCGCTTCATCTTGCATGCTTCTCGTCAGGAAATAGGGGACATGTGCGGCAGGGCCGTCTTGGGGCAAATGCTTAACCGGGTTTGTGCGCGGCCGCAACTGCACCCAACCGGCTGTCGTTCGGCGCGTTCTAGGCCGGCTCGGTCTCCAGTCCAGCATCGGCCAGCTCCTTGAAGCCGCCGATGTTGTAGACCGCGCCGTAACCGAAATCCTTCAGCGTCTTGCCGACCAACGCCGAGCGCCCGCCCGAGGCGCAATAAATGAGCATCGTCTTGTCCTTCTGGAAAGCGGGGTTGTAATAGGGGCTCTCGGGGTCGGCGCGGAATTCGAGCATCCCGCGCGAGACGTTGACTGCGCCCTTGATCTTGCCGCTCGCCTGCACCTCGGACGGGTCGCGTACGTCGAGAACCAAGGCGTCGCCACCCATCCGGGCGCGCGCGTCGGCCGGCGTCAGCCGCGGCACCGCCGCGTTCGCTTCCGCCAACATCTCTTTGATGCTCGCTGGCATGGCAGGCCTCTCCTCGCTCGACGCGAATGCCGGATCTTAGCACCGGGGGCTCCAACAGGTAAGCAGCCCCTACGCTTGAGAAACGCGGCTTTATTCGCCCGCGCCAAACGGCGGATTGACCCACTCGGCGTCGGCCTGCTGAACCTCACGGTGCCGCGCGCGCTTTGCCGCGGCGCGATGCCGGATGCGCGGCTCGGTGGAACTGCCGTAATGGCGCACGATGTCGCCCGCATCCGCTACTACCGGCGTGGGCGCTGGCGGGACGCGGCCTCCCGCAGTGGGACGGTCCGAGGGTGAGCAGGCGCAAAGCGACGCCGCAACACCGATCGCCAGCAAAACCGCCCAGTTCGCTCGCAGCGCCACGATCCACCTCTGCACAACTAGCAGGAGAACGGGCACTCCTCGTTGGCTGTTCCACTCTGCGCCGCATCGGCCGACCCGCCGGGGAACAGATGACCGCAGATTTCCGTTCGATGAAGCGCGGGACGATCCCAGCCGCATCGCAATTCGCGTTGCCCGCTCGCCAGCGGGCCCGGAGCGGGAACGGAGCGAGATGTCGATCTACGAAGCCTTCCGGCGTGCGATGCTCGGGCTGGCATTGACCGGGGGGCTCGCGATCTTTGCCGCGGTCGTTTTTATCGGCTACTGCGCGTATACCTTGCCGCTGACGCGCCCGGTCGGGGAGCAGTCTCCCGCTGCAATCGTCTACGCGACAAGTGAGGGCACGCCTTTTGCGGCCCGCGGCATTTATCGCGGCGAGAAACTGGCGGCCGACCATCTGCCCAAAAACCTTGTGGACGCGGTCATCGCGATTGAGGACCGACGGTTTTTCGAGCATGGCGGCCTCGACCCGCGCGGCATCCTGCGCGCCGCCTGGCGCAATTTGACCGGCAGCCGCGGCACCGAAGGCGGCAGCACGATCACGCAACAGCTGACGCGACTCACCTATCTCTCGCCCGAGCGCACCCTGCGCCGCAAGGTGCAGGAGATCATGCTGGCCTTTTGGCTGGAGTCGCGCCTCAGCAAGAACGAGATCCTGGCGAACTACTTGAACGCGGCCTATTTCGGCGCCGGCGCATTTGGTATCGACGCGGCGGCTCACCGGTATTTCGGGAAGAAAGCCGCCGATCTCGATGTCTCCGAGGCGGCGATGCTGGCCGGACTGATCCGCGCGCCCTCCCACCTGTCGCCGAGCCGTAATCCGAAAGCCGCGGCACGGCGAATGGATCTTGTGCTGGAGGCGATGGTCGAGACAGGCGCGCTCGATAAAGCCAAGGCGACGGCGGCGCGAAATCATCCGCCGGAACTCGCGATGCCGCCGGAGACCGAACCCGACGACAATTATTTCCTCGACACGGCCGAAGTCGAGGTCAAGCGGCTGGTCGGCAATCCGCCGCTCGATCTCACGGTCACAACGACTTTCGATCCAAGGCTCCAGGACGCCGCCGAGCAAGTCGTCAAGAACTGGCTGAGCGGGGAGGGGGCGCAGCGGCATGTCGGACAGGCGGCGCTGATCGCGATGGCGCCGGACGGCGCGATCCTGGCGATGGTCGGCGGCCGGGATTACGCCCAGAGCCAATTCAACCGTGCAACCCAGGCGCATCGCCAGCCGGGCTCGCTGTTCAAGGTGTTCGTCTATCTGACGGCGCTCAGCAACGGCTTTACGCCCGAGACCATCATGCTCGATCAGCCGGTCGATATCGATGGCTGGCAGCCGAAAAACTATGACGAGCAGTATCGCGGGCGCGTCACGTTGCGGACCGCGTTTGCGCAATCGCTGAACTCGGTCGCTGCCCAGGTCGCGCAAACGGTCGGCATCGACAAGATTATCGCAACGGCGAAGAGCCTCGGCATGCAATCGGAATTGCCCAGCGTGCCGAGCCTGGCGCTCGGCTCGGCCGAGGTGACGCTGATGGAAATGACACGCGCAATCGACGCGATCGCAACCGACAGCAAATCGATCGAACCCTACACGATCCGGTCGATCAAATCGCAGACCGCAGCGCCGCTCCTCTACACCCGGCCCGAGACCAGCGCCGAGCGCCCGGATTGGAATTGGGCCTCGATGATGCAGCTGCTCGAGGCGGTCGTCACCGAGGGCACGGGGAAAGCGGCGCGGGTCGACAGGCGGGCGGCCGGGAAGACCGGCACGACCGACGAGTATCGTGACGCGTGGTTTGCCGGCTTCACCTCCGACATCGTCGTCGGCGTCTGGGTCGGGAACGACGACAATAGCCCGATGGAAAAGGTCGCGGGCGGCGAGATCCCGGCCAAGATCTGGCACGATTTTGTCAGCGAGGCCGAAAAGATCATCGCCAAGCCTGGCGCGCCCGCGCCGGAGGTACTGACCGGCAGCGGAAGGCCGCCACCCGCTGTGGCGGAGCAGCAGAAGCCGGCGCAACCCCCGGCGGGTCTGAAGCCGGCTGCATTGACCGATGCGGCCCCGCAATCCTTGCGCGGCGTGCCGCGGCTGGTCGATACCGCGACCCTCGTCCTCAACGGCGCAACCGTGCATCTGGGCGGCGTCGAAGGCAAAGCCGGCGAGGCGGTACGCGAATTGGGTCGTTACATCAGAGGCCGCGAGATCGCCTGCGAGCCGGTCGGCCGCGGTGCGGCGCAGTACCGCTGCAAGCTCGGCGACTACGATCTGGCGGAGGCGGTCGTGCTGAACGGCGCGGGCGCCGCCGCCGAGAATGCGCCCGAGCGGCTGCGGAATGCCGAGGAGAAAGCCCGCAATGCCGGGCGCGGCATCTGGCGGCAATAAGCTCAGAGGCGTGTCGATAGCCAGATCGCCAGGCGCGAGCCGGCTTTGATGACGCCGGAGATCACGTCGTAGCCGAGCGTGTCCAACGCGCCGTGCTCGATCGCGCGCTCCCGATGCGCCAGCTCGTCTTCGCGGAAGGCAAGGATCGTGTGTTTGAGCGCCGGCTCGGCGTCGCCGAGGCGCTCCGCCTGATCCTGGTAATGCTCGTCGATGACCTCCTCGACGGCCACCGTGCAGGCCATCGCCGCTTCCTCGCCGAGCAGCGCGGTTGCAGCACCGAGCGCGTAGCCGGCCATGTGCCACAGCGGCTGCAGCACGGTCGGGCGCACCCGGCGCGACTGCATGAGCTGGTTAAAGGTCGCGAGATGGCGCGCCTCCTGCTCCGCCATCCGGCGGATCTCGTCGCGGGCGCGGCCGCGGCGCATCACCGCAAGCTGGCCCTCATAGATCCGCACCGCGCCGTATTCGCCGGCGTGGTCGACCCGGATCATGCGCTCGACCTCGCCCTCGGGCACCCGATCACCGGGGAGGTAGGGCGGGCGCCCCGGGATATTGGAGGTCATGCAGCCCCGCGCGGAACTCGATTGCCGGCGCGCGCGTGCCGCCAAGCCCCACGGGCATGCAGCAGCGCGCCAACGCAACAGCCGGTCATGATTAGCGACGCGAGCAGGTTCCAGCCGGCCAAGGACACCCCGAACAATGTCCAGGCCGGGCGGTCGCACAGGACCGGCGCCGTGCCGAGGATCTGCTGCTTCATCTGTTCGAGTGTCGTCGCACCGCCGGGGGCGGCGGTGCAGGCGCTCGGGCCGGCGAACCAGTGCTGCTCGACGCCGACATGATAAAAGGCGAACACGACGCTGACGGCAAACACGAGCCCGAGCACGAGCGCGACCCAATCGAGCCGGGCGCGCTCCCCGACCAGTACGAGGACGAGCGATACGACGATCGCGGCCGCCCACGGCCAGCGCTGCAGCAGGCACAGTTCGCAAGGGACGAGCCCGCCCCAATATTGCGACAGGAGCACCGTCCCGAGCACAAGCGCGCTCGCGATCAGGACAAAGCCGGCAAAAGCGCGGGTCGAGAGGCTCATCCCTTAGAGATAGCGAAGCACCACAAAACCGCCAACGAGCCCCACGGCAAAAAGGCTCGTCGCCAAGGTCAGGCGTTTTTCGATGAAGCGGCGGGCGGCATCGCCGAACCACCACAGCAGCACGGCCACGAGAAAGAACCGCAGGCTGCGCGAGATGATCGAGGCGCCGATAAAGGCCCAGAGGTCGAAATGCGCGACGCCGCTCGCGATCGTGATCAGCTTGTAGGGGATCGGGGTCATTCCCTTGAGAATGATGATCCAGGTGCCCCACTGGTCGAAACCGGCCTTCAGCGCGTCGTAACGGTCCATCGCGTGGTAGAATTCGAGAATCGGCCGCCCGATTGTGTCGAACAGGAAATAGCCGATCGCATATCCGACGAGGCCGCCTATGACCGAGGCCAGCGTGCAATAGGCGGCGAGGCGGAACGCGTCGCGCGGCCGCGCCAGGATCATCGGGATCAGCAGAATGTCGGGCGGGATCGGAAAGAACGAGCTTTCCGCGAACGAGATGATCAAGAGCGCGGTCAGCGCATTCGGGCCGGCAGCGATCGCCAGGATACGAGAGTAAAGTTTTTGCAACATCGGGTATTGCGTCGCGGCGGTGTTACCGAACTGCCGCCTGGCTGGGCCGCGGCTCGGGAAGCGGGATGCCCTCGTAGAGATCGGACATCGCAATCGTCACCGGCACCGAGCTGAGCGACAGGGTCGCGGCCGGGCCTTGCACAATCTCGGTGATCCAGTGATCGCCCTCGCGCCGGAGCACTTCGGCGAAAACGCTCTCGGAGTCGATCAGGACGATTTCCTGCACGCTCGGAATGCGCCGGTAATCGGGAACCTTCGTATGTCGATCGAAGGCTGTTGTGCTCGGCGACAGGATCTCGACGATCAAGATCGGATTACGGACGAGCCGGTCGTCTGGACGAAGCGGTTCGCAACTGACCGCGAGGTCCGCCACGTAGCAGGTGTCGTTCCGGTCCGGTCTGACGATCCCGGCTTCGTTGTATATCCCGCAGGGCGGCCGCGACCGTAGCGCAGCATCGATCGCGCCGCCGAGCCGACCGGCAAGGCGGCCATGCTTGGCCGCCGGCGGCGCCATCGCGTAGACCAAGCCACCGACCAGCTCGTAGCGCGTGTCGGTGCCGTCCTCCCAGTGGAGGAACTCGTCTACCGTCATTCGACGCGGTGCGGGTTCGCTCATCGGCAGATCATACGCTTGCCGGGTCAGTATACCCGATGCTTGGTTAACGACTTAAGCGGCGCCCCAGCCGCCGCCGCCCGGCGTCTCAACGACGATGATCTCATCGGGGCGGAGCGACAGGCTCGCCTTGCCGGGTTCGTCGCGAATCTGGCCGTCGCCCTGCACGACATAATTATGCCCGGGCTTGGCATCGGCGCCGCCCTGCAGCCCGTAAGGAGCAAAGCGGCGGCGCTCGCATTGCAGCGAGACGCGCGCGGTATGGTCGAGGCTGCGGATCGCGCGCACGAGACCGTTGCCGCCGCGATGCTTGCCGGCACCCGCGGAGCCCTCGCGTAGTTCGTAGCGCTCGACCCGCAGCGGATAGGTGATTTCGAGCGCCTCGACCGGCGTGTTCATCGTGTTCGTCATGTTGCACTGAATGCCGTCATCGCCCGGCCCCATCGGCCGGCCGCCCTGGCCACCGCCAATCGTCTCGATATAGCTGTAGGGGCGGCCCCCAGGGATTTTGGCGCGCGGGTCGTTGCCGCCGACCGCGATCGTGTTCATCGTCCCTTGGCTTGCGGCCGGCACACGGTCGGGCGCGAATTGGGCGCAGACCTTCAAGACGGTGTCGGCGATCCGTTGCGTCGTCTCGGTGTTGCCGGCGCCGACCGACGCCGGCGGCCGCGCGGCGAGAAAGCTGCCCTCCGGGATATGCAATTCGACACTGCGGAAGGTGCCGGCATTGACCGGGATCTCCGGGTCGGTCAGCACTTTGATCGCGAAGAACGAGGCCGAATAGGTCATCGGCGCGACCGCATTGATGTTGCCGGGGCGCTGCGGCGAGGAACCCGCAAAGTCGAGGACCAGCTTTTCGGGCGAGACGGTGATCGTGAGATTGACCCGCACCGGCTCGTCGCTGTTGCCGTCATCGTCGAGAAAATCCTCGCCGCAATAGGTGCCGGGCGGGAATTCGGCGAGGCGGCGGCGCATGCGCCGCTCGGTGTAGTCGAGGATCGCCTCGAACCCGGCGGTGACGAGATCGGCGCCGTAGCGCGCCGCCAATTCGCGGATGCGGCGTTCGCCGATGCGCAAGGAGGCGAGCTGGGCGTTGAGGTCGCCGCGGCGCTCCTCCGGGGTGCGCACATTGGCGAGAATGAGGCGCATGATTTCGTCCTGCAACTCGCCGCGGCGGTAAAGCTTCACGGCCGGGATGACGAGCCCTTCCTGATAGATCTCGTGGCTGTTGCCCGGCATCGATCCCGGCTCCATGCCGCCGACATCGGCGTGATGCGCCCGCGTCGCGACATAAGCGATGTGCCGGCCATCAGAGAAGACGGGAGCCACGACCGTGATGTCGGGAAGGTGCGAGCCGTTGGTGAACGGGTCGTTGACGATGACGACATCGCCGTCATCGAGACCGCCGGCCGCCGCGACTGTCTTTTCAACCGAGCGCAGCATCGAGCCGAGATGCACCGGGACGTGCTCGGCCTGCGCGACGAGCTGCGCCTTGGCGTCGAACACCGCGCAGGAGGCGTCCATGCGCTCTTTGATGTTCGGCGAGAACGAGGTGCGCTTCAGGACAGCGCCCATCTCGTCGGCGGTCGCTTCGAGCGCGTTGCGCAGCACCTCGAGCGTGACCGGATCGATCGTATTGCGGCGGGCGAGGCCGCCGGCGGGGGCGTCATTCATCGTCGGGTCTCGCTGCCAGGGGGCCGCGGCGGGCGATCGCGCCGCCGGTGATGCCGCCATCGATGACGAGCTCGGTGCCGGTGATGTAGCTCGACGCATCGGAGGCGAGGAACAAGACACCGTTGGCGATGTCCTGCGGCTTGCCAACGCGGCCGAGCGGCGCGCTGGCGCGGCCGATTTCCTCAATATCGATCGGCGCGTTATGCCCGGGGGCGGCGAGGTCGGGCCGGATCTTGCCCCAGATCGGGGTGTCGATGACGCCGGGATGCACCGTGTTGACCCGGATGTTGTCGCCGCGCGCAGCGCATTCCATCGCGATCGCCTTGCCGAACAGCCTGACGCCGCCTTTTGTCGCGCAATAGCCCGCCAAGGTCGCCGAGCCGCGCAACCCGGCGATCGAGGAGGTCATGATGATCGACCCGCCGCCCGGACTTTCATTAGACGAGCGGCGCATGAGCGGGAGGCAGTATTTGACCGAGAGGAAGACGCCGTCGAGGTTGACCGCGGTCTGCCGCCGCCAATCGGCGAGGCTCATCTCGGCGATCGACGTCACCATGATGCCGATGCCGGCATTGGCGACGAGGATGTCGAGGCGTCCGTGGCGGCGCTCGATCTCGGCGACCACCTGCTGCCACTGTGTTTCGTCGGTCACGTCATGGCGGAGATAGATCGCCTGCCGGCCCGCGGCGTTGAGGGACGAGGCGAGGTCGTTGCCGCGCCCATCGTCGATATCGCTGATGACGACCGCGGCGCCCTCGCGCGCCAAGGTTTCTACGCAAGCCTCGCCGATGCCCGAGGCGCCGCCGGTCACCAGCGCTATTTTTCCGTCCACCTGACCCATACGCACCTCCTATCCTCGGCCCCTCACCCCGCAAGCGGGGCGAGGGAGGGATGCAATCTGTCCCGCGATGATCCTGCGACGGCTATACGCGGCACCGCAACCGCGTTCCCTCGCCCCGCACGCGGCGAAATTTCCGTATCTCTGAAATTGCCTGCTAACAGGGAAATTTTCGCGTTTTAACAGGGAATTCGGCACCGAAAATTCGAGGCGGAGAAAAGCGGCAAGGAAGGTGACAACCGACACATAATGTTCTTGTTATGTTCTAACATCAAGGTCTGCGGCCGAAATTTTTTCAGGCGCCGATGTCGACGATAAGGCTGCCGATCGGATCGACGCGGGCACGGTCGCCGGGGTAGAGCACGGTCGTCGCGGAGATTTCCTCGACGATCGCCGGCCCGGCGATCTCATTGCCGGCGAGGAGCGCCTCGCGATGCCAGACCGGCGCCTCGTGCCATCCGCCGCCGCCCGGAGCCTCCGCCTCGAAATAGACCCGGCGCGCGCCCTTGTGCGCCTCATCGGGGGGCTCATGCCCGCCGGCGGCTGGCCGTGGCAATTCGGGTGTATCGATGAGGCCGGTCGCGGTCACGGCGAAGCTGACGATCTCGATAGGCGCCTGCGGGTCGCTGTGGCCGAACCGGCGGCGGTGCTCGGCATGGAAGGCCGGGGCAAGGCCGGTCCAATCGGCGCCTGTGAAGGCGGCAAGCGGGAGCGGCAGTTC
>Ga0209488_10004870_pt1 | contig 10397 bp, 14 predicted proteins | sample Rivendell_Oct201_8_FD_188349 | JGI IMG/M metagenome (GOLD analysis project Ga0209488, IMG submission 188349) | Vadose zone soil microbial communities from the Eel River Critical Zone Observatory, Northern California, USA -... | ecosystem: Environmental > Terrestrial > Soil > Vadose zone >... | reverse complement strand
ATATGCGTCCATATCGGCGCGATTTTCGACGGCCGCACCTGATGCAAGGAAAGCCGAGGCGAACTCCTCCGGCGTGCGCGGGACGCGCCCTTTAAAGCCGTCGCGAACGATGCGTGCAGTAGGGTCTGTCACTGGAGAATAACAGATAAATCAGGAACGCAGGCTCGTAATAAAGCATTTAAATTGCAACAAACCGGCGACCAGGAAATCAGCTGTGGTCTGTCGATGTGCAGGATCATATCCGAGATCGATGAAGTACTGCCGAGCCTGATCGGCACGACCAAAGTAGGCCATCCGGCCTTGGAAGATTACGCACACTTTGTCGAAGTGTTCGTACAGCGACTCCCCAGCTTGGTAAATAGACACAACAGTTGACGTCCGCGCTACATCCGTCGCAATCCGAAGGGCGCGGACAAACTCGAGGGCCGTTGAGGAATCTAAACCCCTAGTCGAGCTGTGGAAGGAAATGAGGTGGGAGGGTTGCACGATTAAAACCGGGGGACTACTTACTTGTCCCATGTCGTAATCGCAGAATGGAGCGTCAAAGCCTCGCTGAGAGAAACGCGCTTCTTCTCACCCCCAGACACGCCGCGAATGGCTGCGTCGCCGACGGGTGTGTTCTTAGTGTGACGCAAGCCAAAAATGGTTTGCAGGATATCAGTCATCGTCGTCACATAGCTACTACGTGTGCGGTCTTCGATACGCTTATGAGGCGCGCGCATCTTTGCCGCGAACCGTAGCGTTTCGTCGACCGTGAGGGTGGGGAAATGAATGTCGTCCTCGGGGCAGTAAATAACGTCGCCACGGAAGTGTTTAAAAATGTCTTCTGGAGTGAGAGAGTCGTAATGCACTTCACCCTCTACAAGGTGGTATTCCTTCCGTTGGTTGGCGAGCGTTTTGAGTAATGTACTGCACCCAGCACCGGGGCTTCCCAAGACAACTGGAGCCAGATTGGAACGTTAATTTTCGAGAAAGTGAAATAAGTACGAACGTAGCATTTCCCCTGGTCGAACTACGCCTTGAAAACCGCTCAGAATATCGCGCACCGGAGGTTGCCGTAATGTGCGAATATTCTCCAGAATAGCCTTGGGATTGAAAATAGAGCCAAAGGTCGTCTGGTAACTGGCAGCAGCCCCCAAACCGACAACCCGGAGATCTTGAAACAAAACGCCAAGCTCGCGCGGCTGAATACCTGAACGATCACGCCTAAAAAAACCCCCAAAATGAGCTACAAAACACAAACGTCAAGAACTCATCACGCACTTTCTCATAATAGTCCGAAGCGTCTTTTCGAGGTCGAATGGCCCTGTTGCGGGCACTGAGATTGTCTCCATCGATAACGATTGCGCGACCTGGGCCTCAGAGAGGCGGGTGAGCGTGTGCCGAAGCTGGTCGACGCCTTCACGGTCAAAGTATCCCATCGTGACGCGCGAACTGGCGCGGCCGCGGCCACCGGGAGTTCCTTGAGGGACGGAGGGCGAAGGGAGCTCATTGGCCTGAGCGTTGCCGGGAGCAACTGGCAGCGAGTCGACACTAGCACTCGCGACTTGGTGTATGTCAGACATGAGGGGGGGATAGGAGAGTTAGGGGGAGGAACGAGTTGCGAAACTACCCAATTATCAATCAGCTTGGTGATCCTAAGGCGTGGGGTTTTAATAAGGGGCAAAAAGGATGACAGCTGGACACCAACGCCTACGCCGTGCCGATCCGTTCCGTCGCATTCAATCGGTCGCAACGAATGAACCATCTTTGGTATAAGCGATCGTCACCTTATTCGGTATAGATAAGCCGAGAGATGACGCCGCCGCTTACACTCCGCTTTTCACATAATCCAGATGACCAGCTCTCACTCCATCAACGACCCGACCGACCAAAAGAAAAAAACAACTACAGTAATGACTATTTCCATAGGGGCAGGATCTGCCACGCGACCGACGTTTCGCGCGTTGCGTCCCGGCAAAGGTTCCCTGATTTGTGTGTTGCGTGCCGCGGCGGCATGCCACGGACGAATTCGCCACTTAGCGCCGCTGCCCTCTGGGAATTCGTCTGCGTTCCCCGGTCTCCATCTGTACCCAAACCGACTCAATGCGAAAGTTTTTTTGACATTACGCATGTTCAAATTTGTCGGCGCTTCGGATATGGCTGACAGAGATTATGTCCTCCCATTCATTTATGCTCTCGTCTCTCAGTCATCCGCAGCTGTGCACTCCTCCTCTCCGATGACAGGCGTCACGGTACTGTAACCGGACAAATAGCTGATTTTCACTCCTCGGTTATGTTGCAGGCAGGCAAATCGTACATACCATTTTTTCAGGATCGTACCCCCACCCTTAGTAGGCCTTCGTCGAATCGAATGGGGAGATTGCGCCTGTTTGTCAGCTCAGCCAAACGAAAACACAGGCGTGATAGGCGCCAGGGTCGCCCGAGAGTCGCGTTGAACCGATGTTGAGTTGCCAATTCGGAGACAGCTCCGGCTTCCATCACGTTATTCACTTACTGGGGGCAGTAGTTACGTGGCATCAAGTGAGTCAGGGTCGGAACTGCGGCTGCTTGACTTTTTAATCCACAGCAGCACCAATTAATGGCGTGTACAGTTAAAACTGAGCTGCAACAAACAGAAGCGCCGAAACGCTGACGCATTGCATCACGCGCCACCGCCAACACCAAGAGTTATTATCCCCGCCCGCTTCTCTTCTGATTCAGCATTACTTAAATATTTGTACCCCTTTCGCCCAGATCAGTCAGAAAGTTATGTTCAGTTCGTCAAAGATATCGTCGCCAGGGGATTTCAGAAACTCCGTTAATCACACACCCCCCACAAGGCAACGGGTGATGGTGCACTGAATGGTGGGTGGGAGCCTTGGAAATTTCGGGAACACCACAGAAACTCAGCAGAAATGAGGATTCACATGAGATCGAATCGACAATGGAAACTCGCAACTGGGGATTCCGACAGTACCCGGGCCAGTGCGATGACCGCTTGCACATACGGAGAACAAAAAACGTAGGAATTTCGATGACAATTTCGCTTCATTCAACCACCACCACTAAGTTAGTAGTAGCCATGCATCGTTCATCCGATCGCTTACCGTCGACTTGAATGCGTGAGCGAGCTCACGCCGACAGACTACTTACTGCATAACCCACTGTCGCAGTGTGACTAACGGCAAACCGGTAAAGACTAACGATGCCTTGCCGAACAAAATTCACCAGCTCTGGCCATCAATGGCCCATCGGATCAACCGTTTCGCACAACCATCCAATCAACACCCTTCAAAAAAAAAACGGGTATGGCGCTGGCCACTCATCGGCCGGGATAAATTTTTCACACATCCTCATAAATGAGTTCCCCTGACCATGCGCACCTCGCGTCCCGAGACTCGGCTATCCGCGTACGATGCCGACCGTAACGCCACCGCCATCCGGGTCACGGCCCGTAAGTCCAAGAGCAAGCATGCATCGCTCCCACGCCCACCGCGTGAGCTTCAGCACCTCCCCGTCCTCCAAGTCTGACGCGACCCGCAATTCCATGGTGACTACCAGTGGCTGCGGTGCACCCACCGAAGGTGCGAGCTGCCAGATGTGCGGCGGGGGGAGGTGCAGAACTTGGGGATGTTGTTCGATCTGATCAAGTCGTGCAGCAGTCAGTTGTCAAAGAAAAGTACAAAAGGGGCGAGTTTGCTTTACCTCACGCATAGCGCGCAAGAAAGACTCCATCCTGCCTGCGGAAAGCCCACGCGTGGGCGCTGTCTGTAATAAGACGGCGCCAATGCTCTTACACGAGGGATATGCCAAGTGGAACATTGCGGTCGCCTCAGCAGCCGCAAGGAGGAGATCGAGTGTGCGATGTGAAGAGCTACGAATAGATGTCTGTCAATCTCACGGGAGAAAGTTAGACGCTCGAAGTTCGGATCGCTTACGAGGGTATAATCGCTGTGATAAGGAGGACGAGTAGAGAGGCGCCGATGGGTACGAGGGAGAATGGGTTGCGCAGAGTGCGGTCTAGCCGGGAGGATGGCTCAACGGTGTGTTGAGAGTATCGAAAACGTGCAGGGTCAAAGATGGCGGACAAAGGAGGTAGTTGGCTCCCGGTGACTACAGGCGTCCATTTTCATAACTGGAACTGAGGGGAATAAAAGGCACTCACCATTGACTAACTTGTCATGATTGTCGAATAGAAAAGAGTTGGAGAGCAGCGAAAGGAGCGTAAGCAACGGCAAGAGTATGGGAAATTCGATACTGGGATGAAAGTTTAGGAAGTTGTCCCAGCAGTATCGAAGTGGGCTGACCCGAGAAATTCCACCTCCTCATCACCCGGGTGATGATGATGACCCTCGCCCGCAGAGAGCAAAACGTGTTCAACGGTCTCCTTGAACACATACACCGCAGAGAACATCAAATAAACCACTTGCGCAAACAACGCAACAATCTCCAACCGGCGAGTGCTATGAAAGGGTTATTTCGTGAAGTATTCACAATATGCAACATAGTACGCACCCGAATGGTCGTCTTATTAGGCCCTTCGGTATGGGCCGCTGGAGATAGAACGGCAGGACGGTGTTCACAGCCACGCCAATCGCATCAAAAACGACCCAATATCCCAGACCCGTACACGCGAGCGAGCCGACGCCTTGACCTGTAATCCACAGCCACGCACCAAGGACAAACTGTCCGACCGAGGCGACAATGGCGCCCTTGGGGAGCGCGTCGTCGTGGAGATTAGAAAAGGGTAAGTTACTGGAGTCAGACGGTGGTGAGACGGGCGACGGCCCTTCAGACGGGGTGTGAGGGAACGCAACGGTCGAGGGACCCGCAGACTGGGGGAACGGAGAGATGGGTGCCCAGGAAGAGCTAGTAGAAGGGGCTGGAGCTGACCGATCTTCAAGTCCCGTCGAGCCCGGTTCAAGGAACGAAAAAAAGTTGTGCGAGAGGGAGTGTTTGTGGTGGTGCCCGCGGCGCGACGCGCGAGGCTGCGGTGGCTGCTGCTGCTGCTGCTGCTGATCATCATCGACCAGAGCCCCGCCGTCGGCGCTGGGTGGGGGTCGCCCGCCGAAGGTGAAGCCTTCGCCAAACTTCTTTGTCGGCCTGGAGACGACCGAGGACGCACTGGGGATCGGCACGCTTGCAGGAGATGAGAGATCCGTCTGCGAGGGGATTTCGAGCTCCTGTGCGCCGTCCTCGGCGATAGTGCTGTGCGGAAGCGATCCTGGTCGCGGAAAGAACACGGAGAGGTTCCGCGAGTGGAGGCGGGCGTGTCGGCGTGGGTGGGTAGACGCAGAGGGAGATCGTGGTGGCTCGTGACCATTTAAGGACATGTGGGAGTGGGAATTGGTGCGGGCGTGGAGGTGATGACGACTGGCGCGTGGGGACTCGGGAGAAGTGGGGATGGGGAGGGTTTCTGTGTCGTTGTTGCTATTGACGGCGATGATGGTAGAAGAGGGAATGTCTTGTGAAGGGAATGACATGGAAAGAGGGGATGGGGCGGATGGCGTAAACGGGCCAGAGGAGATTGAGCGTGTGCGCGAGTGTGTGCCTCCGTGAAGATGGAGACGAGCTGGTGTGGAGAAAGTGGGACGCAGACTCGAGGCAGAAAGTGCGTACCCCTTGTTCTGAGGAAGACTGGACCCGGTGCGAAGCGGTTCTGGAGAAGGTGAAGGAGAGGGGGAGGATCCAGATGGGAATGGGGACGAGACAGCACGACTTGTTGAGTGAAGATCATCCACTGCTGAGCCATTGGACTGAAGCAATCCGTTGTTTGGCGCAATGACCGGATTCTCATCCTCCTCCTTGCTGGACTTGCGTCTATGGACGCCAGTCATGTTGCATCCAGACGCTCAATGGCCAGGCCCGGTTATATTTTGTTTTGATGAGGTGAATGTAGATAGAAACGATCTGCACACTCCCTGACACGAGAAAAGGGAACACAAGTCGTGATTACGTGAGACCCAACGCTATTTCCTCGCTTTCTTTCCAAAGGTTTTGCCTTCAAACCCAGGACGTGACTTTCCCTTAGCACCCTTATGTTTTTCCTTCCTTTTTTCATTTCTACTAGCAATATTGTCCGCTCTTTTCTTCTGTCTCGTCGCCATGTTTGCTGCGAGCTGCTCCTTTCGCTCCGTCCTGCTTAAATGTCAGGATTGATTTCAATACAGTCACAAAGAGAAAGTCATACCAAGCTTTTTTACTTTTCACCTTTTCCTTCTCTCTCCGCTTCGCTGCCTTCTTCAGGCGCGCCTCGTCATCGGCTACCTTGACGCCTTCCATCCGGGCAGCGGCCTTTCCCCATTTCTCGCGTTCCTCAATCTGTTTGCGCTTTTCTTCCGGTAGCGCTGCAAGCTTCTCCTTCTGAGAAGTCAGTTGTTGTAGAGCCTGAGTAGGGTTCGATGAACTCTTGAGTCGGCCTCCCTTATGCGAGGACGATGACTCGGCGATAGACGAGAATGCCACATTCGTCAACTGAGAATGATTGTCTGACTTTGAGTGTGATGAAGCGCCATTTGTGACAAGTAACTGAATCTGGCAAAATTCAAAGAACAGCTCAGCGATGAACACATACGACTCACTTTCGCAGGTGGAGCAGTCTCTTTTGATTTACCCTTCTTTTCCTTCTCCCGACGAATTTTCGCCTTCGTCTCCTTCCGCCGGCGCTCACGCATTGCAGCGCGATGTAGCCGACGTTCCTCTAATAGCTCATCTTTGCCATTCCCTTCAGAGTCGCCCCGTTTTTTACTTCGCATAGTTTCAATTTTAGCGTGTAACTTGGCGCGGAGCGTTTCGATGCTCTCAGGCGGCGGTAACGGGACAGCATGACTCGCGTGTTCTTCTGGGTCGCTCTCGGCGTCCTGCATGTCAAAATCTGTTTCTGCAGATATTGCGTCCTCATCCGAGTCATCCGACGTGGATGCTTTTTGCTTGCCCTTGCCGTTAGAGGCTAGCTGATCATTTTGGATCTCAAGTATGCTCTTATTGTTTGCTGGATTGAGCTGCGCCCCGTGAATGATCGATATGTCAAACCGTGAATAATTATTGACAGATGACGACCAACGTGCCTTTTCACGACGGGCTTTTTTAGAGGCCTCTTTGATCGCCTGCTTTGGTGCCAGCTGCACTTTCTTATTCTTGTGGTACCTAGATGCGCCCTGTGGCTGCTGTGGATATGCTGGAGGGCAAGACAAACCAAACATACCAGATCGTTGTTATCTTCATGCACGAGATAGTACCTGGCAGGGATGAGAGACAAAAGGGTTTCAAATGTGTCATTGTGCCTTTCGAGTGATGCCTGCAGGATTGAAGTTGCAGTTGGCATGATGGTCGTCGTCGCCGATGTTCCAAACTGGAGGGAAAGCTCGACGTTCCACGTGATAATAATTGACCCCCGGTCACGCGTGACAGGGGTAAGACGAATCACCGCGATCACCATTTGCGAACAGCCATTGCGTCGTCCCGCATGTCCCATCCCCATTGTTCGTATCCATTGGCACCATTGACTGACAGATCACAATGAATTAGGCATACGGTCTTACCACGCGAGTCACCTAATTGTGTCCCTGTGATCAAGAAGAACGTCTTTGCTTTTGTGATTACCTAATCATATCAGGCCAAGGAGCGAACACAATAACGCTTTGAGAGACAATTAAGCCAGACACAAAACCCAATGGATCTCCCAGCGTTTCGAAAAATTCTCCTTCACCCACCCCCATTTCCACGACAATGTCCAGCTCAACGACCATCGAGGTCGTCGGTGCTAACCCCACGACAAACACGACTCCCGATGCTTCTTTTCCTCACCTTCCGGAGACCTCATCATCCAACCTTTTTGTTAACGAAACATCTGTTCCCCATGAATCTGACGCATACTCACCACCAAACCCCTCTGTACGATTACTTTTCTCCCTCTTACCTCGGCGCGACCTCCATCTTTTTCTTCTCCCCGCCTTCCTTCTTTCAATGATCGCTGGCGGCGTGGCCCCGTTTATGACGCTCGTCCTTGGCAACGTCTTCAACACATTCGCAAAGTTCTGCAGGCTACAATCGCCGTCTTCCGATGACCGTTCAAATCTGAAGCACGACATTGCCATCTGCGCCCTTGAGCTGCTCGCCCTGGCCGCCGGCGCCCTCGCGCTAAGCAGTCTCACGTCATTTCTCTGGATTCTAACTGGCGAGCGGAACTCCAGGATGATCCGGCAGAAAGTCTACGCCTCCGTCTCGACCCGCGAAATGACCTGGTTTGACACCAAAATGGGCGCGGAGAATGGGTCGCCAGCGGAAGGCGACGGATCCACAGGCGCGGGAGGACTCATGGCCAAGTTTGCGAGGTGAATATTTTCTCGTTCTGTTGACCCCGGTTTCTGACTAACGATCGGACGTAGCGACACGGAAGATGTCCGCATGGCGTCTTCTCTTGCGAGCGGCCTCCTTGTTCAGCACATCACCACTTGCGTTACTTGCCTCGTCCTCGGTTTTCTGCGATCGTGGGCGCTCACCCTCGTAATCTTATCCGTCGTCCCGTCCATCGTGATCCTCCAAATCATCTCACAGCGCCTCGCTGGACCCCTTCTTGCCCTCGAGCGCGTACAATTCGGAGAGGCCGCGACGCTCGTCGAGCGCGCAGTGTCTGCGATCGCCACAGTGAAGGCCTTCAATGCCGGCTCACACGAACAATCGGCGTTTGGCTCTGTCGCACGAAACTTGCAAAAGACGGCATGGCGAGTTAATCGCGTGTGGGCGGTCACCTCAGGCTTCAACCAATTCATCGCATTGGGGATGTTCGTACAGGGCTTCTGGTTCGGCGCGAAACTGGTCCGTGAGGGGAAGGTCGAGGCGGGCAATGTGATGGCGGTTTTCTGGGCTTGTCTGATTGCGACGACCAATTTCCAAATGTGCATTCCCCACCTGATCACTCTCGCAAAGGGCAAGTTTGCTATCAGTGCCCTCATTGCGCTTATGGAAGCTCCCGCTCCCTCTCGCTCTAATGGCCGCTTCGAAAGGCGTCCCAGCGTTTCGCGATCACTTCGTAACAAGCGCAAGCCCGGAACCCTCCGCAAGATCGTGCCTGCGAAGTGCGCCGGAGAGATCAATCTACATGAAGTCACGTTTGCGTATCCCTCGCGGCCGGCCTTTCCTGTCCTCAAGGATGTCACCATCTACATCCCGCCTTCGGAGATGACGTTCATTGTTGGCGGCTCTGGTTCTGGTAAATCGACCATCGCACAACTCCTGCTTCGCATGTACGACATCCAGGGAGGTATAATTTCGCTGGATGAACAGGACGTGGAGTACCTCGACACAAACTGGACGCGGCAACACATTGGGGCAGTCTCACAGGGCGCCATCTTGTTCGACATGACTGTTCACGAAAACGTCGCCATGGGGCTCGCAGGACCAGGCAGCAAACGGAGGCCGCGGGATGCAACACGCGAAGAGGTTATCGAGGCATGTCAAACAGCGCTCCTGCATCGTTTTATCGAGGACTTGCCGGATGGGTACGATACGCGGCTTGGGAACGGTGGTGCGAACCTTTCCGGAGGACAGCGGCAACGGCTGGCCATTGCCCGCGCGATCCTTCGAGATCCTACCGTCCTCATTCTTGGTGAGTTATAAATGTACTATCTTGTGAAAAAAACGTTGCTCACGGTAAAGCAGATGAAGCGACCTCCGCACTGGACGCGACGTCTCGCATTCTCGTTTTCGAGGCCGTTAAACGCTGGCGTCGAAACAGGACAACCATCGTGATCACCCACGACCTCTCCCAAATCACACCGGCCGACTTTGCTTATGTCCTCAGGGATGGAAGGGTTGCTGAGTGCGGCTATCGTGCAGACCTCGAAGTCGCCGGCGGCGAGTTCCAGCAGATGGCGACCATGCAAGCAGAAGCTGGCGGCTTTGCGGTCAAAGAAGACGAGTCGTCTTCGGAAGCCGCTCGCCGCCGAGATGAGGATGCCGAGAAAATACTCGGGTCACAACACGTGCGTTCGCCAAGTATGCAGGCCGTCAAGCGCGAGAGCATGGCGATCCGGCCGATCACCCTCGGAAATTGGATGTTCGAAGTCGTATCGGATCTTACTCGAAATGCCGCGCCTGCCCTACCGCCCGCCATGGTCGCCGAGCGGGAGACAACACACCTGAGCCGTGTTGTACCCATGGAAGCATTTACTGGCGAGCTCCCTTCCTTACCTCGTCCACGGCGACCTTCCACCCTCGCGGTCGGTATCCCCTTCCCATCTCCCGTGCACACTACGGTCTCGCGTCGCCTCTCGCTTCAATTTTCGCCCACGTCCCCGGTTTACAGTCTCGGCTTGTCTGCCTCTTCCACTCTTCTCGGCGGCGACGATTCCGATTGTGAAGATGAAAAATCAGCCTTGACCCGCTTGATCACAAGCCCATCACGTCAACGACTC
>Ga0209488_10004869_pt1 | contig 10398 bp, 11 predicted proteins | sample Rivendell_Oct201_8_FD_188349 | JGI IMG/M metagenome (GOLD analysis project Ga0209488, IMG submission 188349) | Vadose zone soil microbial communities from the Eel River Critical Zone Observatory, Northern California, USA -... | ecosystem: Environmental > Terrestrial > Soil > Vadose zone >... | reverse complement strand
AGCTCACCTCAACGGCAAGGTGGCGGCCGCCTTGATGGAAAAGGCCAAGGCCGGCGATCTGTTCGCCAAGGCGCCGGTGATCCACAAGCTCGACATCATTGCGGACAAGCTGCCGAAATAGCGGCCGGCGGCCGCGAGCAGCCCGCAGGCTTATCGCGGGGCGCCCGCGAGTCGTGGTCGAGTTGCTTGTTCGCGGCACTTGCGACCATCGCGCCTGATGGCCGCGACAAGTCCACTTCAGCTCGCTTGCACCATCCGCACGCGACGAGGCCGGAAGATGTGTGCCTCGGAGCGGATGGGTGCGGCCTGCCGGGCCGGCCAGGCTCGCCACTCGCTCGGTTCGATATCCAGCCGGACGTCCAGGTCGGCGTTGATCCATCCGGCGTCGGTCTGGCGGCACGGAAACGGAATGATGTGCGATCCGTCATCGCCGGACATGCAAAGCTGGACGTCGCAGTTGAACGGCGCCGTCGAGGCAAGACGCCATTGCGTGGAGCCGTCGAGATGGTTCAGCACGCGGCCGAGCGCTCCCTGTATGGCGGCCGGAAAATGGCGTTCCGCCTCGGCCATCCAGGAGATCTTCATCGGACCATATTCTCAGCTGCTTTTGACGGAGGGCGCGAGGTCGTCGTCTCGCTGCGAAACGCAGTGGCCGGTCACACGGGCCAGGTGTCGGGAGAGACCCGGCTCCGCAATGGCGCTGACCACCGGATCGCAGCCGACCGGGATCGGCGGCGCCTGCAGGGCGGCCGGCACCTCGATCCGCGCCGGCGTGCTGCGCATGCTCTCGCGCACGGTGAGCTCCGGCATCACGACGCCCTTCGCCACGATGGTGACGTTGCTCAGCGGATCGGTCTGGAACAGGATCCGTCCGTCGCGATCGCGATAGATCACGGAAGCGTCGCGGAGACCGATCACCTCGACGGTCGTCACGGTGTTTTCGTCGCTGCGGCGAAGGCCGGGGAGGGACATGCGGTCGCCCTTGAAGGCGAGATCCATCGGCCAATGGATATCGCCCGTGCCGACGGCCGACACTTTGCTCGCGGGTTCGGCTGCCGGGACCACCAGCGCCCATGCGCCAACCGCCGCCAATCCGGCCATGAGCATCGACGTGACGTAAGGCATGGCAGCGCTCCCTCAGGATTGCGGGCGGGCGACTTCGATCATTTTCGAACTTGCCGTTCGGACGAGCAGGAACCGATCCCGCGGCTCGACGTCGCCCAGCGCGTAGGCGCACAGCCGGGCGCGATCGCGTTCGCCCCGCGCCGCCAATGCGAGGACGCGCCTTGCCATGATGCTCCGGCTCGCGCAGGCCCGCCGCGCCGGCCGCAGCGAGGCCCACGCCTCGTCGAGCACGGCCAGCATGAGATCGATGGCTTCGGGATCGAAGGATCCGCCTTCGAGCGGATGGGTGGAATTCGCCCCCGACGTCCGCCATCCCGGCGCGTCGGCCTGTAGGTCTGGATTGATCGGGCTCTTTCCGGCCAGGACCGCAGCGCCGAATCGGCCGGCTGCGCCGCATCGCATGTGCGTGATCTGCATGGTCGCCCCCTGTGCGGTTAACCCCTTGTTAACCACGACCCTAGGGCCGGCGAGCCACGTCCCTCTACTATCCCTCGGTAGGCCCGTCCTATGAATAGAGATAGCGGGCCTATACCTAGGTTTAGGCGATCCGAGCCGGCCTCATTGGCGGCCGAGCTGGTCCAACGCGGTGTGGAGCGGGGCGCTGGAGAGCTTGATCAGCCCGCTATAGGGCTGGTCCATTTCGACGATCAGATAGATCGCGCCGGCGACCGACAGCGCGCAGACGAACAGCGCCGTGATGACGCTGCCATTGGGGGGCGCGAACAGGCCGAAGCTCGCCAGGATGACGGCGAGCCAGAACACCAGGATGGTCAGGAAGGGCCATTGGATGCTGCTGCCCGCCTGCTCAACCACCAGCCAGCGCGCCTCGGCGACGTTGCCGGTGAGCGTCAAGGCGTTCGCCTGGAGCGAGCGCTGGGCGTCATTCCGCGGAACGAGCGCCAGAAGCCGGCGCTGAATCTCCTCGAGCCCCGATCCCTGGCTGATCGCATCGGTGTCGATATTGCCGGCGCGGTCCTCCCGCCAGACGCGCTGGATCCACGTCGTAAGGACCTGGCGAAGCAGGCGGCGGGCGTCCGCCGTCTCTGGGCCATACTCGGCCATCGCGCGATCGAGCATGACGATGTGCGCGGCCGCGCTTCTCAGCTCGCCATCCTTGGTGTCGAACGAGCTTTTGGCGGAGGCGATCAGCAGGCCCACGACCAGCGCCGCCAGGGTCGCGATCATGGCCATCGACACCTTGATGACGTCCCTCGAGTCGCTGCTCAAATGATGCTTGGGCAGCACGGCCCGCAACCCCATGCCGAGCATCGCGCTGCCGAAAACGCACACCAGAACGACGCCGCCGGTCGCCAGGGCGTTCATGCGGCGGCCGTGGGAGCAAGACGGGTGTGAGGCGCGCACGACAGGTTCATGGGCTCTCCTTCGATCCTGGTCTCAATCCACGTGAACGGCGCGCTGACGATCGGGGCTCATCGCCTGTCGCCCCATGCGCGCCTTGCGGCTTCATCCGATCGAAGTGCCCATCGCATCCTCAGCGCACGTTCTCGAACCCAAAGACCCGCTTCCAGTCGTCCTTCATGCTGGCCACGGCCCAGTGGTTGATGGGGGCCGCATCGAGCACCGCGTCCAGCCGGCCGAATGACGACGCTCGGTCATAGGCGTATTCGCGTTCGGCGTCGGTGTGGTGCACGACCAATCCCAGTCGGCGACCGGCCGCCTTGGTGGCCCATTGCAGCATCTCGAGATCGCCGTCGGAATTTCCGAAGGCGGCGATCGGGCGGCGGCCGATGTATTCGTTGATGCCCACAGGCTTGCCGCCCTTGTCGTCGATGAAATTGATCTCCGACAGACGGAATAGCACCGGGATGTCGCGGCGCATCTGGAATTTTGTCTTGATGCTCGACCCGACCACCTGCTCGGGCGGAACGCCGTAGACCTGCTCGCTCCACGGCCGCATGAACTCTACGCCTCCGCCCGAGACGATGAAGGTCTTGAAGCCGCTCGCCCGCAGATAGGCCAGTAACTCGACCATCGGCTGGTACACGAGGTCGGTGTAGGGCCGGTTGAATCGCGGATGGCGGACCTTGGCGAGCCATTCCGTGACGATCTTCTCGAATTCATCGCTGGTCATGCCGGCGTGGGTGGCCATGACCAGCTCCAGCATCCCGCGCTCGCCCGATTCCGCGACCGCCTTCATGTCGCCCTCGAGCGCCGCCGCGAAGGGCTGCTTGTTCTTCCATTCGGGATGCATCGGCGCGAGCTCCTTGACCCGGTCGAGCGCAAAGGCGAGCTGGACATACATGGGCTGCTCGCACCACAGCGTTCCGTCGTTGTCGAAGGTCGCGATCCGGTGCGGCACCGGCACGAAGTCCGGCGAGCCCTCGCGCGTCACGGCCGCGACGAAATCCAGGATCGATTGCTTCGCCGCGCTCTCGTTCCACGACGCAAGCGGGTCGGTCTGTGCCTGCGCGGGCAGCGAAATTCGAAGTCCGAGCAGGACCGGAAGTGCCGCCGCGCCCGCGAGCAGGGCGCGGCGGTTGATGCCGGAGGAAACCTGTTTCGAGGTCATCGCGTTTCCTTTCGTCATCGCAGCCACGGCGTGTCGCCCGGCGGCCGGCACGACCGGTGATCCGTCGCTTATCGAAAGCGGCGACCGTCGTAGCGGCCCACAAGGGCGCGACGCGGCCCGGAGACGCTGGCGTAACCGCCGCCGTAGCCGCGGTAGCCGCCGTAGCCTCGGTAACCGCCGTAACCGCGGTAGCCGCCGTAGCCGATATAGCGCCGGGGCGCGTAATAGCCTGTCCCGTAGCCCGAATAGGCCGGGGCATATCCGTAGGAGCCCGGGGCGTAGCCGTAGGAGTAGCCCGTCGCGTAGCGCAAAGGCGGCAGCACATAATCCGAATAACCATAGCCACCGTAGCCCCCGTCGTAACCATAACCGGCGCAGCCGGCATAGCCTCCGTACCCTCCATAGCCGCCGTAACCCGCGTAACCGGCATAGCCTCCATAACCGCCATAGCCGCCGTAACCGCCATAGCCGCCGTAACCGCCATAGCCATAGGCGCTGCTCGCGATCACCGCGCCGCCGATCACGCCCGCCGCGATACCGGCGCCGCGCCAGCCGCCGCCCCAGCCGCCGCCCCACCATCTGGCCTCAGCCTTTGTGGGAGTCGCGATGGCCGCGGCAGCGATGCTCGCGGCGGCAATGGTCGTCAGAATTTTGCGCATGGTGTGCTCCAAGGCCTCTGTGTTGCTCCTTTCGGAGCGTTCGCCGCATCTATTCTCCAAGACTCGATCGCACCGGTCATCCCTTCGATTGGCCGTGTGGCGACCTCGTTCGCGATGTCCGGCGCTCTATCGCTGTCCGTCCGGGCACCGCCCGGGCGGTTTCTTCGAGGCGGGCAGTCGCCCGCCATGAACACCACCGATGTCTTCGCTCGCGCTACTTGGCGATGGCCGAGCGGGCTGCCGCGATCTTGGCCTTCACGGCGTCGAGGTTGAAGCTCGCGCCCTTCTGCATCGGCGGAAACTCGATCGCCGTCATGGCCAGTTTCTCGACCTGCTGCTGGACGAACACGAAACGCCAGAATTCGTATTTGAACCAGTCAAAGTATTGCTGTGCTCCGAACCTGGTCCCGCTATCGGGCCAGCCCGTGCGCTCGAACGGATCGAGGCGCAGGTTGATCAGGTAGGGCACGTCAGGCTTGGTTTTGTCACCCAGCCAGCCTCCTGGCTGGTCGATGAAACGATACTTGAAGTCGTCGATGCGCACGGCGCCCAGCTCGCTTTCCCCGAAATACCAGATCTCGTGCCGGTTCGACGGCCCCTTGCCGGTGATCATGTCCAATTGGTTGTAGCCGTCGAGATGGACCTTGTAGGTCGTGTCCCCGATCTGCTTGCCCTTCTTCAGCTCTTCGACAATGTTCGGGTTTCCGGCGGCAGCCAGGAACGTCGGGAACCAGTCGAGCCCGGATATAATGCCGTTCTCGACCTTTCCGGCCGGCACCTTGCCGGGCCAGCGAATCATGGCGGGCACGCGGAATCCGCCCTCGAAGATCGTGCCTTTGCTCTGCGCAAACGGGGTCTGTCCACCGTCCGGCCAGGTGAAGACCTCGGTGCCGTTGTCGGTGGTGAACACCACGATGGTGTTGTCGTCGACGCCCATGTCCTTGAGCTTCTGCATCACCAAGCCGACGTCGTCGTCGAGCTGCGCCATGCCGGCTTCATGGAGGGACCAGCCGTTCTTCGAGTTGCGCAGCGCCTCGTATTTGGGCGAGAGGTGGGTGACGATGTGCATGCGCGTCGGATTGAGCCACAGGAAGAACGGCTTGTTGTCGGCCTTGGCCTTGTCGAGAAACTTGAACGAGAGGTCGCGGATCTCGTCGTCCACGGTCTCCATGCGCTTGGGATAGAGCGTGCCGGCATCTTCGATCTTCTGCTTGCCGACCTTGCCCCAACGAGGGTCCACGGTCGGATCGTCTACGGTGGTCGCCCAGGAGTGGATCATGTTGCGCGGACCGACCGTGTTGAGCAGCTCCTGCGGATAGCCGGGATGCGCCGGGTCTTCCATTGCGTCGAGGTGATACAGATAGCCGAAGAACTCGTCGAAGCCGTGCACGGTCGGCAGAAACTCGTTCTTGTCGCCAAGATGGTTCTTGCCGAACTGGCCGGTGGCGTAACCCATTCCCTTGAGCGCGGCGGCGATCGTCACGGCCTCCGCCGGGATGCCGATGGCTGCGCCGGCCTGGCCCACCGTGGTCATGCCGGTGCGGATCGGCAGCTCCCCGGTGATGAAATTGGCGCGACCGGCCGTGCAGCTTGCCTCGGCGTAGTAGTCCGTGAATATCATGCCTTCGGCGGCGAGCTTGTCCAGGTTCGGCGTGCGGCCGGCCATCATGCCGCGGTGATAGGCGCCGAGGTTCCACATGCCGATGTCGTCGCCCATGATGACGACGATGTTGGGCCGCTGCCCGTTTGGCGGTGTCGCGGCCGGCTGCTGCGCTTGCGCCGGCGTCGCCAGGCCGCCGCCCGCGAGCGCCGATGCGGCCAGCAACGATGTGCCGCTCAACAGCAGATCGCGCCGCTTGAGCCCCGCGTTGCTTTGCGCGTTTCCGCCTTCAGACTTTGCCCGATTTTCGTCTTCGCTCATGACGTCCTCGCTTTCGGTTGATCCCTGGTGACGCATCTGAAGCCCACATGGCTGGTCGAGGTGTCGACCGCTTCCGCATGGCGCGCAGCCGGTCGATAGCGGCGGCAATAGTTGGGGGCGCAGAGGTGTGAGCCGCCTTTGAGCACCTTGCGTGGAATCCTGATCTTCGGCTGACAGGGGTCGTAGCTCGCGGCCTCGGGCCCGCCGCGCGGATTTTCCGGAATGCAGCATGCCTTCGGGGCGTCGGCGTCGTGCTGCTGCGAATACCAGTCGGTCGTCCATTCCCAGACGTTGCCGATCATGTCTTGCAGGCCGTAGCCGTTGGGCGGGAATGCCGTGACGGGCGATGTTTGCCTGAATCCGTCCGAGCAGAGATTCTGGCGCGGGAACTCGCCCTGCCAGGTGTTCGCCATATGCTTGCCGCCGGGGGTGAGCTCATCTCCCCAGGCAAACTCGGCGCCGTCGAGGCCGCCACGCGCCGCGAATTCCCATTCGGCCTCGGTCGGCAGATCCTTGCCGGCCCATTTGGCGTAAGCCAGCGCGTCGACGTAAGCCACATGCACGACCGGATGATTGTCGAGGCCGATGATCCTGCTCTTCGGGCCGTAGGGGTGACGCCAGTCCGCCCCCTTGAGGAAGGTCCACCATTCGCTCCAGTTGCGCAGGTTGACGGGGCGCGACGGCGGCAGGAAGACGAGCGAGCCCGCGTAGAGCATATGCGGCAGCGCGCCGGGATAATCCTTTGGGTCGGGCGGGATTTCCGCGAAGGTGACGTGGCCGGTCGCTTTGACGAATTCCTTGAACTGCCGGTTCGTGACCGGCGTGCGGTCCATCCAGAACTCGCCCACCGTGACGCGGTGCGCCGGGGCCTCTTCGGGATAGTGCTTGTCCGAGCCCATGCGGAATGTACCGCCCGCAATGCGCACCATGTCGGCATGGGGGCGGCGCCCGTGATCCGACACTTCGACCGCCTCATCCGTCTCAACGGCATCGAGCGACATAGACGTCTTCCGCAGCCTTCGGGTTGCGTCGATCACGAGAAGCGACGCGGCCACCTCGGAGAGCCGCCGCGCCGACGCATCGTCAGTAGACTCTGCGGTGGACACGCGCGCGCGGCGCCACCACGACGGCGCGCCGAACCGCCACGGCACCTGCGCCGACGGTTCCGACACAGCCGGCCCGGTGGACGCCGCGAGCGCACACCAGGGCGCTTGCTTCGATGGAGCTGGCGGCGATGAAGCCGCCGATGAGCAGCAGGGAGACGATCACATGCTTCATTATTCTTCTCCTTGGGTTGCGATGAAGACAGGACGTGCACTTGGGCACGCGCACCTGGGCCGATTGCGCCGTACCCGTCCAAAACCCCAAGCTCCAGCTGATCGGCCCGCCTGGCATTCGCGGCGTGTCGAGTTGACGGAAGGCAAATAGGAAAGTCGTGCAGGTATCAGCGGCCGCCATTCTGAAGCCGGTCGCGGCGAGAGCGATATTGTCCTAAGGGGCAATCCGACAACGGGTATTCACGTGCCGGACCCGCGTCGTCGAGCTCGCGTTCAAAAACGCTGGTGCTGCAATTTCGTCATATGACGCGGGCGTGACGGGCGCGCGGATCGCGTACCGCAGGCATCTGCGGCCCGACGATCAAGCGCCAGGCGGGCCTTGCAGGATTTTCTCGAGCGCGGCGAATAATTCGGCGCGCGAGAACGGTTTTTCGAGAAGCGGCGCCGCGCAATCGACCCCCTCTGGCAGCGCCGAATAGGCGGTCATGTAGAGGAAGGGAATGCGTCGCTGCACCAGGAGCGCAATGGCAGCGTTCGGCACCTCGCCGGCGAGATTGAGATCAACCAACGCCGCGTCGATCACGGCTGTTCCGGCGAGGGACGAGGCTTGCGCGACGCTCCTGGCGAGCGCCACAACTTCATAGCCATGCTCTGCCAGTTCACCCGATACGAGCGAAGCGATCAGCCAGTCGTCTTCGATCAGGAGCACGCGGCCGCGTAACGCCGCGCGTCCGGCGCGAGGCGGTGTCTCGCCGGCGATATTTTGCGGATCGGGATCAGGGATGAACATTGAGCGGGTTCAGTGTCGGGTCATGGCTGTTTTCACCGGCTGAAGCTTCCATGAGCCGTTGATGATCGACGGGGACGATGTCCATCAGCGATAATCCTGACGTCAGCTTCGATCGAATGATATTGTCCCTAGGTGCAGTACAATCCCGTGCGCGGTTGCGCACTTTGCCTCGGCGTGAGTCGCCGCGACTTTCATCGAGAGCAAGGGGCGCGTGCCGCCTCGGTCCTGCCGAGTGGAAGCAGCGGCTCGGGCTATCGATCGTGCGCACGATCGTCGAGAATTGTGGCGGCAAAGTCTGGGCAGAGAACCGTCCCGGCGGCGGCGCCGTTTTTCGTTTCACTCTACCGCTGAACAAGCCTCACCCGGCATGACGCCCGCAAGCCCTAGGCGGTGGCTCTTTCGACCGCTTCGATCAGCAAGTTTCCCGGAAACGGCTTGTGCAGGAAGGCGATGCACCCTTCGCGCAGCGCCGCCGCGCGCGTCGCCTCGTCGTCGAGCCCCGTCAAGAAGACGACCGGAAGCGCCGAACCTGATGCCTGCAATTCACGCCGCAGCTCGATACCCGACATGCCGCCCAGATTGACGTCCAACACCAGGCAGTGGAGCTTGCTTTGATCGCACCGATCGAGGAAGTCCTCGGCCGAGGTAAAGACCGCGGTGCCGAATCCATGCACGTTCAGGAGGCGCTCGACTCCCTTGAGCATGTTCGGGTCGTCGTCCACCACCGCGACCGTGATTGTCATGCTCATCTCAGGTGGCATCCGGAACTCTGCGGAGGTCGTTTCACGACCTTCATGCAGTCTCCTGTCGAACACACCCTATCGCGGCTGGGCATTGTCACAAGGGGCAACAGCGTCGATATTTTGCTTGATTTCGTCGCCGGCCGGCTTATTCGCCTGCCTATATTTTTGGGATCGCCGGGTCGCCATGCTCCGACGCCGGCACAATTCCCATTCGCTCCGCGATGAGCACCAGCTCGGCGAAAGATTTAGCCTCGCACTTTTCCATCACCCTGTGCCGATGCGCCTTGATGGTGCGTTCGGAGGCTCCCAACTCATGGGCAATCTGCTTGTTGAGCCTGCCGCGCACCACCAGCTCGAAGACCTCTCGCTCGCGCGGCGTGAGCCGGGCCACGCGCGACCGCAGTGCGCCGGCACGGAGGTCTTGCGCATGCAGCTTCTCGTAGCGATCGAGCGCGCACCTGATCGTGTCCAACAATTGCAGCCGCGGCACCGGCTTGGTCAAAAAATCCTGCGCGCCTGCCTTGATGGTCCGAACGGTGGTCGGGATGTCGCCATGGCCGGTCAGGAAAATGATCGGCAACCTGTTGCCGAGCGCGGTCAACCGATCCTGCAATTGCGGCCCGCTCAAGCCCGACATCTCGACGTCGAGCAGGATGCATCCCGCTTTTCCAGCCGGCGGCGCGTCCAGAAGCTGTTGCGCCGACTCGTAGAGCGCGACCTGGAAGCCAGAGGCGCTCAGCACGCGCGAAATGGCCGTTCGAAACGACGCATCGTCGTCGACCACGTGGATCACGGCTGATGTGTCGGTCATGTTCGTTCCCCGACCGACGGCAGGCTGAGAGACAGGGCGTGCATGAACTCGCTTACTCCACGCGCCGGCACTTGGATGCCAGCAAACTCCGGCGCATCTGGAGACAAATGCGATGATCTGCGCCCCCGGCAGGCATCCTCGCCGATCAGCGTATTCCTCGCAAGCTGCCTATTGCGGTAATAACTCCGTGATTTCGATCTTGTCGGAGTTGGTTAAGAATAAGCGGGCGAGCTGGCCGGCCTCATCAGGATCCCGGAGAGTCGACCACTCAGCGCGTATCCCTAATGCCATTGTGTCTACTTTTTCATCATCTCGCGACCCACGGCAATCTGCGGTACGACAGTAATCTCGCCTCGCTCGCTTCGTGTCCGAATTTGCATATTGGATCGGGCTGCCGGGCTTTCAGGCGGCTATTTCGCAACATCCGAAAGCATTCTCGATGCGACCTGAAATTCGGGTGGCGCATTTTTTTCCGGTGTTATCATCGAACATGATGGTGATCGGTCTGGTGTTGTTGCCGACACACCGCAAATCGGAGGGGG
>Ga0209488_10004868_pt1 | contig 10399 bp, 7 predicted proteins | sample Rivendell_Oct201_8_FD_188349 | JGI IMG/M metagenome (GOLD analysis project Ga0209488, IMG submission 188349) | Vadose zone soil microbial communities from the Eel River Critical Zone Observatory, Northern California, USA -... | ecosystem: Environmental > Terrestrial > Soil > Vadose zone >... | reverse complement strand
CGCCTATATTCGAACCCGGCGCCATACCGAGCCCGCCCACCTGCGCCGCGCAGGCATCCGACAAATAGTCTCCATTCAAATTGGAAGTCGCCAGCACGCTGTATTCATCCGGCCGCAACAGGACCTGCTGAAACACGGAGTCTGCGATGCGGTCATTGACCATCAGCTTGTGCTTCCATTGTCCTTTGCCATGCGTCGCGGATATCGCGTCGAGCGTCTGCTTTACTTCACCATAAATCGTCTTCTTGAACGCGTCGGTGGCCTGCTCGAGTCCCGGCTCGATCAGCGCCGCATTCTGCTCCACCGTAAGCGCGGGATTCTTGTCCAGGTTGTCCAAGATCCAGCTCTCACGCTCCGTGATCGTCTGCGCTCGGAACTCTTCGCGCGCCAGGTCATAACCCCAGTCGCGGAACGCGCCCTCGGTAAACTTCTGGATGTTGCCCTTGTGCACCAGCGTCACGCTCTTCTTTTTGTTCGCCAGCGCGTACTTGATGGCGCGCCGCACCAGCCGCTTCGTACCCGTCGGCGAAATCGGCTTGATGCCCACGCCGGAGTCCCAGCGAATCTGCTTCTTGCCATCCTTCAGCATTTCGTTGTTCAGAAATTCGAGGAGCTTCTTCGCTTCCGGCGAACCGGATTTCCACTCGATCCCGATATACACATCCTCGGTATTCTCGCGAAAGATGAATACATTCATTTTTTCCGGCTCGCGCACCGGAGAAGGTACACCCTTAAAATAGCGGACTGGCCGCTCGCAGGAGTAAAGATCCAAAAGCTGCCGCAGGGCCACATTCAGCGAACGTATGCCGCCTCCCACTGGCGTAGTAAGCGGCCCTTTGATGGCCACTCGAAAATCACGAATAGCGTCGACCGTATCGTTCGGCAGCCATTCGTTGAACGTCTTGAACGCTTTCTCGCCGGCGAAAACTTCGAACCATGCCACGCGCCGCTTCCCGCCGTACGCGTGCTCCACGGCCGCGTCGAAGACGCGCCGGGATGCTTTCCAGATGTCACGCCCCGTTCCATCCCCTTCGATGAAGGGAATGATCGGCGAGTCCGGCACTTGCAGTTCGTCGCCCGTGTAACCGATTGGCTGGCCTTCGGAGGGAACAGCCTTCCCGTTATACGAATTCTTCATGAATACGGCTCCTTGGAATAAGTTCGACTGCTCCACTGGCGCACGAGGAAAGGAGTGCGCCGCGCGGCGACAATCGCCATACGACCCGGCAGGCTCGGGTGAACTGGTGAAGATATCACACTCATAGAGGTAGAGAGTATAATCGCGATCGATTTTGGAATCACACGAGAGGAGAAATTGCCATGATGATGGATTGGAATCAATATCATAAGGAAGTCGGCGCTCGCATCGGAGACCTGATGAAGGTTTCGCCAGACACGGTTCGCGGCTATCAAACGCTCAGCGCTGCCAATTCCAAGACGAGCAAGCTCGGCGAAAAAACACGGCAGCTCATTTCGCTGGCCGTAGCGGTGACAACTCACTGCGACGGCTGCATCGTCGTGCATACTGACGCGGCGCTGAAAGCCGGCGCCACGAAGGAAGAAATCGCTGAAGCGCTCGGAGTCGCCGTCGGCATGAACGCCGGCGCGGCGCTGGTTTATTCCACGCGTGTGCTCGACGCCGTCGACGCAAAGTCAGCTGCGGCTCACGGCGCCTGACCAATTACACCTGCGTACCTGTAGGGGCGCAGCGACGCTGCGCCCTTGCGGTCCACGGCGCACAATCTTTCCAACTGAGAACTGAATACTGACCACTGATCACTTTTCAGTCGTAATACTCCTGCCCGAGGTGGGTGATGAGGTCCTCGCCCTTCATCCAGCGAAGCGTGTTCTTCAGCTTCATAGACTGAATGAAGAGGTCGTGCTCTGGATACAGTCCCGGCGCGGTCATCGGCGACTTGAAGTAGAAGCTGAGCCACTCCTGAATGCCGCGCATACCGGCACGCTGCGCAAGGTCCATGAAAAGGACGAGATCGAGTACGATCGGCGCGGCCAGAATGGAATCGCGGCAGAGGAAGTCCACCTTGATCTGCATCGGGTAGCCAAGCCAGCCGAAAATGTCGATGTTGTCCCATCCTTCTTTGTTGTCGCCGCGCGGCGGGTAGTAGTTGATGCGCACCTTGTGGCACATCTTGCCGTACAGTTGCGGGTACAACTGCGGCTGGAGAATGTATTCCAGCACGCTGAGCTTGGACTCTTCCTTGGTCTTGAAGGAGCCCGGGTCCTCCAGAACTTCACCGTCGCGGTTGCCGAGAATGTTCGTGGAAAACCAGCCGTCAAGCCCCAGCATGCGGGCCTTGAAACCCGGCGCGAGGATGGTTTTCATCAGCGTCTGGCCGGTCTTGAAATCTTTTCCGCAGATGGCCACGCCGTGGTCGTGCGCGAGCGTCTGGATTGCGGGGATATCCACGGTCAGATTGGGCGCGCCGTTGGCAAACGGCACGCCGCTCGTTACCGAGGCCCAGGCATACAGCATCGAGGGCGCGATCGCGGGATGATTGGACTGCATCGCCTCGATGAATTTTTCCGGAGTCGAGTGCACCTCTTCGGGCTTGACGAAAGATTCCGTCGAACCGCACCAGCACGTCACCAGACGCGAAGCGCGCGAAGTCTTGCGGAAATTGGCGATGTCTTCCTTGATCTGCAGCGCCAGCTCGTACTTGTTCTTGCCCTTCTTGATGTTCGGGCCATCGATCAGCTTCACGAAATCGTGGTCGAACGCGGCCTTCATAGGCTTGATGGTGGAAAGAAAGGGCTTCACCTTCTCCAGGTCCTGCGGATTCAGGACGCCCGCGTTCGCCGCGGACTGGTAGGCGTTGTCCTTAAAAATGTCCCAGCCGCCAAAGGTGAGGTCCTTCAACTCGGCGAGAGGGACGAATTTCTTGATGAGCGGCGAACGCGCATCCGTGCGCTTGCCCAGGCGAATGGTGCCCATCTGCGTGAGCGATCCCACGGGCAGCGACTTGCCTTTGCGAACGAGCTCCACTCCGGCCATAAAGGTCGTGCTGACAGCGCCCATGCCCGGAAGCAGGACTCCAAGTTTTCCCTTGGCGGGCGCGATTTTGGAAGGCTTTTCCATGCCGCTCCTTTTGTTGACTGATCACAATACGGTCGAAGGTAAAAATGAACTTGAAACTAGAATCGCCGCAGCGGAAGCGTGCTGCGTCCCCAAACAAACTAGTAATGATGAGGGAAGACCTCAGGATTTGCAAATCGGAGCAGGAAAAATCACACCACAATCGCAATTGAACCAGTGCCTCATGGCTCAAAAAAGCCATCCGGCCGCTGTAGACATTCAGGACAATCGCGCCTCGATTAGGCATTACCGCGAGCCGCCACCAGGGTTAAAGTGGGAAAAACAGGACAGAGGGCCCGCGCCCTCAAGGAGTCTCGAATGAAGCTCACAAATCGATACGGAGTGTTCGTCATCGCTGTGGTTATCCTCGCGAGTTGCGCCGCCATCTTCAGCACGGGAGTGGGTGCCCAGGAGGAAGGCTGGCAAATTCTGCGCGCTGACTACGGCTTCAGGTCTCAGCGCAGCGACGTCACCGATATTCTCAAGGATCTCATCGGGCGGGGCGGCGTGAATGGCAGAGTCGCGGTGAACAACCAGACCATGGGCGGAGATCCGGCCGTGGGGAGAGACAAGTCGCTGCGCATCTTCGCAAAAAATCGCCGGAATGAGCAACGCGAGTTCAACTACAACGAAGGCGCCTTCGTGGAAGCGCGTATGTTCAATATTCGCCGCGATGATTGGGACGATCGGCCCACCAATCCGGGTGATCGCGATCACGATGATTGGAACAGCCTCAAAATCATCCGCGGTTATTACGGCGTGCAGGGAAGGACCGTGAACGTGACCGATCTCCTTCGGAGCAGAGTTCGCGACGGCGTGCTGAATTTCGTCGTCACCAATAGCGCCTTGGGTGGAGATCCAGCCATAGGCGCAGACAAGATTTTAATCGTGGTTTACCGCTATCAAGGCAAGGAGAGCGCCACGGCCGTCCGCGAAGGGTACTCGCTGACGATTCCCTGAGAATCAGTACAGGCTTCGCGCTCAGCCCAGCCGGCTTTATTGAGCGGCAATGCTTGTAACGGGGTGGATCTCCATCCACTGGCCGTGGAAGGTGTCTTGCACGTACACTCCCACAATGCGAACGTGCGAACCCACGGGTGGAAGCTTTACGGCGTCCGTGTAATTTGCGCATGCGGTCTTGGCGTCGGCCTGAGTCACCGGAAACCTGCATATAATTTCGAATACTAGATTGCCGCCCTCGTCTTTCTGATTCCCGGAGTTCAGCAAGTTCTGGAATTCAGGATCCACTTTCAACCAACCGTGCGTATCTCCATCTGCTTCGTGGCGAACTCCATCAGGCTCTCCGCCAGTGGTGGCATCCACAATCGTTCCCGTCACAGCGAGGCACTGCTGATGCACGATCAGCCGGTAGGAATGGTAGACGTGGTTCCACAAGCTGGTATCACAGCCGGTGTCTGGCGGTATAGGAGTTGGATTCGGCGGTGGAGTTGGTGGTTGCGGAGGAGCCGGCGAAAGGACCACGTAAATCGACAAAACCCAGCCGATCTGATCATGCTCCGTCTTAACATGATAGAAACCGCCATCCGCGGTCATCTGCACCAGCATCAGCCTGTCGCCTTTGGCGAGATGTGCGACGATGGGGGCCGATTTCGACGGGTCACGCCGAAGAACAACAGCACGTTTTGTCGATGCCTGCTGTGCCCAGGTAAAGCCCGGGCATAATCCCAGTAACAGGATCCACATCGCGGTTCGCCTGAGTGCGATTCTCATTGTCTCCTCCCACAGAATCCTCGAAGAGGTTCCCCGGTGACATTAAAGGGCCTTTTCTGTATCACCGACACCGTTAAGTCAAGACCTACTTGATAGTGCCGCGAATTTGATATTCGTTTCACCCTGTCGGAATAAACTGCGGAGAATCTCAACCTTCAGGGACGCTTTGGAAAGCGCCGCAGCTCCAAGATCAGATATACAACCACGGCAAGATTGATCACCAGTGCAAATCCTTTGCCGATGCTGGCGTGTTTGGCGAGTTCGTAGACTTCCAGCGGGAGCAGGGAAGCAGTACTGATAATCGTAAGATATTCTGCCCAGCGTTTGCCCAGTGCCAGGCCAACGCCTTCGGTCAGAAAAATGGCTGAATAAATAAATGTTCCTACGCTGAGTTCCTTCAGCCGCCGGTCGTCCAGAATCGACAACTTGGCAAGAAGCAGATGCATGTAGTGACTGTGCGGGTCCACCTGAAAAACGTTAATCCAGTGCTCTACAATGGCCTCGACGTCCTTGTGCAGAAGTTTGAGGGCGCCGATGCCCAGAGCGAGCAGCGCCAGACCTTTCAAGAGTTTGAAGGCGGCGATAAGACGCAGTCCCCGGCCATGAGCTCTTCTCTGAGTCATTTTTTCCGGCCACGATTGTATATCAAGAAGCAGGCACACCCTGCTGCATGGAGTGAACGAGGCGCAATGGTATTCGTCAGTCTAGGCGAAGAATCGGGCTTCGCATCGGGCGGGCGCGGGTAATTTCTAGCGCCATTTCTTCAATCGCGGCCAGAGCTCCGCAAGCGATCCGAATTTTGCGTCACGGCAAATGAAGACGGGGATCTCGCGCTCCAGGGCGTAGGGATTGTCGGAGGATTTGCCCACGTATTCGACGTGTTCGAACAGACCTTCCAGGACTTCCCTGGAGTCGTCGAGCACGATCAGGCAATTTCCCGAATAGCCGCGCGGGCCCCACAGAAAATAAGTTTGGTGTCCGCTGAGGGCAGGTGGAAGTCCGTAGCGGCGGCCAAAGAAGTCGATGGCGCCCGCTTGTCCGTAGTTTTGCGCGAAGATGCCGCAGCCTGGGCGTTCTTCGGAAGAAAGCCGGCCGTAAGCCTGATTCACTGTGGCTACTATCTCTTCCCATCCGAATTGATCGGCAAAATGTTGCGGTAGGATCGCACGCATGTGGCTGTGCTCGCTGCGCGGCACTTTGAAAGGCAGCTTATCCATGTAAGAAATGAACTGATCGACGGGCAGAACCGGCATGACAACCGGGGCAAGCCAGGCGCCGCCAGCAAGAATCACTGTCGCGAGTACGGGCTTCAGCCAGACTTGGCGCGACCGCTCGATGAAACTCTCGATCACGACCGCACCCGCTGCGAGGTATACCGGATAGATTGGAGCGAGGTAGTAGTTCTTGCCCTTCAGAACGACAAAGACGGTGAACGCGGCTAGATAACTCCATCCGAGGAACCGGTAGGGTTTCAGCCGGGCGGAAAAAAGGAATGCGAGCACGCCGATGATCCAGACCGGTGCGAGGATCGGGTGAATGATGAGAACCTGTTGGGCGAAATACGCCGCGGGAGAAAGCACCACGTCGCGGCCTTCGGCCTTGATGTTGTGCATCAGTTCTAGAAAAGGCCAGTGATTCCGCACATTCCAGAGAAAATTTGGGAGAAAAACCAGGAAGGCGAGAGCGCCACCGAGCCAAATCCACATCTTGAAAAAGACGCGCCGCTCTTCGGTCAGCAACAGTCCAACAACGAGTGCAAACCCGAGCACCGCGATAGAGTATTTTTCTTCCAAACCGAGGCCCGCGACCACGCCAAACCAGAGCCAGTAGCGCGGGTCGTCGCGCTTGATCGCCAGGATTGCAAAATAAACGCAACCCATCCACAGCAAAGGTTCGAGGCAGTTGGTCGTCATCACGCTGCCGTCGTTGAGGTACATGGGGACGGCGATGAACGCGAGCGCGGAGAGCGCCATCGCGAACCGCCGCCCGCCGAGTTCTCGAGCGATCATGGCGGACAAAATGGCGGCCGCCGAGGTTGCCAGGGCCGGCACGATTCGAATGCTTCGGAGCGAGTCACCGAGCAAGATGCGGGATAGCTTGATGAGAAACGGCACCAGGGGCGGTTGATCCACATATCCCCAGGCAAGATGGTCCCCGGAGGCCATGTAGTCGAATTCATCGCGGAAATAACCATAGCGATTGTTGAAGTAGAGATGCAGCAGGAAGTTCGCGAGGGCGAGCATCACCACGATGAGCATGCCATCCGCGAGGAAGGGTTGCCTTTGATTTTCGAGGGCGGGCGCTTGATCAGTGGTGATTTTCATTTGGGTATCTGTAGGTACGCAGGTGTGCTTAAAAGGTTTCGCTCGTTCGATTCCTTAAAGGAAGCGTGCAGACGATAACATAGTCGCCTTGCATCGCTTGAGGGAAGACCGGATAGGCCCAGTGAAAGGAGGAGGGCAAGTCGAAGAGTGTAACCTGCGGCAACGATCAAAATCAGTGGCGGCGGGTCTTGGAGAAATCGATGGAACTGATAAACGTGACCGCCACCAGAACAACCACGGCGGCGAGGAGAGCGAAGATGATCACAACAATCTCCTGAGGATGCGAGAAAAGGAAGTGCAAGCCGGACGCCAAAGGTACGCCTTGTGTTTTCAATAGGTTACAATATAGGAAGTGTGCAGAGAAGTCGTCAAAAGCGGACAGCTGTGGGTGCAAGTTCACAGCAACCGAGTACTGGAGCTAGCTTGGGCTAACCAGTCCACTTTTCCCCTTCACGAGGTGGATCGCTTTAACTCTTGCTCAGCCGGATTGACCCGTCACCCGTGTGGATCGTCAGCGGCTGGCCGCCGCCATTCATTTTGCCGTGAATCTGCGAGTTGCTGAACGTTCCTTCGACGATGACGGGGATGCCCAGGCTGATATGGCCGTCGCCGGTGCTGGCGTCAATATTCGTCTGGAAGTCGGAGGGAAGCACCAGGTCCACGCTGCCGTCACCCGTTCGAATCGTCCAGCTCGAAGCCATCTTGGAGCCGGGCAGCACGCGCGTGTCCACGCTGCCGTCGCCCGTTTTCACGTTAAGCGCGTCGAAACGTCCGGCGATGCGGATATGGCCATCGCCCGAGTCGGCCTCCACCTTGCCATCGAGATCGTGGGCTTCAATCGAGCCGTCTCCCGTTCGCAGGCGCATGTCCCCTTTGAGGTTCTCAACGGTAATGCCGCCGTCGTTGGTGTGCAGATCGATCGTGCCGTGCAGCGAGCTGGCCTTCACCGACCCATCGCCCGTATGCACGTTCACCGTCCCATTGATGGACTCTACCTGTACGGACCCGTCGCCGGTTTCCACCTGGAGGTCGGCTTCGCGTGGCATGCGGACTTCGATGTGAAGACCCCGCGAATTGTGGCCAAAGGAGAAGCCCCAGTGGCCGGTCACCCGCGCTGTCAACTCCACCTTGTCGCCATCCTGACGGGAGTCGACGCGCAGGGTCTTTCCCAACTCATAGCCGTGGTATTCCACGCGAAATTCGACCTGTTTCGAGTCCCCGGTGGTAACCCGCACGCTCCCGTCATTCGTTTCCACACGCACATTGGCGCGTCCAGACACAGTAAATGACTTGGTGACATCTTCAGCGCTGGCCGTGACCGCGGAAGCGGCCAAAAGGGCTACGCAGGCAATTCCCAGCCGAATAGCGGCCGAGCGGTGGGGAAGTGGGTTCATGTCAAATAACCTCCGTAAGATGGGATCCTGTTACAAGATACGACAGTCCGGGTAGAAATGTTCCCCACTGCCAGTCCCGCCCTGTAGAGGAAAAGGGGAAATGGCTACCCCGCGCCTGCGCGTTGACTTGCCAGTCGTGTCGGCCTAACATGCTCCACACAGAGCAGGTCCCTCCTCATGATTGGCCAGACACTCGGCCACTACCGCATCCTGGAAAAAGTAGCCGCCGGAGGGATGGGTGTAGTTTACCGCGCCCGTGATGAGCAACTGGATCGCGATGTGGCCGTTAAGGTTCTTCCCCCGGGCACTCTGCGTGATGACACTGCCCGTAGACATTTCCGCAAAGAGGCCCTGGCATTGGCCAAGCTAAACCATCCGAATATCGAAACGGTTTATGAGTTCGGCACGCAGGACGGGATGGACTTTCTTGTAATGGAGTACGTCCCGGGGAAAACGCTCGCGGATCGGCTTACGGGAGGGACGCTTCCAGAGAAAGAAGTGGTCGCGCTCGGAATGCAGATTGCTGCGGCATTGGAAGAGGCGCACGAGCGCGGCATCGTTCATCGAGATCTGAAACCGGCAAATATCGCCCTCACTGAGAAGGGACGAGCGAAGATACTGGACTTTGGCCTGGCAAAGCTGCTGCGGCCGGTGGAAGAAGGATCTACCGAGACCCTAACCGATTCGCACGCAGCCGCAGGCACGCTTCCGTATATGCCTCCGGAGCAGCTCAGAGGTGAGCCGGTGGATGCGCGCACGGACATCTATACGATCGGCGCTGTGGTCTACGAGATGGCTACCGGCCGGAGGGCATTTCAGGAAGAGCAGACTTCGCGGCTCATCGATGCGATCCTTCACCAACCGGCGGTCGCCCCGCGCGCCCTGAACTCGCGCATATCCACAGAACTCGAGACCATCATCCTGAAGTGTTTGGACAAAGATCCTGATCGGCGCTACCAATCCGCGACCGAACTCCTCGTGGACCTGCGCCGGCTCGAGCCATCCTCTTCCAGGTACACGCCGCCGCCGGCGCCACCAGTTTGGGGCAGGGTCGCGAAGCTGGTTGGATACGGTGTGGCCGGGCTGCTGGTTCTTGCCGTGGGGCTCACGGCGATGAACGCCGGCGGCCTGCGCGACCGTCTGATGGGCCGCACACGACCCGCGCAAATTCGTTCTATTGCGGTACTCCCCCTTGGAAACCTTTCCGGCGATCCGCGGGAAGACTATTTCGCCGATGGTGTGACAGAAGCATTGATCACGGAACTGGCGCAGATTGGTGGGCTGCGAGTGATCTCGCGTACTTCGATAATGGTTTACAAAGGCGCTAAGAAGCCGCTGCCGCAGATTGCAAGAGACCTGCAAGTGGATGCCGTTGTGGACGGTTCGGTACAACGCTCGGGAGACAAAGTACGAATTAACGCTGAGCTCATCGAGGCTTCGACAGACCGTCACCTATGGGCGAAGAGCTACGAGCGAGATCTGCGCGATATTTTGACGCTACAGAGCGCGGTAGCCAGGGCGATCGCCGAGGAAGTTCAGATTAAGTTGACGCCGGCAGAGCAGGCCCGCCTAATCAAGTCTCGCCAAGTGAATCCCGAGGCATTCGAAGCATATCTTGCCGGCCGCTTCTATTGGAACAAGAGAACAGCCGAGGGATTAGAGAAGAGCATAACTTATTTCCAGCAGGCCATCACCAAGGATCCCAATTACGCTCTCGCCTACGCAGGTCTGGCGGATTCTTATCACGTGCTCCCTGAGTTGTCCGCCATCCCCGTCGAAGTGGCTTTCCCTAAGGCAAGATCAGCAGCACTTAAGGCGCTCGCAATTGACGATTCCCTCGGCGAAGCTCATTCCGC
>Ga0209488_10004867_pt1 | contig 10399 bp, 7 predicted proteins | sample Rivendell_Oct201_8_FD_188349 | JGI IMG/M metagenome (GOLD analysis project Ga0209488, IMG submission 188349) | Vadose zone soil microbial communities from the Eel River Critical Zone Observatory, Northern California, USA -... | ecosystem: Environmental > Terrestrial > Soil > Vadose zone >... | reverse complement strand
ATTGGACCTCCGGCCTCAGATAACAGGATATCTGCGCCTTACCCATGCCGGGGGCGAGCGCCAGAACAAATTGCACCGGGTGGCTCCTTGCTATTAGATGGCAGGATTGCACGAGAGGTGGCATGTGGTGCGCGATTTCTCCCGCGCGGCTTCCCGGTAAGACGGCGACGATTGGTTTGGCGGCATCCAATCCGAAAAATGCCGCGAACTCCTCACGCGATCTTTTTGCGGCCACATTCCCCACCAGGGGATGCCCGATAAAATCCGCCGTTACCCCGCGCGCGCGATACCAATCTTGCTCGAATGGGAAAATGCAGAGCCCGCGCACGAATCGACGGCGCACCAGGTTCGCGCGCCACGGCCGCCACGCCCAGAATTGCGGGCAAACAAAATAGATATTTTGCACGCCTTGCTGCTTCAATGCTCGCGCGAGGCGCAAATGGAAGCCGGGGAAATCCGTGAGGATCGCAAAACGAGGCCTCCTTCGTGCGGACTCTCCGATCAGGCGTTTCCACACGCGATTCAACGCAGGGAGCTTCTTGGCAATTTCAACGATTCCGACCAGCGACACTTCCGCGCAATCGGCTACCAGTTCAACCCCCGCTTCCCGCATACGCGGCCCGCCCATTCCGTAAAGATGAACGTCCGCCCGCTTGCGCAACGCTTCTGCCAAACGGGCCGCATACATGTCACCGGATGCTTCGCCGGCGGAGATGAGAATTTGTGTGGGTGGCATCACTTCGCGCGCAGGAATGACCGCCTAATCGTCGGCGGGCAACGAAGTGCCCGCTCCACTGCCCGCTGGTTCAAAGGACGAGCGCAGCTCCTGATCCTTGTATTGAAGCTGGTAAAGGCGGTAATAAATCCCGCGCAGGGCGAGCAATTCCTGGTGCGAACCCTGCTCTCGAAGCCTCCCTTTGTGGAATACGAGTATGCGATCGGCATGCTGGATGGTGCTGAGCCGGTGCGCAATGACCATAGCGGTGCGGCCTTCGAGCAGGCGATCCAACGCCTCACGGATCAGAACTTCGGTTTTCGTGTCCACGCTCGATGTCGCTTCATCCAGGATCAGGAACCTGGGATTACGCGCAAGAGCGCGCGCAAAACTAATTAATTGCCGCTGGCCGACGGAAAATGTCGCGCCACGCTCGCTGACGTTCGTCTTGACGCCTTCCGTCAACGTGTCCAGAAGAGAGCCGAGTCCCACTTCGCGCAGGGCGGCCTCCACGCGCGCGTGGCCAATTTCTTCATCGCCCAACCGGACATTCGATTCGAGCGTGCCGGTAAACAGGAACGGGTCCTGGAGGACGATACCGAATTGGCGCCGCAGGTCGTGCACGGCGTACCGGCGAATGTCCACGCCATCGAGCAGGATTTCGCCTCGCTGAATTTCGTAAAAGCGCAGCAGGAGCTGGATAAGCGTGGTTTTTCCGGCGCCGGTGTGGCCGACGATGGCAAGCGTTTGGCCTGGCGCGATGCGGAAGGATACGTCGCGCAGCACCCAGTCTTCCTCGCCCGGATTTGCGCCGCCGGTGTATGCAAACCACACCTTGCGGAATTCGATTTCGCCGCGAGGAGCGGTGAGCGGCAGGGAAGCTTCGGCGGGCGGAGCCGGCAGCGGCTCGTCGAGCAATTTGAAAATTCGTTCGCACGCCGCCATGGCGGATTGCAGAATATTGAATTTTTCACTCAGGTCCTGGATGGGCCGGAAGAAGCGTTGCGCGAACTGCATAAAGGTAACGAGCACTCCTACTTTCACCGCGCCGGCGAATGAGAGCAACCCGCCGTACCAGAACACGACCGCTATCGCCGTTGTGCTGAACAATTCGACCGCGGGGAAAAATACGGCGAAGGCCAGGATGGCGTCCTTGTACGCCTCCATGTGAATACGATTCAGTTCCGCGAACTGTTCGCTTGATTTTCGTTCCCGGTTGAACAGTTGCACGATGCTCATTCCGCTGATGTGCTCTTGCAGGAACGCATTGATCCGGGCAATGGCCGTGCGGATGCGCCGGTTCGCGTCGCGCACGCGGTCGCGGAAAATCCATGTGGAGATCAGGATCATCGGCAGCACCGCGAAAGTCGCCAGCGCCAGCCGCCAGTTCATCCACATCATCACCGCGCCGATGCAGAGCAGCACGATGGCGTCGTTGGCCATGGCCGCGATGCCCGCGGCAAACAGGTCGTTGAGGGCATCCACGTCGGTGGTCACGCGCGTCACCAGCCGCCCCACGGGCGTGCGATCGAAGAAACTCATCGGAAGGCGCTGCAGGCGCTCGAATACTTCCTTCCGCAGGTCGTAGAGTGTTTGTTGACCCACGTTCTGCATGATGCGGACTTGCAGATATTGCACGGCGAAGCTTAAGAGCAATGCGGCGAGGAATCCGAGCGATACCAGGCTGACGCCGCGCAAGGCATCCGCCGCGGGAAGCGAACCATTCGTCCCGGGTACGATATACCTGTCAACCCCGAACCCGAACAAGTAAGGCCCGACGACTTCGAGCGGCCCGACCAGCAACGTCAAAAACACCGCGAAGACAACGCTCCCCTGGTACGGCCGCAAATAGCCCATCAGCCGCCGCAAGAGTTGCGAGTCGTAAGCCTTTCCTAGAGCCTCTTCTTCCCGGAAGTCGCTCATTCGCGTTCCAACTCTTCTTCGAGCAATTGCTTCTGATATAGATCGGCATAATAACCGCCGCGCTCCAGCAGCTCGGCATGCGTGCCGCGCTCGACGATCCGGCCGTCGCGCAGCACCACAATCTGGTCGGCGTGTTGCACCGTCGAGACGCGGTGGGAAATCAGTATCGTCGTCCTCTGCCGCAGGATGGACTCCAGGCGCCTCAGGATGCGCTCCTCGGTTCCGGTATCCACGCTGGAAAGAGAGTCATCCAAAATCAGAATTTTGGGATCGCGAATCACCGCGCGCGCAATGGCCGAGCGCTGCTTCTGGCCGCCCGAGAGGGTGATGCCGCGCTCGCCCACCATCGTGTCGAACTTCGCGGGGAACTCGCCGATTTCGGCGGCGATGCTGGCGACCTCGGCGGCGTCATGAATTTGCTGGTCAGTGGCGCTCTCGACGCCGAAGGCAATGTTTTCACGCAGTGTTTCGCTAAACAGGAACGTGTCTTGGGGTACGTAACCCACCGCCCGCCGCAAGGTTTCGAGCGGCCACTCCTGGATAGGCTGCCGATCGATCAGCAGCATTCCGGGCGACACGTCCCAGAGCCGCGCGATCAGGGCAGCCAGGGTGGATTTCCCGCTTCCCGTGGGGCCGACAATCGCCAGGCTGGATCCTGCCGGGACATGCAGAGAAATATCGCGCAGCACAGGCTTGTTCACTGCGGCAGTTCCGTTTCCGTTCGTTCCGTCCATATCATTGCGCGCGGTCGGGTACGTGAAAGTCAGATTCCGGAATTCAATTTCGCCGCGGAGATCCGCCGTTCTGCCTGGCACGACGGCCGCATTGTTGATCTTGGGCTCCGAATCGAGAATGTAGTTCAGCCTGCCCATGGAAGCGCCGCCTCGCTGAAAAATGTTGGTCACAAATCCCAGCGCAACCATTGGAAATATCAGGCGCGTCATGAAAGTATAAAACGCGATGAGCTCGCCGAGTGTAATGCGGCTCAAGATCACTTGGCCGCCGCCCTGCCAGAGCACCAGGACGAACGTCAGCCCCACCAACATCTGGAGCAGCGGCATGAACAGGCTCCAAAAATAGATGAGCCGCAGGTTGCGATCGATGTATTCGCGGTTCGGCTGATCGAAGCCGCGAATCTCGGCTTCCTCCTGCACGTAGGCGCGTACGACCCGCATGCCCGCGAGGTTCTCCTGTGCCTTGGCGGAAAGCACGGCGAGCGACGCCTGGATTTTTCCGTAGAGCGCATGAATCTGCCGGCCAAAGACCCACACCGTGACGGCAACCACCGGGACGGGAAGCAAAACGTAAATGCTGAGCCGGGGAGAAATCCAGAACATCAGGACCACGGCGAGCACCATGGTGGCGAACGTGTTGGCGCTGTACATGATTCCCGGACCGAGCACCATGCGCACCGAGTTCAGATCGTTCGTGCATCGCGACATCAACTCGCCCGTGCGATTACGCACGTAAAACTCAGGTTCCATTAACACCAGTTTGTTGAGCAGGTCGTTTCGCAGGTCGTATTCGATGTCTCGCGACAGCCCGATCAGAATCTGACGCGTCGCGTACGAAAAAATTCCCTGGATGGCGCAGACGATGATGAGCGCCGAACAGAAAATCGCGAGCGTGTGGGCGTTCTTTGGATGGTAGTAGGGCAGCAGGAAGCCCAACGAAATCTGCGTCAGCCGGCCGAGCTGCGCAAGGGGGGCCTCGGCGCCTTTAATGCAATCCACGATGGCGCCGATCATCAGAGGGAGCAGTGTCCCCGTAATTCCCATGCCGGTTTGTGTCAGCATTCCGAGAATTACTTCGCCCTTATGCCGGCGGACGTATGGGTATAGCCGGGTGAGCTGCGCCCATCCGGAGACACGCTTGTGCTTGGTCTTCGCTGCGGAGCCTGCCAAAGTGTTTGCTGCTGCGCTCATCTTAGAATCGACTGCGGGGTCTCCAGCGCGGGCACCTCATCCAGGTAACCTCTATGAGACTGGTCGAGCGATTGATAGCGTTTCGCTTTTGTATTCCAACGTATGGCGATTGTCCGGCCGGTTTCAACTGCATCTGACGAATGTTCTTCTCCGGGCCCGGCGGGCGTGAATCGCAACTCGAGACCCTTACCGGTATCCGGCTCGAGTTCGAGCCACCAGCCCGTGACGCGAAACGCAGGGGACCCTCCGAGGTAACCCCTCGGGTTTTTCAGGTGCTCATCGCAGCGCAGCTCCTCCGCCCACTTGCCGTCGCCTTTCTGAACGATCACTGCGCGCGTAACGAATATCGGGGATGGATTTTCCGGCCCAACGGTCCCGTGCGCGGCCTTCTCAAACCGGTTTACCACCAGCAATTGCTCCGACCCATTCCGCGCCAAGTCTCCCTGCGCGACGATTTCCGCCTGTTTGCCCAACACAGCTTCTGCCACTTGCTGATTCTCCGGAACTGCCGCCGGTGCAGCAGGCGGGGCCGCTGCCTCCGTCGGTGTTGTTTGCTGCGCTGACTTGCATCCAACCAGCAAAAACGCCACCACTCCCACCACCAATGCCGTGACCATGCGCCGAGTCTTGATCTCCATTTGATTCTAGCTCGTCTCGGTCCGACCGGGACGAGGGTTTTCGGCAGTGCTTAAGAAAAAACCCATGTCAAAGTGCGGGTTAGGCATCCCGGCCCTGTCGGGGAAGCGGGCTACAAAAAATGCGCACAAATTAAGAGCTCGGAAACGCGAGCGTCATCTCAACCACGCGTCCCGTATCCCGTGCGCAAAGCACTTCCATCGCCTGAGGAACGTCGGACCCGGCCCAATCAAATTGATAGGACATCAATTCCAGTTCTTGACCGTTCTTTGAGGCAGGACCGCTCGCATTCGGCTCGCCATAAAAATCGATGATGCGATCCTGCGGGTCGCCGATGCGCAGGCCAACTCCGGTCACCCAGTTCTTAGGATCCAGAAACTCCACACGCTTATCACCGCATTTGCCCTCTTGAAAACCGAGCGTGGTAATCGTGACGCTTTGGATCGTGGATTTGGCGTCCAGTTCGAGGCGGATGGAGCGCCCTGAGCAGTCATCCCGCCATTCCTTGATTCCTGATTCCTGGCTTTCGGCGCGGCTCTTCAATTTGAACCGCTTTTCCGCCATAGCTAACGTATCGCGTCCGGGTCGCAGACCCGCCAGCAATGTTTCATTCACCCCCCGCCGCACGGTGGTGTGCGGGGCGTCTGTTGCAGCCTTCTGCGGCGTCACTTGCGCTGATCGGCCTTGCACTGCCAGGACCAGACTAACGCACAGCCAGAATTTCATCCAAACGCGCTTCAAAGTTTTCCTCTCCCTCGGACCAAAGGCGAATCCGCTCAATCGGCAGAGTTTCCTCCGCCAAGCGCATCCACGCCATCAGCTTCTGGATATTCTCCCGCGTTTTCTCCTGATATTCGCGCAAATTCTGCGGCTGCGACATCCACATCAGGAACCGGGCCTCGTCCGGATGTTCGGGCTGTGCGACATGTCCGGCTTCCGGCGTAAGCAACCCCGCGTGCCCGGTGAACGCATGTTCGAAGCCCAGATCGGCCATAAAATGACCTGACTCGGCAAATATTCCTTGATCGTAATCCGGGCCAAAACAGGAGATATGTAGCCGCTCCGGTTTCTTCTTCCAACTCGCGGATTCCATGTCGCGAATCCAGAGGTCCCATTGCGCCGCGACCTCGAACCACACGTCGCTGGCGAGGTGCTCCCGCGCGAGTTCCACGATTCCAGGAGGCGTCAGCGCTTGGGAACGCAGATCGTATTCCTCGAGGGGCGACTCCGTCGGATCGATGGCACGGATCACCAACTCAGTAAACCCAATTGGACCGGCGGCCAGGGGGACAGTTCCGAGGAAATGCTCAAAATGGGAAAGCATGTTCGTCTCGGTGAAATTCCGGACCCAGAGACTGACGTAGGCACGATTGGGCATCGCGCTATTATACAGGCTTCCCCCGCAGGACCGAAAATCCAAAGGCGCCGAACGAGCGAGGTTACTTCTCTTCCTCGGGTTTGATGGGGGGTGGCATCACTGGGGTACGCGGAGGCGCGGGAAACGTCTGGGCCGCCGCGGGAGCAAAAAGTCCGGCCATTCGCTGCCGGAGCGTTTCGCCCATTTCAGCGACCACGGCGCTGCAAGTCGACCGGAGTTTCTTTTCGGTTGAATCCGTAAGCTGGCCGATCAGTGATTCGGACTGCTGATTGAGTTTGGCCACTGTAGTCAACAGCCAGGAAGTTGACGCGTTTTCGAGCCGCTGTCTGTACTCGTCCAGCGCTTGTGTGCTGAGCGACTGCAAGGAGGCCCGCAATTGGCGGTCAAGCGACTGCGCCTCAAGGCGCAAGGTGTCTTTGGCTTGATCGGTCTGCGAGGCCAGTTCCTGCTTGCCCTGAGAGAGGCCCTGCTGCGTTTGCTGCGTAAGGACGCGCTGGAATTCTCCGACGAGCATCCGCGCGTCGCTCTCCAGCTTCGAGCGGATTTGCACCGTATGCGCCTCGGTGCGCGCCGCATTCTGTTCGAACCAGGCATTCGCCTTGGCATTGAGTAAATCGAACTGTTCGTGCGTTAGCTGGCCAGCGCGGTCGACGAAACTCGCGGCAGCCGCCTCGCCGGCCTGCTTCATCTGGAGTGAGGCCTTTTCCGCAACGTCCCGCGCGTTTTCTCCCATCTGGGTCTGCGCGTGTTCCACGTAGCTGCGGCTGTAATGATCCAGCTCGGTAGCGAATTGACCCGAGAGATCACCTGCTTTTCCTCGCAGGCTCGCCACCGCTTGATCGAGCCCTTTTTCCAGGGTCGATTGCATTTGCGTTTGAACCTTCTTCTCATACCAATCGGCGGACTTGAACAGTGCCTCGAAGGTGGCGTGACTCGTTTCCGTTGCCTTGGTCTCGAGTTCCGTGAACCACTTCGTGGACGTGTTCCGGACCGATTCCGCAAATTCCTTTTCCACCTGCGCGAGGACTTCCTTCGAGCGCGTCACGGAGTCCTGCACGCTCCGTTCGGACGCCTGCCACAACCGGGTTTGATGCTCCTGGAGCGCCTTTTCGGCCTGGGCTTGGTCGAACGCAATCTTGCTCATCATTTCCGTGACGCGGAGGATTTGCGGCCCCAACCGTTGTTCGAGTTCCGTTGCCAAGTGCTCGATCGTTTGGAGCCCCGTGGCTTCGAGGACGGGCTGTAGCCGTTCCGCCAAACCGGCGACGGCCGATTCCGCCTGGCGATTCATCTCCGCACCCTGCACCTTTAGCAGAGCTTCACCGCGCCGCGCCAACTCCTCCGCTGCGGACTGGATGACCTGCCCAATTTCGCCCTTGCGCGTTTCAACCTGTTCGAGGGACCGCTGCAACTGGGAGATCGCTGTCTGGCTCCGGGCCGTTTCTTGATCGATCGATGCGCGCAGTGTGCCTAGGGTACTTTCTGCTTCAGATGTAGCTTGCGAAAACGCGGTGCCAATCGTGGCGATTCTTTGCTGTAGCTGTTGCTCCACCTGTTGCGCGGAAGCGTCGCTGTTCCCTGCGAGCCGGTCGGCGACTTGCCGCGCCGCGTCGTCAAGCGATGCCTCAATTTTGTCGTTCCAGCGAGTGCTCGCTGCCGCGAGATCTGCTTCGAGCAACCCGCGCCAACCCGACTCCGCTGTGGAGGTTTCCGCGGCAATCCGATCGCCCAGGCGCTTAGCGGCCTGTTCCAGTTGCGCGAATCGCGCTTGCGCCTCGGCGGTCTGCTGCTCCATCGTTTCACGCCAGCGCCGGAACTCGTCCATGGCGGCTTCTTCCAAATTTCGCCGCGATTGCTCAATGGCGGTTTGGACTTCTCCCGCATTCGCGCTGAGGGTGCCGCTCATGGTTTGCAGCTTTTCGATCGCTGCCTGCAATTGGGTCTGAATTTGTTGTTCGAAATCCGCCCGCCGAGCTTGCTCAACCTCGACGAGCTTTGAATCGATTTCCATCCGGGTTTCGGCAATCCGGCGATCCAGTTCGCGCGACAATTCGGCGCGCAAGGCCTCCACACTCGTATCCCGTTCACTTTCCAAGCGCTGCAGCCCTTCGCGCTGCATACGTTCAATGTGTGCAGTAACCGCGGCTTCGACGGATTTTTGAGCGGCGTCCTGAAGCTGGGTTTGTAGCGCGGCAAGCAGTGGGCGTGTCTCTGCAGCGACGGCACGACTTACGGTTTCACGTACCGAAGCCTGCACTTGCTGTTTGGCATCCACGACCAGCCGTGCAACGTGCCGCGCCAATTGCAGCGACGGATCGGAGCCTCCCGGCAAGGGCAATACGCGAATGTTGTCTTCCGGGGGCTCGGGCATTGGAGGAGCAGGGGGAGCGTCAGGAATCCATTCAGGAGCGGAGGGCGCCATCCCGGCACTTTCAGCGGGGGAGGGAATCACGCGGTTGGACGCGTCCTCTGGGAATGGGAACCAGTCGCCTGGCGGAAAGGCGATACCCCAGACGTTGCCGGATACTTCGAGTTCCACGCCGATTTGAAATAACTCACGCACCGTTCGTGGGCGTTGAATCCAGCTGACGCGCGCGCGAACCGTACGCGGCTCGCGCCCTGCTTCGTTATGGGGCACCTCAAAAGTGACCCACATATTCTTCAGAATGTAGTGTTTCGATTGGTAGCGGCAGCCGTGGCAATTAATGATCAGCGTTGAAGTGCGCTCTTGAAACGGCCTGCCGAGCGCATCTACACCCGTCACGGTGAGAGGTACGGCTTGCACGATTCGCGTCGTGCGGCGTTTCTGCGACTCCAATTCGGGGTGAACTTTAGAATCAGCCACAACTCTCCTCACCATCAATATTTTAACGATAACATTGCCGTTATCCGGCGTCGAGCACAGAAAGCCAAATATTCGTAACGGTTAAGGCCCTACGCACTTCAACTGGCTCGGACCAATCTGTTGCGGGCTCCCCTTCTGGATTCAGGGTGAACAAGCAGAGCCAGCACCCGCCGCCGTAAGTGCTACTTCAGGTTTATGGACGCCAAACGAGGCTGTGGGGCCTTTTCAGGCAGCTCAAACTCACCTGGTTTGCAGCATGCAGAATCGAGCCTCGAAAAGTCACGCCGCATATCCGGCCTTTCCCGCAAATGCTTCAATGTCTCTTTCAAGATGGACGAAGCCACAGCGTCCTGCGGCACGACCAGGCGGTAGTGCATCCAGCGTCCCTGGCGCCGGGCCGCCGCGATGCCGGCGCGCCGCAGATAGGAAAGATGGCGCGAAATCTTGGGCTGGCTGATCCCGAGGATCTCCACGAAAAAACAGACGCAGATTTCCTTGTCGGCGATGAGGTTGAGCAGACGCAGGCGGGTGGGATCGGCCAGGGCGCGAAAGAGGAGATCCATAGCGAAGGGCTTGTTCTTTTTCGGCATTCCGGGAAACATTATATATGGCTTGACAGATATGAGCAAGCGGCGTAGGCTGCATATATATGCACATGCGCATATGTATTGCGCGCGGCGGGAGGAAGATATGGCCACAGAAACTGTAAAAGCGGTGAAAGCCCACATCGCGATTCACGTGCGGAACGTCGCGAATAGCATCGATTTCTACCGGAAGCTCTTTGGAATCGAACCCTGCAAAGTGCGGACTGGCTACGCAAAATTTGATGTCGCCAATCCGCCGCTCAACTTCACCTTGAATGAAGGAGCCACGGAAGATCGCGGCGGTTTGTCGCACCTGGGAATTCAAGTGGAGTCGACCGCCGCTGTGCTGGCCGTCCGCCAGAAGTGGCAGGACAGCGGATTGCTCACCCGCGA
>Ga0209488_10004866_pt1 | contig 10400 bp, 10 predicted proteins | sample Rivendell_Oct201_8_FD_188349 | JGI IMG/M metagenome (GOLD analysis project Ga0209488, IMG submission 188349) | Vadose zone soil microbial communities from the Eel River Critical Zone Observatory, Northern California, USA -... | ecosystem: Environmental > Terrestrial > Soil > Vadose zone >... | reverse complement strand
CGCGCGTCGGAGTCTCGTGCTGGAGAATCTCGCACTACGCCAACAACTCGCCGTACTGAAGCGTCGGCATCCGCGGCCAAGATTAGACCTGCTCGACAAGCTCTTCTGGGTCGCCGTTCGTCGATTTTGGTCCGGATGGCAACAATCCCTCATTGTGGTCACGCCGGAAACGGTGGTGCGTTGGCACAGGGCCGGATTCCGTTTGTACTGGAAGCTGATCTTCAAGGTCAGGAGGCCGGTCGGGAGATTCAGGAATTGATCTTCCGAATGGTCGTTGAGAACCGCAATTAGTTACGTTCCCCCAACGAACCCCAGAACGCCCGATTGCGAAATCCGCGAATTTGCGAACCTCGTAATTTGGATTTCTCGTAAGGCCTTTATTTCCAATCGCCTGCAATTGGGCCTGTGATTGCCATTACACATCTGTGTCTGGCGATCACCGAAGTGAGAATTCTCAGGAGAACGGAGTGCACAAGATCACCAGGGCAGCGAAAGGAGAGGTGGTCTTTAAGCTGAGCGGTTGAATGGGCGCGCGAGTTGGAAACGCTGTTAAGCGCAGAAAAGAGCGGCCACCGCGTCGTTTTGGACTTGAAAGACCTAACCCTCGTGGATCAAGACGCTTGCACTTTTCTTAGGCGCTGCGGACTGGACAACATCACGCTCAAGAATTGCCCAGCATACGTCCGTGAATGGATTACGGGAGAATCGCGATGAAGGTAGCGGTTCCTGTTTCAAGAGAAGCGAAAGACCGTTGTTCTCAACTCTCGCATCCGGAGGCCGTCAGGGCAATGAGGGGCAAAGGTGTGAACAACGGCTTCGAGGATATCGTCGGAGAAAGTGGGGCGCTCCAAGATGTATTGGACCTCGTTCGAACGGTCGCGCCCACTTGTTCGACTGCTCTGATCGAAGGCGAAACCGGTACCGGGAAGGAACTCATCGCCCGCGCGATTCACGAGCACAGCACGCGCCGAGATGGCCGTTTCGTGAAACTGAATTGCGCGGCAATTCCTCTCGGATTATTGGAGAGCGAGCTCTTCGGCCACGAAAGAGGAGCTTTCACAGGTGCCGTGGCTCGCAAAGTGGGTCGTTTCGAAGCGGCCGACCGCGGCACGCTCTTTCTGGATGAGATCGGAGATATCCCGCTGGAAGTGCAACCGAAGCTGCTGCGGGTTTTGCAAGAGGGAGAGTTCGAAAGACTAGGCGGCACACAAACCCAACGGGCGAACGTTCGGCTCATCGCCGCCACAAATAAAGACCTCGCCAAGCTAGTTGCCCAGAATCAGTTCCGTAACGATCTGTACTACCGGTTGAACGTGTTTCCCATAGTTGTTCCCCCGCTACGCGATCGGGGCGGAGACATTCCGTCGCTGGTGGTGCACTTTGTGCGGATCTACGCGGAACGCATGAACAAGAAGATCGAGACGATTCCGACAAGGGTGATGGAGGCGCTCGTAAGCCATTCTTGGCCGGGAAACGTTCGGGAGCTGCAGAATTTCATCGAGCGGAGCGTCATTCTAACTGAGGGGAACATACTACGTCCTAGGCTCGAAGGACTGCAGCAGACTGCTCGAATTGACTCTCTCAAACCCATCACGCTCGAAGAAGCTGAGCGACATCACATCCGCAAGACGTTGGAGCAAGCCAACTGGGTTGTGGCTGGTCCCAGTGGCGCTGCGGTCCGCTTGGGAATGAAGCGGTCGACAGTCTACTTTCGCATGCGAAAGCTGGGAATTTTCAGGGCCAATCAAATTGCCGAAAACACGATTTGAGCTTACATGGCTAAGGTGGGCGTACAAATGTCGAATTTTTGGAATCGGCATTGGCACAAAAAATATCTGGCGAAGTGTCGAGTACTCAATGGGGTGAAGGCGTAGGCCCGAGGAAGGCAGAGAAAAGTTAACCAACAAACGGACGAAAGGAGAAACAACATGACGGATATTCGCAAGGAAACCGATAGTCTCGGCAAAGTAGATGTTGCTGCTGACAAACTCTGGGGAGCGCAGACTCAGCGCTCGCTCGAACACTTCAGCATCGGCAAAGATTTGATTCCGCGGGAAATGATCACCGCCTACGCCACCTTAAAGAAAGCCGCTGCTAATGCCAACTATGCCGGCAAGCGGCTGGACGATAAGCGTCACAAGTTGATCGTCCAGGTCTGCGATGAGATTCTCGCGGGTCAACATCATGACATGTTTCCGTTGCATGTGTGGATGACGGGCAGCGGAACGCAGTTCAACATGAACGTCAACGAGGTGATCTCCAACCGCTGCTGCCAGATCGCCGGAACTCCGCTGGGGAGCAAAGCTCCGATTCATCCCAATGATCACGTCAACATGGCGCAGTCGTCGAACGACTCGTTTCCATCCGCAATGTGCATAGCCTCGGCCGTAAATGTGAAGCAACGACTGATTCCGGCGGTGAAGGACTTACACGATGCAATCGCCGCGAAGGTCGAGCAGTGGAAAGACATCGTCAAGATCGGCCGCACACACATGCAAGACGCCACGCCACTGACGCTCGGGCAAGAGTGGTCGGGCTACGAGGGCATGCTCGCGGACGACCTCGACCGGATTGAGGATGCACTGAAGGGCATTTACCGTCTCGCGCTCGGCGGAACGGCGGTGGGCACCGGCATTAATTCAGCGCCCGGCTTCGCCGAGGCGGCGGCAGCCGAGATCGCCAAGCTCACAGGCCTGCCGTTCATCACCGCGCCCAACAAGTTCACGGTGCAGGGCGCGCATGATGCCCAGGTACAGCTTTCCGCCACACTGCGCACGCTGGCCGTATCGCTCTACAAGATCGCCAACGATATCCGACTAATGTCCTGCGGCCCGCGAGCGGGCTTCGCGGAACTGCAGATTCCGGAGAACGAACCGGGCTCCTCGATCATGCCGGGCAAGGTAAACCCGACCCAGGCCGAGGCGCTAACGATGATCGCCGTCCAAGTAATGGCGAACGACGTGGCCGTGGGTTTTGGCGGCGCCGGTGGCTACCTGGAGATGAACGTCTACAAGCCCCTGATCATCTTCAATGTTACTCACTCCATCGCGATCATGACCGACGGGTGCACCAACTTCCGCAAGTTCCTGGTCGAGGGGACGAAGCCCAATTTGAAGAAAATCAACGAATACGTCGAGCGTTCGCTGATGCTTGTGACCGCGCTCGCTCCGGTGATTGGCTACGACAAGGCGTCGAAGATCGCGCACTACGCGATAGACAACGACCTCACGCTGAAGGCCGCCGCGCTGAAGCTCGGCTTCGTGACAGAAGCTGAGTTCGATCGCGTTGTCGATCCGAAAAAAATGGTCAAACCCTATGTGGCGACGGCTGCCGCCTAATCCTGAAGCAGAAAATCACAAACCCTGAATTAAAAAAGAAAGAGAGGAAATGAACATGACTAGCATTACCAAACGTGGAATCGAATTGCTCCACGATCCTTCGCTCAATAAGTCCGCGGCCTTCACCGAGGCCGAGAAACAAGCACTCGGGCTTGTTGGACTCATTCCTGACGTAACAGAGACCGAGGAACTGCAGCTGCAGCGCGTGATGATGCAGCTCGGTCAGAAGAACACGGACCTCGACCGCTATATCTACCTCATGAATCTGCTCGATCACAACGAAACGCTCTTCTACCGAACCGTTATGTCCGACCCGGCGCGCTTTCTCCCAATTGTGTACGACCCGACCATCGGCGAAGCATGTCTGAAATTTGGCCATATCTACCGCCAGGCGCGTGGCATGTATCTCTCGATGACGCGCCGCGGCAAAATAAAGGACGTCCTCAAAAACTGGCCGCAGAAAGACGTTCGGTTCATCTGCGTCACGGATGGCGGCCGAATCCTTGGCCTTGGCGACCTAGGCGCAAACGGAGCGGGCATCCCCATCGGCAAGCTGCAGCTCTACACCGCCTGCGCCGGCGTGCCTCCGCAGTACTTGCTGCCCATGTATGTCGACGCGGGAACCAACAACGAGCAGTACCTTAACGATCCGTTGTATCTGGGAATGCGCAAGACGCGCCCGGCGACCGCGGATCTTTATTCGTTTGTCGATGAGTTCGTCGAAGCAGTCCAGGAAGTGTTTCCGAAGTGTTGCATTCACTTCGAAGATTGGACGGGCGCGGACGCCGTGCACTTGCTCCAGCGCTATCGCGACAAGTACTGCGTCTACAACGACGATGTGCAAGGCACTGCAGGGATCACGCTTGCGGGAATGATCAACGCCGCCAAACTCAAAGGCACAAAACTGAAAGACGAAAAGTACCTGTTCCTCGGCGCCGGCTCGGCCGGTATTGGCCTTGCCAACCTGCTCTGCTCGGCGCTTGTTGGGCAGGGTATGAGCCTCAAGGAGGCGCAGTCCCGCGTCTACATGTTCGACATCAACGGTCTGCTGGAAGCGTCCCGCAAGGACCTCGTTGATTTTCAGAAAGCGTATGCACACCAGCGCGCGTCGACGCGGGATTTCGTCGCTGCTATCGAGAGCATCAAGCCGACCACGATCATCGGTGTGAGCACCATTGGCGGTGCCTTCACGCAGAAGGTCATCGAGAGTATGTCGCGTATCAACGAGCGGCCTGTGATCCTTGCGCTGTCGAACCCCACCGAGCATGCCGAATGCACAGCCGAACAAGCCTATACCTGGTCAAAGGGCAAAGCGATCTATGCAGCTGGCGTGCAGTTCGCGCCGGTCCACTACAACGCCCAGACATTTGTGCCAGGGCAAGCGAACAATTTCTACATATTCCCAGCGGTCGGTATGGCGATCTTCGCTACGCAAGCGAAGCGAGTCACAGACGAGATGTTCATCGAGGCTGGGCAGGCGGTAGCAGATCAGGTGCCGTCAGTGTTGCTTAAGCAGGGTCTTCTGTACCCGCTGCAGTCAAACATTCTGGAGACCGAGATTCAGACCGCTGCGCGGGTTGCAAAGCTGGTCTTCGATTCAGGACTTGCTCGTGTCGAGCGTCCCCGCGACATGGTCGCGTTCATTCGTGAACAGGTCTACAAGCCGGAATACAGCAACGAAGCAGTCCGGGCAGGCGTAGCGGCGTAGATGAGTTCATCCGTGAAGGGCGCAGCCTTGCCGAAGACACAAGAAAACGAGATGACGCGCTATTTATCTGAGGCGCGACATTTGTTTCTTGAGGGCCTCACGGTGTCTATCTTATGCGTGATCAGCTACTCGCTGATCACGCACATGCTTGCGCACATGTTCTCCGTCTCCCGAGATGATGATCTGCTCGGAGGCATGTGGGCCGTGGTCGCTACTATTTTTGTTTATCGCCACAGCTACCAGCAAAGTGTGCGCGCTGCCTTATCGCGTGTAGCGGCGACTTCGCTAAGCTTCATCCTCTGCTTTATTTACCTGCTCTTTTTCCCGTTCAACGTCTGGGGAATGGCCACTCTGATCGGGATCGGGGCTGTCGCGATGTCCTTACTCGATCGGCCGGAGGACGTAATCACTACAGGAATCACGACTGCGGTCGTGATGGTCGTCGCCGCAATAAGCCCGGATCATGAGTGGAAACAACCCATCCTACGCGTGCTGGACACGACGGTTGGAGTCGGCGTTGGAGTTGTTGGCGCGTGGATGAGTCTGAAGACACACGAGTTTGCCGGCTAGCCCTCCGGTTTGATCAAGAGACAAATCTGGAACAACAGTGAATCGACTAATTCGCAGCTGAATGGTTGTCATGGCAAAAAATCATTGGAGTGATTCTTGGCTTTCGTCCGGGCTTGCCTTTGTTGGAGGGCATTGCGATGCCGCGGGCTACATCCTCGCCAAGACTTTTACAGGGCACATCACAGGCACACTTGTTCTGGCGGCGATCAGTGTAGCCGATCACGATTGGCGAACTTTTCTACGGCACCTCTTAGCAATCGCTTTTTTCCTGACCGGAGCTGTCTCGATCCTAATCTCGCAACGGTTCATTGCGAGGGCGCCGTCTCGGTTTCTACTGCCTGTCGTGATGAGCGTACAGGTAGGTCTGATTTCGAGTGCGTATTTCGCTTTGACCTCACATCTGACTGCTAGGTTTGAACTCTTTGTTGGCTGTATGGCCCTTGCGCTGGGCCTTCAAAATGGGGCTTTCAGTCAGGCGGGAGGCATCAGCGTTCACACCACGTATCTCACGGGGATGATCACCTCCCTGCTTAAAACCGAAGCGCAAAAGCACAGTTCCGAAGCGACAGCCCACGACAAGTTGGCGTCCGATCAGAAGGTTAGCCTTCTCGGCGGAATATGGTTGGCCTTCGTCTTAGGGGCTACCGTGGGAGCCGCCGTGGTGTTTTGGTTTGGAGTGCCAGGATTGTTCGGAGCCGCACTACTGCTCCTCGGAATGGTGATTGGTCTGAGCGTGTCTAGCTGGCATCTCGAAAAACGAAAAGAGGATCGCGGGATTTGTACAGAAGGTCGCTCACAGGGCGATGGACACAACGTTCATGCCCAGCAAAGCCACTTTCAAGAGCGCGTTAGAAAACCATGGGAAGGTGGTATCCATAAGAAGGCGCCACGAAAAGGGTTTTGCGCGCATGGCCGAAAGCTGCGCTTTCTCTTTCTATCGTGGTGCGGACTGTATGCATTTGCATTTCCGGTTCGTTCGCAGATTCTGCAAGACGAAACGCTCAGTGGTCCGGACAGCCACGAAACGGGTCAGGGCCCGCATGGGCATCTCTTCGGAAGCTGGGGCGGCGAGCGGACGCGCCTGCTAGAGCGCGGCGTGCGATTCGATTTTCAATACATAAGCGATTCCCTATGGAACATCAAGAGCGAGCAGAAAGAGCGATTTGCAAGTTGGAACAGATTCCGGGGAACCGTGGACATCGACCTGGGTACGCTGGTCGGTCAGCACGGATTGTATTTCCATGCGACTGCACTCTGGCAAGGAGGAGGCAACCTCGGAACGTATCTGGGCCTGCTGACCAGTCCGAGCGGCATGTCCAGCGCAAATACATGTCGCCTTGATTCATGGTGGCTGGAGAAACGATGGCTTAACGAACGCCTCACGGCACGCGTGGGGCAATTCGCAGAACAAGACTTCTACGGTGCCCAGCATTACGCTGCATCCTTCATTTTCGAACCAATGGGTTATGCGTTAGGCAATCTGTTCAATACCATCGAGTCTTTTGATCCCCCATCCACTCCGGCGCTCGAAATCCGCGTCGTCCCGGTTCACGACCTCTACGTGAAATCTATGGTGGTAGCCGGAGATCGCTCACCGTTTTTCCACAACCCAACCGGTCTGGTTCCTCAGTTCCGCGGAACCCCGGTGAGCGTATCGGAGATCGGGTTCACTCCAGGCAAGAAGGCGACGTCCATGCGAGCCTTTGACAACGTCGAGAGTCGAACGGGCTACTCCGGACTCTATCAGTTTGGTGCTTCTTACAATCCCGGAACGTTCACAACACCATCCGGTGCCGCACTGCGGTCGGGCAATTACCTGTTGTATTGGATGGCCAGTCAAGCACTCTGGCGCGTCGATCGTTCAGAAGCAAAAGGCATCGATGCGACGTTTGCGTACGACTGGAGTCCTCCGAGCATCAACCGCAACAACACGTTGCTCACCGCGGGGCTGCGCTTCAACGAGCCCTTTCCTCTCCACATTCACAATACGATGTCGCTCGGATACGTGCGGAACAGCCTAAGTCAACAATTCCTTCCACGAGGCACGCCACCCTGGAAGACGGAGCACGGCGTGGAATTCAACACGCTTCTGGACGTCGCACACATGCTCCTGTTGCAGCCGGTCATTCAGTACTACGCGAACGTTGGAGGAAGAACGCAGCGTGCCGTAGTTTTTGGATTCAGAACGAAGGTGGAGTTCTAGCGAAGAGCAGAAAGGAAGTTTTATGAATATAGGTGGACTTGTGGGAGCACTGCTCCCAGTATTTTTTGTGCTCGCGCTCGGCTACCTCGCCGGTAAGCGCAGCACTTTTGACCCTGACCAAGCCGCAGGGTTGAGCAAGCTCGCGCTCGGTTTTGCGCTGCCCGCGTCTTTATTCGTCGGCATGACGGAAATTCCGAGAGAGCTGCTCCTGCAGCAGGGCCGTCTTGTTCTGGCACTGATTCTCGCCCATGTCGGGTTGTTCTTGGTCGCATGGTTTCTCTTGCGGAGGTTGAAGCCCTTGCAAGGACCCGCTTCGATCATCTGGGCCCTGATGCTCGCGACATCAGCCACTCCGGTCTTCGGAATCGCCGTGCTCCAACCCTTGCTCGGCGATACCAGCGCCGGCACCGTGGGACTTGTTGCGCTGGCCATCAACTTGGTCGTGCCTGCGGCCATTATCCTTCTCGAGATGGGAAGTTCAGGCAGCGGGACAGCCCCTGCAGCATCATCCTCACGTCGAGCGCAGGTGCTGTCCGGGCTCAAGTCCGGATTGAAGTCCCCGCTCCTTTGGGGTCCGGTGTTGGGCATTGCTGTTGTACTAGCAGGCCTTCGCATCCCGAAGGACATCCAAAGTTGCTTCGAAATGATTGGTTCCGCCACATCCGGTGTCGCCGTGTTCACTGTCGGACTGACTCTTGCCGCGCACGCCTTCCAGTTATCGAAAGCGGTGCTCTTAGCCACGCTCGGTCGCATCACCGTGCAGACGGCTGTCCTTTTCGCTCTGCTCCATCTGCTTCATGTACAAAGTCCATTCGCGCGTGAGGCGCTTGTCTGTTGCAGCTTTCCCCTCGCAACGATCGTTGTTCTGCTTGCCGCCAAATACAAGGCGATGGAAGCGGAATCGGCGTCTGCGTTGCTCCTCTCAACGCTCTCGTTGGTAGCGAGCGTGCCAATCATCATCGCTGTCAGTCGATAAGGGAGTGCCCCCTCATGCCGAACCTCAATAACGTTGAACGGGCGAGCGATGGAACCCGGTGGACGGAGTGGCCGGTTTTCGTGGATTCCGCGCGGACGGCCGTGGCGGGTGTAGTCTCGGTGCTGGTGGCGCAGTTATTCAGGCTGCCGGAAACCCACTGGGCGCCGATTACAACTCTCGTCATCACGCAGTCCTCGCTGGGTGCGGCGCTCAGTGTTTCCTGGCAGCGTTTCGTTGGGACCGCGCTGGGAGCGCTCGTTGGCACGATAGCGGCGAGCTACTTCGGGCCGCATCTGGTTGTGTTCGGTATCTGCGTTTTCGTTCTGGGGCTACTTAGCGCCGTGCTGCGCTCGGATCGAACCGCGTACCGGTTCGGCGCTGTAACGCTGGCGATCGTGCTGCTGATACCCCCAACAGGTCTTGCACGCATTTCATCGGTTTGCCGAAGTGTCGATTGGAATTGCGGTGGCACTGATCTTGGCGATGGTGTGGCCGGAGACGGACATCGCACCATCTGGGAAAAAGGTGAATCTTTCGGTGCGGACTTTGCAGCCGAAGCATCGTTAGTTTTGCGTGGACGCAGCGAAGGGCGATGACTTATGGCCAAGAAAAAAGTAGCGGACTTGTTGGTGGACGTTCTCGCGGAGTCCGGAGTCCTGCGATTCGCTCAATGGGATCACGGACTCGATTCGGGTAAAGAACATGTGAGACATGAAGAGACCACAGCGTTTGTCTACGAGAACGGAAGAGCATCTTACTGGGCGGTTAGCAGTGTGCGTCGGGAGCTGCGGTCTCGGTTAGAACGCGTCTGTAGCGGGCGCACTGCATTATTTCGGACTAGTAAAGGAGAGAACCATGAAAACTATTGCGAATGAAAACGAACATCAGGACCATCTCCAGCTGAAGCAATTGCTGGAAGAAGCGAAGCCACTCATGCTCCCGATGTTTCCTGACCAGCAAAAAGTTTGGGTCGCGGAGAGTCCGCTCGCTCAGGAGATTAAGTCGATTCTTGCGAAGCACCCTGAGTATTACGCCGAAGTCCGCTCTGTTATCGGCGCAGTGTTCCCTGAACCAAATGGGTAAAGCTTCCGCGCATCTGATCGACACGAGAATCATGCTATTGGCGTCATTGCTGTTGACGGCCCCCTAGCCTCTCGTCAGAATCAAGACTCTGGGGTCGTGCAGCCGTGGCGACGAGAATGTCCTCCATTGCGGGGCCTTCTGGGTACGTGCTTGAGACCCTCCGCGAAGGCGCGGACTTTACCCTTTACCGCGGCCGGCAACAGGGCAACGCATCGGCGGTCCTGGCAGTGGCGCTCGCCGCAGATCAGCCGTCGCCTCAGAGTCTCCAGCGGCTCGAGCACGAATACTCGCTCGCGGCCGAACTCGATCCCGCGTGGGCAGCCAAGCCTCTGGCGCTGACTCGTCACGAAGGGCGGACGATCCTCTTACTCACGGATCCCGGCGGCGAGCCACTGGATCGGATTCTTGAGCGGGACCAGACGCAACCGCTTGAGCTGACGCGCTTCTTGCACATCGCCATTGGCTTGGCGACAGCACTCGGGCAAGTCCATCGGCACGGCCTCATACATAAGGATATCAAGC
>Ga0209488_10004864_pt1 | contig 10402 bp, 10 predicted proteins | sample Rivendell_Oct201_8_FD_188349 | JGI IMG/M metagenome (GOLD analysis project Ga0209488, IMG submission 188349) | Vadose zone soil microbial communities from the Eel River Critical Zone Observatory, Northern California, USA -... | ecosystem: Environmental > Terrestrial > Soil > Vadose zone >... | reverse complement strand
GGCTTGGTGCGTCTTCATGTACGCAGTTTGATAGGCGAGCAGCGCATACGCGGCGGCGTGCGACTTGTTGAAGCCGTAGCCGGCGAACTTTTCCATCAGGTCGAAGAGTTGCGTCGCCTTGAGCTTCGAAACCCCGTTCTTCTGCGCGCCTTCGACGAAGATGTCGCGCTGCTGCGCCATCTCCTCGGGCTTTTTCTTGCCCATCGCCCGGCGCAGCAGATCGGCGGCGCCGAGCGTATAGCCGCCGATGACCTGCGCGATCTGCATTACCTGCTCCTGGTACACCATGATTCCGTATGTCGGCCCCAGGATCGGCTCCACGCGAGGGTCGAGGTACTCCGCGCGCTGCTGTCCATGTTTGCGCGCTATGAAATCCGGGATGAGGTCCATCGGGCCCGGACGGTAGAGCGCGACAAGCGCGATGATGTCCTCGAAGCGGTCGGGCCGCGCCCGGCGGATCATGTCGCGCATGCCGCGCGATTCCAGCTGGAACACCGCCGTCGTGTTGCCCGCCGACAGGAGCTCGTAGGTCTTGCGGTCGTCGAGCGGCAAGCGCTCCAGGGAAAAATCGTTTTCCCCGAGCCGGCGCACGTAGCGCTCGGCCCGGTCGAGCACCGTGAGCGTGGTGAGGCCGAGAAAATCGAACTTCACCAGGCCCACCGCCTCCACGTCGTCCTTGTCGAGCTGCGAGATCACGTTGGTCGTGCCCTCGGCCGCGTACAGGGGACAGAAATCGGTGAGCCTTCCAGGGGCGATCAGGACTCCGCCGGCATGCATGCCGACGTTTCGCACCAGACCTTCGAGCTTCTCGCCGAGCTCCAGCAGTTCCCTGACCTCGTCTTCCTTGCGCTCACGCTCTGCGAGCAGCGGCTCCATCTCCCGCGCCATCTGCAGCGTGATCGTTTTGCCGGGCTGCACCGGGATGAGCTTGGCGAGCTGATCGCAGAAGTTGTAGCCCAGGTCGAGCACGCGGCCGCAGTCGCGCAGGACGGCGCGGGCCGCCATGGTCCCGAAGGTGGCGATCTGCGAGACACTGTCCTCCCCGTACTTGCGGCGCACGTAGTCGATGACGCGGTCGCGTCCGTCCTGGCAGAAGTCGATATCGAAGTCCGGCATCGAGACGCGCTCGGGGTTCAGGAAGCGCTCGAAGAGCAGGTCGTAGCGCAGCGGATCGAGATCGGTGATGCCCAGGGAATACGCCACGAGAGATCCTGCCCCCGAGCCGCGCCCCGGTCCGACAGGCACGCCGTTATCCTTGGCCCAGTTGATGAAGTCGGCGACGATCAGGAAATATCCGGCGAAGCCCATCTGCACGATGGTCCGGATCTCGAACTCGAGGCGCTCGCGATAGCGCGGGATCGCGTCTTCTTTCAAGGACAGTTTCTCGATCCGGCGCGCGAGCCCGGCTTCCGCCTCCGCCTTCAGATATGCGTCGATCGAGGTGCCCGCCGGCGTCGGGAACGCCGGCAGGCGGCTCTTGCCGAGCTCGATCTCGAGGTTGCAGCGCCGCGCGATCTCCACCGAATTCTGCAGCGCCTGCGGGATTTCCGCGAACAATTCCGCCATTTCCTCCTGAGACTTGAAATACTGCTCCGGAGTGAAAAGCTTCGGCCGCCGCCGGTCACCGAGCACGTAGCCCTGCGCGATGCAGACCCGCGCCTCATGCGCCCTGAATTCGTCCGGCTGCAGAAATTGCACCGGATGCGTCGCGACGACCGGAAGTCCGGCGCGCGTGGCGAGCGCCACCGAGCGCGAAAGCAGCGCCTCGGCGTTCGCAGCCCCTGCGCGCTGCAGCTCGATGTAGTAGCGGCCCGGAAAGAGATGTGCCCAGTCACGCGCCAGCTTTTCCGCCGCTTCCGCGTGGTCGCCGAGCAAGGCCTGGCCGACATCCCCCGACGCCGCACCGGAGAGCGCGATCAGGCCGCCGGTATCCGCCTCCTCGAGCCAGTCCCGGGCGATTTCCGCCCTGGCGCGGTACTGGTTGCGCAGCCATGCGCGCGACAGCAGCGAGCACAGCTTCAAATAGCCTGCGCGGGACGAGCACAAGAGCAAGAGCCGGAATGGCTTGTCCCGGTCGGCGCCGTTCTGCAGCCAGCAGTCGGCGCCGACGATCGGCTTGACGCCGGCGGCGCGCGCCGCGCCGTAAAATTTGACCATGCCGAAAAAATTCACCGCATCGGTCAGTGCCAGCGCCGGCATGCCATCGGCGGCCGCGCGCTTGACAGCTTCCTCGATGCGCACGATGCCATCCGTCACGGAGTATTCGCTGTGCATTCTCAGGTGCACGAAGCGAGGAACGCCGTGGGAAGCACGCGGTGCGGCCATGATAAAAATTCTAGCATCCGAGGCATGAGAGGAGAATGAGCCCGGCGCTGGTTGCCCTGTTGGTCGGCGCCGCGTGCATCGCGCTTTCGCCGATCTTCGTGCGCCTGTCGGAAGCCGGCCCCACCGCAACGGCGTTTTGGCGCGTCGCGCTCGCGGTGCCGCTGCTGTGGCTGCTTTGGCTGCTGAGAAAAGACCACCGATCGAGGCGGTACTCCGGCAGATGGCCGCTTCTTCTCGCGGCCGGCTTTGCGTTCGCCGGCGACCTGGGCTTCTGGCACACCTCGATTCAGCTCACTTCGGTGGCCAATTCAACGCTGCTCGCCAACCTAGCTTCGATCTTCGTCACGCTGGCGGCCTGGATCTTCCTGCGCGAGCGGCCGAGCGGGCAGTTTCTCGCCGGCCTTGCCGCGGCGCTTGCCGGCGTTGCGCTGCTGGTGAAAACCAGCGTGGAGTTCTCCTCGACCGGGCTTGCCGGCGACGCGCTGGGCGTGCTGACGGCGCTGTTCTACGCCGGCTACATCTTCGCGGTGAAGGGATTGCGCGACCGCGGCGAGACGACGCTGCACCTGATGGCCGTCACGAGCACCGTCACCGCGGTGATTCTTCTCCCCGCTGCCCTTGCCTCGGGGGAGCAGTTTCTGCCCTCCAGCCCGTGGGGCTGGGGCGTGCTCGCCGCGCTCGCGCTCATTTCGCATGCGGCCGGGCAAGGCCTGATCGCCTATGCTCTCGCCCACCTTCCCGCGGCGTTCTCCTCGGTGAGCCTCCTGTTTCAGCCGGTCATGGCGGCCTTGTTCGCCTGGGCGATCCTGGCCGAGCCGCTCGTGCCGCTGCAGATCGCCGGCGGCATCGTCGTGCTGCTCGGGATCTATCTCGCCCGCAGAGGCTCCGCCTAATCTACGATCGCGACCGGTTCTCCCGGCGAGGCGTCGATCTTTCCGATCTGGTAGACCGTCTCGCCCTCGGCGCGGAGCTGGTCCGCGGCGCGCGCGGCATCCGCCGCCTCCACCACCAGCACCATCCCGATGCCGCAATTGAAGACACGGTACATCTCGTCCTCGGCGACGTTGCCCTCGCGCTGCAGCCAGCTGAAAAGCTCGGGCCTCGGCCATGCCGCCTTCTTGATTCTCGCGGAAAGATCTTTCTGCAGGATGCGCGGCACATTTTCGGTAATGCCGCCGCCCGTGATATGCGCGATGCCCTTCACCGGAACCCTTTCCAGGAGCTTCAGGACCGGCTTGACGTATATTCGGGTCGGTTCCATGATCGCATCGAGCAAGTTCCCATCCGGCTTCGAGCGCTCGAGGATCTTGCGGATCAGCGAATAGCCGTTGGAGTGCGCGCCGCTCGAGGCGAGCCCGAGAATCGCGTCGCCCGGCCGGATCGAGCGGCCGTCCAGGATGCGGTCCTTCTCCACCACGCCGACGCAGAAGCCGGCGAGGTCGTATTCGCCTTCGGGATACATCCCCGGCATCTCGGCCGTCTCACCGCCGATGAGCGCGCAGCCCGCGATCTCGCAGCCGCGCGCTATGCCCTTCACGACTTCGCTGGCGACGCGCGTATCGAGCTTGCCGCAGGCGTAATAGTCGAGGAAGAAGAGCGGCTCGGCGCCCTGGACAAGGACGTCGTTGACGCTCATCGCCACCAGGTCGATGCCGACGGTCGCGTGGCGGCCGAGGGCAAACGCGAGCTTGAGCTTGGTCCCCACGCCATCGGTACCGGAGACGAGGACCGGATGCCGGTATTTCTTCGGCAGCTCGCACAGCGCGCCGAAGCCGCCGATGCCCGCGAGCACCTCCGGGCGCATGGTGCGCCTCGCGAACGGCTTGATCGCCTCGACCAGCGCGTCGCCCGCGTCGATGTCGACCCCCGCGTCGCGGTAGGAGAATCCTTGTTTCGCCATGCTAGAGTCGTAAATTCTACTCGACATGGCTTCACTGGCTCGTCCACAGCTCTGGTCCTGGCTCGCGATCGCTTTGGTGATCGCGCTGCTCGTCTGGCTGCTCTCCCCGATCCTCGCGCCATTTCTGCTCGGCGCGATCCTCGCCTATATCCTGGATCCGCTGGTCGAGCGGCTCACCCGGCGCGGTCTTCCCCGCACGCTTTCGGTCGTGTTCGTGCTGCTCATGGCGCTGGCGCTTTTCACCGCCCTCGTGCTGATCGTGGTGCCGCTCCTTTACAAGGAGACCCGGATGCTGGTGGAAAAGCTGCCGGCGATGCTCGACTGGCTGAATGCCCAGGCGGCACCGCGCCTCAAGGCGAAGCTCGACATCGACCTGCAGTTCGACGTAGATTCGGTGAAGCAGATGGTGCGCGATGCCTTCTCGCAGAACGACGGGCTGGCGAAGGGCGTGCTGCGCTCGCTTGGCGTGGGCGGATGGGCGGTGATCGTATTTCTCGCCAACATGCTGCTTGTGCCGGTCGTGCTTTTCTACCTGCTTCGCGACTGGAACCGGCTTGTGGAAAGCGTCGACCGGCTGATTCCCCGCCGCGCCCACGACATGGCGGTCGTCGTGGCGAAGGAAATCGATGCCGTGCTCGCCGAGTGGCTTCGCGGACAACTGCTGGTGGTACTGATCATGAGCGCCTATTACGTTACCGCCCTTTCGCTCACGCGCTTGGAATTCGCGCTGCCGATCGGAATCATCACCGGGCTCGCGGTGATCGTTCCCTACGTGGGAATCGTGGTCGGCGTGCTGATGGCCACCGCGGCCGCGCTGCTGCAGTTCGGCAGCCTGACCGGGCTGCTCTGGGTCTGGCTCGCGATCGGCATCGGCCAGGCCCTCGAGGGGATGCTGGTGACGCCGCTGATCGTAGGCAAGCGCATCGGCCTTCATCCGGTGGCGGTCATATTCGCCCTGCTCGCCTTCGGCCAGATATTCGGCTTCTTCGGCGTGCTGCTCGCGCTCCCGGCGAGCGCGGTGCTCCTCGTCGCACTGCGCCACCTTCGCTCGGCGTACGTCGCCGGCCCGCTCTACGGCGAAAAGTGAAATGAAGCAGTTGCCGCTCGACATTTCCCCGCCCGCGGAACCGCGCTTCGACAATTACCTCGCCGGCGCCAATGCGGAAGCCCTGGCGGGCGTGCGCGCGCTCGCTGCGGGAACGTTTGCCGAGCGGATCGTCTACTTGTGGGGCGAGCCGGGAAGCGGCCGCACGCACCTGCTGCGCGCGGCCGCGCACGAGAATCCGCAGCTTGTGGTCGCCGACGACGTCGAAACGCTTCATTGGGAGGCCCAGCAAGCGCTCTTTGTCGCGATCAACACCGCGCGGGAAGGGCGTGCGGCGGTCCTCGCGTCGGGCAACGCGCCCCCGGCGCAGCTCGGCCTGCGCGACGACCTGCGCACGAGGCTCGCCTGGGGACTCGTATACCAGCTCAAGGCCCTGACCGATGTCGAAAAGGCCCTGCACCTGCGCGCCGAGGCCGCGCGCCGCGGCCTCGACCTGAACGAGGAGGTGGTCGGGTATCTCCTGACCCGCGTCCCCCGCGACTTGTCGAGTCTCAACTACATTCTCGAACGCCTCGATCGCTACTCGCTCGCCAGGCAGCGTTCATTGACGATTCCCCTTGTGCGCGAGGCGCTTGCGGAAGAAGATTCCCGTGCACAACTGCCTCGACAAACGGATAGGCCTTGAGTAAATTGCTTTTCGACCCGACCCGGAGTGCCCGCAGTGAAACGCCGCTCGCCAGCCCTGCTCTTCTGCATATTCGCCGGCATTGCGCTTCCGGCTTTCTCCCAGGACGGGCTGCGGCTCCCGTCACGCGCCGAGGGGTCGGGAATCGACCCGTCTTTCGCGGCCGGCTGGCTCAGCCCGGAGCGCGAGCGCCGCGGCTTCGGCCCTTATCATTGGCGTGATGCGGTCGGCTTCACCCCGACCACGCGGGCGCAGTGGTCCTACACTTTTGGCCGGCAAGCCAGCCTCGGCATGTCGGTCGCCAGTGGCAGGGATTTCGACACTGCGCCGATTTTCGGCACGGAAAGCCGTCAATACGGGCTCTTCGGCCGCTACTCGCTTGCTCCCGATTGGTCGGTGAGCGCGGAGGCGATCTCGCGCGAGCCGAACACCCTGTTCCGCCTGCAGGACTTCCGCATCGGTCTGCGCCGGCAGTTCTGACGGCGGATCTCACCGGCCGGCCGTTCTGACCGCGGTCTGTAGAATGCGAGGCGCCGCATGCGCCTCGCCCTGTTCGACCTCGACAACACTCTGCTCGCGTGCGACAGCGACTACGAATGGGGGCAATTCCTGGTGGACCGCGGGGTTCTCGACCGTGATGCCTATGAGGCGCAGAACGCCGCCTACTACGACCAATACGTCGCCGGCACGCTCGACATCCATGAATACCTCGGTTTCGCCTTGCGGCCCCTTGCCCAGCACACCCCTGAAGATCTTGCACGGTGGCACGCGGACTTCATGCGCTCGCGCATTCTTCCGGCGATCAGCGCCGGCGCACGCTCGATCGTGCGCGAGCACCGCGGCCGGCGCGACCTGTGCGCGATCATCACGGCCACCAACAGCTTCGTCACTTCCCCGATCGCGCGCGAATTCGGCATTGAGCACCTGATCGCCACCGAGCCGGAGAAGAAGGACGGCCGCTATACCGGCCGAGTCGCCGGCATCCCCTGCTTTCGCGAGGGCAAAGTCAGCCGACTGGGCGATTGGCTCGCCGGGCTCGGTCAGCGGATGGGAGATTTCTCGGAGAGCTTCTGCTACAGCGACTCCCACAACGACCTGCCCCTGCTCGAGCAGGTCAGCCATCCCGTGGCCGTGGACCCCGACGCGCGCCTTGCCGAGGCGGCCCGCCGGCGCGGCTGGCCGGTGATTTCATTAAAATCCAGCCCCTGAAATGATCAAGCGGTTCATCCGGCGCGTACTGGGCCTGCATTCGGAGGCGATGCTGCAAGTCCCGCGCGAGAGGCACGGTCTTTCGCGCGACGCCATCAGCCCCGCGGCCGCCAAGGTTTGCGCGGTGCTGCGCGACGCGGGCTATTCCGGCTACGTGGTGGGTGGCGCGGTGCGCGATCTGCTGCTCGGCATCGTGCCCAAGGATTTCGACATCGCTACCGACGCGCGCCCGGAGCAGGTCAAGCCGCTCTTCCGGCGCGCCCTGATCATCGGCCGGCGATTCAGGCTGGTGCACGTCATGCTCGGTCCGGAGACCGTGGAAGTGTCGACCTTCCGCTCCGCGGACCCCGAAACCTCCGAGAAGGACGAGCACGGCCGCGTGCTGCGCGACAACGTGTTCGGCAGCCAGCAGGACGACGCGAGGCGGCGCGACTTCACCGTCAACGCCCTCTACTACGATCCTGTCAGCGAAGAGATCGTCGATTTCCACGGCGGGCTCGCCGACCTGAAAAAACGGGTGCTGCGCGTCATCGGCGATCCGGCGACGCGCTATCGCGAGGACCCGGTGCGGATGCTGCGCGCCGTGCGCCTGGGCGCGAAGCTCGGCCTCACCCTGGACGCGGCGACCCGCCAGCCGATCGCCGCGATGGCGCCGCTGATGGAGCGCGTGCCGCCGGCGAGGCTCTTCGACGAAATGCTCAAGCTTCTCCTGTCGGGGCATGCGAGCGCGTGCCTGCGGCAGCTTCGCGAAGTGGGGCTGCACAAGGGGCTGCTGCCGTTGCTCGACGTGATCCTTGACCAGCCTCTGGGCGAGCGCTTCGTGACGCTGGCCCTCGCCCAAACCGACGAACGCGTGCAGAGCGAGCGGCCGGTGTCGCCGGCATTCCTGTTCGCGGCGCTGCTGTGGCATGAGGTGCTCGCGGCGTGGAAGACGCGCCAGTCCCGGGGCGAGCGTCCGATTCCCGCGCTCGAGGCGGCCATGGACGAGGTCCTCGACGTGCAGTGCGAGAAGCTCGCAATCACGCGCAAGCTCACCGCCACCATGCGGGAAGTCTGGTCGATGCAGCCGCGCTTCGAGCAGCGTTCCGGGCAGCGCGCCTACCGGCTGGTCGAGGCGCCGCGCTTCAGGATGGCGTATGACTTCCTCGCTCTGCGCGCCGCAAGCGGCGAGGTGCCGGCCGAGCTCGAGGCCTGGTGGCGCGCGTTCCAGAGCGCCGACGCGGAATCGCGCCAGGCAATGCTGTTGCCCGATACCGGGCCGCGCAAGCGCCGGCGGCGCCGGCGCAAGAAGCATCCGGACGCCGTGCACGCCCTGACTCCCGAGGGCGAGTGACTGCGACGTGACCGTGGCTTACGTGGGGATCGGCTCGAACCTGAGTGAGCCGGCGAGACAGGTCGAGGCCGCGCTGGGCGAGCTTGGGCGTATCCCCGGCAGCCGCGTGGCGGGCCGCTCTTCACTGTATAAGTCGGCTCCGCTCGGCTACGCCGACCAGGCGGATTTCATCAATGCGGTAGCTGCCCTGGAGACGGCGCTGGAACCCGAAACACTGCTCGACGAGCTGCTCATTATCGAAACGCGGCACGGACGGCGGCGTTCCTTCGCCAACGCCCCGCGCAGCCTCGACCTCGATCTGCTGCTTTTCGGACAACTGGAGCTGCGCACGCCGCGCCTGACTATCCCCCATCCGCGCATGCACGAGCGTGCCTTCGTGCTCAGGCCCCTCCTGGAGCTCTCCGCAGAGATCTCGATTCCGGGAAAGGGCGGCGCGCGCAGGCTGCTCGAGAATTGTCAGGGTCAAGTCGTGGAGAAAGTCGCCTGATGCAGATGCCCCCGATCGCCGTATCGGCAGGCCTCTTGATCGCGTCGAACGTCTTCATGACCTTCGCATGGTATGCCCATCTCAAGAACCTGTCGGCGAAGCCCTGGTGGATCGCCGCGCTGGCGAGCTGGGGGATCGCGCTGTTCGAGTACCTGCTGCAGGTGCCGGCGAACCGCATCGGCTTTACCCAGCTCTCTCTCGCGCAGCTCAAGATCATGCAAGAGGTGATCACGCTGGTGGTGTTCGTCCCGTTCGCCATCCTGTACATGGAGCAGCCGATCAAGCTCGATTACCTGTGGGCCGGCCTGTGCATCCTCGGCGCCGTGTATTTCGTCTTCCGTGGATAGATTCCGCCACCTCGTGGTCGAAGGGCCGATTGGTGCCGGCAAGACGAGCCTCGCGCGCCGGCTCGGGGCGCGGCTCTCGGCGGACCTGATACTCGAGCAGCCCGCCGAAAACCCGTTCCTCGCGCGCTTCTACGATGACATGTCGCGCTACGCGCTGCCCGCACAGCTGTTCTTCCTGTTCCAGCGCGCGCGCATGCTGGAATCGCTCGCCCAGCCGGACATGTTCGGCCGCGCCGTGGTGACCGACTTCCTGCTCGAGAAGGATCCGCTGTTCGCGCGCATAACGCTCTCGGCCGACGAGCTCGGCCTGTACCAGAAGATCTACGATGCGCTCGCCCCGCGCTCGCCGGCGCCCGACCTGGTGATCTACCTGCAAGCCCAGCCTGCTACGCTGATAGAGCGGGTGCGCCGGCGCGCGGCGGGTTTCGAGCGCGGCATCAGCGAGGAATATCTGGCGCTCCTTGCGGAGAGCTACGCGCGCTACTTCTACCACTATGCCGCCGCGCCGGTCCTGATCGTGAACTCCGAGAATCTGAATTTCGTCGAGCGCGACCAGGACTTCGAGCTGCTCGTGTCGCGCATGCGCGGCATGAAGAGCCGGCGCGAGTTTTTCAGCCTGGGCTGATGCGGATCCTGCGCACGGTCGCGGAGCTGCGAAACGCGGTGACTGCCGCGGGCCCGGTCGCTTTCGTGCCCACCATGGGCAATCTGCATGAAGGGCATCTGTCGCTCGCGCGCATCGCGCGCGGGCGGGGCCGCGCGGTGGCCTTCAGCATTTTCGTCAACCGGCTGCAATTCGCGCCGGGCGAGGATTTCGAGCGCTATCCGCGCAGCTTGGAACGCGATTGCGCCCTCTTGGAGGCCGCAGGGGTCGAGCTGCTGTTCGCCCCCGACGAGCAGGCCCTCTACCCGGAGCCCCAGTCCTACCTCGTCAGACCGCCGCCGAGCGCCGACGAGCTGGAGGGCCGCTTCAGGCCGGGCTTTTTTCAGGGCGTCGCCACGGTGGTGCTGAAGCTCTTGAATTGCGTGCAGCCCGCGGTCGCGGTCTTCGGCAAGAAGGACTACCAGCAG
>Ga0209488_10004863_pt1 | contig 10404 bp, 7 predicted proteins | sample Rivendell_Oct201_8_FD_188349 | JGI IMG/M metagenome (GOLD analysis project Ga0209488, IMG submission 188349) | Vadose zone soil microbial communities from the Eel River Critical Zone Observatory, Northern California, USA -... | ecosystem: Environmental > Terrestrial > Soil > Vadose zone >... | reverse complement strand
CCGTCAACGCGCGGCGTTGTAGACATCACGTAGGACGTTCGTCTCAAGCTCCAGATCCTCCAGTCGATGCTTGACTACATCGCCGATGCTGATGATACCGGCTAGCTTGCCGTCGCGTAATACCGGCATGTGGCGCACGCGATGGTGCGTCATCAGGTTCATCACGCGATTGACACTCTCGTCCGGGGACACGGTGGTCACACCGTATTGCATGATTTCCTTCACAGGCATCGACCCGGCTGTCTCGCCATAGCGAGAAAATGCATGAACGATTTCACGTTCGGAAATGAGACCAAGAACTGCGTTCTCACTCGTCACCACGAGAGCGCCAATATTCTTTGCGCGGAGCCAGTCTGCCGCCCTCTTGATGCTGGCTTCCGGAGCTATTGTTGTGACGCTGGTGCCCTTCCGCCTCAGAATGCTTTCGATGGTCATAGCCTCCTCCCATCGTGTAGCCTAGCCGCCGATCTCATCTCGCCCCCGCAATTGGGGGGCATGCCATGGAATCCGTTCTCCTCTACGAGGAGCATTAGCATATCATATCGGCAGGAAGCAGTCAGCCAGCACCGGGGACCGCGCAACCGATGTCCGCTGAGGGTTCAGGCAGCCGTCGTCCGCTGCAAAACCCGGCTAGAGATTGCGGGAGCCAGAATCTAAGCTTTTCCAGCCAGGCGGATAGTCAGATCTGGGGTACATCAATTTGATTTTTGCCTAACGTACCGGCCGGGGGCTGGCTCGATCACGCCGAAAGTATCGTTGCCCAATTCCGTCGGCGCCTGAACGGAGCCGCTGGAATGGCCTTTCATCCAGCCATCCCAGTCAGGCCACCAGCTTCCCGGCTTCTCCTCGGCCTTTTCCAGCCAGTTCTTCGCGTCGTAATTCAGATTGTCATTGACCCAATGACTCCGCCTGTTGCGGGCAGGCGGGTTGATCACGCCAGCAACGTGACCGCTGGCGGCGAGCACAAAGCGCGGTTCTCTTCCCATGAGGTCCTTTGAGCGATACGCGCTCTGCCAAGGCACGATATGGTCCTCGCGAGAGGCCAGTAGAAACATTGGTACGTTCACCTTCGAGAGGTCAATCCGTTCGCCACATTGCGTGGTGGCGCCGGGCTCCTTGATCTTGTTCTCAACATAGGCGTTCCGCGCGTACCAGCAGTACATTGGCCCCGGCAAGCTGACGCTGTCGGAATCCCAGTAAAGGAGGTTGAAAGCCTCGGGTGTCGCACCCTTAAGATAACTATCGACGACATAGCGCCAGATCAGATCGGTGGCGCGCAAGGTTCCGAAGATAAAGGCCAGTTCCTTACCAGGCAGAATACCGCCCCTTCCGATCGTCGCTTCGCGCAGGGCGACGGAATTCTGGTCAATCAGTAGGCCGATTTCCCCAGTATCTGCGAAGTCGATCATCGTGGTCAGGAGGGTTATGGTTGCGAGCTTGTTTTCTCCGCGCGCGGCGAGAACCCCCGCGGCGCAGCTCAAAATGGTGCCCCCGACGCAAAAGCCCAGCGTGTGAACCCGATCGGCATTGGCAATGTCGCGCACAACCTCGATGCTCTTGAGCACCCCGAGGTTCAGGTAGTCGTCCCAGGTCAGATGTTGGATCTCGGGAACGGCGCTTCGCCAGGAAATCAGGAAGACCTGGTGCCCCTGAGAGACCGCATATTCAACAAACGAGTTTCCCACGCCGAGATCGAGCAAATAGTACTTGTTAATGCAAGGAGGCACGATCAGGAGCGGTGTTTTCTCGACTTCCGCCGTCTGCGGCGTGTATTGGATGAGCTGAATCAGCTCGTTCTCGAAGACAACCGATCCGGGCGTTACTGCCAGATTGCGACCCACCTCAAAAGCGGATTCGTCGACCCGGGTGATGCGCCCTTTTTGGAGATCTTCAATCAGGTTCTGCATCCCAGCCGACAGGCTCGCAGATCGCGTCTGGATTGCTGTTCGAATGACTTCCGGGTTAGTCGCAGGGAAATTCGACGGACTCATCGCATCAATGAATTGACGCGCGTAGAAGCGAAGCTGCAGCTTTGATTTTTCGTCGACCTGGGCTTGCTCGACGAGCTCGGCCAATTGCTTTGAGGTCATCAAGTAGGATTTCTTGATAAGTTGGTAATAAGGCGAGTGATTCCAGGCCTCGTCCTGGAAACGTCTATCGCGGCCCGACGGCCGGGCGCCCGTTGCAGATGCGTTGCCGAGGGCGCCTTTCCAGAACTCCACAATCGGAGACCAGAACTGGCGTTGCAAGTTTGTCGCGACGGCAAACGGCGATGAGGCATCACGCCCGGCAGGCTTACCCTCAACGCCCATCGCACTGGTAAGCGCATCGTCAAATTGCTTCATCGATTGCTGGCCGGCGCGCATCAGGCTCTCAAGAGATGCCGAGGAGCCATTCGGGGATGACGAGCTATCCATGTGAGCCTCCCAGAACGGCTCTGTATGCTGGCCGCTATGGTGCCAGCTCGGGTCACGTTTTCGCGCTAAACCACAGCGATCGCCCAAATAAGATTCATACAGCTTGACATAGATCAATGAAGGTCCGCGTCCGTCTCCAGCACATTGCTAAAGCACGGGCAGGTTGGATGCAGCGTTTGTTACGGAAGCGGGAGCAAGGCCCCAAGCTTGATGAGTGGTGCGTGCTGTATTCACCAAGACAGGATTATCAGCCCCTCCAAGCCTTTCGCCCCCGGGAAGTGAAGGCATCATGGATCATCCGCTCAGACGGCCGGAAGAAATTCTGGCTTATCGGTCGTTAAAACAGATCCTTACCGCAAAGCCGAAATCCCTGTGGACCGTCGGTCCCAAGGATAACGCGCTCACGGCAATGCGTCTCATGACTGAAAAGAACATCGGCTTTCTCGTGGTCGTGGAGAAGGGGAGGATCGTTGGCGTTCTTTCCGAGCGCGATTGTGTGCGGCGGCTTGTGCTGGCCGGGAAATCCGCCGAGCTCACTGCCGTTGCGGACATTATGGTCCGAGACGTGATCAAAGCCAATCCTACCCATACGTTTGCGGATTGCCTGAGACTGATGCACACGCACGGGATTCGTCACCTGCCGGTCGTCGAGAACGACACCACCATCGGCGTTATCTCGGTCCGCGACCTGTTGGGCGAGGCGGTTGCACATCACGCCAAGGTCATCAGCGAGCTGGAGCGCGAACGGATGACGATGCTGACCTCAACAGCTTGAGCGTGCCTGGATCCACTGGATTGCCATTGGAAAGGGAGTGTCGCTATGAATCTCTTGATCGTGCTGGGCGCTCTGATCTTTCTGATGTTTGTGGCCTACCGCGGCTACAGTGTGATCCTGTTCGCCCCGATCGCTGCACTTGGCGCGGTGTTGCTGACCGATCCATCGCTGGTCCCACCAGTCTTTTCCAGCGTCTTCATGGAGAAGACGGTCGGCTTCGTGAAGAATTATTTTCCAGTCTTCATGCTGGGTGCTGTCTTCGGCAAAGTTATTGAGCTGTCGGGCTTTTCCAAGTCGATCGTCGCCGCCGTCATTGGCGTGCTCGGCCGGGAGCGCGCTGTATTGTCCATTATCGTCGTCTGCGCAATCCTGACCTATGGCGGCGTGTCGTTGTTCGTCGTTGTGTTCGCGGTCTATCCGTTCGCGGCCGAAATGTTCCGGCAGGGCGACATTCCAAAGCGGCTTATCCCCTGCACGATCGCGCTCGGCGCGTTCAGCTTCACGATGGATGCCTTGCCTGGAACGCCGCAAATCCAGAACATCATTCCCACGACCTTCTTCAATACGACGACGTGGGCCGCCCCGGTGCTGGGGCTCATCGGAAGCGTTTTCGTTTTCGGCGTTGGTCTCGCCTATATCGAGAACCGCCGACGTGCGGCACAGAAGCACGGGGAAGGCTACGGCACGGAGCTTCTCAACGAGCCGGAGCCATTCGAAGAGCAGGCGTTGCCCAACCCGTGGATCGCCATCTTGCCACTAGTTGTGGTGGGCGTCACGAACTTCATATTTACGCATCTGGTGCTTCGGGCTTACGGCGCGAAGCACGAAGTCACACTCGGCGGCCATTCGATCGTTACCCAGATTGGTCCGGTGGCAGCCATATGGGCAGTCGAGGGTGCGCTGCTCCTTGGTATAGTAACGGTGTTCATCTTTGCCTGGCGTCCCGTGGTTACAAAATTCGCGGATGGCAGCAAGGCAGCGGTTGCCGGGGCTTTGCTTGCGTCGCTCAATACCGCGTCCGAGTATGGATTTGGTGGGGTGATTGCGCTGTTGCCGGGCTTTGCGGCGGTTTCCGCTGCGCTCAGGGCGATCCCCAATCCGCTCGTCAATGAAGCCGTCACCGTGACGGTGCTCGCCGGCATCACCGGCTCGGCCTCCGGCGGCATGAGCATTGCCCTTGCCGCGATGTCCGATGAATTCATTGCAGCCGCAAAGGCGGCAAACATCCCGCTTGAAGTCTTTCATCGCATCGCGGCCATGGCGAGCGGCGGCATGGATACATTGCCTCACAATGGAGCCGTCATCACGCTGCTTGCTGTTACGGGCCTCACCCACAGGCAGGCCTACAAGGACGTGTTCGTGATCACGTTGACGAAAACGGCGGCGGTGTTCGTTGTCATCGCGTTTTACTATTTGACCGGGATCTACTGAGAAAGCACCACGCGCACCAATAGAGGTCAGCAATCGACGAGGCGAAAGCCTGTGGAGGACCCATGTCAGCAGATGCGGTTCGTCTAACGCTGGCGCCAGTCAAAGCACTGGATAGCGGGAAGATTGTCAGCGCCGAGGAAGCAGCCAGCCTCATACGAGACGGGGACACGATTGCAACAGGCGGATTTGTCGGCATCGGCTTCGCCGAAGAAGTCGCTTTGGCAATAGAGACACTCTATCTCGCGCAGGGGGATCCGACGGTTCCTGCTACCGACAAGCCGCGCAATCTCACGCTGGTCTACGCCGGAGGGCAGGGCGACGGTGGCAACCGGGGGCTCAATCACCTTGGCCATGAAGGTCTGGTGCGCCGCGTGATCGGCGGGCATTGGGGGCTGGTGCCGAAGCTGCAGCGTTTGGCAATTGCCAATCAGATCGAGGCGTATAATCTTCCGCAGGGCGTGATTTCGCACCTGTTTCGCGACATCGCGGCAAAGCGCCCCGGTCATCTCACGCGAGTGGGGCTTGAAACTTTTGTCGATCCGCGCCTTGGTGGTGGCAAGATCAACGAACGCACCAAGGATGATCTGGTCCGTCTCATCGACATCGAAGGCGAGGAGTTTCTTTTTTATCGCGCATTCCCGATCGACGTCGGAATTATCCGCGGCACGACAGCCGATCCGGACGGAAATATCACCATGGAAAAGGAGGCGCTTACTCTGGAAGCTTTGGCCATCGCCATGGCGGTACGCAATTCCGACGGGCTGGTCATTGCACAAGTGGAGCGAATAGCCGAGCGCGGTTCGCTCAACCCGAGGCAGGTCAAAATTCCCGGAATCTTCGTCGATTGCGTCGTGTTGGCCAAGCCAGAAAATCACTGGCAGACCTTTTCAGTTCAGTATGACCCCGCGTTCAGCGGTGAAATTCGCGCTCCCGCGGGCTCAGTGACGCCGATGGAAATGAGCGAGCGAAAGATCATCGCACGCCGTGCTGCGCTCGAACTCGATGCAAACAGCGTTGTCAATCTCGGCATTGGCATGCCTGAGGGTATCGCAAGCGTCGCCAACGAAGAAAAAATTGCTGATTTACTCACGCTCACGGCTGAACCCGGCGTCATTGGCGGCGTGCCGGCAGGAGGACTCAATTTTGGAGCGGCGGTCAACGCACAAACCGTTATCGATCAGCCCTATCAATTCGACTTTTATGACGGCGGAGGGCTTGACGCAGCCTTTCTTGGGCTCGCGCAGGCTGACCGCGAGGGCAATCTGAATGTGAGCAAATTTGGTCCGCGCCTGGCGGGCGCCGGCGGCTTTATCAATATCAGTCAGAATGCCAAGAAGGTGGTGTTCGTTGGTACCTTTACGGCCGGGCGCCTCCGCGTGGCGGTCGAGAACGGGCGCCTGCACGTGGTCAAGGACGGTGATGTGGCGAAATTTGTCGGAGAAGTTGAACATCGCACGTTCTCCGGCCCCTACTCGGTGCATCGTGGGCAACCCGTGCTTTATGTGACGGAGCGCTGTGTGTTCAAATTGACACCGGATGGACTTGAGCTGGTCGAAGTCGCGCCCGGTATCGACATCGAGCGTGACATCCTCGCCCGGATGGAATTTCGTCCAGTGGTCCGCAGTCCCGCCATTATGGATCAGCGCATTTTCGCGAGCGGTCCAATGGGCTTGCGCGACCAGCTGCTGCGAATGCCGATTGAGCGACGCTTCACCTACCACCCCGGCGAAAACCGGTTCTTCGTCAATCTCGAAGGCCATCGTGTTCACAGCCACGAAGACGTGGAAAAGATTCGCCGGATCGTCGAAAACAGGCTGGCTCCCCTGGGTCGAAAGGTCTACGCCATTGTCAATTACGACAACTTCGAAATATTTCCGGACGTGATCGATGAGTATTCGACCATGGTTCGCGATCTAGTTTATCGCTTCTATTCCGGTGTTACCCGCTACACGACGAGTAGTTTTCTTCGAGCCAAACTGGGCGACGCGCTGAAGCAGCGTGCGGTGGCTCCGCACATCTACGAAAGTGCAGAAGAGGCAACCACCCATCTGCGCGATTTGGAAAGAGGAAAACAAGGGTGAAATGGGAGCAGGCACCTGAACATTGCCTTTGGGAGCCACACCTATCCGGTCCGGTTGGCCCGGCCTCAGCAGGCGCGATCTGAAACAACGACTTTTCTTGTGCTCTCACTTGACGCGGTTTCGCGTGGAGGAGCCATTGCAGTCGTTCGGAATACGAAACTTAAACCTACCGTTTCTCGCCAAGAGACGTCGCGCCGAACGCTGCCCGATAGATGGCCCAGTACACAGCGCCGACCAAGCCAGCACCACCCACGATATTGCCGAGTGTGACCGGAACGAGATTATGGATAATTCCCGATATCGTAATAGGTGAGGCGTCGAAACTAGCCGGAACGTTGCCCGTCTGAGTCAGCAGCCAAGCCAGCGGTAAAAAATACATGTTGGCAACGCAGTGCTCGAAGCCGGCCGCTATAAAGGCGGAGACCGGCAATATAAGAGCGAGAATCTTGTCGGTCACCGACCTGCCCGCATATGCAAGCCAAACCGCCAAGCAGACGAGCACATTGCACAGAATGCCCTTGAAGAAAAGTGTCACAAGGTCGGGCTGGATCTTTGCTGCAGCCGTATTCAATATCGACAACCCGATGCGGCCACCGTTCATGTCGAGATGATGTGAAAAAAAGACCAGGACAACAAGTCCGAGGGAACCGACCAGATTGCCGACATACACAATGGCCCAATTGCGCAGCATTTGTCTCGTAGAAACTTTCCCGCTCGCCCAGGCCATTACGATCAGGTTGTTACCTGTAAACAGCTCGGCGCCTCCCACCAAGACAATTACCAGCCCAAGCGAAAAAGCCAGTCCACCGACCACGCGTACGGTGGCAAAGCTGAGCCCTTCGTCGCTAGCGACAATGGTATAATAGAGCGCACCGAGGCCGATGCTGCCGCCAGCCACGACTGCCAGCATGAAGGAGGCTTGAAATGGCAAATTTGTTTTCTTGACGCCGACCTTTTCGACTGCCTCTTTGATCTCGGCCGGGCTGTAAGCGTTTAAATTGAAGATGGGCGGTTGCGGCACGGGTGCTCGGTCAGCCATCCTGCATCTCCTCTTCGCTGGTTCTTTTGTCCAGATCGGGCCCGCGGACGGCCGCGCATGCCTGTTTGGGACCGCATGTTCGATCGCGCCGGGAGGTTTCTGACGACTTGGGCCATGGGTTCTTCAACCCGGACGATTACATGATCCAAGCATTTCGCCGCGCCATCGTTCTCGATCAGCCCGCGGGCCGGCTGCGGCGTCTGATTGCCGCCGCTACCCGGCATTACCCCCAACCATCAGAAGACCGACGATCTGCGCGGCAATAACCTTCACCAGCGTCATCGAAGGAAAGATCATGGCATAGCCGATGTCGGGCCGCTCGGTCGGGGCCATCTTGGTGGAATAGACGAGAATGGCGGGATTTCCCGTTGCCCCCGACGCTACGCCGACCAGATCGTCGTATGGAATTCTTAGGAGATAATGACCGGCAACCAAGACGATAAAAACCGTCGTAAGTAGAACTGCGACGCCGATAAACAGCATCGTGAACCCGGATTCCGCGACCGTGCGGACGAAAGGCTGTCCGGCATTGACGCCAACGGTTGCGAGGAACATCGCCAGACCGAAATTTCGCAGCACGATATTGGCCGGCAATGGCATGGTCCAAAGCATTGGACCGGTACGGCGCAGCTTGCCCAGGATGAGAGCGACGATCAGCGGTCCGCCGCCGATGCCAAGGGTCACGATACCCACGCCCGGAATCGGGATCGGGATCAAGCCGAGCAGAACGCCCATAACCATTCCGAGCCCGAGGGACACATAGCTGAATTCGGCGGTCGCCTTGACCGTATCGCCGAAGTGCTTGCGGATCTCCTCCTTGCGATCTGGAGGCGTCAGGACTCCGACCCTGTCGCCAAATTCCAGCATCAGGTCAGGTGTTGGCACGAGGTCGGCATCGTAGCGTCGCACGTGCAGGAGGTGCGTCGGAAAGTCTGACGGCATCGGAAGGCTGGAGAGAGGAATTCCGACCACGTTGGCCTTGCCGACGAAAACCCGGATGTAGTCCAGATCGGCCCGGTCGCTGGCCAGCCGGCCCGGTTCAAGCTTTCCAAGCTTGGCTGCTGCATTCGCGATCGCGTCCTGACTTTCGGCGACAATCAGGACCGCGTCACCGACGGAAAGAACCGTATCGCCTGTTGGAACGATATTCTGACCGGCCTTGCGAACCATCGTCACCTGGGTGTCGCTCAGAACTTCCTTGGTCAATTCGTCGAGCGTGCGGCCGGCGAAGCTCGCGCCGATTGAAATCTCTCCCATGTGGAAGCGCTGCGCCTTTGTCGGGAATTTGGGCCTAACGATGCGCGTCATGAAGTAGATGCAGAGGATGGGCCCGATGACGCCGAAAGGATATGCGATGGAGTAGCCGATCGAGGGATCCTTGTTCTTGACGACCTCAAGCGCGGCCTGGAGAGATGCGGTGCTTGTCATCGATCCGGCGTAGATGCCCAGGGTATGTCCGATTTTGATTCCGAAGATGTGTCCTAGGCCCAGTGCAACCAACAAACCTGCCAGACAAGCGACAAGTGCCAGCAGGTTGTACTTCTGGCCCACGCCTACCATTCCCTCGAAAAATTGACGGCCATAAAGGATGCCAATCCCGTAAAGAAACATGATCAGACCCGTCAGTCCGATCGGCCCTATGATCTGAGCTTTCGGTGCGAATGCGCCGATGGCGAGGCCGACAAAAAGAACCGCGCCGACGCCAAGCGAGAAGCCGAAGATGTTGATCTGACCAACAAGATAACCCAATCCGATGGCCAGGAAGGCGGTCAGAATTGGCTGGCTTCCGATAATCTCGCGCGCAAGGTCCAACATGTTAGATCTCTCCAGATCGAATGCCCGTCACTAGCGTGCGTTACAGCCAGCGGCTTGGAACTGTCCGATAACCCGTTTGATCAATTCTGGGCTTGGTATCGGAGTATCGTCGTGCTTGTAGTCGAGGCCGATTGCCTTCCACTTGAATGAACCCATCTGATGGAACGGCTGCACCTCGACCCACTCCACGTTCTTCATGGGCGCGACAAAGCGGGCAATGCCGTCGACATTCGCCGGATCGTCGGTAGCGCCAGGAACGAGCGTGAACCGGACCCATACCGGCTTTGATATCGAAGCAAGGCGTTCCGCGAAGCGCAGGGTGGGCGCCAAGTCCCGGCCCGTCACACGCCGATAAGTGGCAGGATCCGAGCTCTTGATGTCGAGTAGAACGTGGTCGATCACCGACAAGTAGGAATCGTCGGCACGATCGGCCAGAAATCCCGATGTCTGGATAGCTGTGTGCAGCCCCATTTCCTTTGCGCCGGCGAATATTTTTCGGGTGAATGCGAGCTGCACCATGGGCTCTCCGCCCGATATCGTCAGGCCTCCACCCAAGCTGCGGATTGTGGGTGCGAAGTCACCGAGGCGGCGCAGCACATGATCGACCGACACGTAGGTGCCGTCCTTGAGATGCCAGGTGTCCGGATTATGGCAGTACGTACAGCGCAGCAGGCATCCGGAGGTGAAGATGACGATTCGAAGGCCCGGTCCGTCATAGCGCGACGAGGTTTCGTAGGAATGGCAATATCCGAATGAGCCCACTTCGTCCCTGATGTTGTCTTCATCAGGAGCGTCGGGCGAAATCCCCACCCGGATGTCATAACGACTTCCGGGTTCAAGCGGCTG
>Ga0209488_10004862_pt1 | contig 10405 bp, 7 predicted proteins | sample Rivendell_Oct201_8_FD_188349 | JGI IMG/M metagenome (GOLD analysis project Ga0209488, IMG submission 188349) | Vadose zone soil microbial communities from the Eel River Critical Zone Observatory, Northern California, USA -... | ecosystem: Environmental > Terrestrial > Soil > Vadose zone >... | reverse complement strand
TACACAATGGCGGCCAGGCCCAGGCCGATGAGAGTAGCGAGCGGCACATTGCGCTTTGGATTCTCGATGACGCCCGCCGAAACGGCCGCGCTCTCGATTCCCATGTACGCCCACAACGCCATCGATGCGGCGCGCGACACCGCGTGCAGATTCGATTCGCCGCTCACATTCCATCCGGCCGTAAATGTCGACGCGCTAAACCAGAACCAACCGAAGATGGCGATGGCAAGGATCGGGATAAGCGCCAGCGCTATCGTCCAAGTTTCAAGCGCACCGACTACGCGAGGTCCGAGAATGTTGGTGAATGTGAGCGTCCAGATGACGACAGCGGTTGCGATGGTGCTTGCAGGCGGGGCGGCGATCGCAGGAATCAGATCGGCGAGGTAGCCGACCGCCGCGACCGCAATCGCGATGTTGCCGATCCAGTTGCCGAACCAGTACACGTAATTTGTTTGAAATCCCGCGAAGGGTCCGAGGAAGTCTCGTGCGTAAGCATACGGACCGCCTTGCTGCGGATTGAGTTCGCCCAACTTCGCGAAGGCGAGACCGAGCGCGGCTACGCCGACGGTGGCAATCACCCAGCCGAAAATGGCGATGCCGCCGACCTGAGCGAGGTTGACCGGCAGCAGAAACACGCCTGTGCCGATCATGTTGCCCGTGACGAGCATCGTCGCTTGCGTCAGCGACATCTTGCGGCGGGTCTCAGTCACGCGCGCCTCGCCTCGGTTGCGCGCCGGCCTTCAGACATTGCACGTAGTGAGTCCCGTCGCGATTTTCGACGCCGTGTGTGTCGTGTCCGAATCCGGGAAAGCGTTTATCCCAGAGCCACAATGCCCTGAGATAGCCGAGATAGGGGCCGTCGTTCGCGCCGGTTTGCTCGCCGGGCATCAGCATCGGGATGCCCGGCGGATAGGGCACGACGCTAGTCGCGAGCACTCGATTCGCCAACGCTTCGAGCGGCACGTGTTCGATGTCATCGCGCACTAGGTACTGATACGCCGCGCTCGGACTCATGACCGGTGTCGGTAACGTCGAGAACGCCTCCGCCAGCCAATGCGTCTGTCGCGACTCGCTGAGTTGCGCGAACATCTGGTCGGCAAGATCGCGCAGTCCAAGCTTGCCGTACAGGTTCGCGTGATCCGCCACCAGACCCGGCAACGCTTGCGACAGCGGAGCGTTGTTGTCGTAGTCACGTTTGAAGTCGAGCAGTGCGTTGAGCAACGTGCCCCACTTTCCTTTCGTAATACCGATCGAAAACAAAAACAGAATCGTAAAGTCCGTCGTCTTCTCGACCTCGACGCCGCGATAGTGGAGATACGACGTCACGAGGCTCGCCGGAATGCCACGTTTGTCGAGCCCGCCTTTGTCGGCCACTCCCGGTGTCACGATCGAAACTTTGATCGGATCGAGCATGCAAAAGTTGTCTTCGAGATCGCCAAAGCCATGCCAGGTTTCGCCGGGGTGCAGCACCCAGCTTTGCGGATCCGTGGCGAGCCACTCCGGCGATGCGTCTTCGAAACGCACGCTTTTTCCGGACTTGCCCTCCTTCACGGTATCGGCGTTCCAGGTATTGAAGAACCACTCTTTCTTTGCGGCGAACTGGCGATGGACACGCCCGATGGTTTGCCGAAACGACACCGCTTCCTGAATCGACTCGTTGGTGAGCGTTGGACCGCCCGGTCCGTCCATCATCGCGGCCGTAATATCGTTCGACACGATGATCGAATAAAGCGGCGACGTCGACGCCTGCATCATGTATGACTCGTTGAAGCGCGAGTGCGGAATGGGACTGCGCCCGTCGCGAATATGGAGGAACGACGCCTGCGAAAGCGCCGCCAACAACTTGTGGGTGGAATGCGTGGCGAACGTCGTAGGACCCTTATGATCCTTCGGGTCGCCATGCATCGCGAAGCGGTCGCGATAGATCGGATTGAAGCGTGCGTACGCGTACCACGCCTCGTCGAAATGAATGCGATCGACGCTCGGATCGAGCAGTTCTTCGACGCGCCGCGCGTTGTAACAAAGGCCGTCGTAGGTCGAGTTCGTGATGATCGAATGCACTGCGCGCGTCTCGACCCCTTTCGCGGCCAGCGGATTCGCTTTGATGGCGGCCGCAATGGCTTCCTTGTTCAGACGTTGCGGTGGAATCGGTCCGATGATGCCGTAGCGATTACGCAGCGGCACGAGATAAGTTGGAATACCTCCCGACATCACGAGGCTATGTTCGATCGACTTGTGACAATTGCGATCGCACAGCGCGATCTGATCGCGGGCGACGGCAGCCATGAAGATCACGCGATTCGACATGGACGTGCCGTTGGTGACGCTGTAGGTTCGATGCGCGCCGAACACGCGCGCCGCGTATTTCTCGTGCTCGCCGATCGGGCCGGTGTGATCGAGGAGCGAGCCCAAGCTCCCGACGCTGATCGAGAGATCGGACCGCAACATGTTCTCGCCGAAGTAGTCGAAGAAAATTCGACCGACCGGCGACTTGAGAAACGCGGTGCCGCCTTGATGGCCCGGCGTGTGCCACGAATACTCGTATTCCTGGCTGAATTTCATCAGCGCGTCGGCGAGCGGCGGCAACAGGATTTCCAGGTAACGGCGGACAGCTGCGGCGACGCGCCCGCCGACGAACGCCGCAGTGTCCTCCAGCGTCCAGATGTACTCGTCGACCATCTCCATCACTTCGATCGGAATCGCGGAGGCTGCGCCGCGCTCGGCCATGAGGAAGATCGGCATCTTGTCGTTACGCGAGCGCACGTACTCGAGAAAGGCGCGAGCCCGCTCGTGATCGTCGTCGCCACCCAGCGTCCAGTCGATCAGCACGGCATGAATCGCGGAGTCCGACGTGATGACGGACCGGCCATCCTCGGCGGAGATCGCTTCGACCACTTCGAGCCCGCGGCCCTTCAATTCCTCGACGAGCGCTCGCGCGGCGCGCCCCTCGGCCGTTGGCGTACCGAGTTCGTCATCCACGATGAGCGCACGCATGCTCATGCGCTTGACACTTCGCTGAATCATTTCATCTACTCCTCAATGCGACGCGCCGCGAACACACGCAGTTATCCCGATCGATCGTTCGACGCGCTTGGCGACTCATTGCTCGGATCCAGTCCAGGCGAAAAACGTCTGTGTGCCTTCGTTGAACTCGCCGAACCACTTCGCGTAGAGCTGGCGAAATTCACCGGATGAATAAAGCCGATTGAGCGTGCGATCGATGAGCAGACGAAAATCTTCATCGCCACGCGCGAGCGCTAACGCAACCGGTTCGCGCGTGAACAGGCGGTCGAGGACCACAAGCTCCTTGGCTGTCGCGCTATCGATTGCACCGAGAACCACAGTGCGTTCACCGAAGAAGATATCGACTTTGCGATCCAGCAGTTGCTGTAGTCCGGTACGGTAATCCGGCACGCGCACGGTCTTGGCGCCGATCTCGAATGAAGCGAGCCGACTCGCGAGCCACGTTTCGGTTGTCGTTCCCTTAACGACCGCAACGGAAGTGCCGCTCAGCAACTTTGCCGCCGGCGACCCGCGCCAGACCACGTGCGGAGCTGTCGTCTGCGTGAGCGCGTCGCGCAACGCGGGCGTCGCATCGGCACGCAGCACGGCGCGAACACCGGCTGGAAAAGTGGCAATCGAGAACGATACGTCTTGTCGACGGGAAATAGTCGCAGCAGTCGGCGTGCACAGAACATCGATACCGCCCTGCTGCACCTCGCGGAAACGACTTTCAGGCGGGACCGGCACCCAATCCTGGGTGAGCGGACCTCCTCCAAGTTGCTGCTTCACTGCGGCGGCGATTCGATTGCATAGTGCGATCGCATAGCCGTCCGCGGAGCCGGCCTCCGTGTTGTACGTAAATGGACGCGCGTCGGTGAGGTAACCGAGCTTGATGTGGCCGGACTGGCGGATTCTGTCCAATGTCGCCGCCGATGTCGTATTAGTAAACCCGACAAACGTAACGAGCGCCGCAACGGTTGCAAGCAAGCCCCGACGGTCCGTGAAAAACGCGTTTCGTTCGATTTGCATGATCGTTCTCCTTTTCTGAGTTACGCCAACGATGGTCAGGCCGCCTTCTTCGCGGGCGCGCCGGCAGCAGTTGTTCGCGATGTAGGAGTGGCTGACGTCGGCGTGCCAGTCGCCGTGGCTGTGACCGAGAAGCGGGGTGCAATGAATCCCCAAATGATGTACGTGACACCGAGAACCAGCATGCCGCCGAGCACTGCGTCCTTGCCCGAGGCGTAAAGCGCGAAGACGCTGTACACCGTCGCGACCAGCCCAATGACAACGTTGCGTCGATAGGTACTCTGCGGAACCTGCGCGGACTTCATCATCACCATGAGTGCGGACAACGCGATCACATAGGGAATCACGTTGGTCACCACCGCGAGGTTAACGAGCACGCCGAACTGCTCGCTGAGCGAGGGCGAGATTGTCGACAACGCGAGGATCGTTTGCACGACGCCGAGCACGATCATGCCGGTGATCGGCGCGCCCATGCCGTTCACTTTGGAAAAGAACTTTGGGAACATGCCGTCGTCCGCCGCGGACTTGCCGGTCTGTGCGATGGTGAACTGCCAGCCGAGGAGCGATCCCAAGCAAGCCAGCACGGCGAGCCCCATGATGATTTTGCCAACGAGCGGATTGAACATGTGTTCGTACGCGAGACCGAATGGACCGGTTGAGTCCGCCAGCTCCTTATTCGGTACGATGCCCTGGATCACTGTCGTGGAGAGGACGTAAATCACGGCGGCGCCGAGCGTGCCGAATAGGCACGCAAGCGGCACGTCGCGCTTCGGGTTTTCCACTGCCGATGAGTTCTGGGCCGCGGATTCCATCCCGAGAAAAGCCCACAGCGTTAGAGAGATGCTGGAACCCATGCCTTTCGCGATGCTGAGGCCCTGCGGATTCCAAGCCGCGGAGAAAGTGTCCGAGCTGAACCAAAACCAGCCGATCAGGGAAATCGCGCCGACCGGAAGGATGACGCCCCACACGGTAATGGAACCGATTTTTCCAGTGACGCTCGGTCCACCGAAGTTGGCGACCGTCGTGAGCCACAATAACGCGATCACGCTGATACAGGTCGCCACCGGCGTCGCTGACATCCCAGGAAAGAAGGTCGAAAGGTAGCCGACAGCCGAAATCCCGATCGCGACGTTGCCGATAGCGAGCGACAGAAAATACAGGAAGAACACTTGGAAGTAGACATCCTTGCCGTACGCATCTTCGGCGTACGCCGCCATGCCGCCGCTACGCTGATTGAAAATGCCGGCTTGTGCAAAGCCGTAGGCGATTGCCATCGATCCGACGGCGGTGACTATCCACGACAGCAGCGAAATCGCTCCGACGTGCGCCATGTTGGTCGGCAGCATGATGATACCGGAGCCCATCATGTTGACCGCGACGATGAACGTGAGTTGCATCAAGTTCATCTTCTTCTGTGACTGTGCTGGCATGACTCTTCTCCTTCACTCCGCGTTGGGGCTCATTCACGAACAACGTACGTATAGAACTTGATGCGACCGTTCTCCTGCTCCTGATACACGCCCTGTACTTCGTATTCGCCCGTCATGCCGAGCACGGCGGTGTCGGAGATCCTGTGCGAATCCGCAAACGCCCAGAGCGGCGTACGAAAGCCGATGTCGCGGACGGTATGCGCGAGCTGACGCGCCGGCTCGCGCCGCGCGCCGTCGATCGATGCGATGTATGCGCCGACGCCGGCGTCCTCGGAGACGTCGCGGTCGTAGCGATCGCTAATTTCGATCTCGAACTTTTCCTCCGCAAGATTGGCGAGCAGCGCCTTCATCTGCGAATCGTTGCGGTCGACGAGCGCCACCACCTTCAGCAGCTTGTGGAAGGGAATCGGAATCGTCGGCGTTTTCGCTTCGAACTGCATCATGATTTGGTTCGCGCGGATTTAGCCCGCGCCGTTTTGATGCAGTAAATGTGGTAGGCGCCGGCTCGTTCTTCGGTACCTTCCACTTCCTTGGCGAATCCCGGAAACAGATGCCCGTACTCTTGCAAAGTGCGCAGATAGGTAAGCCACGGCCCATCGACCGGACCGCAGTTCTCGCCCGGCATGACGATGGGGATGCCGGGCGGATACGGAATGACGCCTACCGCCACGACGCGATTGGCCATCTCCGCAACCGGCACTTTCTCGACGTCGCCGGACATGAGTAACTGAAATGCGCGACGCGGGGTCATTTCCGGCTTGGGCAGCGTGGCGTAGGCTTGCGCCTGCCAGTGGCCCTGTTTGCTCTTGCGCAAATGCGCCCACATCTCGTCGCCGAGATCTTTGAGGCCCTTGCCTGCATAGCGCTCCGGCGCGGCCGCGAGTATTGCGGGCAAGACTTCGACAAGCGGCGCATTGCGGTCGTAGTCGACTTTGAAGTCGAGCAACGTGTTGAGCAACGTCCCCCACTTGCCTTTCGTGACCCCCATGGAAAACAGAAACAGCACCATGTGGTCGGTGGTGCGCGACGGCACGATGCCGTGGCGACCGAGATAGGCTGTGACGATGTCTGCGGGAATGCCCTTGTCGGCGAGTCGTCCATCCGCCTGCATTCCCGGACAGACGATGCCAAACTTGATCGGATCGAGCATGCACCAGCCGTCGGGAAGGCCCTCGAAGCCGTGCCAATTTTCGCCGGGATGGAGTACCCAACAATTCGGATCCGTCGCGAGCATTTCCGCGGAAGCTTCATGAAACGGAATGCGTTTTCCGCTCTTCGAATCGGTGACATCTTCCGCATTCCACGGAGCGAAGAACCAGTCTTTCTTCGCCAGGAATTCCTGGCGGACGCGAGCGACGGCAAGGCGGCACGCAACAGCCTCGTCGATCGATTCCTGCGTGAGCGACTGTCCGGCTGGACCGTCCATCATCGCGGCCGCAACATCGTTCGATGCAATGAGCGCATACAGCGGCGAAGTACTCGCCTGCGTGCAGTAGGCTTCGTTGAAACGTCCATGATCGATGGCGCCGCGTCCGTCGCGGATGTGAATGAACGAAGTTTGCGACAACGCGGCCAGCAGCTTGTGTGTCGAGTGCGTCGCGAACACCGTCGGACCGTCTTGCGGATGCGTGTCCGGGCTGCCGCGCATGGCGTAGCGGTCTCGATACATCGGATTGAAGCGCGCGTAGCCATACCACGCTTCGTCGAAATGAACGCGATCGACGCTCTTCGCAAGCCGCGCCTCGACATCGGCGGCGGCGTAGCAGATGCCATCGTAGGTACAGTTGGTAACCACCGAGTACACCGCCCGTTTGCCTTCGCTCGCCTTGGTCAACGGATTGTCGGCAATGCACTTGGCAATGGCTTCCGGCGCGAGATGCTCCGGTGGAATCGGTCCGATGATGCCGTAGCGATTGCGGGTCGGCCGCAAAAAAACCGGAATACCGCCGGACGCCACCAAACCTTGTTCGATGGATTTATGGCAATTGCGGTCGCACAGCGCGATTTCGCCGTCGCCGATGCACGCCGACATGATCGCGCGATTCGATGCGGACGTTCCATTCAGCACGGAGTACGAACGATGCGCGCCGAAGACGCGAGCCGCATAACGTTCGCTCTCGCCCACCGGGCCGGAATGACTGAGCAACGAACCGAGCGCACCGCGCTCGATGCCCATGTCGGTACGAAATAAATTTTCGCCGTAGAAATCGAAGAATGCACGACCGACGGGTGATTTAAGAAACGCGACGCCGCCTTGATGTCCGGGCGCCGCCCATGAGTACTCGCGCCCCCGGTCGTAGCGCGCCAAAGCGGACGCAAAGGGAGGCAAGAGCATTTCGATGTAGCGCTCGATGGCCGCTTCCACGCGTCCGCCGATGAACGAGGAGGTGTCGTTAAGAATCCAGATGAACTCATCCACCAGAGTCGCGACTTCGACGTTGACCGACCCTGCAATATCACGGCTGGCCATCAAGAAGATCGGAACTTTCGCGTTGCGCGCTCGCACCGCACGCAACAACACCGTGGCTTCTTCATGAGAACTCGTATCGTTGCTGCCCAGTGTCCAATCGAGCAAGATGGAGTGCAATCCGGAATCGGATACGACCGTAGCAAGGCCGTCTTCGTAGGAAACGGCTTGCACCACTTCGATTTTTCGAAGCCGCAACTCCGCTATCAGTGCATGCACGCCGCGCGACGCGGCGCTCGTCCCGGCAAGCGCACTATCGACAACGAGCACACGGCGTATCGATGAACTGGCCCCGGTATGTTGCATTGTGGTCTCCTCGAACGCGATCGTTATCGGCAATCGTCAGCGGTTACTACCCTTCGATCGGTGTTCCAATATGTGGCGAAGCAATTCACCTTCGAGCTCCAGCTGGAGCGCGAGATATTCTTTGCGCATGTCCGCGTCGAAACTGCCATGCACAAGCCGTTCGACAGCCTCATTGCACGCTGCGTATTCCTCGCATATCTCGCGAAATGTCGCGTCGCTCTCAATGAGCCGTAGAACCACAGCCTGATCGGTGGGAAACGTCTCGAGGAGTCGCTCGAGGTAGCGGTACTTCTGCGACTGATTCGGAGCATCGTCGCCAGGCGTCGTAATTATGTCTTTGTGATACGGCATTTCATCTACAACTCAACTTCCGGTGAAATCTTGCATCCTCAAATCCGCTTGCAAACGCGACGGCGGGTAACGCTACCGGCCCGATTAGTTTCGACACCGGGTGCCGCAACTCGCATTTAGCACGCGAGATATTGATAGCACGCGCGTAGTCGTCGCCACATGAGTAGTTGGGGAATCGTGACGGAGAGGAAGCGCAAGCGAATCGCCGTCGCTGCGCGCATTCGCCGCATCGAACAAGAGCAAAAAAGGCCGCAAGCAACGCTGAGCGCGCTGCTTCAGTCAACTCGTGATCGCGATTACAACAGTGTCACCGCGGCTGCGATCGCCGCGGGAACTTTTGCGCCGGCTTCGCGCCGCTTGCTCGACGTACTTTACAGAGCGGCTAAGTCTTCGATAGCGGCTTCTGATACTGAGCAAGTTTGCATTGACCGAAGATGACGTAGGCGCCTTCACGGTCCGCAATCGCGATCGTCAATCGACCAGTGGTGCGATGAATCGTCGCGCTCCACACAAGCTGCAAGGTTGTTCCTTGCAGGACGAGCGATTCGGTATTGTTCGTCGCATACTGAATGGGCAGCAGCGTGGTTCGATAGGGCGACTTCACAATCCTTTCGGCGACGTCGATCGTCAAATGCAGATCTTGGCCCGTGGCCGGCTTGAGAAGCTTGCAGGATGCCTCCGTCGGCAAGCAGTCGTGGCCATGGACCGGCAGGCAGCTCAGCGGTTCAGAACCGTCGAAATCTTCGGCGACGGCCGTGGCGGCCGCCGACAGCAGCACGATCGACAGCAAGCAAATCATGTTCTTCATTACCACTTCCTCGGATTTTGCGCCGCGTACGGAACGGCGCGAACTGTTTAGCCCATAAGATCGTACGCATGGACCGCACCGATTTTAAATTAGGGTCTGGGGCAACGCGGGTGTTGCCAAGAACCGCAAGCAACCTGAATCGCACGCAGTCGCTCACGGTCGCCCCAATCGCACAAACGAGCGGTTGTCATCGCAATCGTTTCTTCGAGCCGGCGGTGGAATTCAGCGCCTTCGCGTCGTTCGATGCCGGCCGGTTCAATGTCGCTCGCGCAGCAACCCCCTTCTCCGGCGATTTTCCTCGCCGCACGCTCTTGACTGCTTCGACGTCGACATTAGCGGCGGCTTTTCCGCCCGCAAGCAAGCGTTCGGCCGACACCGTGGCGAAAAAGTGCACGATGCGTGCGATCACCCCCGTCCATCCGGTTTGGTGTGTCGCGCCCAAACCGGTGCCGTTGTCGCCGTGAAAGTATTCGAAAAATTGTATGAGGTCGCGCCAATGCGGATCTTCTTGGAACTTGCGCGTATCGCCGTACATCGCTCGTCGTCCTGTGGCGTCTTGCAAAAAGATGCAGCTCAATCGCCGCGCCAATTCTGCGGCTATCTCGTAGAGGTTCATTTTTCTGCCGGAGCCGGTCGGGCATTCGATAGTGAATTCGTTGCCGTAGTACGCGTAGTACTGCAACAGCGCGCGAATGATGAGCGCGTTAACCGGCATCCAAATGGGGCCACGCCAATTGGAGTTGCCGCCGAACATCCCCGTGTCGGATTCGCCGGGGAGATAGGGCACTTTGTATTGTTGCCCGCCGGCATTGAACACAAATGGGTGATCGGCGTGAAAGCGCGATAGCGAACGAATGCCATAGAGGCTTAAGAACTCGCCTTCGTCAAGCATCTTGGACAACACGCAGCGCAGGCGATCTTCGTTCAAAATGGCCGCCATTTGTCGGCCGGCATGACCCGCCTCCAGCGGATTATGTATGTCCGAGAACAAGTCGGCCCGCGCCCCCAAAAAGT
>Ga0209488_10004861_pt1 | contig 10405 bp, 10 predicted proteins | sample Rivendell_Oct201_8_FD_188349 | JGI IMG/M metagenome (GOLD analysis project Ga0209488, IMG submission 188349) | Vadose zone soil microbial communities from the Eel River Critical Zone Observatory, Northern California, USA -... | ecosystem: Environmental > Terrestrial > Soil > Vadose zone >... | reverse complement strand
CAACCCGATGATCCGGCTGGTGAAAGGAGCATACGACGAGCCCAGAGAGGTGGCGTTCGAGAAAAAAAGTCATTATTTCTGGACAGTCGGAAAGGACAAGATGCTGAAGTATTGGGATGGTGATAAGGTATGGGCAGAACAAACTCAACCATGCCCACGTAAGACTAATAATACCTAATGATTTAGTTTGAGAATATCCAGAGGCTCGAGGGTCACCACGGCGAGATTTGGGCACTCGCTGTCAGCAATTTCGCCAATTTCGTGGTGACTGGGTCACACGACAAGTCAATACGAATATGGGAGAAGCTGGATGAACCGGTAACATTCTAAACTTGCTACAAACGTGAACTCGCCTGACATGTGTGTCGCAGCTGTTCCTCGAGGAAGAGCGCGAGCGCGATCTTGAGCAGCTCTATGAGAGTGGACTCGCCGACACACTAAACCGGGAGGACCTTCCCATCGGTAGCGGCGACCCTACTTCCGAGGTCCCTACACAAGCTGAGATGGCCAATGTGTCAAAGCAAACTACCGAGACCCTTATGGCGGGTGAACGCATAAGCGAGGCCCTTGAACTCGCTGATAGAGAGATTGAGGCATACGGGGCATACGAGAGAGCAAAGGAAGGCTTGTCTGAGGAACAGCTGGCGATGATTCAACCGCCGCCAAGGAATCCCCTTCTAGTTGCGCAAAATCTCGAACCTGAAGCGTGGGTGTTAAAAGTTGTAGAGGGTGTTCAAAGCGCCGCGTTGCACGACGCTCTCTTGGTCCTGCCGTTTGGCAAGGTTATGTCCCTCATGGTTTACCTGAACATCTGGGCACAACGAGTGAGTACCCTTCTTGAGAAGGTCTAGTAAGTGCGGAATGTTCATCATCACTTAGGAATGGAATATCCTGTTGGTTTCCCGCATCTTGTTCTTCCTCCTCAAAACACACCACCACCAGGTTGTGGCCAATCGCACGATGCGCACTACGTTCATACCTCTCCGGACGCATTTGCGTGCTGCGCTGCTCCGCCAGAAGTCAACAATCAACTATAATCTTGCTGCTCTGCAATTCATTCGCAGACAAGGCGATGCTCGACGAACCGCCGAGTTCTACGAAGAAGCGGACCTAGATGAACAAAAAGTCCTTGCCAAAATCGCCGAGGGTAAAAAGAGGAAACGGGTGAACATTTGAGCCACGTCTTTCATACACAACGAGTTCGTAGGTCATGCTGGTAACTGCAATGCCTTTGGCACCGGCCGGTCTGCAGTAGGGCTGTGCTTACAAATTCCTTTCTGTCACTCTCAATGCTTAGGACCCCACAAGGCCTCCGCCCTAATACCTGTTCTCAGAAAACGGCTTCCTTAAGCGCAATAATCGGCTCACCATTCCGATGGCTCTTTGGCATGCCTCATATATACTGTCAGTATTCCATCATCGGGGTTGGCGAGCGATCCAAAGGCAGCCCTGGTTAAGTCAACGTGCTTCGATCCTTTGGCGCACCCGGCGCATGAATCGACCACTCGGGTAAAGACACATTTATCAGGCCTGGTGCATACTATGACCGCCAGGTTAGCATATTCCGTGGCCCGTACCGCTAAGCATCACTGCCTACGTTCGAGAAAGTCGAAGCACTTGGGCTTCGACATCCATCCCTCCTGGGTGATGGCGCATACAAAAGAATGATCCTAGCATCGCGGCGCCTTTCATTTAATCCCGTTTAACGCTCATGTGCAATTTTCCTCACCGTTGGGGCCCACACTGGGTTGCTCCAGCAGCTTGGGTTGAGGAGGTCTTTCCCCGTGTACCTGGGGTTGGGAATCAACCCAAGTTTCACGCAGCTTGGTGCCAGGTGCCTACCACGTTGTGATCACCTGTATTGGCTTCTCCTTCTTCACCGGAAAGGCAATGCCATTCCAAACTTTCATCACCACGCTATTAAGTTGATCTGCGATGGTTTTGACGTAGGTGTGATGAACAGTGGTCGTGGTGATCCTGTGGATGTCGGTAGAACGCGGTCTATATTTGTACGACAAGTCGGAGACGTTGACCGTTTGCCAGCCATCCTCGAGATCAAAGGAGTACCCGCTGCCCAACGAATGGGCCTTCGCGTACTTGTGTTCTACTTCGGTCGGGGTGTTCTGTTCACTTGGCAGATACGAGGCAAATGCAATATAGAAGGAAGCAAAAATCACCACGAGGATAGCCCAGGAGTAGTGGCCCATGATGTGTGCGGTGGGTTGGATTGGCGGGATAGATTCAGAGATGATTTGGTCTGGGTTGGGAGGCGGGATAGGAAAGCTTTGGGGTATTGGTTGGGTTAGGAATTCAAGTCGGAGTGTGCTGGGACGCGTATAACACTGACCCGACGCGCTTATCTTCCTATCACATGATCCTGATGTTTTCACGGACGGGCCTCTTATGCCCTCAAGACACGAAGGTGCCCATCCAGCTCATTGTGCGCAAGTAACAGGTAGAGATATGTGGTTGCGGCGGGTTGACGCATAACGTCTGCATATATTACGATATGAACACGATCCATTTTTATCAAGCACGCAAAAGGCGTTCCTGCTACCCTATCTTTGTTTTTCCCGATACAACTTCAGGAAGAAGACCTTATCTTCCCAACCCGAATTCACCTTCTTCAGTTTCCCAAGTTGGGAGATCAAACCGGAACAGGCGGCCGTAAAAGTGTCTTCCCCTACGTCGCCAGACACCACTTCGCTCGCCATGAACAATGGCGAACTGAGTGACTCGGCCTGGGGAAGAAGACGTATCGAAATGGCTAATGGTTTGAGACTTTTTGCCAAAGAAAATACGTGGGGCAGCGGATTCAGCCGTGACGGAATGGCATGCGACAACGTCGGAGACAATGGCGTGGGTGGATCATATCTGAAAACCAGTCTGACCATCAAGAGCGAAAAAAAAGTTGCAGCTAGTCACGCACCGAATACACATGATAAAAACTTTGTACCCCTTGACAGGGACTGGACGGCCCTTGAAGAGCTCAGAAAATTTGAGGAGACCACGACCATTGCTAGTTGTGCATTCTGGAAAGACGACAACGGGTCGACTGGCAGAGCTTCGAATGTCTTCGAGATTGAAATAATTGCCACTCGAAGCGTCCAAGGGAGTACCTCCAGTAGACATAATGATGCGCAGCAGAGATACCTTGCGGAAGCCAACAATATTCGCTCGCCGCACGACGGGTTTAGTGGGAAGAGAAATCGCAGCAGAACCCGTACCGGTCCTCCGTCCTGGCGTGCGGGTCTCGGGGAGTGTATCACGCTGTGGTACTGGGTCATCGCTGACTGGAAGCACAAATATAGGATCAAAGCTAAGAAAGGACACCATTAGTATATTGGGAGCTACATGATGACCGTAATAAACGCACCGGATAGCTAGCCACAGAATCTCTATCCACGAAGCCCAATTCGATACTATGAGGTCCCCAGCACCAGGGCGCCACGGTTCCCGAGATTCACCAGATCTCCTTCAATCCTGGTGTTAGAACATTGTTAAAGGTGAACTTGAATACGAACCCTCGCTTCCGTGAAACTTCTTCAACGGGTATCCACAATACACCGAGAACAAACAGTGATAATCTGGACAGGAATGCTGTTAATAGGTATGAAATAGCCCTGTGTATTGGGGGAATAGGTCTCTGCCAGTGCGGGGGTAAGGGAAGGCCCACTTAGGTGCTCAAGTTCTTACCAGAACGGCACATACGCCGGAAACGAACACGACGTAGAGCGCAGCAATAATTATGATGAGAGCCATTCGAACGACTCCTAGCGTATATGACAACGGTAAGGCTATTCTGGAGAACGCATTTGACCCTAGAGGTGGGACAGGCGTTAGGAAAGGCTACTGGCAGTGAGCCGATGAAACACGAATTCGCGAACGTGAAAACACGCACTTGTATTCCGGTTCCTGGGTCCTTGAGATCGAATTTTAGAGTCAGAGGACGATACAAGGAGAAAGAAACGCACTCGAAAGGCAGAATACTTCTCCATGGATGGTACTCTTCAGGTGAGTCGAAGAAATATTGAGCTCGAGTCGAAGTTGTTGCACTGTCGCACACGGTTCCACGACGGCAAACACCACGTGGTTATCTTATCTTAAAATTAATGATTATGGCACTGCTTTGTTGATGCACTCCCGTCACCACTCACCTCAATCCAACCAACTCTAACACGACGCAATATGACAGGGGACTACAGCTCAAGACCTCGAACTACCTTACTTTCCTTTCTAAAGTATTACATCTTATCTTCTGCTCTCCGCTTTCGAAAGCTTTCTCTCAGAGGAAAGGTCGGCTCCAACTTGAAATCATTCGGTATTCAATTTGGGATAATAATTTCCCCGTTAGCTCTTAATCTTTGCAGTCGTCCTGTTCTACTGTGTGCTGGTTGCACTAATAGTCCTCATCAAACCTGCGTATATAGCTCAAACATTCTATGATTTCGGCCAGAGGATCAGGGAGCACCCTTTGGGTTGGGTGCTCCTTGCAACGTTAATTCGTCTGTTTGCTTCAGGTTCAGACATACATATCACTTACTTACCTTTTTTTAGAAATCATATCCATCCCTCCTATGATAGGACACACAGCGCTGCTTAACTTGTGCGGTTTCACTTACGGCATGAAGGGTATCCTGGTTGCTGCCCCTGCGTCCTTAATTGCGTCAACCCTCGTCTTTGTTGCGTTGCGCCACCTTTTCGGCGATGTGCTGCGCTCCGTGTCTGAAAAAAACAAAACATGGAAGGCCTTAGAAGCGGTCGTTGTGAGCATTTCATCCATTCCTTCCCGTGACCTTGGCTGACTGTCATTCAGGATGCCAAAGGTCTTCCCCTCATCATCCTCGTCAGATTGTCTCCCTTCCTGCCATGGGTATATTCAAACGCTCTCTTTGCGGTGCGTCATCTGACGCATTCCATATTCCCTGACGGAGCACCGACTGCGGCTTTCTAGTCTATACAATCCGTGTCCGTCTGGGAATTCATGGTGGCCACGGTCTGCTGTTTTCCGAAGTTTTTCCTCCATGTTTTCATCGGCGCCCGTATGGCTCCGCTATCGGACGGAAAACAGAGAGAACATATGGACACCCGTAAAAACCATGTCATATCTCCCACGAGGCTGGTCCTAATCTCACAATAGAAACCAAATTAGTCAACATCATCTCAATTGCTGTAGGTATCATAAGTACTGTCGCGTCTGGCTGGTAGGTTAATCACCCCGAGCTTGTGACACGCCACTGATCATATCCCAGGATTTTGTATGCACTTGTGAAGCGTCACTTGGAGGACGTATCACTGAAGACACATGGGCTAGCTGAAGATTTTGAGTCCGACGAAGACAGCTCCTTGCTGGTAAATTCAGAATCACAACATGAGGGTGTTTGAACGCTAGAGCGTATTGTTTCCGCTACGAATTTAGAGTTGCTTAGTTTTTCGAGGGCGATGAGCCGTGCAGGGAATCACCAGCCCTCGTCCTTGGTATACCACATCACCTCTCAAGATCACGTCTGCTCTTCACATGTCTTTTGGTGTGCTTATTTTTTATGGCGCCGTCTACCCTGGGATTGGCTACCCGTCCGGCCACCTTGTGCAGACTCGATCTCTCGTTTGCTAAGCCTCAGCACACCTCCCCCATAAGAGCCAACACCCATCCCCAACCCTCTCTTTCGACCACGTGTAGTGCTCTTTTCCAGCGGATCTTGAAATAACTTTTTGACGACCGGGTGATAATTACCCATGTCCTTGGCCTGTGGATTTTCCGTGAGGAGGAAGTAATGAAGCGGGGCGGAAGCAATTACCTCCTGTACCAGCTTCTCCCGTCTTTGCTTCTGTTTCTCGAGTAAACCTTCTCGAACGTGCTTCGAGGCTTTGTCCCTTTCCTGCGCGCGAACCGCCTTTTCACCTTGACCGAGTTTTGAGCTCCCGGCTAGTTCCAAAATGCGCCCTTCCAGGGCTTTTTTTCTTTGGGCAGAGGTGAGACCAAGTTCTGGGTTCAATGAGCCCGAAAGGAGTTGCGTATGTACTAGGCGGTGTAGTAGCGCATCATTCTGTGCGTTAGTGCTGGTCACAGTTAGTGGGGTTGGGGAGTAAGGATTACACCTTTAATGCTCACAGCTCATCGTCTTCGTCGTCGACGGGATCCATTGTGCCATTCATCCCCTGTTCTTGTGTCTCTTCCCTTAGTTTAGATACCTTGGAAGACTTGGGGTAGGTTAAGGCAACGCCATCACGGTCGTAGACATGAACGCACCATGAAGGCCTTGCCCTTCATTTTTTTCGATAGTGGTTCCGATGATTTTGACCCCAGGCCAGAAAAGACAACGACATCTGGTTTGTAAATAGTTTCAGAGGTGCTAGCTTATGAGCACGCGATCCGCGATGACAAGTGAGTTTTTAATGCACCATCATGTCAAATATAAACACACCCTCGATTGACCCCCCCTCCTCAGTGGACGAATAGACGTCCTCCACATCTTCTATTTGTGCATCACTCCCGAAGCCAGTCCATTCTTCCGCAGAATCAGAATAGCCGACTGAGCTCGACCGGTCGGTTTCGATTCTTATACGTTTAGTGGAGTTGTGAGCCTCAGTCGCAGTACTTCCAGTGGGGCGTCGTCTCTTGACATCCTTCGAGTGATGTGGTTTGAAGGATTCAAGAAACTTTTGTCCGTGAGCTTCTAAAATGTCGAGCAAATCCGTGTCAGTGTCGGTGCCAGTCATGACAGGTCGTGGAACCGGAAAGTGACGGCGCGGTGGACCCGCCGCGTTGATGATGATGACGTGCGGGCCGCGGCACGGCAACAGGCTCCTTCCTGTGTAACAGGCTTATGCTCATGGCGAGGAAGCGTCAGACGGACAAAAACTCAAGACAGGACACTCCTGACTTGCTCCAACTTCCTAGAGAAGAGCTGCTGCACATAGCCAAGCAGAGCGGTATATTGGAAAAGGCCCAGGCCCTTGAAGGTCATGAATCACCCCCAAGTTCTGCCTCTGCACCTCCGCCGGCAAACCAGGCAAACGACGATGAGGAGGAATACCCGTTAGCGGAAGAGATCTTCGCGGCAACAACGCTGCTGATTCCTGTGTCCTTCTTGCTCCTCATGATGTACATGTGAGCACCGTCCTCACCTCGGCTGTCGCGCATTACACCGTGAACTAAAGGCGTTTAATAGTCTCATCCATTTCCAATACGGCCAACGCCCATCCTGGGATGTCATTTCAGGAAGGATGCTCACCAGTGTTCCCAGTGCGTACCGAAATTAACCGAACAGCGTGACCCTACTAATTCAGGATGAAAACAAAGTCCTTGCAATTTTCGTATTTTATAGTGAGGCCCGCCTGCATATCTCTCTTTCTGCATGCTAACTTTTTCTTTACAGCAAACAGATACAAGCACACGAGATGGGCACAGGCCTCCCTTTTCGTTCTGTCTGTCGCGTCGGGGACGCGGATGATCTACCAAATAAATTTCAGCAACTGGCTAGTCAACATGCAGCAGGTTAGCGACACTCGGTCTCACGCCCAGACTATAGTTTCTCAAAACGTTTGTGACAGTGCCCACCGTTGGCGACCATTTGGGTTTATACTATAGTTCTACTGGATCTTGGCCCTGCAGTGCTGGCCCTGGGCGCCGTTGCCCTCTTGGTGTGGTGGACGGGAGCGCGACTAGTCTTCAATTAACAGCCTACCCACCGACCCCCGTACCGCCCAATGACTTTGCAACACCAGCCAATGGACAGGTCGTTGTCTACGTAGCGTAATTATGGTTTCACATAATACTACCATCCCCCTACTTCGTCTTGGTCTCGATGTCTGGAACCCTGCGTGACTCTCGCTGGGACTGATGCTGACGAGCATGCTATCCGATCGGAATAACCTGTACTTCATTCCCTTCATAACATGTCGCGCCAATCAATTTGTAGGAAAGCAATGCTATCTATCATGGCGTACAACCAGTTGTATCACTCATGTATTCTGCCAATTGATTCTGGTACCTTTCATTACTTTGTAAGCCTGAGATTGCTGCAACCGAGCATAATCAACGTTTCAACTATGAGCTGGTATAGTCTTTGTTTTGTAACTGTTCCTGTTGAATCCTACTGAGGCCCGGGTACAAATTAAGCGAGAGAACGATGAGCTGATACAAATGACTGGCGAACGAATGAGACTATTGTCTAGTACATCATGTTCGGTTCATCCAACCCATCTGCCAAGGTGCTAGCTTACAGCAGAGGTTGAGCGTTAACCCGCCGTCTCCAGGATTCACGCCTCAGACTTCAACCCGGCTACCACGCCACCTCACGACCATGGCACCTAAATAGTACCACGATATCAGCTATGCCAAGCAGGCAGGGCTCTTGTGTGTGTAAGAGAAAGGGAGAGAGAGAGAAGATAGTGCGGAAGCGTAAAAGTACATCTGTCTCAGACCCAAGAAGCGAAAGGTGTTTGCGTAAGTGTAGAATCAGCCAATCTATAAAAGCCTCCCACGATCCATAAATAATGACTAGCTGTATCCCTCTAGAGAGCATAGCGTGATGCCCGCATCAATACTTTTGTCTCGGCGGAAGCCTCGAAGCAGAGCGGAAGAATACGTTTCAGGGAATATAATGACATCTATCTGTGCCCGATGATACGCCATTTCGCGGGTTGGTAGCTCGGACCCGGACGGCACCTTGTACGGGCAGGGGAAATAGAGGATTGTCTCATGAGAAGTTTGACTGACGACAGTCCTGCTGGACGACCAAGAGAACAGTGTACAGACTACGCATGTCTCGTGAGAGAAGCGGAAGTTACACAGAACAGGTGTGCGTAAAGTCATGAGCGAGGGTCATCAAATTCTGATGCCAATAGTTCAACCTTGCCCTACGGGAAGGAAATCAGCCTTCCTTGTCCCAGGTCGAAAAGGATGGATACACTGACATGCCATGACCTCGCACGACCTTGAAGGATCGTCCTTAGAGCTGAGAGCTGCGATTTTAACCTTCTATTAAGTCGACGGTTAATATGATCCCGATACCAGTCAAGACGTTCCGTGAAAACCCTGTACACCCTGTCATCGCGAGCAAAATAGTAGGACTGGAATATCGATCAGTGAGAGATACTGCAGGTAGAGATGGAAAGCACGTACGGGGATAGACTCCCCATGGAATGACTCTAAAGCCAAACTCCAGGCTGCCATCATCAGCAGGTCAAGTGTTGCATTCGATATACTGCAAATCAATAATCTGAGAATGCACGGGCGCCAAATTGCGCGAAGAGTGCTCACTAATCCTCCAAATCTGCGATCAAAGGTGCCTTGCCGAGAGCATGCGTGGCAACGCGTCTGACAGACGTCCGAGCGACCTCTAGGGGACAGGCTGAAGGACCTTGCCGTAACGCCGTTGCAACAAGCTTCATCTGTTCCCGGATCCAATCATCTCCTTCGCTCATTACAAGGGCCTGCATAAATGACGCAAGAAGGTCGACCTGCGAGCTTTGGAGACCATAATCGATGGCGACTTTGAGGCTGCCACCTAGTGGTACAATAGGCAAAGGAAAATAAAAGCCAAGGACTTGGATATTACTTACGAATGGAGACGAGAAGCGACCTGATTTCCGCTTTTGCAAAATCCCTCCCTTCTAGGCTGTTGATGTATCGAGAGAATGCACCCACTAAGGTGATAGCTACGTCGTGGTGGGATTTTCCTATGCGCATTGCATGGATAAGAGGGGTGACACCACCTGATGGGCGAACGAGAGCCTGAGGAGTTCCATCTAGTATAAGCTACCAGGGCACGTCACGTACAGGGAAAGGAAACGAACATTAAAAGCGCGATCCCTAACCTCCATAAGATAGCTGACGTCCTTATTCTCGACAGCGCGCAGCACTTCCCATGGCTGAGAACTATTTAGACATCAGTCAATTGATAAATGTTTGTTGCATACTTCTGGATCTTTCCAAGGCCCTTTAGCCTTTGTGGACCTCGTCATTGACAGAAAGCGTTGAATTGGACTCGTCGGGGAGGTTGGTTTAATCTCGGGGTAAGGCACCGCCGGTGATGGTGGTGAATCAGTGATATTGGTCGACATGGCTTCTTTTAGGGCATCTGTTGTGTGAGACGCATCCCTGATGACTTGTGTCATTAATGACTTGGGTGCTATGGCACCAGCCTCTTGAAGAATAGCGGCTGGCGAATGATATCGGTATGTGTCCTGATAAGGAAGCAGACTACAGGCTACGAACCAGTAGATGGGAGACCGACGGGAAGACACGGTTCGGGTGGTGCGCGGTGTCTTGGATGTGCGGGACAGGAGGCCGGCTCTGCATCTATGTGCTCGAGACAGGCAGCGAAGTTGAACATGGACAGTGGACACGAGGTGAGGACGATACGAGGATTGGGACGAGTGCGGGTGCGTGCACGATATA
>Ga0209488_10004860_pt1 | contig 10406 bp, 4 predicted proteins | sample Rivendell_Oct201_8_FD_188349 | JGI IMG/M metagenome (GOLD analysis project Ga0209488, IMG submission 188349) | Vadose zone soil microbial communities from the Eel River Critical Zone Observatory, Northern California, USA -... | ecosystem: Environmental > Terrestrial > Soil > Vadose zone >... | reverse complement strand
CCAAGCACAATTTGGCGACACTTGCGGAAGAATACGGCGGCGGCGGACATCCGCGCGTCTCGGCAATCTCCTTTGAACCCGAAGACATCGAACGGGCGCGTTTCGTGGCGCACGAAATCGCGGAAAAATTGCGGCATTAGTAGGACAGGCACTCCTGCCTGTCCTCTGGACTCGCTACGCCCAAACTGAACGTTCGGCGGATCGTTGCCACGATGCCCACGCATTCAAACCGGACAGGCAAGAGTGCCTGTCCTACCGCAAATGCGTCGCTGCGACGGAAGCTCGATGCCTCGGAAAATAATACACTCGTGATATGATCAAAGATTCGTGGGCCGGTAGCTCAATGGTAGAGCAGCTGACTCTTAATCAGCGGGTTGCAGGTTCGAGTCCTGCCCGGCTCACCACGCATTTTAAGTTTTTTGGTAGATCCCCCGAAATCCAACCTAATTCCAGGCACTAAATGCAGTTCGCGGGCAATCCGGCAAAACGCGACTTAAAGTATTAATTCCAAAGTTCATCTAAACAGTTTTGTCGGCTAATTTTGAGGTGGATTCCGTTGGCTCATATACGGAGATGCAATCCCGACCGGCCTTCTTTGATCGGTATAACGCTTCGTCAGCAGCGCGTATTAATTCTTCTGAATTAGCACCGTGTGCGGGAAAAGTGGCGATGCCCGCCGAAACCGTGATGGTGCCGAGCGTCTGGCCGCGATGATGAAGGGAAAGGTGTTTAATGGTTTCGCGAATGCTCTCCGCGCATTTATGTGCTCCCTCGGCGTTTACTTCAGCGATAATCAGGGAAAATTCTTCTCCGCCATAACGGCAAGCCAGGTCTCCCGCACGCATGCGGCTTTTAATCACTCCGGCAACTTCTTTAAGCAATATGTCTCCAACCTGGTGGCCGAAGGTATCGTTAAAATGTTTGAAGTGGTCCAAATCAAGCATCACCAGGGAAACGTTGCGGTTTGCTCGATTCGCACGGTGTAATTCCCGCTTTAATGACTCCTCGAGGTAACGACGGTTGTAGAGGCCGGTCAGCGCATCACGAATCGATTGATTGCGAAGTAGTTCTCTGAGTTTGAGGTTTGCCAAAGCCAAGGCGACCCTCTCCGCAACTGCAATTGTCCGACGCTTGAGAGTCGTTTGTTCAAATTGCACCGCCTGTGGCGAGGCGGCCCCGAGACTTATCTCGTCTTCTACGTAAAGTACTCCCAAGGTTTCTCCCTGGGCAATTAAGGGCACGCACAGAAAGTTCATGGCGCCGGATGTACGCACATGAGAACAAGCCATAGGCGAGGCGGGCCCCCCGTAAGGCTTGCCACGCCGCAACCCCCAGCAATCATCCGGATGGAACAGAGCCTCTGTCGTCGAGCAACTGTTCCAAGTGGCAACGGATTCCACGAGATCGCGCGACGAATTGATGATGCAAAGGGCACCGGGCCGCAGACCAAGAATGCTGGATAAGGAATTTTCGCTCATTTTGTACGCTTCTTCGACTGTCTGACAAGACTGCAACAAGTCACCCAGTTCGCCCAGCTCTCTGCTTTCTCTGGCGAGCGCATCTGATTCCAGCAATGCGATTGTTAACTGCTCGTCGGCCTTTTTGCGGTCCGTGATGTCGCGTAAAAAGACGACACCTCCTCGTTTTTCGCCCTTATTACTGAGTAAGGGGCCGCCGGCAGCGAGCATCCATCGAGGCTCTCCCCCGTTGGGGGAGCGAACGCAAATCTCCAAACCACTTGCGGATTCTCCCGCCAATGCGCGACTCAGCGGTAACTCCCTGGTCTTGAACAACGTCTCATGATCATTTTTATAAAGGCCCAGCAATTGAGGATATTCCTCGCTTAGTTCATCCGCCGGAGCGCCCGCGTTGTAGCGGACTCCAACAGGGTTGCGCAGAATGATCTTACCGGAAGTGTTGGCAACGATTACTGCATCGCTGCAGCTATCTAAAATCGACTGTAGAAGTTCCTTCTGTTCGGCGGCGGAACGTTCTGCGTGCTCACGGCGAGAGAGTTCACGGTTGAGAAGCCCAAGCGTAAGCATCAAGAATAAAAAAACGGAAATACCCAGAAATGCATTTATCCTTATGCCTCGCTGGTAGCTCGCTTGAGCCGCAGCGGATTGCTTCTGCAGCAGGTCTCGTTCTCCGTTGTCAAATGCGTCCAACAGCTCTGTGAATTGCGTAGCCAACTTGGCGCTCTGGTCGTTAAAAGCATCCTGCTGTTTGCGGTCATCGCGAGTCTTCTGATGCGTTTCCACGGATGCCTTCAGGAGTGATAGTCGCGCTTTCATGAGGGCTTCCATTTGTGTGAGGCTGCTGGACACTTCCTCCGGCGCATCCGCCTTTAGTTTGCGCAGGGTCGCGAAATCCGCTAGAGCTGATTTGCTCGCCAGATCGAAGGCGTCGATTTGATTTGATTCTGACCAAAGGGTGTACGCTCGACGGGCAGCAGCGGCACCGGAAATGTGAGAACGGAGTAACTCGCTGGCTTCAAGGATATCCCGGGCATGAGAAACTAAGTGGTCCTTCTCCTTTGTGCTGCGATTTCCTTGAACGGAAAACCATCCTATTACTCCGAGGGTAATCAGAGCCGCGAAGAATGCAATATTCGTTTTGTTCTTCAAACTCAAGGATGAGGCCTTACCTTCTCGTTACGCCCGAGATTCAGACGCTGTCAGGATTTATTACTTAGATTAGTGTAGACCCGTTATTAAACTTGGAAATTCTCGGGAAAAGTTTTGTGCCTCAGTGGGCAATGGCGTGCAAATCGATTTTGTGAAATTCAGGTCCTGCCTCGTGGCCCTCAACAGTTAAATGGGTCGTAGGCCAATGTTCCTGATAATACAGGTCGACGAACACAAAGCCTGCCTCACGCGCAGAACTGTCAATATAGCTCGCTGATACTCTTTGTTGTCCGCGCGAATGGGTGACGTGTAACTCTGAAGAATGAAAGTTTCACCAAAATCGAACATGCCGCTCACCAGCGCATCAAAAGGCGAAACGCCGCCTGGCCAACGATAGTCCTGCCAGTCCGCGAGCCGCATTTTCCGCAGCGCGTATCGAAATAGATTCGTATTTCTCCTGCGAATCGCGGTTTTATAAAGCTCGTCGGGCGTAAAGCTGCTGAGGTACAGGACATCAAGACGCTCCTTTTCTAAGTCGCGGGCGTCGCAAATGTAATAAGCCAGGTCGCCCGGAGGCAACTGCTGGAGGATTGGCTCAAGATCGCCATGTTCATTGAAGTCGGAAAGTGTCAAAGTGGAACCTGCGCGATAGAACCACACCTCCTCATGGCCGACTTTGGAACCGACCGAAAGAACTGACTTCCCAGCGAGCGAATAAGCATAAATTAGCTCTGAAATCGCAGGCTGACAAAGCCTGCTATTTGTGTCGTGGTACGAGCAAAGTTCCGGGTTTATTTGTTGAGAGAAAAACGCATCGGCATCAACAAGGTATTTTCGGAGTGGCTTACTAAGATTGGACATACCCGTCATCGTGCTGTGACCGACACCACCCCTGCAGCGGCGCAGCCGCCAGCCAACACGGCGTCTCGGTCCCAGCGGCGGCCGTTCCCCCCGAGGTGTCCTCAGCTATTGAACCCGCGCGCCTACGGGAGGATTGGAAATGTCCCGTTCAAGTAATCTACAACAACGTTGTCGTAATACCAGTATGCGGATGGGAATCCAGACTCGCTCCCAGTTCTCCCTATCTCGATGCCAGTCGGCTTATAGTTGCCCGTGGCGGCGTTTGACGCACTTCCAAGAAGGGTCCAACCGGCAGTTTCGTAGACTTGCAGGTGGTGCGTTCCGCCCGCGTTGTACTGTATGGTTACCCAGTACCAGGTATCCTGAGAAATCGGAATGGGGGTAGTGGTTCCGGTGAACGTCTCAATGTATATCGCGCCGCCGCGAATATGCAGGACTGCATAGTCGCCGCCCCCGGCGGTGATCGCGAAAGCACTATAGTAGTTTGCGTCAGTGACGCCGATTTTGAAATAGAACCCTGCCGACACACTGCTCGAGGGCGTCGACCAGGCATAAGCAGCATATCTGGAGGTCTGGGAAATATCGTACCGAAGTCCTCGGGTACCTGTGGTATCGGTGTACTGCTTGCCACACGTGGTCACCGGAGAATGAAGCTGCTTTTGCGCATCCGTGGAAATTGTCAAGCCGGTAATCGGATTGCTGGTCACCGACCACAGGCCGTTTCCGCAATGTGTGCTGGAGGCTAGAATACTGGGCGTTACCGTCGTGCCGTCGGCGGAGTTTTCAAAATCAAGATACATCGACGGAGGCGGGCCTCCTCCAAGCGCGGAATCGACATAAACATTCCCGACGTAATACGTGACCGCATCAAAGTTCCCGCCGGCAGTACCGACCACGACATCCGCAAAGTCCTTGGCATTTTCCGTGAAAGTGGTTTGTGCGCCCCCATCGACAACAATGTAAGACGCACTGGCTCCTGAAGTCACGTGGAGTTGGACAGTGTGCCAGGCATTCAGGGCAATGTTTATGGGCGATGCGCTGGTTGATCCACTCGCGAGAACTTGAAAATGACTACCGTCAAACCGGAATGAGACTTGCGCCGGCCACTCCGATCCATCCGAAGAATTCGAAGCAGTTATGAGCCTAGTCATGTCGTATGCCTTCATGGCCTGTGAACTAACATTCAGCGTGAAATACAGATCAAACGCAGTTCCTGAAGGGATGCGCGGAAACGTACCGGTCGTATAGAGGTAGCCATTGGTTCCTGTGGTCTCGATCATCTGCAAGGAATTGGAGCTTGCCGTATTTTGCGGAGGAGTTCCGGGAGTCGCAACAATCGATTGCGCCGTTCCCTTGGCCACGATCCAAAGTTGATCGCAGGAGGAAGGTCCACCGGTCCAGCACAGACTTGAAGAATCGCCAAATGACTCAGTAAAAGTTGAGCCGGTGGGCGTGGTGTTGACAAGCGAGGCTAAGGTATTTGTGTAGACGCAGGTCCCAGTGTCTCCTGCAGCCAGATTGATCGAGGCTGTGGGTAAAGTCGTAGTAATGAAGGTGCTGGTCCCGGCCCCCGTTTTAGTAATGGAACAAGACAGTTTGGTCAAAACCCACCCAGCCTGGGCAACCTCCGCCACGGAGTAGGAGCCTGGGACCAACGGACCACTGTCGTTCGAACCATTATTGATCAGCGCAAAGTTCGCATTGCTCTCATAGCCTGTCGGCGTAAAGGTGAACTGAGTGACGTTGTCGGTCGCCGGAACAGTCACCTCTTGCACGACAATGTTGCCACGCTGAGTATCAGCGTACTTGCACGTCGCCGTATCATTCGCAGCCAGATTGATGCTGGCCGTGCCCGTGTTCACGGACGCCGTTGACGTACTCGTGCCCAGGCTAGAAGAACAAGTCAGTCCCGTGAGATCCCAACCTGCCGGAGCGTTCCCAACAATGGAGTAGGAGCCAGGAGCCAGGTTTCCACTGTCATTTGAGCCACCATTTACCAGGTCGATGGTGGAGCCACTATTATAAGTAGGCGTGAGGGTGAAGTGCGTGGTGGTATCGGACGCTGGCACGGTCGCCTGCTGCGTGATGATGTGCGCCAGAGTGACAGAAACGTTCGCGGAATTGGAGCGTGTATTGTCACTAACGGAAGTGGCGGTGAGTGTCACGGTGGCTGGCGTCGGAGCGGTAGCCGGAGCAGTGTACGTAACGGCCGCGCCGGAAGCGCTGGAACTACTCGATAGAGCGCCGCATGCTGCTCCAGAACAACCCGCTCCCGACAGGCTCCAGGTGACACCATTGTTTTGTGCGTCGTTCGTCACGGTAGCAATGAACTTTTGGCTGCCGAATCCGACCTGTACATTGGCCGTCTGCGGAGAGACCACCACGGTAATCGTGGACGCCACCGTCAATACTGTGCTTCCGGTAATTGTGCCTGATGCTGCCTGAATCGTTGTGGTCCCCACACTCACCATGGTCGCCACACCAGCGGCATTAATTGTCGCGACGTTGCTGTTTGAGGAACTCCAGGTCGCTGAACTTGTCAGATTCTGCGTCGAGCCATCTCCGTAGGTCCCGGTGGCCGTGAATTGCTGTGGCGTACCAATGGGCACAGTCGGAGTCGCAGGCGTAACAGCAAGAGAAGCCAGCACGGACTCATTTCCCGTGCCGGATAAGCCGACTTGTTGAGGATTGCCGAACGCGCTGTCGTTTATTGACAGGGTTCCCGTCCTTGTACCTGCGGCCGTAGGAGAAAACGTCACGCCGATCGTGCAATTGGAGCTGGCGAGGACGTTCGTGCCACAGGTATTGGTGGCGACCGCGAAGTCTCCGCTCACGCCGATGGATGAAATCGCCAGTGCCGTACTCATGTTATTCGTGAGCACCACACTCTGAGCGGGACTGGTTGTTCCGACGGTACGCGCGCCATACGTCAGGCTTGTTGTGGAAAGCGTAACTGCAGGCGTGCCCGTTCCGCTGAGGGTCACTCCCTGCGGACTGTTCACGGCGTCGTCGCTGAAAGTGAGCGAGCCCGCGAACGGTCCTAATCCGGAGGGCACAAACGCTACACCCACTGTACAAGTCGTTCCTGCTTTGATGCTCGCGCCACATGTGTTGCTTACAAGACTAAAATTTGGGCCCGCTGCGATGCTGGTGAAGTTGAGCGCCGAACTTTTCAGGTTTGTGAGCGTGACAGCCTGGCTGGTACTCGTGTTACCGACGACACCATTTCCGAAGCTCAAACTGCTCGTTGAAAGCGTCACGGGCGCGGTTCCCGTACCGCTGAGGCTGATCGATTGCGGACTGTTCAGGGCATCATCGGTGAATGTAAGAGCGCCGGAGCGCGCGCCCATCGCAACCGGTGAAAATACGACTCTTACCGTGCATGATGTTCCTGCCGCGATGCTGGCGCCGCACGTGTTGCTGGTTATAGCGAAATCTCCGCTCGTCACAATGCTCGTAAAATTGAGAGGGGTGTTCTTCTGATTGGTTAGACTGACCGATTTACTGGCGCTGGTATTGCCCGTCACAATATTCCCAAAAGCCAAAGCGCTGGTCGACAGAGTGACTTGTGCGATTCCAGTTCCCGTGAGGGCCACGGATTGAGGGCTCGTAGACGCGCTATGAGTTACCGTGAGCGTGGCCGTTCGGCTTCCCAATGCTGTCGGCGTGAAGGCGACGGCTATAGTGCATCGTTGACCTCCGCCTAGCGTCCCAGGGGCAATCGGACAATTGCCTCCCCAGGTGAAATCAGAGGAGTCCGTGCCGCCAATCGTAATGCTGCCGATCGTCACGGCGACAGTCTGGGTGTTTTTAAAAGTCGCAGTCTTGGATCCGCTTGATACTCCCACTGCAATATTGCCGAAAGATAGTGACGACGGATTCAAAGTGGTTTGAGCAGAAACAGAGGAAGCAACTCCCAAAAGTGTAATAAGAACGAATGCGAAACGGAAGTTACAGAGGAAGGTGGCCTGTTCCACAATCGGTTTTGAACGCGCGCCAGGATGTGAGTGGGCAGAACAGTTGGGTCTGTTCATAGAAAACACCTTTTAAGAAATCGTCTTACCCTAATTCCCGACGTTCACCTGCTCGTTTTCAAAGGGGACCGAAATGCCGGAGAAATGAAATGACGAGGGCTGCAATGTATACACATGCGACTCTTCAGTCAAGAAAAATGCGTGGTCCTAGTAGTTTTCCAGTGAGAAAAGAACTGGTTGAGCGAAACCGGGCTCGCGACACTCGTATCCAGAACTGATCTCGTATTTTTTTGTTCCTGTCTAAGGAATACTTTACCGATACGACGATTTCGCAAGCGTGGCTCCTTAGCTTTCCTGCAAGGTGTCCTTGTCGAAGCCGGCGACGCGCTGGTAGCGCTCGGAGAGCGCGACAAGCTCATTTTGGCTGATGACATCATCGATATGCGCGAAAGGCTTGTCTCCCGTGCGGAGAAATATTTCGCGCAGAATTGCGTCGGGGGGATTCTCGCGGTTGGTGAGGACCACTTTGCTTGTGGGAGGCAATCGGCGGTCTTCGTAGGCCTTCAGCGCCGCGACTGGCTCGGCAATACGACGGAGCGATTCGGTTAAGGCGCTGCAATCGAGAATCGCCTGAGCGCCGCCGTTCGCGCCACGCGGAAGCATCGGGTGCGCGGCATCGCCCAGAAGAGTTACGCGGTCGAAGCTCCAGCGCGGCAGCGGGTCCTGATCGACCATCGGATATTCCAAAATTACGTCGGCGCTGCGAACGAGATCGGGCACGTCAAGCCAATCGAAATGCCAGTCGGCAATGGCGCCGATGAAATCGTCAATATTGCCGGGACGGTTCCAGTCGCGTTGCTGCTTGTAATTTGGCGTCTCGATGTCGACGACCCAATTAATCAGCTGACGACCCTCATCGTCGATATTATTACGAATCGGATAAATCAAGACTTTTGCGGTATTGACCCAGCCCATGCGAACCATGCTTGCGCCAGTCAGAAACGGCTTCGAGCGCGTTACGCCGCGCCACATGTTGAGACCCGAATAGCGTGGCGGGCCTTCGTACGGATAAAACTGCTTGCGTATCGCCGAGTGAATGCCCTCGCAGCTCACAACGATGTCACCGCGCTGCGGCGGCAGCGCTTCTTTGGTGAGTGGATTCTCGAAGTAAGCTGTCGCCCCGCCGGCATCCTGCTCTACCGCTGTGCAGCGATGACCGGTAATGACGCACTCGGCTCCCGCGCGTTCCACGAGAGCGCCGAGCAACACCATCTGCAAATCGCCGCGATGAATGGAAAATTGCGGCCATTCGTAGCCGTCAAATCGTCCGGATGGTTCCCTATAAATGACCTGACCGAAGCGATTGAAGTAGGCGATCTCGCGAGTGGTCACCGCGACCGCTTCCAGCGCAGGAACAAGACCCAATTCGGAAAGCTCTTTCGTGGCATGCGGGAGCAGATTAATTCCGACGCCCAGAGGTTTGATTTCCGGCGCGGCTTCGTAGATTCGGCACGGAATCCCCGCTTGATGCAGCCGAAGCCCCAGAGTGAGACCGCCAATGCCTGCGCCGATAATGACCACGTTCATTGCGGGTTCCCCATGGTTGTCACGATCAAAAATGAATGAAACTTGCGGACAACTCTATCAGTTACCCATGGGATGAACAACTTTGAGCAGTAGGGAAGCGTGTGAATTGACATCGGTTCAAGATCATGGTCTAAGAGTTGACATCACGGTGGCGAGCGCGCCGAACTTTGCCGGCAACAGTCGAAACTGAAAGAAGATCAGAATGACAATCGCGGTTCCAACTATAAACCGCACGGAAGACGCGAAACACTCGCCGATTGCGAAGAACAAAATAATCGGCTGCCTGCTTTCCTCAGCTGTACCCATTGCTTTGTGGTTCGTGCCACTTTCTCCTGGACCGCTCGCGACGCATGCTCTGGCAATTTCTTCTTTCATGGTCATCGCCTGGATCACCGAAGCATTTCCTTACGCGCTGTCAGGATTGATTGGATGCTTTCTGTTTTGGGTGCTGAAAGTCGTCCCGTTTGGAACTGCATTCAGCGGCTTTGCCGATCAAACTCCCTGGTTTGTTTTTTGCGTTTTGTTGATTGGAATGATGGCCACAAAATCCGGGCTGGCGCGCCGTCTGGCGTATTTAGTAATGCGGCGTGTGGGAACCAGTTACTCGCGTCTTCTGCTTGGCCTGATACTGTCATCATTTCTGCTGACATTCCTGGTGCCATCGGGAATTGCCTGCGTGGCCATCATGGGCGCAGTGGCGCTCGGGCTGATGGAAGTATTTGGACTGCCCCGTGGAAGCAACGTCGGGCGAGGAATTTTTGTGACCTTGACGTACACGGCCGGCATGTTCGACAAAATCGTCATGGCCGGCGCGGCTTCGCTGCTGGGACGCGGCTTGATTCAACGAGCGGCCGGCATCGAAATTTACTGGAGCCTGTGGCTGCTGGCCTTTTTTCCCGTCGCCGTGGTGGTGATCTTGTTCATGTGGCGGCTGGTAGTGTGGCTTTATCCGCCGGAGAAGGAAACGATTGAAGGCGGAGCGGTATTTTTGGATTGTGAATTGAAAAAAATGGGCCCGTGGACGCGAATCGAAAAGAAAGCGTTAGCTTTGCTTCTCGTTGCCATCGCATTGTGGAGCACCGATTTGCTTCACCATATTTCTCCGGCGGTCATCGGCATTGCTGTCGGCCTTATCGCCGCGATTCCTCAGCTGGGGATCCTGGATGAAGAAGATCTGAAACGAGTCAATTATCTGCCGGTTTTCTTCGTGGCGGCGGCGATTTCCATGGGTGAAGTTCTGACCGAGACAAAAGCTCTTGAGGCCATGACCGTGGTCATGCTCGGCTGGATGCGACCTTTGCTCACGCATGCGTACGCGATTGCGCTGGTGCCCTACTGGACGGCGTTCATTTACCAC
>Ga0209488_10004859_pt1 | contig 10407 bp, 8 predicted proteins | sample Rivendell_Oct201_8_FD_188349 | JGI IMG/M metagenome (GOLD analysis project Ga0209488, IMG submission 188349) | Vadose zone soil microbial communities from the Eel River Critical Zone Observatory, Northern California, USA -... | ecosystem: Environmental > Terrestrial > Soil > Vadose zone >... | reverse complement strand
ATTTGGTCCACTCATTGTCGAGAAATCGCAATTCCGACATTTGACCCTCAGAAATGACGTAATTTTTTGATTTATAAGCTTTTCCAAAAACGACAGTAAATGGACCCAAGGGGTGCCTTGAGCTCTGGAACCGGCGAATGGGCCACCTCAACGCCGACGCAGTACCACAGATGCTGAGAAAGGGAAGGGAAAGGGGCATGGAACTCAGTGGAGGATCACAACCCACCACGCCTTTGCGAACCCTGGCTCAAAGGGAAACAAACGCGCACCGAAATAAGTAGTGGAAGAGCTCTTTGACACAGCCCTTGGGCATGTTTTCTTGGATCTTTATGGCAGGATGCCCACTCGCTCGCACAAGTGATACGAGGGTTGCGAAAGAAGTCTGAGGCGCTACGCTACCTTAAGATGTTCGTAGCCCAGGCCGAAGTGAAAACCGGGCGACGGGCTCAAGCCCTCCGCTCAGACGGAGGGGAAAATATGAAAGTGGAAAAATGGCGAGTCACCGGCCAGTGGAGATCAAAGGTATTGGCCACGAGATGACAATGCTGGACACCGCAGCATAACAGCGTGTCCGAATCTATGAATCGTACCCTCTTAGACAAGGTCCTATCAATGTTGGACGACGCTGTTCAAAGCGCTCCAGTACGCTGTCCACATTCGTAATGCCACGCCAACCTGTGCCCTCGACGATATGACACCCGAGGAAGCTTGGAGCAGGAACAAACCAGACGTCTCCTGCTTTTGAGTCTTCGGCACCCGTGTTCGCGTCCACGTACCAAAAAGGCATCACAGCAAGCTTGCGGCGCGACCGCTGATATGCACGTTCTTGGGCCTTGCCGGAAACCGCCGCGTTTTTTTGCCTATTCCACCACCCGTCCAGGCGCTTCTTGGAGTCACGTGGTGTGATATTCGACAAAGGGGGCCCTACACCCGCACCTTTCGGCCAAGTCATCGTGAACACAAGGACAGAAGCGAGGACAGAAGCGAAGCTGTGGAGGAAGGGAAATATAGTTTGTGGCTCTGGCTCTGCATCCTTGACTGTCGACGACGCACTGCTTGACACCACGTGACCCAAGGGGACCACCCTCCTACGACTACGCGAACACGCAGGCCAATGTCGCGCATACTGACCCAGCGAGCGACAACCGGACATACACCGAAGCCATGGCACGTCAGAATGCTCCCAAATGAGTGGCAGCTTGCGCAGATGAAATAGGTGTCTTCGACCAAATCCATACGTGGGGTGTTCGAAGTCGTTTCAAGGTCCTAAAACCCAGACGGAAGTGTTCATAAGTAACAAGGAAGGCGAGAATCGTCGCCCAAGGATTCACGCAGATCGATGGGATCTCCAGTCACAAAACTCACCTCATCCTCCTAGCTGCAGAGCGAGATTTAGAGGTCCACCAGATGGACGTCAAATCAGCGTCCCTTAATGGAGGCCCTCAACGAGGAATCTTCATGGAGCCTCCCCTCAGACTCTAAGTCCGGCGGGGCGTGGTCCCCCATCTGAAAAAGTCGTGAACAGGACGAAGCAAGGCGGCCGCATCTGGGAAGGCATTGGAAAACTCCTTCAAAATGATGGGGTATCGATGTACCGAAGCCGATCATGCCGTTTCCGTCCGCGGCAAAGATAAAACCTTCTCAATCATCGCGCTGTGTGTCAAGGAGATCACCATGGTGTCCCAGGACCTAGACGCGAGCAATCGAAATACGGAAGCACTTAAAAGGTGCTACCAAATGACTGACCTGGGAGAATTGACGGCATACACATCACGAGAGATCGCTTGGCCGGCTGAATTGCCTTTTCACAAGAGGAATACATCAACGAGATCCTGGAGCGTCTCGAGAAATCGGACGCTCAACCTATCAGTACACCTACACTCGCCAAAGAACATCTGGTCGAGCTCAAAGCTGACCATGCGTTGGTATAGTTACTCTACCAACGCGGTCGGCGCTCATGTATGCCATGTTAGGGACCTGTCCTGATCTGGCATACTGTCGCTGCGCTTGGCCAACACGCCGTGAGTCTCAGTGACGATCACCAACGAGTCCTTGACCGGGCATTCCGGTACCTTCGAGCCACAAGCGACGATTGCCTGATGTTCCAACGCGGCAGCACTGATAGTTCAACCTCTGTTGGGCCTGTGAACGCAAACCGGGCCAGCGATGTGAACGACCTCTGGACCCTAGCAGGGGGGGAGCAACTAGCTGGAGCCCGAAGAGCCCGAAAAAGGACCTTCAGTCGCGCTCTCAAGAACGGAAGTCGAGTACATCACTGGGGCACACGCAGCAAAAGAAACTATATAGCTAAGACGGTGACTCACCGAGTTAGGCTTAACCCACTGGCAATGTTCCCCTACTCTCCTTCGGATAGACAACCAGTCCGTAATCGCCATCACCCGAAACCCGGAGTTCCATGATTGCATGAAGCACATCGAAGTTCGTCACCACTTCCTGCGGAAGCAGGTCCGAGTCAAGAATGAAGAAATGGGCCTTGTGTAAACTCCTACCGTAGGTGACATCACAAACCTGTTAATCAAAGCAAAAGAGATTTTCAAAGGAAATGGGGGTATGCCGCTTGGGCGGAAATGTGTTAGCTAGCCATTTTTGGGTATGAAAGTCTTCTGTTCCCTTCTTTCCTTTTTCTCCCAAGTAACTATCCTACCGTACGTAGATACACCGTACTCACTCCCATGCAGCCGCGTTCCTGTGCTACAGGTCAGACAACCATCCTTTTTCTCCAGAGGCTAAGCCGCGTTCAGATACAAAGCAAAAGTTTTATCACGAGCGCGTCATAACGGACACAGGGCGCATAAATTGGACTCCTTGACTTGACCACGACCTCATATTCCCCTCGCACGTCGCTTCTGTAATCCAACGAACAGAACAAGACACTAAAAAGAAAACCCAAGACGCCAAGCGCTGCAAAGCGCACTCCTGCAGCCGCCACCGCCGCTCCGACCAAGCCCGCCCCGAGTGCCCAATCGAGCAGCTCTCTACTGTATCTCCCGCACTTACATCGCCATCGACGGTCACGCAGCGTACCCCCTGGGCCACCTACCTCGGTGCGATACCTTCACGCCTAAAGCTGATCGACGCCTTCCTCCTCCTCACCGGCGTCGTCCGATTCGTGTTCTGCGTGCTCTTGATGAGGTTCCCGTTCAACGCCTTCCTCGCCGGGTGCGGCAGTCGTCTTACCTCTCGGAAGCCTGTGCCAGGGTCGTGTGCCGAACGGGGGAGAACGTGATACGGGGAAAGATGCTTCTCCGCAACCGCGAGACGTCCCGAAGCCACGTACTCATCGACCGGAAAATGTGACAATTGTCTGATTCACGACCCATTAGGTCGACGCGACGATGACGACTAAACTCGAGCATGCAGACGACACCGCATCTTGTGAGTCCTCCAGACGCCAATTCATGTCGTAGTCAAGTAGTGCTCCCGCATTGAATTGAATTGCAAGGATGTTCCCAAGTTCCAAATCCTCGTCATGAAATGTTCGAAGGGACACCTCAAAACATTGTAGGAGACCCTGTAATATCCGGTCATATGTTTCGTATTCATCCAACTCTTAGGTCATTCAAAGCGCACAGCCATTGGATGGCCATACTCGCTCAATCCGAGGTTGATAAGTTTATGGAAATGGGATGTGATAGATATAAGCGTATCTTCAATTAGTCGAGAGAGAAATGTTGCTCGATGTCAGCGAGCACGGCATTGAGGTGTGCGTTGTAAATGGCGGTAGTGATAGGCATGATGAGATGAGAGACCCAATGAGGAACTCACCAGACTCAGCGGCCACCCGCTGAACGAGCAACGGCCATCGTTGGATTCATCGCCTTGGCTCGGCAAAAGTAAAGTCAACAGTGCAGAAATCTTTTCGTTCTTTTCCTCCCGCTTATTCTCTTCTCCATATCCCTACCCTGGACAAAGCCGCCCGTCCAGAAGACGTCAACACGGTCATCCTCGTGACAATCCCCGATGCGGCGCTAACGGCATGTTGCAATCTCCAACATCGATCTCTCACCTTCATATGACCCATCTCTGGAGATCGTGAGTTACTCAGTTGTCGCTACGCGTACATCAGCTCATGCCCCTAGGTATACAACAAGTCGACCCACTATATGCCTTTGCTTTCATCCGCACCTTTTTGGACATTCTCATCGAATACTTTTGCCAAGTCACCGCACCGGCTCTCAGGGACAACTTTGACATCGTCCACCAACTTTTCGAAGAAACACTCGATGCGGGCGGGCACCCACTCGCCACCTCCCCGAACGCGCTTCGAGACATCGTCCTTCCTCCATCCCTGATCATCAAAAGTCTCTCTGTCGCTGGCGTTTCCGGACTCTCCGACCCAACCTCAAACAGTATGAGCGCGTTCTCGAGCGCAATCCCCTAGCGGAAAGCAGGAGTTCGGTATAACAACAATGAGGTCTATTTTGACATTGCCGTCATGGCCATGGCCGTCGCAGACGAGGTGGTAAAAGACGCCGGTGAGGTACCGCTTTACGGGACAGGCAAACGATGCTCTGTTTGACATAGTGATGAGAGGGCCATGGGGAAGAGCCGGAAGACAAGAGTTTTGCGCTGGGAATGGGAAGACGTCGGAGGCTGAGATCACGTGCATCGCGTACCCCAAATCGGTCGTTTCGGTGTAAATCAGTCAAATCGGTGAAAGTCGGTCTGAAGACCCAATCGAGAGGATCCTGTGTATGACGCCGTTTCGGTGTAAATCGGTCAAATCGGTCTCACGAAGTTGCCGCCCAAGCTACGACCATTTATACATTTATCTTTCCAGGGATCTGCATAGTCACGTGAGAGAAATCGTTACAACATCATCAATGCCCGACTTGTTGGGCAATCTACTACTGGAACAACGAGCCCGGGCGACATGTATCTGGTCTGGTCTACGAGGCCTGCCAGTGCTTTGGGCGTCAACCTTTGCTATATCTGGATTCATTGACACAGAGCATCAAGAGGCTGTACAGCGCGGGAACCCAATATAACTATTGTCCTTGGACTCGAATATTCTTCCCACCCACTTGATGTCTTCAACAACCACGTCCTCTACCAACTTTCAATCCATACTCGATGCCGCATTTCTCAGCTATGCCACGCAGACCGGGATTGACATCACGAAACATTCCTCCGCAGATAAACTCCAAGATTGCCATTCTCCAGACGATATCATCCGAGTACTTCTGGACAGAGAGACAGCCTTCAAAAACTTTCGGGAAATCCATCACAAGTTCATTGATTTACTTTACCCCATTGTCAAAGTTGTCCATGCGTTTTCGGGCATCCTTGCCGAGGCAGCTGGGATTGTGAGCTCTAAGCAATCATCTCTCTGATCATATTTTTATGCCCCCCTTCAGGTTCCATTCCAACCAACCAAAGCGATATTTGTTAGCATCGATATTCTCCTCTCTGTAAGTATAGTCGCTATCCCCTCGACCCATCTAAAAGCCTTGGGTGATATTATCCATGTTAGGCAGCTTTAGGCGTGAGCGCAAGCTATGATGCACTAACTGATGTCTTTGAATGTGTCTCAAGCTTTCTCAGACGCCTCCGTATTTATACCGAGGAAATCCCGTTATCTCATGCGATGTCTGATATAATTGTCCGGATATTGGTCGAGGTTCTCTCCGTTTTTGCGCTGGCGACGAAACAGATAAACCAAGGACGGTTTAGTAAGTAATCCAATCCTTCGAATCTTCCCCATCTGAACATTATCCAGAGAAATTTACAAAGAAATTACTGGGAGAGAGCGAAGTTGAGGCCATCTTACAGAGATTGGACCGACTTACTCAGGAGGAATCTCGAATGACTACAACCCACACTTTCGGTGTTGTCCATGGACTGTTCAAGAATTTGACGGTAGTCACGGATGGTGCGCAAATCCTTTGCTCTGGTGGTCATCAAATGGCTGACAAGACAGATGTTAGGCATCATACGAGAGACGGCAAATAAAATATACAAGTTGGAATGTTAGTCCGGACATTTGCCCGTGTTGTACTCAATGCTGAACCTGTCTGTTAGGTGACCAGCTTCAAGAGAAGATTCGAAAATGGCTCTCTCCTCCAGATCCGTGGACAAACCACAATATCGCCCGCAGGGATCACCTCAAGGGAACAGCGTCATGGTTCAAAGAAAGCAGCACGTTCAAGGAATGGAATGCGACGGGTTCTCTCCTATGGGTCCATGGGAAACGTACGCATTTCTTTCACTTCCAGTTCATCGCTTGTCCTGATTACAGCATTCCCCGCGATTTGAAGCCGGTGCAGGGAAGAGCGTCCTATGGTAATTGTTCCACAACGTTTTTGTCGCCTAGTCCATCTAAACCATCGGTCAGCTCAAGCATTATTGAAGAAGTCGAAGGCCTACACGATACAGGATTGGCAATGGTGGCCTATTTCTATTGCGATTTCCGAAATTCAAAAAAGCAGGAGATCAGTGACATCCTGGCTTCACTTATCGCTCAGCTATCGGCAAAATCTGATCCTTGTTACGACATTGTCTCCGCACTGTATTCGACATTCGATGCAGGATCACGACGACCTGCTGATAACGCACTGATAGATTGTTTGGAAAGGATGCTCAAAATTGAAGGGCAACCAAGAACATATATCATCATCGATGCCATCGACGAATCTCCAAATCGCCCTGGCGTGGTACCGCCTCGAGAACGAGTCCTCGAACTGGTAGAGAGACTGGTTCACCTCCGCCTCTCCAATCTTCGCATCTGCGTGACAAGTCGTCCTGAGGCGGATATACGAGCCTCCCTTGCACCACTATCATCTAAAATTGTCTCTCTTCACGATCAAGACGGACAGAAGCAGGATATTTCCCACTATGTGATATATAACGTGAACAGGAATATGCGGAGATGGAAAGAAGAAGACAAGAAAATGGTGATTGATTCCCTTACTCGCAAAGCTGATGGAATGTAAGCCATCACTACGATTCCAAGTCGAGGATTTCTCATTCAATAACCCAGGTTTCGATGGATCGTTTGCCAACTAGAAGCTCTGCGTAACTGTTTTCCATCGGCTATTTGTCGCGCATTGGATGACCTGCCGAAGAGTTTGGATGAGACCTATGACCGGATATTACTAGGAATCGCTTCTGAGCTACAGGAAATAGCGAAGCGCCTCCTGCAATGTCTTGCAATATCGATTCGGCCGCTTCATGTCGAGGAGCTTGCAGACATCCTTGCAATCCAATTCAACCCAAGAACGTTACCGAATTACAAGGTGGATTGGCGTCCAGAAGACTCAGAAGAGGCGGTGATATTTGCATGTTCAAGTTTAATCACCATTGTCGACCTAGACGGATCACGGGTGGTACAGTTTTCGCATTATTCGGTCAAGGAATACTTGACATCGGAACGGCTCGCGAATGCGGAGAAGCATCTTTCCTATTACCACATTCTTCCCCGGTCAGCACACGTGGTCATCGCCCAAGCTTCATTGAGCGTCCTCCTTGCATTAGACGGCCAAGTTGACAAGGAGAGCATTAGGAAGTTTCCCCTGGCTAATTATGCTGCTCAGTATTGGGTCGATCATGCCAGATTTGAAGACGTATCTTCAAGCATCGAAGATAGCATGATATGTCTTTTTGACCCGGCGAAGCCACACTTTTCGACATGGGTTTGGATACACGACATTGACTACCCTTTACGGCCTATTATGTTAGGGAGGCACCCGACATCACCGGAGACTGTTCCGTTATATTATGCGACTCTTTGTGGCTTCCGCGACCTTGTAAAGCATCTCATCGTCACTTGTCCCGAGCACATCAATGCCACCGGCGGATACTACTCTACTCCGTTGCATGCTGCTGTCGCCAAGGGAAATGGCGGTGTTACGATGTTGCTTCTTAATCATGGTGCGGATGTTGCAGCTCTGGACAAATATAAACGGTCACCACTGGATCGCGCATCAGCGCGGGCCGAGATTGCCAGTGGCATTATGGAGTTGTTACTCGACCACCACGCCGATGTCGATACCAATGATGCATTTGGGACGACCTCATTGTACCGGGCGTCACTCAAGGGAGAACTAGATGTTGCGCGGATATTGCTACGACATGGCGCCGCTGTGGACTTCCGTGACACCAACGGCTGCACCTCATTGTACGTGTCATCGTACAATGGACATGTGGATGTCGTGCGTTTGTTATTGCAGAATGGCGCGGTTGTGGATTCCAGTAACAACGACGGCTGGACTCCGTTGAAGTCAGCTTCACGAAATGGATATTCAGATATAGTGCGCTTACTACTCCAAACTGGGGCAATTGTCGACTCCTGTGACAACGACGGATGGACTCCATTGATGTCAGCATCGCAGGGAGGACACCTGGATGTCGTCCATTTGTTGCTTCACAGCGGCGCATCTACGGACCTCCCGAATAAGGAGGGCGCCACCCCCTTGATGATAGCATCACAAAATGGACATGTGGACGTTGTGCGTTTGTTACTGCAAAATGGGGCAGTTGTGGATCCCAGGAGCAACGACGGCTGGACTCCATTGACGTCAGCTTCACGAGATGGATATGCAGATATTGTGCATTTACTACTCCAAAGTGGGGCGATTGTCGATTCCTATGACAACGGCGGCTGGACTCCATTGATGTCAGCATCGCAGGAAGGACACCTGGATGTCGTCCATTTGTTGCTTCAAAGCAGCGCAACTATCGAACTCCGCAACAAGTGGGGCGCCACCCCGTTGATGATGGCATCACAAAATGGACATCTAGATGTTGTGCATTTGTTACTTCAGAACAGCGCCAATGTCGATTCCCGTCGCAACGATCTCCCAACCTCATCCAGTGGTGCGTCACGATATCACCTGATGTTTTACAGCAGTCTCGTGACCATCACATACAGACGACAAGAGCTACTACTTTACCCCCCTCCATCTCGCATCCGCCAAGGGTCATCTCATCGTTTCTGAACTGCTTGTTCAATGCGGCGCAGATGTTAACGCTCTGGGCCAGGATCAAGAAACCCCTTTACATCTGGCCATTCGTTATGGACAACTCAATGTTTCAGATATTGTGCATGCGCAGCAGATATCTCTCACAAAGATAGATCCCCGAGATCGCGACGATTCCACTTCACCTCACAGAGTGGCACAAAGCGGACATTTCAACGTCGCGGTACTGTTACTCAAGTCAGGTGCAAACGTTAACATCCGTAATTCTGACGATAAGACTGCCTTTGAGCTAGCACACGACGTGCTCGAAAGACTGGTTGAGGCAAGCTTGCCACATTCAGTCTCATCTGACAGGCCTGCCATGGAAAGTCTTGGAGAGGAACGGACCGGCAGCATCGACCCGAAGCCTTTGGACACACCATCACAGGGGTCAGAACCCAGTCACAACACTGCGCAGAAGCCACCACTTGGACTCGACGAAGCTACTACAATACCCAATCAGAGGAGAACCTCGTTGCATGTCGCATCAGAGGAGGGAGATCTCGAGACGGTTCGGTCGTTACTGGATGGTGGCGTGGATGTCAACGAACGGAATTCATCTCAAGATACTGCCTTGCTTCTGGCAATGTTTTGTGGAAGATTTGAAGTTGCTCGGTTGCTAATCGAGTACGGGGCGGATGTAAATTCCCATGACAAAGTGGGTCTCACATCGTTGTTTGCCGCAACACAAAGAAAACGTCTGGACATGGTGTACCTGTTACTCGATCATGGAGCTGATGTTAATGCAAAGGACCAGGAGCAAAGGACTGCATTGCATGTAGCATCATACTATGGTCTCGTCGGGATTGCTCAGGCGCTAGTTCAGCGAGGGGCACATGTTCATGTCCGAAATGTTGAGGGCTGGACACCATCTCAATTGGCACAGCGAAATGGATACCGGGAGGTTGTGCAATTATTGTCGGAGTATAGTGCGCAGGAGGTGTAGAGCTTTATATATAAACTAGCGGTTACCCGTGCTCCGCACAGGCAATATTTACTATTACTCGACGTAAAATAAAATACTTTATTATAGAAAGCGGCCGTGCACAGAACCACACCAGCAAGTGTGAGCGGTCACATGCAATGAGCGGTCAAGCCAACGGAAACCCAATTCCAGACCGAGAAGGCCCCAATTGCAAATCGGCGGTTTGTCCCCTAGGGTTTGTCGCACAGGATTTGAAATAAAATTATCAGATCAGTGCTATCATAGATATATGCTCCGATGACCCTTACAATACCCTTTTGATCATTCGACTGGCATGTAAACACTCAACCATACTGATATGCCAGAGTTTGTGACATTCGGGATTGGCTGACAAAGCGTGACACACTGTAACGAGGACTCAGTAACGTGTGTGCGACACGATCACTATGTATGTATTCACCTGTAATGAGGACTGGTTACAAGTCAGTAAGTAGGTAGGGAATA
>Ga0209488_10004856_pt1 | contig 10413 bp, 9 predicted proteins | sample Rivendell_Oct201_8_FD_188349 | JGI IMG/M metagenome (GOLD analysis project Ga0209488, IMG submission 188349) | Vadose zone soil microbial communities from the Eel River Critical Zone Observatory, Northern California, USA -... | ecosystem: Environmental > Terrestrial > Soil > Vadose zone >... | reverse complement strand
ACCGCATGGGGACGATTTCTAGGCCCCGGCGCATGAACTTCGCATGAACGCGCCGGCCAGCCTCCGTTCAGCAACGCCCTGCCAGTGTACGCCCAGACATAAGGGCAACCCAATGAGGATCAAGCCCGAACAGGCACTCGATTCCGTCTCTCGCGTACCGCCCCTCCTCGCGGGACCGGTTTCGAGCGTAAGCGCCCGCGGGGTCAGGTGACTCCGCGGGTCGCTTTTTGGAGACTTCCGCGAGGTGCGGAAAACTAGATCGTACACGGAGCATGTGCTTCGTCGTGGCATGCGTTCGAGGCCGGCAATGCACGGAAGGGGATTTCGTTGCCGTTTCAGTTCCATAAATTGTTAAGGCCGAGAAGGCTCGTTGGCTGCCATTGGCGCGTTCTCTCTGGGATAAGGCGGAAGAGGCAATGATGGCCGAGAAGCGTGCCGGGATCGAAACGCAACCCGAAGCCGGTACCGTCTCGGCTGATGCCAAGGCTTGGCTCAGGCGGGAGGGGCGGGGATTCCGCGCCTTCCTGGATGGCCTGGAGTGGCCGTCCCATTGGCCCCGATGGCTGCGGGTGCCCGCGATATTGCTCGCCGGTCTCGGCGCTACGCTCGTGGCGGGAGCGGCGATGCTATTCCTGCTGCTGAAGGCCGCCGAGCCGTCTATGCCCTTGAGCGGGGATCTGTATGCCTTGAATCGACCGCCCGCTTTGACCTTCTTGGACAAGAACGGCGACATTGCCGGCGTTCGCGGATCGCTCGTCGGCGAAAAACTGAAGCTCACCGAGATGCCGCGCTATCTGCCGGCAGCCTTCTTGGCGATGGAGGATCGTAGGTTTTACCAGCATCACGGCGTGGATCCGCGAGGCCTCCTGCGCGCGCTCATTGCAGATTTCAAGGCCGGCCATGTGGTGCAAGGCGGCTCGACTATCACCCAGCAGGTCGTGAAGATCGTTTTCCTGTCACCGGACCGGACCCTTGCGCGCAAGTTCAGAGAGATGGCCGGAGCATGGGCGCTGGAAGGCAAACTCAGCAAAGACCAAATCCTCGAGCTCTATTTGAATCGGCTCTATCTCGGCTCGGGCGCCTATGGCGTCGATGGGGCCGCGCATGTGTATTTCGGCAAATCCGCGCGCGACGTCACGCTGTCGGAGGCGGCGATGCTCGCGGCCCTGACACGCGCGCCGTCCACCTTCTCGCCTCGCCGCGACCTGCCGGCAGCGCGGGCGGAGGCGGACAAAGTGCTGGCCGCTTTGGAGACGAGCGGCGTGGCCACGCCGATGCAGATCACCGAGGCGCGCGCGCACCCGGCAAGCGTGGCCGATCAGACCCAGGATCTGGCACGCAACTATTTTCTCGACGCCGCGGCGGACGAAGTGAAATCTCTGCTGCCTCGTGTCCAGGGCGATCTCACTGTTTCCACGACGATGGATCCGGCTCTGCAAGAAGCCGCGCGGGCGCAGCTCGCCAGCGTCATCGGCTCGCGGGGCAAAGCGGTCCACGCGGGACAGGCAGCGCTCGTCGCCATGACGCCGGATGGCGCGGTGCGCGCTCTTGTCGGCGGCAAGGACTATGCCGAAAGCACATTCAACCGCGTCACCAGAGCCCATCGTCAGCCCGGATCTGCGTTCAAGACTTTCGTCTATCTGGCCGCCATGGAACATGGACTGACGCCCGCAACGGTGCGGATCGATGAACCGATCACCCCGATCAAGGGCTGGTCTCCCGACAATTACAGCGAGACCAATGTGGGCCCGGTGACCTTGGAAGAGGCCTATGCGCGCTCCATCAATACGGTGGCCGTGCAACTCGGTCAGGAAGTCGGGATACCATCGGTGGTATCGGTCGCCCAGCGCCTCGGAATCCAATCGCCGCTCGAGCCCTACGCATCGCTTGCGCTCGGTACGTCCGACGTGACGCCTCTGGAGCTGACGGGCGCCTATGCCAGTTTCGCCTCGGGCGGCTACCGCGCGCAGCCTTATTTGGTGCGAGATATCAGGCAGTCGAATGGCTCTGTCCTTCATCGGCGCGATGCGACCGCTCGGCAGCGGGTCGTGAGCACCGACGACGTGCTGGCGATGAACGATCTCATGTATCAGGTGGTCCAGTCGGGGACCGGCCGCGGCGCCGCCGTGCCGGGCCACGAGGTTGCCGGCAAGACGGGCACCAGCGCGGAGTATCGCGATGCATGGTTCGTCGGCTTCTCGCCCGAGCTGGTGACGGGCGTGTGGGTCGGCAATGACGATTCCTCGCCCATGAAAAAGATCACCGGAGGATCGCTGCCGGCGCAAATCTGGAGCGGCTTCATGAAGGTTGCGCTGAAGAACGTTCCGGCGGCGCATCTGCCGCGCGCCGAGCCGGTCGCGCCGGCGATCGCCGAAAATGCGCAGGGACAGTCCGGCGGAGATAACTTCTTCGACCGGGTGGGAAATTTTCTCGGCAATCTGTTCGGCGGCAATGACAGCGCAAGCGCCGGCAATAACAGCGCAAAGGTTGCCCCCGCTCCGCAGCGGCGGGATCGCACATCGGCAGCGGAGACCGGCTCAAGTTTTTTTCCCGAAGCCGCCGTTCCGCATCCGTCGGTTGGCGGCAATTTGACTACCAATGGCAACGCTTCAACGGCCAGCGAGCGTTCCGCCAACAATAATGTCGCGCCGCTTCCCGACCCGGTGCTTCCTCCGGTCCGTCCTGACAATCAAGGCGTGCGCAATCTGGAGGAGATGCGGCGCTCCATGGCGGAATCTCAGGGACAGCGGCCGCCGGATGAAAACCGCGATTGGTACGGCCGCGTCATGAACCAAAGCCGCGATCAATATGGGCGCGTCTTGGACCAAAGCCGCGATCAATACGGCCGAGTGGACCAAAGCCGCGACCGCTATGGCCGCACGACCGACAATCCATACCCGCGTGATCGCTACGCCGACGACCGCTACGACGATCGCTCCAATCGCTATGAGGATATGCCTCCTCCGTCGCGCCGGTTTTACGGGCCGCCACCCCGTTACGAATACATGCCGCCCCCAGTGCCGCGCTGGGACCCGCCGCCACGTTCCTATGACCCTCCGGCAGCGACTGACGACCGCGGGCCGTACTATCCCGACACGCCTTCGGAGAATCGCGGTTTTCCCGACAATCCCCGCTAATTTCCCGTAGCGCTTGCTTCCCGCGACCTGTGATTGCACCATTGCGTCGGATATGGAGCGGCGCATGGATTTTCTGACGCGATGCCTCAGTCTGGTGGCGTTTCTGATCGTCGCGGGATGCGGCCAGGAGACACCGCGGCCGCCGCCGCAGGGAAAGCCGCAGACCGCAATCCGTTTTGTCACGGACTGGAAAGCGCAGGCCGAACATGGCGGCTTCTACCAGGCGTTGGCGGAAGGGCTCTACGCCAAGCGCGGCCTGGACGTCTCCATCGTGGCGGGCGGCGCCGCGGTGAACGTGCCGCAATTGCTCGCGGGCGGCGCCGCCGATTTCGGCATCGGATCGAACAATTTCATCCCGCTGAACCTGGTGCGCGCAGGGGCCAAGATCAAAGCAGTGATGGCGGTGTTCCAGAAAGACCCGCAGGTCCTCATTACCCATCCGCGCGCCGATGTGACATCGATCGCCGACATGGCCGGAAAACCGATCCTGATCGGCGATGCATCGACCGTCACCTTCTGGCCCTGGCTCAAAGCGAAGTTCGGCTTCAAGGATTCGCAGATCCGCAAATACACCTTCAACCTGGCGCCTTTCCTGGTCGACAAGAACGCCATCCAGGAAGGCTATCTGTCGTCCGAGCCCTATTCGATCGAGAAGGAAGGCGGCTTCAAGCCGCAAATCTTCCCGCTCGCGGATGCGGGCTATCCCGGCTACGCCAACATGGTGTTGGTGCCCGAAAAATGGATCTCAGAACGGCCCGAGGCGGTGCAGGCATTCGTCGATGCCAGCATCGAGGGCTGGATGCATTATCTCTATGGCGACCCGTCGGCGGGAAACGCTTCTATCAAGAAAGACAATCCGGAAATGACCGACGACGTGATCGCGCAAGCCATCGACAAGATGAAGAACTATGGCGTTGCTTTGTCGGGCGAAGCGGAGAGCAAAGGATTGGGCGCCATGACCGATGCACGCTGGCAGGAATTTTTCGACGTGATGACAAAGCAAGGCATCTATCCCGCGGCGCTGCCGCTGCGCGATGCCTACACGCTGCAATTCGTCAACAAGGGTTACGCGTTGAACAGCCAGCACGCTTCCGCGCGCTAGCGCTGCAACCAAGCTTGCCGCTTAGCTTCCTGGGGCTCTGCCGCTTGGCGGAGGCAGAGGCGTGGCGGAGGCCACCGGTGCATTTGGCACCAAGGAGATGTTGACCGGGCTATCGTATTTGTTGTCCGAGCCGGACGCGGAATCGACTGCCCAACCGATGCCGCCGCCCAGAACAATATTCCCGAAGGTCGCGCCGGCCGCACCTGAGTGATTGAGGTAAGTCGCTTCTTGATATCCCGGCATATTGCATTTGATGGTGATGTCGTACTTCGTTTTCCTGATCGTCACGCCCGCCGGGGTTTGGGTTACACGTCCAATAACGCCTTCGGGCATCCGATTCAGCGAACAATCAGCGCCCGCAGGATTGGTGTTGACCGTAATAATCTGGCTGGTCCCTTCGATGACGGACGCGCAGCCAGACAAACTGAAGCCGAGGGCGCAAAGCCCGACGACCGAAACGATTTTCATATTTGCCCCCATAAAGATTACGCGGCTCTTGCCCCCAACCGCATTCGGACTTTCTCACACTTAACTAACTGCGAACAGTCCCAGGCGGGCATTGGTTAATGGACGCAGAAATTGCCGGCGTGTATGGAATCGGCGACACGTAAAGCCAAACTCCACCTGATGGACCGCTCGTGACGATGATCGCTCAGCTTCGCCGCGTCGAGCGGAGTTTTGCCAATGGCGTCAAGGCGCTGGGGCCGCTCGATCTCGAAATCGTCGGCGGCGAATTCCTCTCGCTGCTGGGACCGTCGGGCTGCGGCAAATCGACGGCGCTGAGAATCATCGCCGAGCTTCTCGTCCCCACCGGCGGCGAACTGATCTGGCCCGAGGGCAAGCCGCGCATCGGTTTCGTGTTCCAGGACCCGACGCTGATGCCGTGGGCCATCGTTCGCGACAATGTGCGGCTGCCGCTCGATCTGGAAGGCGTGCCGCGCGCCGAGGCGAATGCGCGCGCGGAAAGCGCTCTGGCGCGTGTCGGGCTCACAGGATTTTCCGCCGCCTTCCCGCGCGTGCTCTCGGGGGGAATGCGCATGCGCGTGTCCATCGCGCGGGCCCTCGTCGCGCGGCCGCGGCTGCTTTTGATGGACGAACCCTTTGCCGCGCTCGATGAGATCAGCCGCGACGCGCTGAACGAGGATTTGCTCAGGCTCTGGCGCGAGGACGGTCTCACCATCGTCTTCGTCACGCATAGCGTCTATGAGAGCACGTTCTTATCGACGCGCATCCTGACACTGACGCCTCGCCCGGGGCGCATCGCGAGCGAGATACGCCCCGCCGCGCCGCAGGCGCGCAACTCGGAATGGCGTCTGACAAGCGAATTTGCCGAAAGCGCGCGGCAGGTCTCACTGTCCTTGCGCAATGCCATGGCGAAGGCGGCATGAATAGCGCGTCACGAATTTTGCGCGCGCTGCTTCCGTTGGCGCTGGGCATCGCGGTGCTGCTGGCCTGGGAAGCCGCGGTTGCGGCCTATGACATACCGCGCTTCGTGCTGCCCGCTCCGTCCGCGATATGGCTCGCCCTCGTTTCCGATTTTCCATCGCTGATGGCATCGCTCTGGACGACGCTGCGCATCACTTTGCTCGCCTTCATGTTGGCGGTGGCGAGCGGCGTCGCGCTCGCCGTGCTTTTCTCGCAAAGCCGGATGGTCGAGATGGCGCTCTATCCCTATGCCGTGGTGCTGCAGGTGACGCCCGTCGTTGCCATCGCGCCCTTGATCATCATCTGGGTGGGCTTCGAACGGATCAATCTGGCGCTGCTGATCCTCGCCTGGCTGGTGGCCTTCTTTCCCATCCTGTCGAACACCACGCTCGGCCTGCGTTCGGCGGATCACAACCTCATCGATCTGTTCCGGCTGCACGGCGCGTCGAACTGGCAGATCCTGCGCCGGCTCCGGCTGCCCTCCGCCCTTCCCTATCTGCTCAACGGCATGAAGACGGCAGGGGGCTTGGCGCTCATTGGCACGGTCGTCGCCGAATATGGCGCAGGCTCCGGTACGGCGACCGGGCTCGCCTGGCGCATCATCGAAGCCGGCAACAGGCTGCAGATCGCCAACATGTTCGCGGCGCTCTTCCTGCTGGCCCTTCTCGGGGTGACGATCTTCTTCGCCTTGGCTTTGCTGGAATATCTGGTTTTGCGCCACTGGCATGAGAGCGCAGTCGCAAAAGATATTTAACAGATAAAATGCGGGAAAATCTGAGTTTTACACAGAAATTATGTGATCTCTTGATTTCTCCTCCCAGGAGTGTGATTTTAGCAGCGGTTTTTGACAAGGCTGCCGTCCTTGATGCCCCAAGTGCTGACCGCCAATCGCCTCGTCGTCGGGGAAGTGGTCTATTGGAACGGAGCGCGCGGCTGGGTGCCGCGGCTCCAGGATGCCGAGGTGCTCGCCGATTCGGAGGCTGAATCGACCCTGGCGCGCGCTGCCGAATGGGTTCAAAAGCGCGAGGTGGTGGCGCCCTATCTCTTCGACGTGCGGTTGGAACATGGCGTCGTCATGCCCGTGAAAGTGCGCGAAGCGATCCGCGCCGCCGGGCCTACGGTTCGCCTCGACCTCGGAAAGCAGAGCGTTTGAATGTACCGCTATGACGAATTCGACGCGCGCCTCGTCCATGAGCGCGCCGAGCAGTTCCGGGGCCAGGTGGCGCGCCGGCTGGCGGGCGAATTGACCGAGGACGAGTTCAAGCCGCTGCGTCTGATGAACGGACTCTATCTGCAGCTTCATTCCTACATGCTGCGGATCGCCATTCCCTACGGCACGCTGAACGCGCGCCAATTGCGCAAGCTCGCCTTCATCGCGCGCAAATTCGACCGCGGCTACGGCCATTTCACCACGCGCCAGAATCTACAGCTCCACTGGGCGCGTTTGCCCGATGTTCCCGACATGCTGCTCGAGCTTGCCGAGGTCGAGATGCATTGCCTGCAGACGAGCGGCAATTGCGTGCGCAACATCACCGCCGATCCGTTTGCGGGCGCCGCCGCCGACGAGATCGAGGACCCCCGCATCCTTTCGGAAATCCTGCGGCAATGGTCGACCCTGCACCCGGAATTTTCCTTTCTGCCGCGCAAATTCAAGATTGCGGTTTCGGGATCGTCCGCCGACCGCGCGGCGATCATGGTGCACGACATTGGGATCGAGATCCTGCGCAATGCGCGCGGCGAAATCGGCTACCGCGTCTTCGTCGGCGGCGGCTTGGGGCGCACGCCCTTCATCGGCCATGAGATCGGAAGCTTCGTCCCGAAGAGCGACATCCTCGCCTTTCTGGAAGCGGTGATGCGCGTCTACAATGAGAGCGGCCGGCGCGACAACATCCACAAAGCGCGCATAAAAATCCTCGTGCATCAGATCGGCATCGAGGAGATGCGCCGGCGGGTCGAGAATGAATTCGCTGAAATCAAGAAGACCGGCGTGCTTCAGCTTCCGCAAACGGAAATGACGCGCATCGCGGCCTATTTCGCACCCCCGAATTTCGCGACACTGTCTCCGGCCAACGCGGATTTCGAAGCGGCCAAGCGCGACAATCGCGATTTCGCCAATTGGGTGAAGACCAACATCCACGCGCACAAAATCCCGGGCTATGCCATCGCGACGATCTCGCTCAAGGCAATCGGCGAAACGCCCGGCGATTGCTCATCCGACGAGATGGATGGCATCGCCGATATCATGGATGCTTTCGGCCAGGCCGAAATCCGCGTCACGCATGAGCAGAACCTGGTCCTGCCGCACATGCGCGAGGCCGATCTGTTCGCGCTGTGGCAGCGGCTCGCGGCTCTCAATCTGGCGACGGCGAATTATGGGCTCGTCACCGACATCATCGCCTGCCCGGGCCTGGATTATTGCGACCTCGCCAATGCCCGCTCGATTCCGATCGCAACGGCGATCGCCAAACGCTTTGCCGATCTCGAGCGCCAGCACGATCTGGGCGAGCTGAAGATCAAGATCTCCGGCTGCATCAATGCCTGCGGTCACCACCATGTCGGTCATATCGGCATATTGGGCGTCGACCGCAAAGGCGTGGAGAATTACCAGATCCTGCTCGGCGGTTCGGGCGCGGAAGATGCCTCGCTCGGCGAGATTCTGGGACCCGGCTTCGATCGGGAAGGCATCGTGGATGCTGTCGAGAATGTGATCGACACCTATAAGAATCTTCGCAGCGACAGCGAACGTTTCCTGGACACCTATCGCCGCGTCGGCGCGCAGCCTTTCAAGGAGCGCCTCTATGCTCGTTAAGGCCGGCCGCATCGCCGAAGATTCGTTCACGCCGGTGGCGGATGGAGAGGAGCTGCCGGACGCCCCGGTGATCGTTTCTCTCAAGCGCTTCCTCGCGGAACACGATTCCATTTTGGCGCGCCGGCAACCGCTCGGCGTCCGTCTGGAATCGGGCGAATCACCGCAAGAACTCCAGCCTTATCTCTCCGAGCTTGCTGTTGTCGTGCTGCACATCCCCGCCTTCAGGGACGGACGCGCCTTTTCGGCCGCCCGCCTGCTGCGCACCCGCCTCGGCTATGGCAACGAAATCCGCCTGACCGGGCATTTCCTCCTGGACCAGATCGCGTTTTATACCCGCGTCGGCGTGGACGCCTTCGACGTGGCGCCGAATATTTCAGTGGCCGATATCCAAACCGCGCTTCACGAAATCAGTGATGTTTACCAGCCTTCGGTAGATGGGCGTGTGACGATCCGCGATCTCAGGACGCGCCGGACCACGGTGCCGCCCTCTTGAATTTTTCCGGCTGAGAACCCTTCTAATAGGCATGCGTTTCTAGAATGAGTCCTTAAGGAGATTTGCATGCGAAGGGCTTCGATTTCGTGGTTGTTGGCGGCAGCGCTTGCGCTGGTGCCGGTGGCCGGCGCCTGGGCGCAAACCTCGATCGCCTGCGAATATATGCTGATGCGCGTCTACCACGCGGAGCTGGATATCTGCCGCGTGCCGTTGGCCATGGACAAGGAAGCGCGCTATCAGCGCCTGCGCACCAGCATGGAGCAATTCATCCGGACCCACGCCAAGAACGATCCCGAGAAGATCCTTGCGGGCATCGAGACCGACAATATCAAGCGCGCTTTGGCAGGGTTGAAATCCTGCAAGTCGGACGATTTCAAATTCGCCGTCCAAGCGATGGACCAGATCACGACGCCGGCTAACGAAAAAATGGTGCAAGGCACGCTCGGCGTCCCGCGTGACCCGATGAGCGGCGATTGCAGCAGTTAATCTCCCCGCGTCCTTGACCCCCGTGAGACGCCCGATTAAGAAGCGGCCCAACGCTTTGGGGTTGCAGTCATGAATGTGCAATCGGCGCCCCGCGCGAGCCAAGCGCTTCCCCACTACCCTTCCTTCGCCTCGGTCATCGAAGCGACACGTCCGACGCTGCCCTACTATGTGCTGCATCCGGCGCGCTTTCGCGCCGCCGTGGGGCGGTTTCTCCAGTCCTTTCCGGGGACGACGATGTACGCCGTCAAGGCCAACCCGGTCGCCCATGTTCTGGATCAGATCTATGAGGCGGGCATCCGCCATTTCGACACCGCATCGCTGGCCGAGATCGAGTTGATTCGCGGCCGCTATCCCGACTCAACCTGCCACTTCATGGCGCCGGTGCGGATTCCTGGCGAAGCCGGCGCCGCGTGGCGTCAGCACGGTCTTACCGATTTCGTGGTGGATTGCGATCCCGAGCTCGACAAATTGCTTGCGGAGACCGACGGCGGCAAAGAGCTGCGCATTTTCGTCCGCGTCGCGACGCCGTTGGGCGGGGCCATGCTGGAGCTGTCGAGCAAATTCGGCACCACGCCGGCCAATGCGGCGCGGCTCTTGAAACGCATTGCCGGCGCGGGCGCGAGGCCGGCGGTCACCTTCCATGTCGGCTCCCAATGCTTGAGCCCGTTCACCTATGCGCAAGCGGTCGAGCTAGCGCGCCGCGCCGCGGTTGGCGGGGGCGTGACGATCAGCGCGCTCGATATCGGCGGCGGCTTCCCCGGGCCCTATTTGGGCAATGACGTGCCGCCCTTCCATTGGTATTTCGACACGGTTCGCGAAGCGGTTTCGACCTTCCCCGTCGAGGAAGGCGGCGATGTATTTTGTGAGCCCGGCCGCGCGCTGTGCGCCGAGGGCGTGTCTCTGATCACGCGCGTGATCCTGAGGCGGGACGACCAGCTGTTCCTGAATGACGGTATCTATG
>Ga0209488_10004855_pt1 | contig 10413 bp, 9 predicted proteins | sample Rivendell_Oct201_8_FD_188349 | JGI IMG/M metagenome (GOLD analysis project Ga0209488, IMG submission 188349) | Vadose zone soil microbial communities from the Eel River Critical Zone Observatory, Northern California, USA -... | ecosystem: Environmental > Terrestrial > Soil > Vadose zone >... | reverse complement strand
CAGACGGATACGCTGGACCGCGTGAAGTGGGACGATCTGGCGGAAGGCGCGCAAGTGCTGGCGGTGTATGCGTACAACGTAGCGCAGTTGCCCGAGATGCTGCCGCGCAAGCCAGCGAAAGTAGCGCCGAGTGGTGCGCAGTAACCAGAGCAACAGAGCGACTTTGCATCATTCCTACGGCAAGCTGGGGCGGAGCATGCTGCGCCCCACAAATGAACGTGATCGAGGTGCGATGAGAGCAGTGGTGCAGCGAGTCAGCCGAGCCAGGGTGACGGTTGGGGGCGAGGTGACCGGAGAAATCGGCGCAGGTTTGATGATTTTGTTGGGCGTCGGCCGGGAGGACAGTTCCGCGACGGCCAGCACGCTTGCGGAGAAAGCGGCAAATCTGCGCATCTTTGCAGACGAGAACGAAAAGATGAACCTGTCGTTGTTGGACGTGCAGGGCGGCGCATTGGTGGTTTCACAATTTACCTTGTATGGCGATGCCAGCGGCGGACGGCGGCCGAGTTTTATTGCGGCGGCTCCGCCTGAGATGGCGAAAGCGCTGTACGAAGCGTTTTGCGCAGCGCTGCGACGATTTGGTGTGCACGTCGCGACGGGAATTTTTCAGGCGATGATGTCGGTGGAGTTGGTGAATGAAGGGCCGGTCACAATCCTCCTCGATTCCGAAAAAACGTTCTAGGCGATCCGACCGGGCGCCAGGCAAGAGCGGACGGAGCTGGACGTGCGCGGAAATCCTGCGCCAGTTCGAGGATCTCGCGAATCCAGAGGTACGCGCAAAAATGGCATATTTCGGAGTGCAGGCGCCAATAGCAAATGGCGTTTCTGCTCCGGTGCTTCACAAACTCGCGCGAGAAATCGGTAAAAACCATCTGTTGGCAAACGAGCTGTGGGCTTGCGAAGTTCACGAAGCAAAAATTCTGGCATCACTTATCGGTGAGGCGCAAAAAACAACGGCCCACGAAATGGAAGTTTGGGCGCGGGCGTTCGATTCCTGGGATGTAGTGGACACGGCTTGCTGTTATTTGTACGCAGGGAGCAAGTTGGCATGGAAGAAAGCGCAGGACTGGAGCAAACGCCGCGAGTTGTTCATCAAGCGGGCGGGATTTTCCCTGGTTGCGTATCTGAGCTACAAAGACAAGCAATCGCCAGACGAAAGGTTTGCAAAGTTTTTGAAGGTGGTCGAGCGTGAGAGCGATGACGACCGGCACTTGGTGAAGAAGGCGGTAAACTGGGCGCTGCGAAATATTGGAAAGCGAAATCTGAAGCTCAATCGAGAGGCGATTCGGGTCGCGGAAAAGTTGCGCAAACGAGACTCCCGCGCGGCTAGATGGATTGCGGCGGATGCGTTGCGGGAGCTGCGGAGCGAAGCCGTACAGCGGCGGCTGCGTCAAAAAAGCCTACACCGGCGATGAAAGAAGGGGTGTTGAGGAACATGCGAATCCGGCGCGCGCGAAAAAACGATTCCGCGCGGATTGCCGAGCTGTGCACACAGCTTGGCTATCCGGCCACGGGCCAGGAAATTGTGCGGCGAATGGAGCGGATGCGGCCTACGGCGCTGCACGCAGTTTTTGTGGCGGAGTCGGAAAAGCTGGTAACAGGATGGTTGCATGTGAGTGTAACTCCTCTGCTGGAAGTGCCGCTGCGGGCGGAAGTGAACGGGTTGGTGGTGGATGAGAAGCAGCGGAGTGCGGGGACCGGTGCGAAACTATTGCAAGTGGCGGAGCGGTGGGCAGCGGAGAAGGGCTGCAAGAGCGTGTCAGTGCGATCGAATGTGATCCGCGAGCGGGCGCACGAATTTTATCTGCGCAATGGCTACGAATATTACAAAACGCAGAAGGCATTTCGAAAACTTCTGTAGTTATATTTTTCTTCTGGTATCTCACAACCCAAATCTCTCTCAATCTTAATCTTTGCTCACAGTTTAGAAATTAGCTTGATGTACGAGATTGGCAAAACATATCGCTCCACGATAGAATTGTATTCATGAGCAGGAAGATCAGAACGGCGGAGTACCAGGCTTTGGCGGAGCTGCGCTACAAAATACGCTCTTTCTTGAAAGAAGGCGACGGGGCGGCGCGGGTGGCTGGACTGGAGCCGCAGCAATATTTGATGCTGCTGGCGATACGCGGACTGGCGACGGAGGTGCCGCCCAAAATTCAGACCTTCGCGGAACGGCTGTCGCTGAAACATCACAGCGCCGTGGAGTTGGTGGACCGGTTGGAGCAGCGAGGTCTGGTGCGCAGGACCCGCAGCAAAGAGGATCGCCGGCAAGTGCTGGTTTCCCTGTTGCCGCGCGGGGAAAAGTTACTTGAGACCGTGGTGCAGCAACGAATCAGCGAATTGCGAGCCAGCGGCCGGGAACTCGTGAAGGCCATTGACGCATTGCTTCGCGACGGACGAGCTCGAAACAGCAACGGGCGTCTGCAAAACGTTGCGCCCGACGAAGAGAACAAGTCGCGGGCAAGAAAATAACGTCGCGCAACACACAACATCAGCAAGCAAAGACCTCCAGCCAAACTTAGGCAACTGTGAACCAAGAACAAGCGCAGCGGAAAAAAGCACCGAACCATGCTGAGGCCGACGCTCGGCTCCAGCACCGGGAAGAGCTTGGCGATTTCACTACGACCTTGCGAGTGCTGCCAATTTCCGGGCTGGCAATCGTCATTGGCGCGGTCTGCGCGGTCCTAGCGTTGCTGCTGCTTCGCCTGATCGGACTATTCACGAACCTGTTTTATTTTGGACGCTGGAACACTGCGATGGTTTCTCCAGTTGGAAATCACTTGGGAATTTATGCAGTATTTGTGCCGGTGGTCGGCGCGCTGGTCATTGGAGTGATGGCGCGTTACGGTTCGGAAAGAATTCGGGGACATGGAATTCCGGAAGCGATCGAAGCGATTCTGATCAACGGGAGCCGCGTCGAACCGAAAGTGGCGATTCTAAGACCGATATCTTCCGCGATTTCGATCGGGTCCGGCGGACCGTTTGGCGCGGAAGGGCCAATCATTATGACCGGCGGGGCGTTCGGGTCGCTGATCGCGCAGTTATTCCATTTGACCAGCGCCGAACGGAAAACTTTGCTGGTCGCGGGCGCGGCGGGCGGTATGTCGGCGACTTTCGCGTCTCCGGTGGCGGCGGTGCTGCTTGCGGTAGAACTGTTGTTATTTGAGTGGAAGCCGCGAAGCTTAATTCCTGTGGCACTGGCAAGCGCAGTGGCCGCAGTGCTGCGCCGATACCTTCTCGGTTTTGGCCCACTTTTTCCGGTACCGGAACATCCGTTGTTCATCGGGCCCAAGGCTTTGCTGGGCTGCGCGTTGGTCGGTTTGCTGGCGGGAATTTTATCGGCATTGCTCACGCTTTCTGTTTACGCTGCCGAAGACGCTTTTCAGAAAATTCCGATTCACTGGATGTGGTGGCCAGCAATTGGCGGCCTGGCGATTGGATTAGGCGGCCTGGTATTTCCGCAAGCTCTGGGAGTTGGCTACGACACGATTGGCAATCTGTTGCAGGGCAACGTAACGACCGCGGTGATCCTTGGAGTTTTGCTGGTGAAATGGTTTGTCTGGGCGGTGTCCCTGGGATCGGGTACGTCCGGCGGCGTGCTGGCGCCGCTGTTGATGATGGGAGGAGCGCTGGGCGGCTTGGAAGCGATGTTTCTGCCGAATGAAGGCGCGGGATTTTGGCCGCTGATCAGTATGGGGGCGATTTTGGGCGGAACGATGCGCTCGCCTTTCACGAGCATTATTTTTGCGTTTGAGTTGACGCACGACGCCAATGTTTTTCTGCCGTTACTGGTGGGAAGCGTGATTGCGCACGCGTTCACGGTGCTGACTTTGAAGCGATCCATCCTCACCGAGAAAGTTGCGCGGCGGGGATTTCATCTTACACGCGAATATGCGGTCGATCCGCTGGAGCTTCTGTATGTTCGCGAGGTGATGCGTACCAGGATCGCGGCCTTGCCCGCGGCAGATGCGGTGCAAGATGTTTTACATTCATTGAACACCAAACACCGGCAAAGCCAGCGGCTGCTGCCAGTAATAGACACAAACGGGCGGCTTGTGGGAGTCATCACGCGTGGCGAGATCCGCGCACAGATGGAAAAGTTCGGTGACGATGTGCTTGGCAAGAGGCTGGAAGAAATCATGCGGCCACATACGATCGAAGTGTATCCAGATGAACCTCTACGAGCGGCGGTCTACCGTATGGCGGAAAAGGGAGTGACCAGGATGCCGGTGGTGGAGCGGGAATCGCGCCAACTGCTTGGGCTGATTTCTTTGGACGACCTGCTGAAAGCGCGAACTCGACATCTGGAAGAAGAGCGCCGCCGGGAACGGACGATTCAGGTCCAGAATTATTTTCCGGGAAACCGCAGCAACCGCAAGCCGCCCGAGGTTGAGACAAGCGCATAACCTGCTGATACTTATCCCCGCAAAAAAAGTCAGCAACCGACGGAACCCGCGGTTTGCCCCCCGACATCACCAATGCCAGAAGCAAGAATCCGGCAGGAGTCCAAATCCAGCTTGGCGACTTGAGGGGCATATGATTTAGAGTGGCGGTGAGAGCGACCAGGCACGCAGCTGCTATAACGTAAAATGAAGCGAGAGAGCGTCTTCACCCGGTTGGATTAAAAATTACCCGCGATGGGAGTTCATGTGAAATTCATGCGCCCTTTGATGTTTGGGACGGTCATGTTGATGGCGAACGGCGCTGGTGCGCAGAACCCAGTCAAACCATTTCATTTCGATGAGGCCACGATCAGCGATGTGCATGCGGCGTACAAGTCCGGCGCTCTCACATCCGTAAGGTTGGTGCGGGCTTATCTGGAGCGCATCCGGGCCTGCGACCAGGCGGGCCCGAAGCTCAATGTGGTGATCTTTCTCAATCCTCGGGCCTTGGAAGAGGCAGCCGCGCTAGATGAACATTTCCGCAGGACCGGGAAGTTCGTCGGCCCGCTCCATGGAATCCCAGTGCTGCTGAAAGACAATGTCAACACGAATGACATGCCGACCACGGGCGGCTCGCTCAGCCTGGCGGGATACACTCCCGTCAGCGATGCGGCAATTACTCAGAAATTGCGCAGCGCGGGCGCAATCATCCTCGCTAAGGTCAACCTGCACGAGTTCGCGATCTGGGGTGAAACGGTTAGCTCGATCCAAGGGCAGACCCTCAATCCCTATGACCTAACCCGCACGCCTGGCGGGTCGAGTGGTGGTACCGGCGCGGGTGTGGCTGCCAATTTCGCGATTGCGGGCATTGGCACCGACACCGTCAACTCCATCCGATCACCAGCGTCGGCGAACAGCATCGTGGGTATTCGCCCGACGCTCGGTCTCGTCAGCCGAGCCGGTATTATCCCGTACTCATTCACCCAGGATGCCGCTGGTCCGCTCGCCCGCACCGTTACTGACGCGGCGAAGATGTTAAACGTGCTCGTCGGCTATGACCCTAACGATCCGGCGACGGCATGGAGCGTCGGGAATACCCAGGAGGACTACACGAAATTCCTGAAGGCCGATGGTGTGCAAGGCAAGCGCATCGGGGTATTACGCAGTTTCTTCGGCATTGCACCCATCAACGACGAGGTCAATATTGTCGCGAGCCAAGCGGTCGAGGATCTGAAGAGGTCTGGCGCAACGCTAGTCGAGCTGAACACCCCAGATCTCGATAGCGGAAAGCTTGCCTCTGATATCAGCGTTCATCTGTACGAATTTAAGCCGGCAATCAACGCTTATCTTGCCGCTGGCAACACGCTCGTTAAATCGCTCGAGGAGATCATCTCCTCCGGCAAGTTTCATCCGAACATCGGGGACAACATCACGAAAGCACAAGGTCTCGAGATGGACGACAGCTATCGCCTGCGTCTTCAGAAGCGCTCCGAGTTGCAGCAGCGTGTCATAAAGATCATGGCTGACGAGCGACTCGATGCGATCATGTTCCCGCATCAGAAGCGGCTGGTGGTGCCCATTGGGGAGACTCAGGTGGAGCGCAACGGCGCTCTTGGATCAGTGACCGGCTTTCCTTCCATCGTCGTACCAGGCGGATTTTCTTCCCCAACTCCGGCGGCCACGCTCGGCGTCCCGGTGGGCATCGAATTCCTCGGCAGACCATGGTCCGAGAAGCTATTGGTCGAGATTGGCTACGGTTACGAACAAGCGACCAGGCACCGCCGCCCTCCGCCAACCATACCGCCACTGCTTGCCGCCCGATATTCTACTAGGTGACGAGGTTAGTCTGAGGGCTGAATCGGCATTATGATCGGATTGAAAATAATTCAGCCTAAGATTTACTTGGCTGTTGTTCCCGAAGAGTTCTTAGGAACTGCGTCGTTTTAGTCAAGAAAACGGTCCATGCACCGTTGCCATGCCGACCCATGCGCTACCCTCTCGCCGACTGAAACATGACACGCCTCATGACGGAGTACTGCCCGTAGGTCCCGCTCGGACCTTATTCGTCGTCTGTCCAGTTCAATGGAAACCGGACGGTCGTTACCATCGAACGAAGTAATTCCGTCAGCGTTCTGGGAGGATAAGTCGGTCCAACTGACCGAGACATAAGGTAGCTTTGCATCGAAACTTTCACGGTTGATTTGCTGATACCTCTCGTACAAGTTCACGTTGTGGACGGACTCACGAGAGTAAGCGTAGCGGGCGCCGAGAAGAATTATCACGACGGCGGCTGCGGAGACCGTAATTTGCAGGAAGCGGCGCACCTCAAAAGGGTAGTCGGTGTTTTATTCGGGCAAAATAGTACGGATGTTCTGTTCGACCGACCAGTAAAGACCTTTGTCTTAATGGGCAGTGTTTGCTTCGAACTCCCGCTGAAGCCGTCTCCGCGCTGAACTGTTGTTTTTGTCCTTGGTATCAAAAGACCGACTTTGTCGATTCCTGCTTGGTCTACTCCGAGTTGCTTCCCTTACGGGCACATCTGGCGCATAGCCTCTCGACTAGGATAGATTGCGTCCCGGAGGATTCATGGACCTACTGTCGGCAATCAAACGTGAAGAACGAAGGCTCGAAAAAGAGTTGGGCAAGCTGCAGCACAAATTGAACGGTGTTCGCGCCGCGGCTAAAGCACTCGGCAGTAAGGCGAACCGGGAAGTCACACAGGTCAAGAAACGGGTAATGTCCGCTGCTGCAAGGGCGAAGATTTCAAAGGCAACGAAGGCGCGATGGGCAAAGTTTAGAGCCGAGAAGAACAAGAAAGCGAAGGCTGCGTGAAGGTGTCAGGAAGATCAAAACGCCAGCGAAGGACGGTGACGTCCCAAGAGGGCAACCCGGCTGCAAAGAACGCGTTGACCTCCAGATGGATGCCGGCCATTAGCAGAAGCGAAGTCCTCCGCCATGACCATTCGCTTTTGCTCCAGGACTTACCATTTCGGGAGCAGCACAGCGTCGAAAGATTGTCTGTTCATGGTTAGAAGCCGCCGCCGCCACCGCCGCCGAAGCCTCCGCCTGAGAAACCGCCACCACCGCTGAAGCCAGAGCCTCCGGAACTGCGTGGAGCGGAAGCGAAAACTGTCCCGGCTTGCGAAGACATGGCGTTGAGATTGTTTACGAAGCCGTAGGCGAAGAAGGGCGGGCCGAAACTGCCGCCTTGATACCAGTTTGGCGGCTGAGTATAAATATTTTGAAACGCCTTGCTCCAATTTTTTTCCACCCCGAGAGCCATGGCGAACGGCAGAAACTTTTCAAACATTTCCGGAGTCTTGATGGTGCGGTTGAAGCGATCGGCTTCGACGTGTGCGAGAAAATCCTCGAAACCCAGAACGCCTTCCAGAATGCGCGTGCCACTTTCCGTGCGCGCGGGCATGAACCAGCCGAACGCGCAGATGATTGCGCCACTTAAAACTCCGGCGATGATGAATGGCGCGCCGGCCATGCCGAGATTGCGCCCGACCATGGCACCACCCCAAACCGACAGAAAGCCAATCACCAGGCCGGCGCCGAGATAGGTGCTGCGCACGCTATCCGGACGGTGCGTGTAATAGCCGCTCGAGACGAGGGAATCGAAAACGCGATTCTTGATGGTGGGCAGGCTCTTGTAGAACTCGTTGTGCAAGCTGGCCATAGAAACGGTTTCACCGGCGGTGCCTAGGCCGAAAATTCCATCCAGCAATGCTTGTTCGTGTGGTTTGAGAGCGGCCCACTGGCTGCGATCCTTTTTCAATGTGAAGCTGTAGTCCTGGTCTTTCCACAAACCCATCATGTGCTCCTGGGTGTGTTCCTGAATGACCAGGAAGCCGCGGACGGCGAGGTCGACGATGGCGGAAGTGATGTCACGCATGTCAGCGGAATTGTCCACAAGCGTGCCAACCTCGCTGGGCGTCAGCTTATCGGGTGGCGCATATTGCGCGGCGATGGGACGCAAGCGCGGATCGCGGCCTTTGTTCCACCACAGCCAGAACATCATGGCAGCGACGATAGCCGGCAAGCCCAGCGGCCAGTTGCTACGCAGAAAAAGTCCAATCTTATCGGCGGCGGTCGGGCGCTGGACGGCTCCTTGGTCAAAAGCGATAGCGACAGTTGCGCCCTGATGAAAAGCGAGCGGCGCCGTGGTGCGGACTTCGACGCCGTTTCCGGTGACTTCGGCGACGGCATCTCTGGCGATGGATCGGTAGGCGCCGGTGTAGACATTGGCGCGAATATTTTTTGCTGCGATGGGGAGCGAAATGGTTGCAGAGGCCGAGTTGATGGGAACCGTCCATTCATCGCCAGTGATGTTCCAGTAAAATTCGTCGTGGTCGTCAAAAAACCGTAGCGCGTCGGAGACCGTGTACTGAATGATGATGGTCTGCACCGAGTCGTCGGCATGGTTCACGTAGATTTTTAGTTTACGGTAGTGGCGTTCGCGGGAAGAATCGTACTTGAGAGGGTTGTGAGCGCCGTCGGTAATGCTGGTCACGTCCAAAAACAGCGAGTAGTTCATTCCCTGGGGAGTGACGTATTCGACCGGAATTTCGCGGTACAAGCCGTGCCACGGTCCGCCGATGAAGTGCACGGTGATGGATTCGGTTACATTGACGCTGCTGTTCGGCAGGACTGCGATCTGCGCGTCGAATTTCTCGATGCGCAATTCTTTCGCATTGGCGGAAGCCAAACAGAGGAAAAAGGACAGCAACCAAGCCAGCCATCGCGCGGTGCTGCTGAGGAAGCGTCGCATGTGGCGATTGACCTTCAGGCGGTGGGCGCAGCGGGGGAATTGAAGCTGACCTTGGGCGCTTCGCGCTCCGCGGTGGAAGTCACTTCAAAGAATTCGCGCGGCTTGAAGCCCAGCATGCCGGCAAAAATACTCGTGGGGAATTGCTGAATCTTGGTGTTCAGGTCGCGCACCACGGCGTTGTAATAACGGCGGGCGTTTTGCACGCTGTCTTCGATTTGCGTGAGCGAATTCTGCAGCGAGGTGAAACTTTCGATGGCGCGAAGTTGCGGATAAGCTTCGGATAAAGCGAAAAGGCTTTTGAGCGCGCCAGAGAGCATGTTTTCGGCTTGCGCTTTGTCAACGGGGCCAGTCGCGCTCATGGCGCGATTGCGCGCGTTGATGACGGCTTCGAGCGTGCCTTTTTCGTGTCCGGCGTAGCCTTTCACCGTTTCGACCAGATTTGGGATCAAGTCGTAGCGGCGCTTGAGCTGCACGTCGATGTCGGCCCACGCGTTGTCGGTTTGTACTTTGAGCCGGACCAAGCCGTTGTACATACCGATCAGGATGACAATGACCAGAACTATGGCAATGAGCAGCGCCCAGATCATGTGTACCTCACGCAGAAAAGTATTGGAAAGCTCTACTCGAACTATACGTGCGAGGTTGCGGAGTGTAAAGTGAGCCGAAGTCACCTCGAGTCAGGTATCGTTAAATGCGACTTCAGCTGAGAGGCAGCTCGTACCTCAGGAGAAATCAATGCAGCGAAAGATTCTCAGGATGATCGCAGCAAGGAGCTTGGCGCTGGTTGTCATGGTGGTTGCGGCGCGGCAAGCACAAGCACAGGACGCCCAAACACCGTATCTGAGGATGGCTCCGCTTGACCAATACCTGATGGAGCGAAACGCGGAGATGGCGCTGGCGAAGAGCGCTGCCCCTGAGTCCATCTCCCGGGATGCCGAGGTCCTGGTCCTCGGACGGCATGGTTACGAAACCGCACTGAAAGGCAAAAACGGTTTCGTGTGCATGGTATGGCGATCATGGGCCGCCGGAATCGACGATCCCGAATTTTGGAATGCCAAGCTGCGCGCGCCGATCTGCTTCAATCCGCCCGCAGCGCGATTCAATGTCCCACTTACTGTCAAGAAAACCGAGTTGCTATTGGCAGGGCGAAGCAGAACTCAGATGTTCGCGGACATCGGCAGTGCATTAGATAAGAAGGAATTGCCGGCGTTGGAATCTGGCGCGATGTGCTACATGATGTCCAAACAAGGGTAC